>Ga0206129_10000319_pt1 | contig 78549 bp, 80 predicted proteins | sample Helgoland_Spring_8_FD_148616 | JGI IMG/M metagenome (GOLD analysis project Ga0206129, IMG submission 148616) | Pelagic subsurface seawater microbial communities from Kabeltonne, Helgoland, North Sea - Helgoland_Spring_Bloom_20160502_2 | ecosystem: Environmental > Aquatic > Marine > Epipelagic ... | reverse complement strand
CGATTAAAAATCATGCTGGATATGATTCTCCGCGCGATGCGGCGCTAGATATTCAGCGACGCATTCGTGAGGTTTTTGCTTAGTCAGTTGTAAAATGTTGTCAGCAGTTACGTTGAGGATGTAAATCTACCACTATGACCGATGATTTTTGTTATTTACTGCGTGTTCGCTATGCCGAATGTGATGCCCAAAAGGTGGTTTTTAACGGCCGCTATGTCGATTATGTGGACGTTGCCGTGACTGAATTTACGCGTGCTTTATGGGGCGATTATGCGGAGCTATTAAAAAAGGGCATTGATAATCAGGTTGTGGCAATAAAAATTGATTGGCAGGCACCGGCTCATTTCGATGAGGTTTTAGCTATCCGTGTTTCAGTTTTGCGTATTGGGGTATCGTCTTACACGCTCAATGTGCAGTTTTTTCACCATGTGACTAATAAGCCGTTAGCTCAATGCGAAATCACTTACGTGGTGATTGATGCCGAGCGCTTCGAAAAAATGCCGATTCCTGAAGATCTGCGCGCATCACTTCAGCATGGTGCGATGGGTGTCACGGTCGATCATGCAGGCATGGGTTAGCCTCTACCTCTAAGTAGGCCAAGCCTTCGTGCTTGTACGCAAATGTTCTGCGCGCGCGTTGTAGCTGGCCAAGAGTTCGCCTAGGTCGTGTTGATTGTCTAGGTCCCGAGCAATAGCAGCAGCACCGCCTAGGCGCGCCACGCCACTCTTACCAAATTCTTCTTGCAGCTGGCGAATGGCCCACGCACCTTGCTGTGCAGTGCGCCCCGCCGTAAGTGACTGCATACTAACTAGATGAGCCCGGTGAGCCTCTAAGGCATTCACCAGCGCATCAATCCCTTGCCGATCACGTGCACTTAGAGTGCATACGGGAATTTTCCAGTCGGAGTCTTGCGTGCTGCGACGCATCACCTGGTGCAAATCGTTGGCCGCTTTAATTGCAGGCGCACCAAGATCAGCTTTGTTAACGACCATAATATCGGGCACTTCCATAATGCCCGACTTGATGAATTGAATGCTATCGCCGGATGCCGGTTGTACCACATAGGCCGTCGTATCAACCATGCTGGCCACGTCAACCTCCGACTGTCCAACACCAACCGTTTCTATAAGAACAATGTCGTAGCCAGCTAGCAGTATGCGACTCATTGGCCACACTTCAGCCGCGAGCCCGCCGAGTTGTTGACGACTAGCGAGCGAGCGAATAAATAAGTTTTTGTGTTGCCCTGCGCCGGTCATCCGTAGTCGGTCGCCTAAGAGCGCGCCGCCCGTTTTGGGGCTTGAGGGGTCAACGGCTAAAACGGCTACTTTTAAACCCTTGGCACACCAGTAATCAATTAAGGCTGATAAAAGAGAGGATTTCCCTGCACCAGGAGGACCCGTAATTCCAATAAGATGGCCATCGTTGGCGAGTCGCTCGGCTTCAAGTGCAGCGAGTAATTCAAGTGCTTTGGCGCGTGTGGCTGGCCGTTGGTCATCAATCAAATTAAGCGCTTCGGCCACCGCTTGTCGATCGGCCAAGCGTAATTTGGCGGCTAGCGTTTGTGGGTCAGATACGGCTGTCTGCATTACAAAGGACCAAAAGCGTCCAGCTGATGGGCCAGCCGAGCTAGGTCGACCATTTCAGCCATGATTTTATTGAGATCAGAATCTTTAGGTGTGTAGATAGCGGCTATGCCGCGCTCCTTGAGGGCGACATGCTCATCTTCAGGGATGATGCCACCCATTGTCACGGGCAGCGCGCCCAAATCAATAGCTCGCAGGCCATCAATTACCATCTCAGCCATCGCCGTATGGCTGCCGGATAGCACCGATAAGCCTACCAAGTGCACACCTTCTTCTTGTGCCGCGGCAACAATTTGCTGCGGGGTTAGACGAATACCTTCGTAAACCACTTCCATACCCAATTCGCGTGCTTTTACCGCAATCTGTTCAGCGCCGTTGCTGTGTCCGTCGAGGCCTGGCTTGGCCACAAGTAACTTAATCGGTCTCCCTAGCGAGCTGCCAGTGGCGGTTACCCGCTCGCGCAGAGCTGCTACCCGCTCAGGATCACCGCCAATACTACTGCTAATATCAATGCCTGTCGGTGCGCGATATTCTCCAAAAACGTCACGTAGCGTCTGTGCCCACTCGCCCGTTGTAACCCCGGCATGGGCACATGCAATAGAGGCCGGCATAATATTGTCGTTAGACTTTGCAACATCACGCAAAGTATTCAGGGCACTATTAACTTTGTCTTGATCACGGTTGGCGCGGTGGGCTTGAATAGCTTCTATATGCTGTTGTTCGACGGCAGGATCGACTTTCATGATGCCGCCATCACCACTTTGTGTAAGGGGCGATTCAGCGGTTTCTTTGAATTTGTTAACTCCAACAATCGTCAGTTCACCCGTCTCAATGGCGCGCAACCGCTCGGCGTGACTTTTTACAAGTGCTTGCTTCATATAGCCGCTGTCAATTCCTGCCAATACGCCGCCTTGTTCGGCAACCCGCTGAATTTCGGCGTTGGCGCCTTCCATCAACTCTTGCATTTTTGCTTCGATGACAGGCGAGCCATTGAGTATGTCGCCGTACTCAAGTAAATCGGTTTCGAACGCCATGACTTGCTGAATTCGCAGCGACCATTGTTGGTCCCATGGGCGCGGCAACCCGAGGGCTTCGTTCCATGCGGGCAGTTGTACTGCTCGTGCTCGAGCATCTTTACTTAACACTACAGCCAGCATTTCAAGCACAATTCGTTGTACATTGTTTTCGGGTTGTGACTCGGTAAGTCCTAACGAGTTGACTTGCACGCCATAGCGAAAACGTCTTTGTTTGGCATCTTTAACGCCATAGCGCTCAAGAGTAATTTCATCCCACATTTGGGTAAAAGCGCGCATTTTGCAGCATTCCTCGATAAAGCGAATACCAGCATTGACAAAAAAGCTAAGGCGGCTGACTACTTTAGGGAAATCAGCCTCGGGGATTTGACCACTATCGCGCACAGCATCGAGCACCATTATTGCGGTTGATAGTGCATAGGCGAGCTCTTGTACCGGGGTCGCTCCAGCCTCTTGCAAGTGGTAGCTGCAAATATTTGTTGGATTCCATTTCGGCACGTTGGGCACAGAATAAGTAATCGTGTCGACAATTAAACGCAAGCTAGGTCCAGGCGGAAAAATATGCGTGCCGCGACTTAAATACTCTTTAACAATGTCGTTTTGCGTCGTGCCTTGAAGCTTTGCTGGGTCGATGCCCCGGCGTTCGGCTAATGCGATATAAAGCGCCAGCATCCATGGCGCTACGGCATTGATGGTCATTGAGGTATTCATTTGATCAAGCGGTAATTGATCAAATAAAACATCCATATCATCCAGGTGCGATATGGGCACGCCAACTTTTCCTACTTCACCACGCGCCAAAGGATGGTCAGGGTCATAACCGGTTTGTGTTGGCAAATCAAAAGCAACTGACAAGCCCGTTTGCCCTTTAGCAAGATTCGATCGATAGAGTTCGTTAGAAGTTCGTGCGGAGCTGTGTCCCGAATAGGTACGCACTAGCCAGGGACGATCTTTAGATGTGCTCACATTAAGCTCCGGAGTCAATTATGCAGGGCGTTTTTTGATAAGTAGTTGACGCTCAATTTCAAATATTTTGTCGGCTATTTTTTCTTTACCTAATTTACGCTTGCTGCCTTCTTTAATAAAAAGATCTGAGCCGTGTTTTTCTAATGCATGTGCTGCGGTGATATTTTTTACACCTATAAATTGCACGGTCACAATACCTGCAGCCAGCTGGGTCGGTGCCTCGCGCGTATCGAGCACCCGGCTAAGCGCTGCTACTGTATCGTTGCGAAACGCCGGCTGCGTATGATAACCCTCAGTAAAGCCTAGTTCCCATAAACAGTTCTCGGTAAGGTCGCGGCTTGCCATGCCGTCGAGCCACGCAAATACTAAGCCTCCATAAACAATAGGTTCACCGCTCATAGCGCCCGATTGCGCGGTAGAGTACAGGCGGTCGTTATGCAGAGGGTGAGTATTACCAACCCCGTACGTCCAGTTTACATGTTCGTCGGTAATGGTGCGGCCATTGGCATGCACAATAATATCGCCGGCGCAAAAGTTCTCGAAATAGGTGTTGCTACCGGTCAAGCTCGAAGGATACTTTTCTGGTGCGCTGGGCAGTACTACTTGAGGCGCATCGAGCCACGGAAAATCTGTATCGGTATTACTAGCGGGAATCGTAGGCGGGCGCTCACCTCGAAAGGCGACCATTATTTTTCGCTTGTACTGTAATACAGCTTGCTCGTGCTGGTTGAGCCCCATCGTCAGTACGGTCACTATGCCGGGTTTATCAGCGCCGCGCTCTTGTCGATCAACAACTTTGGTGAGGCTGCGCAGCGTATCACCTGGGTATACCGGCCGCAAAAATTGCGCATTGTAATAGCCAAGGTTAGCGATGGCCTTTTCCGAATCATTTTGTACGCCAAGGCTCAATACGAGATTGAAGACCATTTGCGGGCATAGCGGCGTGCCGCTAAAACCATGCTGTCGTGCAAAATCTTCGTTCAAATAAAGCGGGTTACCTTGCATGAAGGTTGTGGCGAATGCCTTAGCCATACCTCGATCGATGGTAATGCCTCGAGGATGCTGAAACACTTGGCCGGGTACAAATTCTTCGAGATAGCGTCCGTAGTGAGGGTGGCGAACTTTGTTTAACACCACATCGGTTTGGGGTGCTAACTCTGTTTGTTCTGGCGCGGTGAATTCAATAGACATGCCATGATCTCTGCGTGAAGCGCTATTGTGGATTGCGCCTTAAGAGCCTATTCGGACGCTGTTATTACTAATAGTTGTCATTAAATTAATCACCCGCATTTTCAATGAGGCTGCGTGCAATAACTTTTAGCGCCAACGTTTCTTCCGCGCCTTCAAAAATAGACAGCACCCGTGCGTCGACAAAATATCGGCTGACGGCCGTCTCTTCAGCGTAGCCCATACCGCCATGAATTTGCATTGCCTCGCGCGTGACCCACTCGGCCACATTGCATGCTAACACTTTCACTAAGCTTGCTTCCATTTGCCCTTCGCCCTTGTCGAGCAGGCGCCCTACGCCGTAGGTGAACTGACGGCATACCTGCAGCAGCATTCCCATGCGTGCAAGCTTGACCCGTGTGAGTTGATAATCGCCAACAGGTTGGCCAAACACTTTGCGGTCAGTTGCGTAGCTTAGTGATTTTTCAAAAGCGGCCTGCATGATGCCTAAGGCGCGAGCGGCCGTTTGAATCCGACCACCAGCAAATCCTTTCATTACCGAGTAAAAGCCTTTATTTAAACCGTCTTCACCGCCTAGTAAGTTCGCATCGGGAACGAAATAATTTTCAAAATAAACCTCAAAGCTATGCATGCCACGATAGCCCATGGTAGGAATTGCTTTGCCCCGGATCATGCCACCATTTTCTTGATGGTGCTCGAATTCGTGACCAGCAAAGACAGGCTTTTCTGCTAAAAATACTGATAAGCCTCTATGCCCAGCCGACGGGTCAGGATTGGTTCGAGCCAAAACGAGTAAGACGTTGGCTTTGCCACAAAAAGTACACCAGGTTTTGGCGCCGTTGAGTAACCAGCCGCCTTCAGTTTTTATGGCTGGGAGCTTCATGTTGGCAACGTCAGAGCCATAGTCGGGCTCTGTGACAGCAATGGCATTGAGGATTTCACCTTGTGCTAGCCGCGGTAGCCAAGTTTTCTTTTGTTCTTCTGTACCGCCGGCCAAAAGTGCTTTGGCAAGAATTTCGGGGCGGGTAATTAACGAGCCTGCTGCGCCAACCGATCCTCGCGATAGCGCTTCAGTTACCACGATCATCCCCATGTTGTCTTCTCGATCATCTGGCTGCAGACCGCCAAACTGTTCGGGAATAGACAGACCAAATACGCCCATTTCTTTGAGTGGATTAAGAATGTCATCAGGAATATCGGCGTCTTTACGATGGATGTGCTCAGCTAGCGGGTGAACAACATCGAGAGCAAACCGGCTAAAGGTATCTGCCATAAACTCGTGCTCTTGATCTAGAACACTTTTTCCAAGGTGACCGCTACTAGTGCGCATTTGGTCGCCCAGTGACACGATATTTTCTACGCAACTTTGCTCCGACGCCCATGCAACAAGCTCGGGCTGATCGAGCAATGCATGAAACTGCATAGGCTCGATTTTAAAATCGGCTAATCTAGGCGCGATGCGTGATCGTAAATTAGTAAACATTTCTGAGCAATAGGCCGCGGCAATTTGATTTTCAAGTAAATTGTCTTCAGCCGTGCTTTTTTCGCGTAAGCGTTCGGCATATTCCAGCATGTGTCGAGCGGCTGACACTTCTGCTGCTGAGCGAGCAAGGTCAAAGCTCACCCATTGGTGTTGGTCGAGCAAGGCACTACGGACTTTGCCGTCTTTGCTACAAGCTTGTCGTAGCTTAGTCAAGCTTTGGTCGATGATGGCTTGTGCATTGATGGTGAGCTGTTTTGCGGTATCGAGATTTACTAGAGTACTACTTGCTGACATTATCGAGTCTCACTGCTATTGAGTGTCCGTTGGTAAGCTTCGGTGGTTTCAAAATAATAACCCAATGCTTGAACGGCTAATTTAGAGCGCAATAGTTTAACGCAAGTTAAGGCATTGCACATCACTGGTGCTATAATTCCGCTCCAATATTTAACGGCTGTTCAAGCTGAACAGCCGTTAAAGGGGAGAAATTTATTGTGCACGACGTATTTTTACGTTCCCAAAGTTTTACAGGATCATCGAATGAGCCAGCTTACCCATCCATTTCGCTCCATGCTGTATATGCCTGGATCCAATCTACGCGCGCTTGAAAAAGCCAAAAGTCTGCCGGTTGATGCACTTATTTTTGACTTGGAAGATTCAGTGGCTCCTGATCAAAAGCATCTTGCTCGTGAGCAGGTCGCCCAAGCAGCTATCGAAGCAAATTCAGGCACTTACGGAAAACGGCAGATTATCATTCGCAGTAACAGCCTTGATTCGGATTGGGGCGAGGACGATTTGCGCGCGGCCGCCGCGGCTAAACCTGATGGCATTTTACTACCAAAAATAAACAGCGCTACGGATATCCATGCGGCTCAGCTTATTCTTGAAGAATCCGGCCTGTCCGATAAAACCCGTATTTGGGTGATGATGGAGACACCGTTATCTATTTTACATGCCGAAGAAATTGCTGGTGCTTCATCACGCTTAGCTGGTTTAGTCATGGGCACTTCAGACCTCGTTAAAGATATTCATGGCCAGCATACAGCTATGCGTCTGCCCGTTATTGCCAGCCTCAATCTATGTGTGTTAGCTGCGCGAGCGCACCGTTTAATTATTATGGATGGCGTGTATCTCGATTTAGGTAATACCGATGGTTTTACTCAGGCATGTGAGCAAGGGCTTGAGTTCGGTTTTGATGGAAAAACGTTAATACACCCCAAACAATTAGAGGGCGCCAATAGCGTTTTTGCGCCAAGCGATGCGGAGCTTGAATTTTCAAATCGTATTATTGCAGCTCACGCTGAAGCTGAAGCCCAGGGCCAAGGTGTGGTTTTAGTGGATGGAAAATTAATTGAAAATTTACACGTGCAAGATGCCCACCGTATTGTAGCTTTAAATCAAGCCATTGCTGCGCTCTCTGAAGACCCGTAAAACCCCAGTAACAATCCATTGGACTTTCTTCGCAGGTCAAAGAAACAGCAATTAAATCTTTAGACTGCACAAACACATAGGTTTAACCTCGAGAAAAATTATGCAGAGTAAAACGCCCAGAAATTTTTTTAAACCCCTTGCCGTTGGCGCACCTGCACCGTACCGTGAATTGCCAACACGTCTTGAGCGGATGATTCACTTTTTTCCGCCACATGTTGAAAAAATGCGCGCAAAAGTTCCGGCAATCGCGAGTGAAGTAGATGTCATCTTAGGCAACCTTGAAGATGCGATTCCAGCTGATGCTAAAGAGCAGGCGCGAGCCGGTTTGATTGAAGCCGCGCAAGCTTGTGATTTTGGAAGTACTGGGCTTTGGGTGCGAATTAATTGCTTAAATTCTCCTTGGGGGCTCGACGATATTGTTGAGCTGATGAGCAGTATTGGTAACAAGCTGGACGTCATCATGCTGCCTAAAGTTGATGGCGCTTGGGACATCCATTATCTCGATCAATTATTAGCGCAACTTGAAGCGAAGCACGGCATCACGAAGCCAGTGTTAATTCACGCCATATTAGAAACCGCCGAAGGTGTTAATAATATTGCCGATATTGCTGCAGCCAGTCCGCGCATGCACGGCATGAGCTTGGGCCCGGCCGACTTAGCAGCGTCACGCGGCATGAAAACGACACGAGTCGGTGGCGGCCATCCATTTTATGGCATGTTGGCCGATCCCGTGGAGGGCGCAGAGATTGATGTTGCTAGCCGTGCTTTTGTACAGCAAGATCCGTGGCACTACACGCTGGTGAAAATGGTCGATGCCTGTATGGCTAATGGCATTAAGCCATTTTATGGACCGTTTGGCGATTTCTCAGATGATGAGGCTTGTCGAGCACAATTTCGTAATGCATTTTTGTTGGGTTGTGTTGGGGCATGGTCATTGCACCCTAAACAAATCGCTATTGCTCGCGAGGTTTTTTCACCCGACCCCGATGAGGTTGCCTTTGCAAAGCGTATTCTTGAGGCTATGCCCGATGGCACCGGAGCCGTTATGATTGATGGCAAGATGCAGGATGATGCAACGTGGAAGCAAGCTAAAGTTATTGTTGACTTAGCGATGCTGGTTGAGCAAAAAGGCGCATAGCAATAGCATTGTGCTGTAAATACAGCTAGCCGATTTGATTACTATTCATTTTATGTTGCCGATTTAATTTCAGTTGTTTGCAATGGGCTGAACGGCAATTTTTGAGCCGCAAGATCCATATGCTGTTGGTTTTGTTGGCGCTCTTGATCTATGTAATCATTGATCGCCTCACGAAACCCTGGGTGCGCAATCCAGTGGTTTGAGTAGGTATCAACGGGCCTAAAGCCTCGTTGTATTTTGTGCTCACCTTGAGCACCCGCGTCAAAGCGCTGCAGGTTTTTTTCAATACAGAACTCTATGCCTTGATAATAGCAAGCTTCAAAGTGCAAAAATTCTGCTTCTTCGGTACAGCCCCAATAGCGTCCATAGAGAGTGGTGGATGAAAAGAAATTTAGTGCTCCGGCAATAACTTCGTTATCTTTTTTGGCCACTACCAGCATCAGTTGATCTGCCATTGTTTGCCCGATTTTCTGAAAAAACTCCTCATTTAAGTAGCCGCCATGCCCAGATCGTTTGGCATAGGTGAGTTGGTAAAATTGATAAAATCGCTGCCATATTTCGGGCGTGATTGCGTCGCCGACAAGCCGCTCAATAGTAATCCCTTGTTGTACGACCTCTCGCCGTTCTTTAAGAATGACCTTTCGTTTGCGTGATTTTAAGTGGGCGCAAAAATGTTCAAAATCGTTAAACATCGTTTCTTGCCGGAGGTTTCCTGATTGATTAAGCGCTCCCTGCTCGCCATTGGTACTGTTAAACCAATGGTATTGATAAGAGTGACGTGCAGTAACACCGTGCGCGGCAAGGCTTCTACATACATCGCCCTCGGGATAGAGTAAATGAAAGGATGAAGCGCCAATTGAGGTGCAATGTTCTTGCATTGCCCCAGCTAACCATTTCATTAAGTCTTGAGAGTCAAATGTGACTTTAGCGTTGATTGCTGGATCGATGGCAATCCGCGGACCGGTTACAGGTGAGTATGGAATGGCTGCGAGCAGCTTAGGATAATAATCTAAGCCGTTGCGTTGGTAAGCTTCTGCCCAGGCCCAGTCAAAAATATATTCGCCATAAGAATGATATTTTAAATACAGTGGCATAACCGCTACCAGGCCATGTTCGTCGCTTACGAGTGCATGGTTGGGTTGCCAGCCACTGCGCCGAGAACACGCGGCTTCGCTCTGTTGTTTTTTCAGGTTATTCGAGCGTGCAGTTTCAAGCGCATGCAAGAACTCATAGCGCATAAATGGATAGTCGCTCCCTGCAATACGCCGCCATGTATCCAAGCCGATATCTTCAATACTTTTTGCAAACTTCACTGAATAGTTAGGCATGATCATTTATTCACATTCTATTCTGTAACGGTAAGTGGATTGAAGAGCGCATAGTCGCTCGCAATGCCAATAAAAATAACCATGCCCACATAATTGTTATTTAAAAACGCCCCAAAGCACGCATCTCTACTACGATGGCTGGTCGATATTTGTTGGTAAATAAATAAAATGCCGGCTGCTAATAGCCCTACGAAGTAACCTATATGCCGCTGTGCGATGAGTCCGACAGCTATCATTAACGCAATAAAAAGTATTTGAAATAGCGCGATTAGCGTGCGGTCATGTCGGCCAAATAAAATGGCGGTCGATTTAACGCCAATCTTTAGGTCATCGTCGCGATCAACCATCGCATAAAAGGTATCGTAAGAGATGACCCATAGCACCACGGCGGTATAGAGCAGCCATGCAACGTAGGGCACATTATCGTTTACAGCAGCGAAAGCCATGGGTACGGCGCAACTAAATGCCATGCCCAGAACTAGCTGTGGTAAATGGGTATGACGCTTCATAAACGGGTAAAGCGTGGTGATTACTGCGGCCAGCACCGCCAATGCCGCGGTACGGGTGTTGGTGAACAATAACAAGCAGGCGGCAAGTGCGCATAACAGGGCAAATAATGTGAGCGCTTCGCCAGCGTTAATTTCATTTAATGCCAGCGGCCTGTTTTTGGTTCGCTCCACATGCTGATCAATATTTCGATCAGCGTAGTCATTGATGACGCAGCCTGCTGAGCGCATCAAAAATGCACCTACCAAAAAGACTGCGAGCAATGTTAGTGGCGGAATGCCATCTGCGGCCAGCCAGAGCGACCATAGCGCCGGCCACGCGACCAGATAAGTGCCAACCGAGCGATCGACGCGCATGAGGCGCAGATAAGCGGGTAAATGGTCTTTGCTTAATAGCTTCATGAAAATTTTCTAATTTAAAATCAATTGGTTAGGGGCAAAAAGAGGGTAGAAAAATTTCGCTCACCATAAGGGGCTTATGATACAGGGTAAAGCGTGAGCGACGACCCCAAGCGGGCTCTGATTGCGTGTTGGGCTTGAGCTTGTCACGATCCATGAACCGTGCTGCGGGAGGCAGTTGTGCGGGCAAAATTCGAGCAATTTCAAAAGGGTTGCGTCGCATCCCGGGCGTATTGAATAAAAGTTGGCCCAAAGGCTGCGTGCCAAATTGCCGTAAGTGGCGCAATTTACCTACTAGCGACGTCACCGGAAGCACACTGCGCGCATAAACCCATGGCTGTTCGTGGCATAGTAGCAGCACCTCACGAATTAAACAGCGCTGCCCTGGCATGATACCGAGTAAGCGATATTCATCGAGCCGGGCACTTTGCCAATGCTGCGACAGCACCTGCACGCGAAAATGATTATCGCTGGCACGCACTAGCCGAGCGCTCAGCGAGCCAGAATCGAGTAGCCATGAACGATGCCAATAGGGCAGCTCAGCCTGCAGCAGGTGTTGATAATCTTTCCAGCGCGGCGATTCAGGCTGGAAACCAGAGTGGTAATGAACGTACAATGCGCAACCCTTTTAGGCAAACATACAACTCGAATGTTAAAATTTTTGCCGGACCATAAAAGGCGTATCGATGGCAATACTTGCATGATACCTTATGCCAGTTACTGAGTAAGCGTCAGTGTGCAGGTGTTGTTATCTTACTCATGTGTAGGCCACTTAGGTAGCAGAAGTAGTAGTCAATTTTTGCCGGTAAGCTATTATGGCCGCGCACAAGGGGCGTAATAGTTATCGGGTGATACAAGTAAGAATTGAACAGCACATATTTACCAACTGTACTACCAACCGTACTATCAACTGAGGAAAAATCCATGACCAAAAATGAATTAGCAGCGATGGTTGCCGATAAAGCCGATATTTCAAAAGAAAAAGCTAATGAAGTCATCAATGCAATGACTGATGAGATCACTGCAGCACTAGCTCGTGATGAGCCGGTTAGTCTGATTGGTTTTGGTACATTCACTCAGCGTCAACGCAGCGCGCGCAAGGGTAAAAACCCACAAACGGGTGCTGAAATCGATATACCTGCCAGCAAGTCTGTTGGTTTTAAAGCAGGTAAGGCATTAAAAGCAAGCGTCAACTAGCGTCGACGCGCCTTGGTTGCGAGCTGGGCCCGCCCTTAATTGTTATAGAGCAATAGGCGATAGCGGGCTTTGTCGCACCATACCTCATTAAACCGGCGAGCCAAATGCGATGACGTTAACCAACAAAATATTTATTGCTATGGCCGCAGGTATTGCTGTGGGTACGCTGGGCAACTTTTTACAGCCAGCATTACACGGTAGCCAATGGGTTAGCTTGTTAGAGACTTACTTTTTTTTTGGCGCGCTAGAAATCGTCGGAAAAGTTTTTATTGCTTCGCTCAAAGTTTTAGTTGTCCCACTGGTTTTTGTTTCGTTAGTTTGCGGCACCGCAAGTCTTGGCGGGCATAATAGACGTATGGGCGTCATGGCTGGAAAGACAATCGCTCTTTATTTACTGACCACGGCGATTGCTATTTCTATTGCCCTGACCCTCGCCCTTATTATTGAGCCTGGTGCGGGCAATACCTATCAAAGCACTTCCGAATATCAGTCAGCTGAACCGCCTGCGTTGAAGCAAGTTCTGGTTAATATTTTTCCTAGTAATCCCGTAAAAGCCATGGCCGAAGGCAATATGCTTCAAGTGATTGTTTTCGCGATTTTATTCGGCGTTGCTATATCTCGCGCCCGTGAATACGGTGAGCGTATAGCAGGAGCATTTTCTGCGCTCAACGAAATAATTATGGAAATGGTTAAAATATTAATGCAGCTGGCGCCCTACGGAGTTTTTTGCTTGTTGGCCAAAATATTTTATGCAACGGGCTTTAGCTTGATCGCTCAGTTATTGCTATATTTTTTAACAGTGATGATGGCCTTGATTATCCATGCCACAATTATCTACACATCACTACTGGCTTTTATTGCTAAGTTGAACCCGCTAGTTTTTTTAAAACGCATTCGGCCTGTAATGATGTTTGGTTTTGCCACGGCATCAAGTAATGCCACTATGCCAGTAACACTTGAAGTTGCAGAAGAAAAATTAGGAGTGAAAAACTCCGTAGCATCTTTTACTATTCCTCTTGGCGCCACCATTAACATGGACGGCACAGCTATTATGCAAGGTGTGGCCACCGTTTTTATCGCTCAGGCCTATCAGGTTGATATTAGCTTGGCGGGCTATCTAACTGTCATATTAACCGCCACACTAGCGTCTATTGGTGCGGCAGGCGTGCCTGGGGTCGGCTTGATTACGCTAGCTCTGGTTTTGCAGCAAGTAGGTCTGCCTGTTGAAGGGATTGCGCTTATTGTCGGTGTTGATCGCTTACTTGATATGATGAGAACCGCAGTCAATGTAACGGGTGATTCTGCGGTGTCTTGTCTTGTGGCTAAGAGCGAGGGAGCACTCGACGAAGAAATATTTTATGGCCGCACTCTCGAGCAAAAATAACCGCCATTACCCTGTTACATAAGCTAAAGAGCCTGCCGTGAAAAATAATGCTGATGCAATTAAAAGCCAGTTTCGACGCAGCGCGAGTCGCTTTTACTTAATTAATCTAGCGGTGTTGCTCTTTTTAGCAGCGATGCTTTATCTGGCCAGCGAATATAATTATTACGCGCAGGCATTTATTCCGATTACCACGCTGTTTTTAATTTGGCTGTTTAATGCTGGAAAATTACTGCGCTGTCCAGCTTGCCATCAAGTTGTTCGCTCTAAAGAGGGCTTAATTCGCATGCCAACCAAGTGCACTCATTGCGATACCTCACTGGTTTAGTGGCGATTTTTTATATGCAGCCTCTTCGCCATACTTAGACGAGCAGGGCTTCAATATCATGAGCCATATCTTGGGGCTTTGTGGTTGATCCATAGCGCTTAATGCTGTCACCATTGGGGCCAACCAAAAACTTAGTGAAGTTCCATTTTATATTTTTGGATCCTAACAAGCCTTTAGCCTGCGTTTTTAAATCGGCAAACAAGGGGTGTGTGCCAGGCCCATTCACTTCGATTTTTTTGCCAATGATGAAGCTGACCCCATAGTTGAGCTGACAGAATTCCGTTATTTCAGCCATATTGCCAGGGTCCTGATGGCCAAACTGATTGCAGGGAAAGCCTAAAATAACCAGACCTTTGTCGGCATATTTTTTATGTAGGTTTTCGAGCGCTTCAAACTGAGGTGTAAAGCCGCACTTGCTTGCGGTGTTCACAATGAGCAAAGTATTGTTTTTATAATCGTTAAGAGTTCGCTGTGTGCCATCGGCAAGTGTAATGCTATGGTCGTATAAAGTGGTCATATTTGTGAGCTCAGTAGGGCGGGTTAAACAGGCGGGTGACTAGGTACTTTAAGTTCAATAGTCTTTATTGTACGTGATAGCGTATGTAAATCGGTAATTAACCATTAGCAAAGTTCAGCGGTTATTCGTATGGATCGTAATTTTGATGAATTGGCCGAGCGTTTTGAGCGCCGAGTGTACGGTGGGCTGAAAGGTGACGTGCGACTGTCTGTTTTATGGCGAGACTTATTACCGATTGTGCAGAGGCTAGAAGAGCAGGGTCAGCCTTTAAATATTTTGGATATTGGTGGTGGTCTTGCACAAATATCGATTGCGCTGGCCGAGCGGGGACACCGTATTCTTTATAATGATGTCTCTGGAGCCATGCTTGAGAAAGCTCGATTGGCGGTCAGTGAGGCCGGCGTCAGCCAACAATTTATTTGGCGGCAATGTGGCTACCTTGAGTTATTGGATTTTGATGAAAAGTACGATCTCGTATTATGTCATGCCTTGTTAGAATGGCTTGAACAACCGCAGCAGGTTTTTAGTTTTGTGGCCCGCAAGCTCGAAAGCTACGGGTTTTTATCGCTGTGCTTTTATAACCCGGCCGCTAAAATATACCGTAACTTGATTCGAGGTAATTTTGATTGGCTAGAAAATCAAGACAATTATCGTTCTAATACTGGTAGCTTAACACCGAATAATCCTTGCGAGCTGGCACAGGTGCGAGCTTGGATACACGACCAAGATTTTAATATTTTCAGTGAGTCGGGTATTCGGGTTTTTCATGATTACGTGGTTGAGCAGCGCGGGGGCCATGGATCACCAGAGGCAGTGTTGGCTATGGAGCTAGCCTATAGTGATAAAGAACCGTTTAAATGGCTGGGTCGTTATCTCCATATTTTGTCATCAGCGGCAGTTTGAGGTCTGCTTGCCAATGAGGATTACTATATAGTTAGCGCAGGTAGCCCGTACCCATCGATTGCAGTGAGTAACCAGTGAAAACACTTGAAGATATTCGTGAGTATTCAGCCCATTTTGCTAGTGAGCGCAATTGGGAGGAGTTCCAAACGCCCAAAAATATTGCTATGGCTTTAAGCGTTGAGGTTGCTGAACTGTTAGAACACTTTCAATGGCTTACTGCTGAGCAGTCGCGAGCTCTTGATGCCGCAAGCTTGCAAGAAGTTGCTCATGAGATTGCCGATGTACAATTATATTTAGTGAGGATCGCTGATGAACTTAACATTGACATTCTTAAAGCGGTTGCCGACAAGGTGCGGCTCAACGAGAAAAAATATCCACTAGAAAAAATTGCACCGTAGTAAAAAATCATACGGTGCACTAGTCAGAGATTGATGGCGCAAAGATTTAACGAAAATTTAATTGATTAAGAACCATGCAAAGAGAAGCGAAAAAATGCATTTAGCCATTGTTATTTTAATGATACTGATTATCAGCGTACTTACCGTTTATGCCGGTTGGTTGATGTATCGGCTTTGGCGGCAGCGCCGTGTAACACTTGCCCCGAGTGTGCAAGAGTACGTGCCACCTTCGCCTAGTTCACATAGCCTTGGTCATCGCGAAAGTATTGAGGTGTTGGCGCGTTGCGTCTTGCAAAAGCAGGTTAGTGCTACTGAGGCGGCCATTCGTATTACGGCGTTGTCACGAGCACTACCTGAAAGTGAAACCGATGATGAGTTTTACGCCGCGTTTGCGCAATTGGCGAGCGCTACTGCACATATTCCTATTTTAGAAGATTGGCAGGCGTTGGATAATGCTCAGCGCAAAGCTTTCGAAAAAGAGCGCCTAGATATTGAAAAAGCGCATCAGACCAACATTGTTTCCGCTGCAACGGCATTGCTAACAGTGCAATAAATCTATTAATGGATAACCGGTTTAATATGAAACAACCCAATACTTTATCGTTAATTTATGCGCGATCAAAAAATCATTGCATTGGCGCTGATGGAAAAATACCGTGGCATTTGCCGGATGATTTTGCCCACTTTAAGCATACCACTATGGGCAAGCCAATCATTATGGGCCGTAAAACGTATGACGATCATAAGACCGCGCTGCCTGGCAGGCTTAATATTGTTGTGTCGTCGCAAAAAAATTATCCTTTGGCTGATGGCATAGTGCAGGCTCATTCGCTGGACGAGGCACTTGCTATAGCCGGTGCCAATAACCCGTCGGTTTTTATTATCGGCGGAGTCAGTTTTTTTTCGGCAGCTTTATCTCACGCTGATGTGGTGTATGAAACGGTGGTCGATGTGGATGTTGAAGGTGATGCCGTGTTACCAGTATTTGATTTTACCGGCTGGCATAGCCATTTACTGCATGACCACCCGATTGACGAACGACATAAACTTGCGTTTAAAATTTATAAACGCAGTCGCAACCCCGTTTCATAGTTAGCATTTGACTTGGTGAAGGGGGTAGTTTAAACGCAGCTAAGTGTTTTTTTCAGATTTTTTGAGAAGGGCCTTGAGCTCTTCTAGGTCAGATTCTATTTTCTCGGCGCTTTTGTTTGCTTTATAAGCCATGACAATCAACTTGACTGAAACTAAAAAAACACCGGCCTCTAATAATAAGTCGTGCGTGAACCCCGTAGTAAATAACGCTAATGCGAAAAGAATAAAAGTAATGGCAATGACTGTGATGGAGCCTGCATCGAAATGTTTCAATTTTTCCCCTTTTAGCCTTCGTTAAAAAATGGATCGGGTAGCGATGGGTTTCTCAGCTTTGCAGCTGCGCCAGCGCCAACAACAGGTAGTCCTTTGGGGTCGAGTAGTCCCAGCTGAACAAGTACATTGGCTTGGTCCCACAGTATATGTTCATAGGCAACCTTGTCGTCTTCGATGCCTACAATAACCACAAAAACGGTTTCTACCCTCTTACCCGTTGGTTCAATACCTGGAAGGATATGATCCATTTTTATCGTATGAGTGAATGAAATAATGAGCTGATCGACCAGCCGCTCCTCACTATAGGTACGCGAAATTGTTTCGAATGTGACGTCCGGCGGATAAAATTGGCCTATGAGCCGTTTTGAATAAAATGTCCGAACCCCTTCGATACCTTGACCACCCACCATGGTGGGGATATTTAGCAAGTGTGGATTTGAGGTCATAGTCGCCACTGTCTCGTCGAGGTCACCGGCTAATTCTGCGTTCATATGCGCATCAAATATGGCATCTAGTTTTTCTTTTAATGCTGAGTGAGACATCTTTCCTCCTAGTTGTGTATTGCGTCGCCCAATGAGATTTATTTGTGGCCCCATATTTTGGCAACTGCATTATTTGAGCCAAGCGCACCTACAATTACGGCCACCAAGCCCACACAAAAAAATATAATGGCGGGGATCAGCGCGCCCATTGCATTATTAAAAAAAGCCGTTGCGGCAGAACCCAAAGACAAAAACAAAAATAAAGCGCCTACAATAATTAAAATGATTCGGTGCGATCGTTTGTAATGTTCAGCTTGCTCACCTGTTTCGAAGATACCGAGAATGGGGCTGAATAATTGCAGCAATAGCTTTTTCATAGGGCGGAGTTACCATGATTATAAAAATTATGAGAGTTTACTGGCGAAGTTTAACAAACTTTGCGTGAGTGAGTGTTTGTAAATCATCAGGGCTCAATTCTATTTCTAGGCCTCGTCGCCCGGCGCTAACGTAGATGGAATCGTAATTTTTAGCCGATAAATCAATAAACGTATGCAAAGCTTTTTTCTGCCCCAAGGGGCTAACGCCGCCGAGTATATAACCCGTTGAGCGCTCAACATCGTCTTTGTCAGCCATGGCTGCTTTTTTTACTTGGCAGGCTTTGGCAATGAGTTTCATGCTGAGCATGGATGAAACCGGAATGACACCAACCACTAATTCTTTGCTATCCAGGCACACTACTAACGTTTTAAAGACCTGCTCTTGCGGCACGGCCATTTTTTTTGCGGCCTCAAGCCCATAAGCTTCACAAGATTCACTTTGGGCATACTCATGCACGATGTGTGGAATATTATGGTCTTTAGCGACGTTAATGGCAGGAGTCATTCTTTGCCCATAGAGATGGCTTGTGAATACGATGATTACCACTGGATTGAATTAAATGGTAGAGCTTTTTAAGCCAGTGATTTCCTCTTCACGGTATTATCGGCTAGCTAGAAACAAAAAGGCACCCCGAAGGATGCCTTTTTGTTTCTAGCTGAGGTGGGGTAAAAATTGTTTATCTCGGTGCGTGGTAGGCGCTTATATTTAGAAAAACAAAGCAGCGGAATTAAAGATGATAAAAGACGCCAATGAATGCTCCTTCAATTGTTAAATCGATAGCGACATCATCAATATCATCGAGCTCTAAATCTAAACTTCTAAAACCAAGCTCCACACCTGCGCCCAAAGAGCTTTCATAGCCAATGGTAGCTTGAAAGTCGACAAACATGTTGTCGCCATCGCCTAATGCATTGGCATGTATGCCGGCATAGGCGCCGGATAAGGGCAGATCGAAACGTGCTTTGGCATAGAGAAGGGGCACGAGTGCATTAAAGTCCTCAGAGGCTGCGTTCCCATCAAGGTCGCTGGTGATGTTAATAAAGCCATCAAACAAGCGCAGTGTCACGCCTATATCGAGTGATAGCCAATTATCTAATACTTGGTAATACATGGTGACATCGGTATGACTTAAGTCGGCATCGGTCGTTATGGTGTCGCTCACGTCGAAGGTTTCACCGCCATAGTTAATGGTTTTACTTGGGTTGCCCGTAGCCACCGTTTCTATTTCAGTATTTTGTACCTTCACATTGGGTAAAACTGGCACGCCATGCTCTAGCGCTATGTAAATGACGTTGCCTTTTTCTTCGTCGAGGCCAAGATCATTATTAAAATCGATTTCATCGCCGCCACCTGTGATATCTAGATCCTGAATAGTGCCGTCATAGCTTTGCTCCCACGAGCTGATACCGCCATACAAGCCCAACAGTGAGTCAGCTTGTGTCAGGTTCGCTAGTGGAAAGGTAGCCCAGGCAATGACCACCATAAATAATTGTTTGTTCATTCTGAATAGCTCCGGTGTAATAAACGCTAACCAAATTTTAGTGAAATCGCTGATAGGCGCTACAAGAAGGTATCCAAAGTGAGTGCTTTGTTCAAAAAAACAGCGGCAAATGTGAGCTGGCTAACAAAGTAGGTGACCAAGAGCCTTACTTATGGCATGGCACTGGCTTCGGGCAAGGCGGGTACAAGACGAATTTGTTTAAAAATCAGCTCAGCGCTGGCCGTTAAGTGTGAAGTAAAGCACTGCAGCGCCGCAATACGCTTCATATCCATTAAACGCCCCAGCGGCGCCTGTTCGACCTCGGCAAGCGGTATTACCAAAACATTTTGGCCCGGTGCAATTATAAATTGCCGGTTGAAGCGATCATTTTGCCGATAATTGGTTTCATGCTGAATGTCGTGTATACGACAATTTAAGGGCAGGGTAGAGGCTGCCGGATTATGGAGTGTGATGACCAAGCCACTGTAGCCTGCCCACGTGCGCGGAAAAAATGTCCAATTGATTTTTGCAAAGCGCTGTGTATTAAAAAAAACATGTAGCCGGCCGCGCTCAAGGTGTGTTGTGATGTTGGCATCAAAGCGCGTTACTTCAAGTGGCGAGTTAAAATCGGCCAAGATAGGAAATTGTATTTTTGCTGTTAGCTCATCGGTCAACGCTAGTAGCAATGGGCCGCAGCTGATAACCGTGAAAAGATAAATTGCGCCAAGCAAGCCTCTGTCTATGGCGGCAACATCGCGCTTGCGATTAGCAGCCGGTGCCGCAGACCCTGCTGCTCCGGTGGCATCCCAGCGTTTTTTTAATTGGTAATAGATAGCGGCTCCCCATAGCCCGCCTGCAATATCTAACAGCCAATCTTGTATTGACGCCTCCCGTGATAGGCCTGTTTGCAGATACTCAATGGCCGCTCCAAGTATGGCCGAAATGATGAGGCTGGTTGCTATTAGGCGTATTAACGACCAGCGGCTAATAATGGTACTAAAGAGCTGACATGTGACGATCGCGAAAACAAAAAAAAGTACAAGGTGACCAAAGTTCCATAATTCATGCATGCTGCGCTGGGCGGGCAGGACGGGCTGATTGATGAATAATAGAAAAATCGCGCTAAGCAGCAATACGACTAAAGCAGGTGGCCGTGTTGCGCGAGCTAGATTTTTTGAAGTTACCAACATAGCAGGGGATTGTTTTGGAACGCTTAAGCTAGTGTGAAGAGCCCACAGGAACGGGGTTGATTTTGACTACTATAGCATCATTATATGCCCGAGCTTTAGCTCTACGCCGCACTGCTTATTTTATGCCCGTAAACTCTTAGAAGGATTAGCCGGTGATAGTTGTTAGCTCGGCGTTGATTAGTCGAAAATTCTCACTGCTAGAACATCGCACTTAGCCCCATGTAAAATTGCTGTAGCCGTGGAGCCTAATAAGAGCTGCAGCCCGTGTTTACCATGGCTGCCCACAATAATAAGGTCGATGGCGTTCTCTTCACTGAACACATGAATGCACGTTGCTGCCTTACCAATTAAAATATGCCGGTTGGCTGGTGGAATCGCATGTTTTGTTGCGATCTCATCGAGTTCACTTTTTGCAAATTCAACAGTTTTTTCCTGAAAATCGATCGCTGTGCCGCCCATATAATTTTCTGGGTAGTAAATGGGCTCAACTACATGCACGACATGAAGCCATTCGGGGTCATCGGCGAGCTTCATCGCTTTCTTGATGACTTCTTGGTAGTCGTCGCAAACATCCACAGCGATTAAAATCTTTTTGTAAGCTGACATACCAAAACCTCACTCTATAAGGTTATTCTGTAGAATCATGGCGACCGTGGTGTCGTACGAAGCCTGGCCACGGCGCAGCCTAGTAAAGAAAGTACTATGAAATGCCGGCTTCAGCAAGATAAAAGCGCTGTATACCTTAGTACTTAGTTCGAGCGCTTTTTGTGATGCCACAATCAATTAACGCCTTGCGAATATATCGTATTCATAATGCAGTGTCGTTGATCTACATCAATAAAAACATCGCTGCTCTATGGCGTAAATAGAGGTAATATTAACTCGGTTGCTCAGAGTTCAAAAACGCAGCTATGCTTTTTAAATACTCTGCGGCCTGTATTGGGTCACTATTTAAAAAAGAGGAAAAATCTCGATGTCCGAACATAACAATCAATTTAGCGGTAGTTTGCGTGCGGCCGATTCATTACCTAAACCTAGCCAGTTGTTGGTGATTGCCGAGCCAGGCGAGAGCCAAGTGCTTCTTTTTGATCGTATGCGTGCGCTAGTCGACCAGTTTTCTTGTAGTGTTGAGCTCGTTGCATTTCGAGGCGATGCGGATGCTCGCTCTAGTAACACGCAGCCTGATGAATCAATCGGTGATGATGAGCTATGTGCCCAATTACAAGCCGCTGCACAAGCCCATGTGTTGAATAGTAAAGATTTTACTTGTCAGGTGGTACGTGTAAAAGATTTATCAGCTTGGGTTATTGATCATTGCAACCAGAGTAAAGTCGACCTTGTATTAAAAGTAGGCCACCGCACTGAAAATATATTTTATCAGCCCACTGATTGGCAATTAATTCGAGGGCTGCCTTGTCCACTGTTATTGGCCTCACAAAACAAGTGGAGGGGTAAGCCTGTAGTTTTGGCCACTGTCGATGTTTCAAGTGATAGTCAGGCCCAACAAAGGATTAATTCTGATGTGTTGGCATGGACCTATCTATTAACCCATGACGAAAAATCAGAACCACAGGTCCTTTCTTGCATTGAGATTAATCGTGCATTAGTTGATTTGGATGTGGTTGCACCTCGTGAAGTTGAGCGTGAAAAAGAGCCTCTGGCTAAGCAAGCCATGCAAGAGTTACTCAACCAAGTTGGCTTTGGTACGGCGAAATTATGGTCGCCAGTAGGCGAGCCTGCTAAAAAAATACCTAGCGTGGCCAATCAGCAGAAAGCCGACTTAGTGGTGATGGGCAGCGTAGGCCGCAAAGGTGTTAAGGGCGTTTTACTAGGCAATACCGCTGAAAAAGTGCTGCATAATATCCGTACCGACGTGCTTATTATTAAGCCTACCGTGTCTTAGTGCGTAGAGTTCCAACATTAATAGCTTGTATGGTTGAGCTTCCAGGGCAGCCAGTCAGCGGCGTCGTCTTATCTATCCGGTTAAGGCCGAGTATTATCGCACCTAAGTAGTCATTTGCGGATAAGTAACAGCATAGGAGGCGTTTCTGCGCAGCCTAAAAAACTTCTTTACGCCTTCTAGCGTATGGATAACAACAAGCTTCCCGCCGATGCGCCCCAATTACTAGTAAAAGTTAATGGCATAACTTTGGGGGCATTGGATGACATCAGTTACTATAGGCTGTCTAGCCGAGCCATAACATAAAACGAGTTTGCATGAGCCTACAGAAAGCCCTTGGTCGGTGGATAGTCGCTACAGTTGTCTTGTTACTGCCTACCTTCATGTTGGCAGAGCCTACCGACGCCGCTAAATCTACTGCACAAACACTTTTCGTCGACTTGCAGCCATTAGTTTTCCAAGTGCGTGTGATAGACATCGGTTCAGGCGATAAATATAGCCTAGGGTCGGGATTTCAAATCAGTCCGCAGGGACATGTGGCAACTAATTTCCATGTCATTTCAGCCTTCGCCCACGAACCTGACAAGTATCGTCTTGAACTAGTGACGAGTACGGGAGCGATTGAGTCAGCGCTTTTGCGCAATATTGATGTCGTGCATGATCTTGCTATTTTAAAAGCCGACGGGCTAACGCCGCAGTTCTTATCTTTGGCGAGTAAACCGCTTGAAAAGGGCCGGCGAATTTATTCTGTTGGCAATCCTTTTGATTTGGGTATGACGATTATCGAAGGCACATACAACGGTCTTGTGAAGCGCTCTCGCTATCAAAAAATTCTTTTTTCTGGATCATTAAATTCGGGCATGAGCGGCGGACCTACGGTCAGCGCCACGGGTGAGGTTGTTGGCATCAACGTATCTAAGGCCGGTGAGCAAATTAGTTTTTTAGTGCCTGCTTCTCACTTGCAAATATTGATGGGCTTGTTACCGGCTACTGAAAAAACAATTAATTTTAAGCATGAGATTCTTAAGGCATTGTACAAAGACCAAGACGATTTTTTTACCGCCTTACTTGCCAAGCCCTTTGCCATTAAATCACTTGGAGAACTTTCTATACCGGGCGATATTGATGAGTCTTTGCGCTGCTGGGGGCATAGTGACGATACTGAAGATGCACTTTATGATGCCACGCATCAGCATTGTCGTTCTGATGATGATATTTATATATCTGATAATCTTGTTGTCGGTGATTTTACTTATGATGCAGAGTGGATTAGCAGCACAGGTTTGAATCCATTGCAGTTCTATACGTTTTTGCAGGCGCGCTTCACACATAGTGAGCTCATTGGTGTGGCGCTAGAAAAAGACATTACGCAATATAAGTGCAACACAGACTTCGTTGCTATCGGCAACCATACATGGAAAGCATCGGTATGTTTTCGCGCTTATAAAGAGTTCGCCGAGTTATATGACGCACTCTTTTTAATGGCATTAGTTGAATCTAAGGACAAGGGCGCCATTGTAAAGTCTGGAGTTAGTGCCATTTCTAAAGAGAATGCATTGGCACTCTTCAAAGCCATTATGGAGAGCGTGCAATGGAATCGTTAATTGTTTGCGTGGGAGAGCGGCGCGGTCACGTGGCCGAACTTGTGCGAGGATCTGACGACCCCGTGACAGTCGGACGCAGCCTAGACAATACAGTGGTATTAACAGATCCCTACGTGGGTCAGCATCAATTAGTATTTTTTAAGCAAGACGCTCACTGGCATGTCGAAGTTGTCGATGATGTAAATCCTGTGCTATTAAACGATGCCATGCTCAAGCGACGAACTTTTCCAGTTACTTCGGGCGATCGTATCACGATTGGCCGTACACACCTTGATATCTATTCTCAAGGGTATCAAGTTGAGCCAACCCGAAAGCTCTTGCTTTCCAATTGGCTATATGGCGGCAAGACAGCGTTTTGCGTGGCATTTCTTACCGTGCTTATTATTGCTTTATTAGACGCGCTGTTTGATTATTTTATGTATGCGCAAAGTAATGAATGGAAATCACAGCTCAATACGGTATTTTCTACGGCTGCGAGTATTTTGGTTTGGGCAAGTGTCTGGTCGTTGATTGGTCGTCTAGCGCGCGAGCAAGCGCACTATGCTTTGCAGCTTTTGGTGACTTCACTGGCCTGCGGTTTAATGGTACTAACGATCCCTTTAATCGATTTGGTTAACTATATTACTTCGAGCAATCTGGCAGGCGCTATTGCTGCGTGTACTCTTACTTTTATTCTGCTTGCTTGGTTGCTACGCTGGAATATTTATTTTTCTACACACCCGCCAAAACCAGCATTGACCGCTCTTTTAATCAGTTCGGCATGCGTCTTCACTTATTACGGTCTGGCTGTATTGAAAGAGCCAGATTTTATTTTATCGCCTCAATATTCGGCATCCCTCAAGCCACCTTTTGTGCTGCTTCAGAGCGGCCAAAGCATCGGAGATTTTTTGTTCGATGCGAGTGTATTAACTGACGCATTTGATGTGGACGTTGATTCAGGATCGAGCCTTGACGCTAACCCTACTCCAACAGCTGAGTAACAAAAGAGAATGCCTGAGTCGCCGGTACTGCATTATCCATTTAAAAAAAATTGGCACCCAGAACCCGGAGAGCCTTTTGAGGTTGTGCCGGGTGTTTATTGGCTGCGTATGCCCCTTCCGATCAAGCTTGATCATATCAATCTTTGGCTTTTAAAAGACGGCTCAGGCTGGACGATTGTTGACACGGGTTATTATGATGAAACGTGCAAGGCGACATGGGAGAAAGTTTTTACACATTTTGTTTTACCAGAAAAAGTAAAGCGCATTGTTGTTACCCACTTTCATCCCGATCATATGGGCCTGGCCAGCTGGTTGGCTGAAAAGTGCGATTGCAGAGTGGTAATCAGCCAGCCAGAGTATGATTTGTACTATTCAATTAGAACGCGCGACCAAGCTTTGTTTCGTCAGCGAGCCACAGCATTTATGGTGGAGGCGGGAGCCGACGCAGAGCTGCAAAATTTATACGCGAATGCATTGAGCGATACATCTCAAGCCAAAACCTTGCCACGATCGGTATGCGACTTTGTCGATGAGCCCGATGCGTTATTGATTGATGGCCGGCGCTGGCAGTTTATAAGCGGCAACGGCCATTCGCCGCTTCACCTATGCTTATATTGTGAGGAGCTTGCAGTGATGATTGCAGGCGATCAGGCGCTCCCCCGTATTACATCGATAGTTAGTGTTTACGTTGAGAATGCTGACCAAAATCCATTGCTTGACTGGTTAGATTCGTGTCGTAAGTTACGGGCCGTTATTCCTGACGCCACCTTAGTGCTACCTTCCCATCAGGAGCCCTTTACGGGTATACACTTGCGCATGCAGCAGTTGATAGAAAGTCATGAAAAGCAGCTTGAGAAATTAGTGAAAGCTTTGCCACAGCAACACACTGCAACCGAAATTAGTTTTGCGCTGTTTGCGCGCAAGTTGGACCCATTTGGTCGTTTAATGGCGATCGGTGAAACGCTGGCGCACATTAATTATCTCATCGAGCAGCGCACCGTCGATAAAATAATAAACGCGGAGGGTGTTGCGCACTATTGCCTCAACTAGTGATGGCTCTATTGTAAGTTAAAATACGGTAACACCACTCGTTATGTTAATCAGTATACTCCTGCGTTTTTTATATAAGGAAAAATTATGGATTCGCTTCTCGATTTTACCGATAAAACTATTCTAATAACCGGAGCAGGTAGCGGTTTTGGTGCGGCATTATCTTGTGCTTTAGCGGCGCGCGGCGCAACGCTGATCTTGGCGGATATCAATGCTGCGGGTTTGGATGAAACCGTTGCTACGGTTAAAGCCTTTGGCACCGAGGTCGCTATGTTGGTTGGTAACGTGGCAGACGAGTTGCATGCTAAAGCGTTGGTTGATCTGGCTCAAAACCAATTTGGCCGGTTAGATTTTGCAGTCAACAATGCCGGCGTGGCGCCGAATATGGCCCCTATCCACCAGACTCTATCTGAAGTGTTGGACCTTCAACTCAACGTGAACGTTAAGGGCGTGGCGTTTGGCATGAAGTATCAGTTACCAGCGATTACCAAAGCCGGTGGTGGCGCTATATTGAACGTGAGTTCAATGGCGGGTATTGGTGGTGCGCCCATGGCATCGAGCTATGCCGCGGCTAAACACGCAGTGATTGGCCTGACTAAAACGGGCGCCTGTGAATTTGGCGGCAAGAATGTTCGCGTTAATGCCATATGCCCATTTTTTTCCCAAACGCCTATGGTCCTTGAGTCGGATGCTATTAAAAGCGGCACGGTAGAAGAGGCTAATAGTAAGCTGGCTCAGGGGTGCCCTATGAAGCGGATTGCTGAGCTCGATGAAATTGTTAATGTAATGGTAATGATGTTATCGCCACAGAACACCTATATGAATGGTGTTGCCATTGCAGTTGACGGTGGCATGTCGGCTATGTAGTCATTTTTATTGAGCCAAGCGTAGGCTCGAAGTGGCGGGGTTTCTACGCTAATTTTAGGTAAGATATCACTGGTTAATATTTTCCAGCTCTAGTGCAATAAGTTTATCGGCAATGTTAGTAATATCTTTGTGTGACTTAGCCGTGGTGTTTAAAACTAAATAGCGACCATTCACCATGAGCGTTGGTGTGCTAGTAGCTCCCGAACGCTTCATGGTCACTTTGGCATTCTTTAGCCGCGCTTTTAAATCATCATCGTTAAGTTGCTCTTGAAATGCCTCAGCGGGGAGCCCATGTTTGACAAAAAGTTTTTCAAGCTCCACCTGATGTTTTTGCATGCTTGGTTCGGAACGCAAAGCTGTAATCGTTTTAAATAAATCAGCATGAACAGCTTCTTTTGCCTGCATGGATTGCGCAATAAAAAATGCCTTAGCGTGCAGATCCATCAGCTTTGCCCATACGGCAGGTACTTGTTCGAGTGATACCTCTGCCGGCAGATTTTTTTGCCATCGGTGTAAGGTGGGTTCAAAAGACTCGCAGTGTGGGCAGCCATACCAAAAAAACTCTTTAACGGTGACAATACCGTCCTGCGCCGGCCACGGATCTTCGAGGATGGCGTAGTGCGTGCCTTCAATTAAACCAGTGGCGAGGTTAATTGATTTTGATAGTTCTGCTTTGGCAGATTTTCCTTGCCCGCATCCAGCAAGCAATACAAGCAGTATCAGGCTGAAAATAAAACGGGTGGATCGATTTTGGCTAAAGCGAGCAAGTGTATTAGTTTGGGTCATTAGTTTTAAGCGTCCAGAAAATCCATAGTGTGCTCAGTGTACCGTAACTAATAGTGAGTAGAAAAGCGCATCTTGCCGGGTAAGCCTCCAATTACGGTCGGCTATTATCGTTCACAACATGCCGCGTCTTAGCTAAATTCATTGCCATTTTCTGTAACTGTAGTTGTAGCTGTAGCACACAAAGCTCTTTTGCGAGCGTAAAGTCCGTGCCAGTTAATGCGTGTCTCTTTGTCAGCCAATCCGTTGTAGATAGTTAACTGAGCAAAGTTAGCCCTAATTTTTTAAATTAGGGCCTCAAAATTATAAATTAACCCCTATTATCACTATACTATTTAGATCTCTGCTCAATAGAGCGTGGGTAGCCACTGATGACTATTTTCTAAGGTACTTTTGTTAATAGCATTTGTATTTAGGTCATTGGATCTACCTTATGACGAAGGGAAGTTATGGTCTTTTTCACTAACACATGGCTGTATCGACTTAGTCGCCTCCATTTGTGTTGCATAGTTAGATAAGTGAGATAGCGACAATGTGTGGTTTTGCAGGAATTTTCGATCGAGCGGTTCATGGTGGTATTTCGCCTCCTGCGGAATTACTCCGTGATATGGGGCATAACATCCGCCATCGTGGCCCCGACGATGAAGGCATTTATTCGGAGCAAGGCTTTGGGTGCGTCCACCGTCGCTTGAGTATTATCGACTTGGCGACAGGCCAGCAACCCATGTTGAGCCAAGACGCCAATTTAGTGCTGGTATTTAACGGTGAGATTTTTAATTTTGTTGAATTGCGTGAGCAGCTTGTCACCCAAGGATATCAGTTCACTACGCAATCAGACACCGAGGTTATCCTACACCTCTATCAACGCGACGGGCTCGATTTTGTTAGCCACCTCAATGGACAATTTGCTATCGCTCTGTGGGATAAGCGCATACAGCAGTTGCTTCTAATCCGTGATCGCGTTGGAATTTGTCCGCTCTTTTATACAATCGATCAGGGTCAGCTGGTTTTTGGCAGTGAAGTAAAAGCGCTTAAGCCGGCTCTATCGAATGGGCTATCACTTTCTGCAGAAGCACTCGACCAGATTTTCACTTTTTGGGCGCCTGTTTCACCCCATACTATTTTTAAAAATGTTTTTGAGGTGCCTCCGGGGCATATGATGGTTGTCGATCGCAGCACAATCAAAAGCATTCAGTATTGGGAGTGGAGCTATGACGAAGATTTTAGCCAAGCAAGCGAAGAGCAATCGATTGGTGAACTGCATGACTTGCTTATAGATGCAACCAAAATAAGACTGCGCTCGGATGTGCCGGTGGGCGCCTACCTGTCAGGCGGGCTAGACTCTTCATCGATCGTTGCATTGATTCATAAATATGGCAATGTACCGTTGCGAACGTTTTCACTTAATTTTGATCAGGGCAATTTTGACGAGGCAAACTTCCAGCAGGCCTTAGTTAAAAAACTAGGCACAGAGCATTCAAATATCATGGTGGGAGCCGATGATATCGCCCGGGCGTTCGAAGACACCATATATCATACTGAAGCCCCGATTTTAAGAACGGCGCCTGTCCCTATGGGGCTTTTATCGGGTTTGGTTAAAGATAATAACTTTAAGGTAGTACTGACAGGGGAGGGTGCTGACGAGGTTTTTGGAGGCTATGACATATTTAAAGAGGCGAAAGTTCGACGTTTTTGGTCGCGTAATCCGAATTCCCAGTGGCGCCCTTTGTTACTTAAGCGGCTCTACCCCTATTTAAACTTGTCAGATGGTAATAACAGTATTTATCTCAAGTCATTTTTTGGGCAAGCTCTAGATAGCCCTGATTTACCCTACTTTTCGCATATTCCAAGATGGACAACAACTGCCAAAGCCAAGGCTTTTTTCTCTGATGATTTGAATGCTAGCCTTCGAGGAAGTGCTGTGGATGCATTAACGCAATCATTACCAAAAAAACTTGATTCCTACAATGCGTTCAATCGTGCTCAGTACATTGAAAGTAAAACGCTTATGTCTGGTTATTTACTTAGTAGCCAGAGTGATCGTATGTTGATGAAGAATTCGGTGGAAGGCCGCTTTCCGTTTCTAGATCACAGACTTATAGAGTTTGCTAATAAGCTGCATCCTAAAATAAAAATGAAAGTTATGAATGAAAAATATGTACTTAAGAAAGCGATGACTAGGTATTTGCCGGCCGACATCATTCGCCGTCATAAGCAGCCATATCGAGCTCCGGATGTAAATACGGGTTCAAATCAATTTATAGGGGAGGAATCTCAGTATCACTTGTCCGAAAAGATGTTGAAAGATGCTGGCCTTTTTTCTCCTAGCAAAGTTTCAATTCTGCAACGAAAAGCTGCTAAAGGTAAGCCATTGTCAACCTCAGAATCGCAGGCATTGACGGGAATCTTGAGCACCCAAATTGTTTATAGTAAATTTATCAAATGTTAAATATTAAAATATCGTTTGCCATTTGAAATTAATTTTTTGATTGTATGAATAGATTTGGCATTTTATTGGGGCCAACACAAGCTGCTTGTTCCTGACGAAATGCGCGTTCGAAATCTGCTAGAGATCAAACCCCCTCGGCATCAGCGTCGCTTATGCTTTGGTACCAGCGCTCAGGTGAGTAAATAGGATCGTCCGACTTGGCGCCTTTATAGTAGACAAATATCTCAGAGTCTGATTCCCGTAATATAAAGCCAGTGTTCTTTGCGGAATCAATAGAAGTCTTATCATTTAAAGTAATGAGTATTTCCTTGGCACCTGCATTTTTTAGCCGCATGATCACTTGCAGATAAATCGAGCTAAGTATTCTGGTACGATCATTTTCAGAGAAAATATCCCATTCGACTATGCGGCCTACTTTAAATTGGGTTTCGGTATTCAAATGGTAGACGGCGTAGCCTAACAGTTTTTTTTGTTTGAAAGCGCCTGTTATCATAACGTCGGCTTGGGGATTATCGCGATAGCGCCAGTCTAAATAATTTCTTGAGCGGTGGACTTTAATGTCGCCAAGGTAACCAGCTCCATTAGGCATCAAATCACAAAGCTCTTCGATAGAATTGATGGTGAGGATTTCTACATTTTTTGGAGCAGAAATTTTTTCCCATTTGAAATGGTGACGGCATGCCAGCAAGGCGTTCGTGATTAAGCTCATAACGCCTGCAATAGGCGGGATGACTCTTTTCTGGAAGTAGCCTTCTGACGCGAGTATCAGTTTGCGATTCTGTCGGGCAGGCATGCCATGAAAAATTTTTCTGAGCATGCTTCTTGAGTTATTGTTAGCACCGCATACTAAAATACAGGTGTGGCGTTCTTGCAACATCAGAGACATCCACGCGCCAAGCCCGCGGTTGTTAAACAGCGGGTCCACCATCGCATCCATATTCCTGATGGCTGCTTCATGCTTGCCGCAGTTTACTAGCTCAACGGGTTCAGTGCCGATTACCGCGATGATGGCACCTTGATATTCAAAAACCCAAAGCGTCGAGGGAGAGTCTGTACTTCGGAAGTAGCGCCATGCTAGGTATTCCTCATCACTATCTTTTATCGATCTGCCGAATATCTGTCGGCGCATATTACTAATCAGAGAAATTTCGGTCGCTAAGGCGGGGCGAAAGCTTTGAGTTAATTGATCTATGCTAAGACTAAGTGATTTTGCGAGCACGGCAGACAGACGGGTAAATTGGCTAGACACAGTATGGGTACCTCTTCTGCATCTAGTTCGAAATCCTTTCGCCGTGATCTACAATGATAACCTGCCCATTAATGGCGTTTGACGCCTCGGCGCACAAAAATAATGCAACCGACGATACTTCTTCCAGTGAAGTGAGCTTGCCTCCTGGGATTTTTTTTAATGTGGTCTGGAGTCGCTGTTCCTTGTCCGGAAAGGCATCCCAAGCATCGGTGAGTACGCTTCCAGGCGATAGGATATTGACACGCACGCCGGCCGCACTCATTTCGATGGCAAGATGACGACAAAGCGACTCGAGCGCACCTTTTGATGCACCCACCAAAGAATAATTAGGTATAGCCGTCGCAGCGCCTTCAGAGGAAAGGGCAATGACACTAGCACCTCGAGTAAATAGGTCTTTCGCGCGAACCATCAAATCAAAAAAAGCGCGCGCATTGAGATTCATAGTCCAGTCCCAGTGTTTTAACTGCAACTGATCAAAAGGTGCGTGAATGCCCGTTGCTGCACAATGAATCAAGCCGTCTAGGGTTTTTCCGCCGAGAATGGGCACCATCGCTTCGAACAATTTGTCCATGCCTTTATCTCTCGTTAAGTCAGCCCGAACTATGTTAACGTTTTGAGCTCCCAATTCGTCTTGTACAGCTAAAGCGCTTTTTTGATCGCGCGCATAATTGGCAATAACGGTTGCGCCGCTCTTAGCGAGTGCTCTTGTTATGGCAAGACCGATTCCACGGGTACCACCAGTGACCAATATAGTTTTTCCTGCAACAGAAAATAGCTGCTTCATAAGCAATCGCCATTTTTTGCCTGCTCCCAATAGGCAGCTAATAAGGGGTCCGTTTCAGCTAGTCCAAGCTTACTGTTGGCTTCAAAAGAAAACAATAATTCGGCGTTGGCAACTAATACGCCATCGCGTTCGGTGCTGGCTTTAATGCGGGCAAGCCGAGGCAACGATGAAATAATTTCAGCTCTAATATGTAATAACTCACTGGGCTTGACCCAGTCGCGAAAAGCGGCATTTTTAATTTTTATTAACATTGCAGAATTGCCGTTGTTGTTATGGCTGGACAAACAAAGACTTGCTGCCTGGCCCATCATTTCTGTGAGCAGAACGCCAGGCACTACTGGGAAGGCGGGGAAGTGATCCTCGAATATTTCAAGGTCTTGAGGCCATGTTTTTTGGCACACAATGCTAACGCCCGGTTCCAGGGCTATAATTGTGTCGACAAATCGGTATCTCATCATTCGGCCTAATAGCAATCGAAATAAAAAACAATGAAGTTTTCGGTAACATTGTATGCTTGGTCTCTACGCTTTCATAGTCGCCATTAAATTTAACGATTTTTGGCCTAACTTTGTTTTACTGCAAAAGTATTGCCTTCAATATACAACATAGTTATCAGCCAGGTCGTTTAGCAATGCACTATTAAGAAGTTTTCGGATAATGAAGGCTAAATTAATTCAGGTCGTCGGCGAGCACATTTACGGCTTTGAGCTTGCTTAATATATCCCCCACTGTATTAAATGCACTAATGGTATCCTCTTCAAGAATGATGCTAAAGCGCTCATCCAGTTCTGCCATTAGTAATAAGACTCCCATAGAATCCCAACCTTCAAGATCTTCTAGCTGGGCTGCTGGGTGCACTGCATCTTCTGGGCTATTGATCGCTTCTGCGATTATTGATAGTGCTTGTGATATGGAAATTTTATTTTCAGACATGTTGCTTCTCTAATGCCGCAAACCGTTCAAAGCGTGGCGGCGGTCAATGAAATTAGATTTGATAAAGTTTTATTGGAACACTTCGTCTAGTGCTTTGTATACTCCGATTGCAAATACACCGTGTCAGGGTGGATTGTCATCAGCGCGGAACCCCAAGAGCGACCGACACCATAGCCGAGCAGCATGGCTGTTTCTGTCGAGTTAGGTTTTTTGTCTCTATAATGTTGGCACAGTGTCATAGGGACAGAGGCGCCACCAGCATTGCCATAATCCGCCAAGATCATTGGGGTTTTTTCAGGGGGCAGGCCGCTTTTTTTGGCGATGTGTCGCATCATAAATTGATTTGATTGATGAAATATAAACGCATCAATATCGTCAATATTTTTTCTCATGAGGTTGAGCGTGTTTTGAATGAGTAGTGGCACTTCTTGTATTGTGAAGTTAAACAAGCTAGCGCCGTTCATGTGCAGATAATTGTCGCGGTCGTTCTCGGGCTGGGGTTCGCGAAAACCTCGCCCAGGGATAATTAAATCCTTGTAACCTTGCCCATCAGAATGCAGAGAAAATCCCCATTGGTCATCACCCTCTTGCTCTAGTGCGCTAGCTGATCCCGCATCTCCAAATAGCATTGCCGTTGCTCGATCTTTGGCGTGAGTGAAAAGCGAGGGAGTCTCCCCATGCATGACTAAAACCCTTTTGGCTCCCCCCGTTTGAATCATCATTGCCGCGAGCCATAGCGCATATGGGTAGCCGGAGCAGCCAAGCCCCACATCAAATGCAGCGCACGACGTGGGTAGCTCTAAGTCACGGTGCAGTAAGGATGCGGTACTCGGCAAAAAATAGTCAGGTGTTTGGGTGACAAAAATCAGCGCGTCAATGCTTTCTGGAGACCAGTTGAGACCCTCTAGAAGTTGTTTTCCTGCTTGTCGACATAAATCACTTGAGCAAGTATTTGCGTCAACAATGCGACGCCGCTTGATACCCGCGATAGTGACAACTTTTTTAACTTCTTGCGGATCGAAATTATCTGAATCTTTGATGTTGTCGAAGATTCTATCCGGTACGCAGATGGCAACCCCTTTAAGAGCTGCGCCTTCTAATATTGCTGTGGTCATTCCAATCCCTTACTTGCTGCTGCCTTTTATTATGAGAGCTTAGACAAGCATGCTCATCAATTTTCTTTCGACTGTTATAGTGTAGACCCTGCTTTTGAGTTGTAGCCAACTTATTGCCGCGTTTTTTGACCCTTATGGGGCGGCTGAGGAATAGAGCTAGCGATCAGGCCCGCTTTTTTGAAATCCGACAATGCTTGCTGCTCGTTTTGTTAGGTGATTGCTTGACGATTGAATGATATCGGAATGTTTTTTAAGCAATAAGGTTGACGGATTTCATGGTTTATTTCGACGACACGAAAGAGGTTTTAGGATCGTGGTTATCTTAGTGGTGCTTATTGATCTAGATCAATAAGCAAAAGAGTTAACAATCATTTGGCGTGCAGGCGTGCTTGATTGCTCTGGCTGTTAGATGGGCGTAATGCGCTTGTCGAGAGTGTTATTCGGTGTTTTTAGAATGCGCGCTATTTTGGCGCTGCAATGTCATGACTAATGCTTTAATTGGGCCAATAGCTACATTTGTCTGCCCCGTTTCACCGAGTAGATAGAGCTGGGCGTAATACCAGCATTGCACCGCGTAGTCTTCAAGTGTTCGCAGCGTATGGTTGCGCCGTAAAAAAGCTAACCAATGGGGCAGCACGCCTAGTTGATTCTCATAATTTGGCAAAGCATCGCCGCCTGATAGCAAATGTGCTGGGCCATCGGTGACAACACATAGAGGGCGCGCCAAGCCAATGATGTCGGCAGCGCCAGCATCAAGGGCCTGCTCCATTGCTGCGCGATGCCTAAAGCCGCCCGTTACCATTAATGGGATATCAAGTTGTTCACGCATCGCCTTGGCAAAGTCAACAAAATAAGCTTCGCGAGCGAGTGTAGACGGTGCGACGTAGGACTGTTGTTCAGGCGTTTCTAGACCCTGAGCACCGAGTAATTTGGGTTGTTCGTAGGTTCCGCCTGACACTTCAATTAAATCGACACTGGCATGTTGCAGCCAGTGAGCTACTTGTAAACTTTCGTCAAAACTGAAGCCGCCCCGCTGAAAATCAGCACTGTTTAGCTTGACACAAATCGGGTAACTGGGCCCAACGGCAACACGTATTTTTTTTACAATCTGTAATAAAAAGCGGGCTCTATTTTCTAGCGAACCGCCGTAATGATCATCCCTATGATTTGAGCGCGGACTCAAAAATTGTGAAACCAAATAACCATGAGCGGCATGAATTTGAACGCCGGTGAAGCCGGCTTCTTTTACTGCAAGAGCGGCTGTAGCGAAACCGTTAGTAAGGTTTTCAATTTCATCAGTCTGCAATGCTACCGGTTGGCCAAATTGACCTCCCGGCATATTTAAGGGTATGGCCGATGGCGCACGCGGATGCGGGTTGACGTTTTTCATTGTCTGCCGACCGGCATGACTGATTTGCGCCCAAAACTGCGTGTTATTTTGGGTGGCGGCTTGCGCCCATTGGGCGAGCGCCTTTTGCATTGCCGCGGAAGGGGGTGCGTCAATAATCACGTTGCCGGGGCGCTCTAAATGGTCGCGGTCTATTTGTATGTTGCCGCTTATTAGTAGCCCCGCACCGCCCTTAGCCCAAATGCTGTATAACCGAATCAACTCAGGTGTTGGCAGGCCGGCTGCTGTAGCCATGCCTTCGGTCATGGCGGCTTTTGCCAGTCTATTTTTAATACTGCTACCGCAAGGTAATAATATTGCGCTGTTGAGGGCGGGCATAGGAAACCTTGTTAGCTAATTTTTTTCGTAACTCATTGCTAGCGCCTCGTAGCGCTGACGATTCAGGCCTCGATCAGAATAGCCTGCTCGGCTAGCTGAACGAAAATGAACTTGCTGCGCTATTGAGTCGATATAAAATTCTACGTCGTCATGATATTTCATCAATGGCGTGGTAAACACCGCATAAATATAATCCGATGTATCGGTAATTATTTCGGCACCCCCATACTGTTTTATTGCCGCTTTAATGGCTTTGTGCGTTGCCTCGGCGCTTTCTTTCATTGCCAAAGGGAGCACTCTTTTTTGTTCATCGGCTGTTTGGCTGGATACTGAGTTAGGCCTGCTACCTAGCTCCATTAGTTTTCCGCTGACTACGCCAAGCTCAGGAGCGCGGCTATTTTGGAAATAGATGGCGCTAAAAGCGACGGCAATGAGCATTAGGATAGCAAGCAATATTTTGGCCACGAGAAACTCCAAGTTTATAGAAGGTTAAAAGATGGGGGGTGGGCTGCCTTAAACTGTCAGCACTTAAACAATTAATGCATTACTCTAGCTATGGCATTCTAAACCTTGCGTCGTTTTTTTGCAGTACAAAACTAAGCTATTTCAGATATTCATGGTATTTACTCAATAGTGTCCGGTCTATCTTTACGGGCCGCTGATTTTCAACGGATGCGGCATAGCTTAAATGCTTGGCGCTGTGTTAAATTAGTAACGCACTGTCTGTTGCTTGTGGAGTCGTAAATGAGTTTTTATGAAGAGCATATTTTGCCGCATGTCATTAATTGCGCTTGTGGCATGAAGACCGTAGCGAAGCAGCGCGAAAAAATAGTGCCGCAGGCGCGCGGTCAAGTATTAGAAGTAGGAATGGGCTCGGGCTTGAACCTACCTTTTTATCATACCGATGCCGTAGACTTTGTGTGGGGGCTAGAACCTTCAAGCGGTATGCGCGCAAAAGCGCAGGCCAACATCGACGCGGCTAGCGTTGCGGTTCGCTGGCTGGATTTACCCGGCGAGCACATTCCACTTGAAGATAATTCTGTCGATACCGTTTTGCTTACTTATACCTTATGTACTATCCCAGATTGGTTTGCCGCACTCAAACAAATGCAGCGCGTGCTTAAACCCCAGGGTAAATTACTTTTTTGTGAGCATGGCGTTGCTCCCGATGAAAATACGCGGCGCTGGCAGCGGCGCATAGGGCCGCTTTGGAAAAAAATTGGCGGTGGTTGTCATCTCGACCGAGATATTCCACTGCTTCTTCAAGAAGCCGGATTTGAAATAGAAAAAATGGAAGCCGCTTATATTAAAGGGCCAAAATTCACTGCTTATAATTATTGGGGTGTGGCTGCCTAGTGGGCAGCAGTAAAAAAATTAATCGCGCTGACTAATCTGGTTCGCGTGGCACGTAACCTTCCGCTTGCTCGAACGCCTCTCCAGACAAGAATTTATTCATTTCCGCCTGTAAAAATGCTCGCGACTCTGCATCTCGCATATTCAAATGTTTTTCGTTAATAAGCATGGTTTGGTGTTGCTGCCATTCTTCCCAGGCTTTTTTTGAAACTGTATCAAAAAGCTCTTGACCTTTTGGCCCAGGGTAGGGAGGACGGTCAAGACCTTCTAGATCGGTTTGGTATTTGCGGCAAAAGATGATGCGTGTCATAGGTTTCTCATTGCGGTGGTTTACTGGTTGCTCTTGGTGAGCATTTTTTCTATGAGTTAAGGCGCGGTACTTTTTTCATTGGCATATTGTTGCAGCAGTTTTTTTATCGGCGCGGCAATACCGATGTTGGGCGGCATAGAGATGTTATACCAGAGTTGATTCGCACCATCCATGGTGCCAGTAAATCGGCTTAGTTTGCAATGTACCGGTGTAATATCAAAATGGTAGTGGCTAAAAGTATGCCGGAGCATGGGCCAAGTAGAATGCATATCTAATTGCATGGCGGCATCAATTTCTAGCTCATCAGGCAAACTCCATAATCCACCCCACACGCCAGTAGGTGGTTTTTTAAAGAGTAAAATTTCGCCATCAGAGTTTTCTATAAGCAATAACTTGGCAGATTTTTCAGGCAGTACTTTTTTAGGCTTTTTGCCAGGCAGTTCATGCATAGTTTGTTCAGCACAAGCTATGCATGTTTTCATTACGGGGCAATCATTGCATCGCGGCTTGCTGCGCGTACAGATTGTGGCGCCTAAATCCATAATGGCTTGGGTGTAGTCTCTATTTCTCTGCGTCGGGGTATGTTGCTCGGCGATTTGCCATAACTGTTTGGCTACCGACGACTTGCCTGGCCAGCCATCAATATTATTATGGCGCGCCAATACGCGTTTAACATTACCATCGAGGATAGCGCAGGGGCTGTTAAAGGCAATGGCGCAAATTGCGCCCGCCGTAGAGCGACCTATGCCAGGTAGGCTTTGCAATAAGTCAATATCATTGGGGAACTGACTAGAAAATTCATCTCGAATACGCAGGGCCGTGGCGTGTAAATTACGTGCTCGCGAGTAATAACCTAGACCGCTCCAATGATGCATAACTTCATCCGTGCTAGCAGCGGCCAGCGCGTCAACGTTTGCAAAACGGTGCATGAAGCGTAGATAGTAGGGCGTGACTGTATTGACCTGAGTTTGCTGCAGCATGATCTCAGAGACCCAAACTCGATAGGCATTGATAGATTGCTGCCAAGGCAAGTCTTTGCGTCCATGCAAGTCATACCATTGGAGAAGTTTTGACGAGAAATTGTGAGTGTCTTTTTTTTTCACGGATAATCTTTTTTGTCAGTGCGAAGGCTTGAGTTGTGCAGCTACGCAGGCTGCATTACGTGTTCATTTAAAAAATGCTCAATCATCTTTTTAAGGTGGCGGTTGTCAACGTGCCCATTGGAATAAACGGCCAGCGAAGATCATTTTGGATACCCAATGTTACATGGCCGGCTGGCTTTACTTGCGTGGCTAGCACTAGCTGCAAGGGTCCAATAAGTACGCTAATAGTCGATTTGGCGATTCGTAGCAGCGCCAAAATAAGGCTAATAATCATTAAAGGATGCCTAAACTTAAGTGTAAAACTCAATAATGTGTCCTTTTTAACCCGCTATTTTTGCGCTGGGGTAGGTCCCTTTACCAGATATCGCTGAGAGGTTCGACGTGCGATTTTGTCCGTTGATGTAACAGTTTACCTTTCTCGGCTTGCTACAGCCTAAAAATCGCTTTAAATTTTTTGTAAAAAGCTCCTTTGCTGTATAATTTACGCCCTCTTGGCGGCCTGGGCTCTATGTCGCCACTTCACAGTTATCGAGTCTGCAATGGCTCGACTTACCATTCAAAGCAGGGTAATGCATGTACAAGCTGGTTCTTCTTCGTCATGGCGAAAGCGTGTGGAATAAAGCCAACCGATTTACCGGTTGGTATGATGTCGATCTTAATGAAACTGGCGTGCAGCAAGCTAAGATGGCCGGGCAACTGCTGCGTGAACAGAATTTTGATTTTGATATGACGTATACCTCGGTGCTCGTGCGGGCGGTGCGAACGCACTGGCTCGCACTCGAGGAGATGGGCTTACTACATGCGCCGGTTGAGCGTAATTGGCGACTTAATGAGCGCCATTATGGGGCTTTGACTGGGTTGAACAAGGCCGAAACTGCCGCTGCGCATGGCGACGAGCAGGTTAAAATTTGGCGCCGAAGTTTCGCCACGCCACCGCCACCGGTGGACCTCAGTAGTGAGTATTTTCCTGGCAATGACGCTCGCTACCACGGCATCGATCGGGCAATTTTGCCACGCGGTGAGAGCCTAGCGCTGACTATCGACCGTGTGATGCCTTATTGGCACGATACTATTCGGCCGACCATCTTATCGGGCAAAAAAGTCTTGATTGTGGCCCATGGCAATAGCCTACGCGCGTTGGTCAAGTATCTAGATGGCATCACCGATGACAATATTGTGAGCCTCAACATTCCCACTGGCGTGCCGTTAGTATATGAACTCGATGCCGATCTTAAGCCAATAGGCAGCACGTATTTGGGTGACCCCGATACGATTAAGGCAATGGTTGATGCAGTGGCGAAGCAAGGTGCGGCGCAGGTTTGATGGCTAAAGAGGCTTTTGTGTCCAAATAAGCCGTGATGCTCAAAAAGGCTTCATCGTCACAGATGTCGGTAGCAGCTGCTTCTCTTATACTAGTGTTAATCACTAGTGGATAGCGCATCAGGCGCTACTTGGCTTCGGCTCAATCGCGTGATATCGATCCCTCAAACGATCGGTTATTATTCAATTTTATAGGTAATCTACAGCAACTATGTCTGAATCTCAGCGCACTGCCAGCGTCTCCCGCGATACGCTCGAAACACAAATTTCCGTTGAAATTAATCTCGATGGCACCGGTGCCGTCGAGTTTGCTACCGGCATTCCTTTTTTAGAGCATATGCTCGATCAGATAGGCCGTCATGGCCTGATCGATATGCAAATCAAAGCCGCTGGTGATTTACACATTGATGACCATCACACGGTTGAAGACGTGGGCATTACCTTAGGCCAAGCTTTTACTAAAGCCCTGGGCGATAAAAAAGGTATTCGTCGATATGGCCATGCCTATGTGCCGCTGGATGAAGCGTTGTCACGCGTGGTGCTCGATATTTCAGGCCGGCCAGGGTTGACGTTTAATGTGCCTTTTACACGCTCATCGGTGGGCGGTTTTGATGTTGATTTATTTCACGAGTTCTTTCAGGGCTTTACTAATCATGCCTTGGTTACGTTACACGTTGACTGCTTGCGCGGAGAAAACTCGCACCATCAAATCGAAACCGTGTTTAAGGCATTTGGTCGAGCATTGAGAATGGCACTCGAGCCAGATCCACGAATGCTTGGTGTTATGCCATCGACTAAGGGCACGTTGTAGGTTCCACGCTGCCTCTTAAAAGGCATGCTATTTTTAATACACTCTGCTCGGCACGTCTTTATATGAGCTGCGCTAAGCCAAAAACTTGAGGTGCTTGCCTCACTGAGGCTACTGCGTCAGCGGTACTATGAGTCGCCGCTTACATATTACGTTAGTTTTTCCGGAAGTTTCACATGACCACAGCCGTTGATGTCGCGGTAATTGACTATGGTATGGGTAATTTGCACTCGGTGGCAAAGGCTCTGCAGCGGGTTGCGCCCAAAGCAAATGTTTGGGTCGGCGATGACCCCGCTATCATTCGTCGTGCGACTCGCGTTGTCTACCCGGGCGTAGGCGCTATCCGTGATTGTATGGGTGAGGTGCGGCGCAGGGGCCTTGATGAGGTGATAGTTGAAGTGGCACGGAGTAAACCCTTACTAGGTATCTGCGTAGGTATGCAGGGCTTAATGCATCACTCTAGCGAGAATAACGGTATCGATTGCCTTGATGTGTTTCCCGATGAGGTGGTTTTTTTTGGTGATGCATTTGCCAAGGACGCTTGCCTTAGTAGTGCGCAACAGCGGTTGAAAGTGCCTCACATGGGCTGGAATACGGTGCAACAGTGCCATCCACATCCATTGTGGAAGGGCATCAAAAATAACGCTCGTTTTTATTTTGTGCACAGTTATTTTGTTGGCGCTAAAAGCTGTTTGTCTACAGTGGGAATAACGCAGTATGGCCTAGATATAGCAGCTGCAATAGCGCGAGATAATATTTTTGCGGTGCAGTTTCATCCAGAAAAAAGCCATCGTGATGGCCTACAACTTCTTGATAATTTTATGCAGTGGGACGGAAACTATTCATGCTGATTATTCCAGCGATTGATTTAAAAGACGGGCAATGCGTGCGCCTCAAGCAGGGTGTTATGGAAGATTCTACGGTATTTTCTGATGACCCTGTAGCAATGGCTGAGCGCTGGGTGGCGGCTGGCGCTCGACGTTTGCATTTGGTTGATCTGAATGGTGCGTTTGATGGAGTGCCTGTTAATGATGCTGCGGTAAAAGCTATTGCGGCGGCTTATCCCGATTTACCGATACAGATAGGCGGCGGCATTCGCTCACTTAAAACGATTGAAACTTATTTGTTAGCCGGTGTTAATTATTTAATTATTGGCACCCAGGCGGTTAAGCAGCCGGAGTTTGTTAGCGAGGCTTGTAAGGCTTTTCCCGGTCATATTATTGTCGGACTCGATGCTAAGGCCGGGCTTGTGGCGACCGATGGATGGGCCGAGGTTTCAACGGTGCAGGCAACTGATTTGGCAAAACAATTCGAACAGGCCGGGGTGTCGGCTATTGTCTATACCGATATCAGTCGTGATGGAATGATGCAGGGCGTTAATGTCGAGGCGACAGTGGCTATGGCTGAGGCATCGAGTATTCCGGTGATCGCTTCAGGCGGCATTACTAATATGCAGGATATCGTTGCATTGCGAGCAGTCGCCAGGCCCGGCGATGATTTAGATGCCGGCGCCGGTATTATTGGCGCGATAACGGGCCGCGCTATTTATGAGGGCACGCTCGACGTTGCCGAGGCGCAAAATTATTGCGACCAATAAGTGTGTTGGCCTAATGGCCCTATATAATGACCTACGTGTCTTTGCTATCCACTGTTAAATAGATTTCTCTTATGCCGCTCGCCAAACGCATTATTCCTTGTCTTGATGTCGATAACGGTCGTGTTGTCAAAGGTGTTCAATTCGTTGATATACGCGATGCTGGCGACCCTGTTGAGGTGGCCCGTCGCTATAATGAGCAAGGCGCTGATGAAATTACTTTTCTCGATATTACCGCCAGCCACGAAGGTCGCGATACAACGCTTCATACGGTAGAGCGTATGGCCAGTGAAGTGTTTATTCCGCTCACCGTTGGTGGCGGTGTGCGTGAGCTCGAAGACATTCGGCGGCTATTAAATGCGGGCGCCGATAAAGTGGCTATTAATACAGCCGCTATTTTTAATCCAGAATTTGTTCGAGAAGCTGCTGAGCGATTTGGTTCGCAGTGCATTGTGGTGGCTATTGATGCCAAGCAAGTCAGTGCTCCGAGCTATGCGCATGCCAATGATCAGCTGGGTAGCGGTGGGCGTTGGGAGATTTTTACCCATGGTGGCCGCAAGCCTACTGGCCTTGATGCGGTTGAGTGGGCCGTTAAAATGGTGGGTTATGGCGCGGGTGAAATACTGTTAACCAGTATGGATCAAGATGGCGTGAAGCAAGGTTTTGATCTGGCACTGACGCATCGCGTGTGTGCCGCGGTTAATGTTCCTGTTATTGCTTCGGGGGGTGTTGGCAACTTACAGCATTTAGCCGAGGGCGTGAGTGTTGGCGGTGCGGATGCAGTGCTCGCCGCCAGCATTTTCCATTTTGGTGAATACACCGTCTCCCAGGCTAAGCAGTATATGGCCGAGCGCGGTATTGAGATGAGATTGTAGTTGATCGGTGCAAAGTATTGCGGTGTCAAGCGCTGAGTGCGCGGCCGCCAAAGGGTGTGCTGAGTTTAGCTGAGCCTTAGCTTAGCTTTGCATTGCAGTAACGAGTTTGGCTTTGATTCTGGGTTTCGCTAAGGCCATGAAATCTAGGTAGTCATCCAGCCCCATATTAGCCGACTCTAGAGTGGCAAATGGGCCTACCGAAGAACCTTCACGCGTGGCAAAAAACCATTCGCTACTCATTGAATAAAAGCGTTCGCAGCGGCCTGGTACCGAGCCGTTTTCGCCTTTTCTATATGCTAGTGTGCTCATAGCGTCAATTGATCCTGGTGGCCGAATGTTCGGGCTTTAGGTTGGTTTGTGCCGTGATTGTACTTGAAAACCGGTAAAGAAATATATTCAAAATGCCTCAAAACCGCCGACTCGCCTTAGTTTGGATGCTGCAATCGGTACATAGACTGTTTATCCGCTATTTGGGCGGATATAAATGGAGTGATGAGTCAGGTTAGACGTTATTGCAGGGCGAGTTGCTTGGCCGCCTGCCGGTAGTTGATTGCCTCGCTAGCTCGCACTAGTGTGTAGCCTTGCCGGCTGAGTACGGGCAACTGCTGCTCCAAAAAATCCAATGTTGATCGATAGGGGTGAGCAATAATCACCGCTATACCGTCTTGCCGCGCCATGCGCTTGGCCTTGTTAAAAGCGGCTTGAATAGCAGCTGGCGCAGGATCATGGTCGAGAAATATATCGCGTGCAATGTAGGGTACTTGGCTATTAATAGCCGCCGCAGAGGCCTGGCCGTTAGTGACCGTTTTGCTATCGATATAGTAATACCCTTGCCGGGCCAATTCGGTCATCAGCCAATGCATTTGACTAGGAAGTGTCGTCAAATAACTCCCCATATGGTTGCTTAGGCCGCGAGCATGCGGGACGTGTTCTAGTGCTGAGCGAACAGCCGCCAAAAATTCAGTTTTGTCGAGTCCTGCCACTAATCCTCCCGGCCCTAGCTTATTGCCCAGCTGGGATTCCATTGGCATGTGTACAATAATTTCTTTATTTGAGCGCGAGCTTATGGCTTGGCGAGCTAAACGTTCAGCTACTGGTGTATGTGGGAGGATGGCGTAGGTAATAGCGCCGGGAAGGTCAATGGCGCGCTGACCCAGCGGTAAGTTGTAGCCAATGTCATCTATGATGATAGCAAGACGCGCGCCCGATGAAGCCGGGGAAATAACAGTGGTGTTTTCATGTTGGTTATTTTGAGCTTGTGCACACGCCAAATATAAGAAGGCTATGCCGCTCCATAAATACTGTACACCCCAGCTCAAACCACGACGCGGCATAACGCAATAACCTCTAATTTTTACAACACAGTTTTAAAATTTGGCTGACTTGTATGTAAAGTCCCAGGCGCGCTAACTATCGTCAGAGTTAGCCGAGATAGTTGGTTGAGAGCCGCGCTGGCTAAGTATATGTAGTCCTTTGAGCAGCGTGATGGCTTCATGCAGTTGCGCATCATTAGTGACAGCTTTTTGGGCATCTGTGCGCTTAGAGTTTTTTGTATTGGCTTGATCGGCGCTGTCAGTGCCACCGTTTTGGAGGTGTCTGGGCAGGTCGGCTTCGGTAACTTGTACGCGACTTTTAAGCGGCGTGAATTTGCCTCGTTCGACAATAATATCAGGCACGATGCCTTGAGCCTGTATCGAGCGACCATTGGGCGTAAAGTAGCGCGCCGTGGTTAATTTCATGCCATGAGTTTCAGACAGTGGGATGACCGACTGTACCGAGCCCTTGCCAAAACTGGTTGTACCTAACACGATAGCGCGCTTGTGATCTTGTAGGGCGCCAGCCACAATTTCGGACGCTGATGCCGAGCCGCCGTTGATTAGAATTACCAGCGGTACATCGAGAGCCGTTGCTTCGCCGCTTGCGACAAACCGCGTCGCAGACGTTTGAATTCGGCCCTCGGTATAAACAATTAAACCTTCGCTGATAAAGGTATCCACCACATCAACAGCCGCTTGCAGCACACCGCCAGGATTATTGCGTAAATCCAGCACAATGCCGTTGGGCGCCTGCGCTTGTGTGGCTTGATCAATCACTTTGCGCAAATCGACACCGGTATTGGCTTGGAACTGAGCAATTCGCAAATATAAATAGTCTTTTTCAAGAACCTTGCTGCGAACGCTTACCACTGAAATTACAGCGCGCTCGAGGCTGAATTCAAGTGGTTGTGCATTGCCCTCTCGCGCTACCGTCAGTTCAATCGAGGTGCCAATTTTGCCGCGCATGAGTTTAACGGCTTCATTGAGGCTCAAACCTTTGACCGGCTTGTTGTCTATTTTTACGATTAAATCACCGCTTTCAATACCGGCTTTTTGTGCGGGCGTATCGTCAATAGGCGATATGACTTTTACGAATCCATCTTCCATGCCCACTTCAAGGCCAAGACCACCGAACTCACCGGTAGCGCTCACCTGTAAGTTTTTGTAGGTTTGTGGCGCTAAATAATTCGAATGAGGGTCAAGCTCGGTCAGCATACCTTTAATGGCATTTTCTAATAATGTTTTGTCATCCACTTCTTCTACATAAGTGTTGCGAATTTGGGTGAAGGCATTGACGAAAGCCTGCAATTCTTTGAGCGCTAAAGTGCCGTTAATAGCGGGCTCTTCTTGCTGAGCGATAGATGGGATGACTAGCCCGATATAGCAAGTAATGAATAGCGCAAGGCGCAGGGTTACGTTGGGCAATAAGAGAAGCATTCGAAATAATGTCATTGCAGGGCTCAAGGTAAGTTGGCGCAGCTAAGAGCATGCGCTCAATGGAACTATAAATGTGCGCAACCTGTTTTGGCTATGCGCAAGCAGTTTAAGTGCGTTGTAAGGCGATGATAAAAGCGGCTTAGTGCTTGCAACATCGATGCTATTTGTAGGTATTCTTCAACTATATGGGGGCGCGCTAGGGTAGCACTCTTAGTTTTTTTAACTCCCCCCGGTGCATCATCTCTTCGTGGTCAATCATACCTTTAACCCCGCTTTTTTGCGACCATCTACCTGGGTCTTTTGCGGCTGACATCCTGAGACAGCTAAAAATAATCGCTCAGCCGGTAGGCTTATCATTAACGACATGAGAGCGTGTATTTAGCCTTTGCGGCACCACAGAGCCGGGTCGTTGGGTTTACCGTGTTGACGGATTTCGAAATACAAGGCGGGCATACTCTGGCCCCCGCTATTGCCAACTGTGGCGATGGCTTCGCCGGCATTCACTCTAGCGCCTACTGGCTTGAGCAAGCTTTGATTGCGCCCATACAGACTCCAATAGCCCTCGCCATGATCTACGATGGTAAGTAACCCTTGACCGGCAAACCAGTCGGCAAATATCACTCTGCCGGGGTAGATAGCCTGCACTATTGAGCCACTAGGGGCGGCAATGGTTACGCCCTGTGCTGCGCTATCAGCGTCGCTGCGGGTCTTGCCAAATCGATGTTGCCGCGTTCCTTTAACGGGCCAAGGCAGTTGACCCTTGGCAGAGCCAAATTGACTCGGCTGCTCGTAAATCATGATCGACTTTGATGTGAGGTCGGCTTCATCGGTCCGAGCTTGGCTCGATGATGCGGCGATCATAGATTCCTGCCAGAGCTTATTCATTTCTCCAATTAGTGTTTGCAACGCACTATGATCTTGCTCTAGTGCAAGTCGTTGCTCGTCGGCGCTTCCTATTTCGCTCTGCAATTTTTGCAGTAGCTGTTGGCGAGACGTTTGCATTTTTGTCAGCTTGCTGTGCTGTTTGGCCAGTAGCGTTTGATTGTTATGCAGTTGCTGCTGTTTATTTTCAATCTTCTCGCTGACCGTTTCTTTGCGCGCAATAATTGTCGCATAGCCTTTAATAAGCTGCGTGCGGGCACGATTCATGCGCTCGAGATATTGCAGTTGGCGATCAAGCTCGGCAGGACTGCTTTCGCTAAAAAATAAGCTGAGCGCGCTTTGATCACCCGCTCGGTAGGCTTTACTTAAATGTTCGCCAATTACAGCGCGCTGGGTATCACGTTGTTGTTCGAGTGACTCGAGCTCGCCACTTAATTGCAGCAATTGTTGATCTAATTGTTGCTGTTGTTGGGTGAGCTGATACCCCGCGGCAACAAGCTCGCCAATCTTGAGCTCGCCTTGGCGAAACTTTTTTTGAGTTGAGGTTTTTTTGCCCTGCTTTTTGATGATTTTCTTTTTAATTTTTTCAACACTTAGCGCAAGCTGCTGTAACTCTTTTTTGCGCAGGTCTAGCTCCTCGTTTTGCTGGGCTAAGCTTGCTGCGGGCAGCAAAACAGCAAGGCAAAGGCATGCAACGATCTGCTGCCAGCGCTTTATCACAGGAGGGGAGAGTAGCTCGGTGCTTGGGGCGCGTGATTCTGCACTGAGAGTTTTAGTATGGGTGGAGCCACTCATATCGCAAAATTTCGCATTGGATGTGTTCAGCAAAGTTTAATGGCTTGTCTTTAATCGGTCTATTAGTTGGCTGTGGTATGCGGTCAGTGTAATGGCAAGAGGCTGTTTTTTGTTGCCTCCATGCCTGGGTTTGGTGCTTGCGATGGCTTCTGTCATTGCTTGGGTCTCAGCGTATCGAGCCCGGCTTGCCAACTTTAACAAATTAGCCAGGCAATGGCTCCAAGATTATCAATAGCGGTATTATCTGTGTGCTGCTTTAGTTTTTCCGAGCGCTAAACGCTGTTAATTAGGGCGTGATGGTAGCTAATCAATGCCACAATTTATATGTGAGTCCTTTGGGTAGCGGTTATGTTGCGTGTATTAATGGCGCATGTGTGCATGGCAAGTGTATACTTGCCGGCCTTTTTTATTAACCGCCGTGCGTGTGCCTAAGTTGCATGGCTCCCTCACTCATCGATAGTTTTATGCTCTATGGAAAAAATCATTCTCTTTGCGTCCGACCAGTGGCTTTTAGTTACAGCACTTGCTGCTGCTATATGGGCTCTGGCTTGGCTTGAAAATCGGCGTGCTGGAACAAGCTTAACGCCTCATGAGTTAACCGCTATGATCAACAGTGCGAGTGCAGTGGTGGTCGATTTACGTGACAAGGCGGCTTTTGACACGGGTCATGTCGTCGACTCAGTAAATATTCCATTTAATCAGTGGCAGGCACAGCACAAGGCCGATGGTGGTGGAGATATACAGCACTATAAGGGTAAGGCTTTGGTTTTAGTTTGCAAGCTTGGGCAGCAATCGTCCCACGTGGGTCGGCGTTTAGCGGCGGAAGATTTTGATGGTATCTATCGCCTTGGTGGCGGTATCGGCGAGTGGCAAGCGGCGCAAATGCCGCTGGTTAAGAGCTAATTTACAATATAACAGCGCTGAACTCATTGGTTTGTAGCCAAGGTCCTTGGGGCAGCTTCATTCACATGTTGTGAGCTCGGTGCTAGCAAACGTAGTTGGTTGGAGATTGGCAGAGTATGCATGACATCGTTATTTATTCATCTTCCCTATGCGGCTTTTGTCACGCCGCTAAGCACTTGCTTGCCAATAAAGGCTTGGCATTTGAAGAAATTCTAGTCGACAATCAGCCGGCATTAAGGGCTGATGTGATGCAGCGCAGCGGACAGCGCACGGTGCCTCAAATTTGGATAGGGGAGCGTCATGTGGGCGGCTATACTGATTTAGCTGAGTTGGATAAACGAGGGGAGCTTGAACAATTGCTCCATGACTAGTAGGGCGGTAAAGCATTGGTAGTCCGTTTTTGTTGAGCGTTTCAGCGCCCGATCAACCGCAGCAAAAAATTCGCGTGTAAATTTTTTAATCATTGAGAAAAGAGGTAATCATGGCCGAAGGTGATAATAATCCAGCTGATAGTAACCCAGGTGGGCAAGGTGCAGAGCAGCCTGCAGGGCCCCAGTTTGGTGTGACCAAAACGTTTGTAAAAGATATTTCGTTTGAAACGCCAATGGGTGTGAAAGTTTTTACTCAGGCGTTCCAGCCAAAAATCCAGCTCGACGTCAACAGCCGAGGCAGTGCTATTGCCGATAACACCCATGAGGTGGTGCTCACCCTGACTATTACGGCGAAGATCGACGACAATACAGCTTACTTGCTGGAATTGCAGCAGGCAGGAATCTTTGCTATTTCTGGTTTTGAAGACGAGCAGTTAAAGCATGTGTTAGGCGCTATTTGTCCGAACTTCTTGTTCCCCTATGCGCGCGAAGCCGTCGATAGCATGGTTGTCCGAGGCGGTTTTCCACCGCTATCATTGGCCCCCATCGATTTTGATGCGCTATTTCGTAATGCGCAGGCCCAAGCCACCGAAGGCCAGAAGCTCAACTAGAGCTTCTGTGCAAGCTGGGCATTGGTTGGGTGCGCGCTGCGGTTGATATGGCGTGTACCTGATGCTCGATGTATTAATGGCTTGCGGTTGTTTCATTACTCTGCTCCAGCAAATTCCAGCTGTCTCCAAGCCTCATAGGTCGCCACTGCTACGCTGTTAGACAAATTAAGGCTTCGGCTGCCTGCTACCATCGGTAAGCGCAGTTTTTGGGCGTCAGCTAGGGTGCTTAACAGCTGATCGGGCAAGCCGCGTGTTTCTGGACCAAAGAGCAAAAAATCGCCGTTTTTAAAGATGTTTTGATGGTAGGGTCGCGAACCTTTTGTGGTCATCGCAAAAATACGCGAGTGATCGTTCACTATGCTATAAAAGGTCTCCATATCTGGCCAGCGCTGCACCGTTGCCCATTCCCCATAGTCGAGACCCGCACGCCGCAGACGCTTATCTTCCCACTCAAAGCCGAGTTTGCCCACAAGGTGCAAGTGGCAGCCCGTGTTGGCACTCAGGCGAATAATATTACCGGTGTTGGGTGCAATTTCCGGCTCATATAAAACAATATTTACTGGCATAGCTGGCTTCCAAGTGTGACTAGTGGACGTGTAATCGTGCCAAATATTATTCTTAGGGCGGCAGCATAATGGTAATTATTTCCTAACAAAAGCAACTAGTTACCGAGGTTTACTCACCTATGACTACAAATATTAGTATATGCTTAGCCAAAACCTTTTTGTAGTTGGAATGTGTCGCGCAACGGTGGCATTTTATCGGAGTGACTAGCTTGAAATGGCGATGGCCGTGGCAGGCGCGCAGCGCAAAGCCAGGCGAGAGAATAGCGATAACTTTGCAAGATGGGCAGTTAGATCTGGTTGCCAGTAAACATGGCTCAGTTTTGGCTTCTCGTAGTTTTGCAAGCATACATTTAGAAAGCGAAATGCCGGCTTTTTTTGAAGCTGCCGACTTAACGGCGCCAGCCTGCTCATTGGTTCTTTCTGTGGGCAGCTATCAGGTATTGCTCGTCGAGGCCCCGCCGGTACCTGAGGCCGAACTTGCGGCAGCCTTGCGCTGGAAAGTTAAAGATCTACTCCAGCTGCCTTTGGAGAGTGCTCTCATAGATGGTTTTCTTCTTCCTGATGACGCCTATCGCGGTCGGCAAAAGATGGCCTATACCGTTGCTGCAGAAAAAGCGCCTTTGCAGTTGCTTATTGATCGTCTTGGAAAGGTTGGAGTGAGTGTCGATCACGTACTAATTCCTGAGATTCTTGCCGCGCAGTTAATTAATCGTGCCCTGCACGCAGAGCAGACCGACATTGTGTTGGTGATTGGCCGCAGTAAAAGTTTTTTAAATATTTTTTCTGGTGGATCCATCTACCTGACCCGCAGTATCACAGTGAGCGAGCAAACTTTAGCAGCAAATAATGATGCCGAATTAAGTGTGGAGGTCTTCGAAGACTTTCTACTTGAGCTGCAGCGCTCGCGCGACTACTTCGAAAGTCAAATTGGTAAAGGCGTGGTGGGTCGAGTATTAGTTCTGCCTACCCAAAACAATCTTGAGCCTATTTGTGATGCCATCAGAGAGCGGCTGAGTCTTACGGTTGAAACCATCGCCGTAGACAGTATCATTGATGTTGCGGATTCTTATTCATTAATCGGTAGTGAGCAGCTTCTCCTGGCCTCTGCCAGTCAGGTGGCTTAATGCCCTATGTTAATAACATTTTAGCAACATGAATCAGTCAATAGATTTTTATCAGCATTTAGATCACGCTCAGGCGGAACGCTTTTCTGCTCTGCAAGGTGCTTATGCTGCGGGCCTATTATTTTTGGTCTTGATGTTGGTGGCTGTGTATCTTGTCATAGTGACCGGGTTGACTGACAAGCACTTAACTGAGGATAAGCGAGAGCTAGGTAATCTTCAGCGTGAGTTGCAAACACTGCAGGCCCAGATGGCAATTCTTGTTAGCGATGAATCATTACAGGCAATGCAAGACGCAATCAAACAGAGGCGATCGGTGCTAGATAGTATTAGTGATGAGCGCCTACCGCTATTCTCAGACTACATGGGTGGTTTGGGCCGCCAGCATGTAGACGGTTTGTGGCTAGAGCATGTTTTTATTGGGTTGCGTGGTCAGCATATTGAGCTTAAAGGTGCAATGCGGGAGGCGTCTTTATTGCCGCGTTATTTACAAAGATTAAGCAACGAGTCCGTGTTCCAGGGCTTAAGGTTTCAATTAATGAAAATTGAAGATGAGCCCGATATTGAACAGCAGTTACGGTTTGAAATCGCTGTCATCCCTGAAATTCCCGAGGCAGCTTCTGATGCTGCGGCTTCTGATGAGGCGGGCTCATGAAAGCTTATTGGGATAAGTACCAAGCTTTTGTTGATGGCAAAGTAGAGCGTGAGCGCATCATTATTATCGCCATGTTGCTGGCTTTAATTTTTTTCTTGGCTGATTTGTTTTTATTAGGTGGCCTGCTCGACAAACAATCTATGCAGGCCGAGTCACTGGCTTCAATTACTCGCGACACTCAAGCCACGCAATTTGAGATTGAAAACCTCAAAGCCAGTGAAACTCCCCTAGGGGGTTCGAATAAGCAGCGCAGAGAATCATATAGCCAAACATTAGCTCAGTTAAGTGATACGCTTGCAGTTATTACTGAGGGGTTTATTCCGGCTAGCGCGATGCCCGTCGCGTTAGAGCAAATATTGAAAAGTAGTAAAAATCTCTCGCTACTATCCTTAGAAAATAAACCGGTGGAATTAATTAGTGGTGCAGGCCCAGACCAAAATGCTTATTTGTATCGGCATGGCGTGCAAATGAAAATGCGCGGTTCTTATGTGGCATCCATGGCTTATTTGAAAAAGTTGGAGCAGCTAAAGTGGCGCATAGAATGGGATACCATGACTTTTACTATCGAGGAGTATCCCCAAGGTTTGTTAACGATTGATGTGTATACCTATAGTAATGAAAAAGACTGGATTAGTGTTTAGGTACATGCCGACATTGGTCGCGGCCCTACTTGCTTGCCAAGTTGTGGGAGCGTATGCCGGTGAGTTTGTCGATCCTACCCGCCCCGCCGGGTTGCAGTCGTCAACTATTGCCCCAAAAGCCTCTTATACATTGCAGTCTATTTTATTCAGTGGCAACCGCAAGGTCGCCACAATTAATGGTAAAAGCTATATCACTGGGGACAAGACTCCGCTGGGGAAGATCCTCTTAATTGAAAAGGATCGTGTGGTTATTCAGGGCAAGCACAGGCGTGTGCTGAAGTTGCAGTCAGAGCAATACAAGATAAAACGGTAAATAAGAGATGCTGAAGAAAAAAGATCAATTTGCAATGTTTGCTTTGCTGATGGTGGCCTTGGTAGGTTGCGAGACCGTAAAAAACGAGCCTCCTGTAGAGGGCCAGCCTATTTCAAAAGAGCGGTCTACAGCATTGATTTCATCAGCGCTTTCAGACGTGCAGGCATCGATTACGGAAGATGGCGTCGGGAACTTACCCCCAACGGCTATCGCGGGCCAGTTGATGCCCCCGCCCAACTATTCAGGCAAGGCTGCCATTGCAGAGCAGCGCTTTGATCTAAGCGTTAATAACGTTTCAGCTAAAGCGCTTTTTTTGGGCTTGGTTAAGGACACTAACTATAATATTGTGGTGCATCCGGAGGTCGAAGGCAGTATTAGCCTCGATTTGCAAAAAATAACAGTTCCTGAAGTAATGGCCATTATTGAAAGCGTTTATGGTTATCCCGTTTCTCGACAGGGCAATCTTTATCAGGTAATGCCTGGCGGCCTTCGCACAGAAATCTTCAAAATCAATTATCTTGATATTCGTCGTAACGGATCCTCAGAAACGCGCGTCTCCAGCGGCAGCGTGAGTGACTCTGATGTAGGCGGTGCCAGCAATTCCAATGGCGGTAATTCGAGTTCGCAAGATCAAAATAGTTCAGGCGGGGGCGCTGGTGGTAACCTTATTGGCACTCAGATAATAACGTCTGGACAATCGGACTTTTGGGGGCAGTTGAGTAGTAACTTGCAAATGCTGATTAATTCTGAAAGTCAAAGTAGGGTGGTGGTTAATCCCGAATCGGGCATCGTGATCGTAAAAGCTATGCCGCGTCAAATGGATATTGTTCGCGACTACCTCAAGTCAGCTGAACTTATCATGCGCCGCCAAGTTATTTTAGAAGCCAAAATTCTTGAGGTTACCTTAAGCGAGGCTTTTCAATCGGGTATTAACTGGACTGCCATTGGCAACCCTGGCATTAATAAAACGATTGTTGCATCGCAAGGGTCTGGTGCGCTTGCTAATATCGGCGCGCCCGGGTTTGCTGCAATACCTGGTGCAACGGGTATCCCTCTGGCTAACAGCTCCAAAAGTATTTTTGGACTCTCGCTCAGTTTAAATGACTTTACCGGCATTATCGATTTGTTAGAAACGCAAGGCTCCGTGCAAGTGTTATCTAGCCCGCGGATTTCTACCGTTAACAATCAGAAGGCTGTGATTAAAGTTGGCACAGATGAATTTTTTGTTACCGAAGTAACCAATACCGTAACAACTAACAGCGCCGCCAGTACTAGCGTGCCTAGCGTTCAATTAACGCCGTTCTTTTCAGGTATATCGCTGGATGTTACTCCGCAAATTAGTAATGATGGCTCAATAATTTTACATGTGCATCCAACGGTTAGTGAAGTTCAAGAGCAGCAGCGCTCCTTTAATATAGGCACCGATAATTTTAATTTGCCGTTAGCACAAAGTACCGTCAGGGAATCCGATAGCATTATTTATGCAAAAGACAATCAGGTTGTTGTGCTAGGTGGCCTCATTCAAACCGTATCTAAAGATGCTGATGCCGGAACGCCCTGGATCAGTAAAGTACCACTTTTAGGTAATGCGTTTAAGCAGAAAGATCAGTCCATGATAAAGCGCGAGTTAGTCATTTTATTGCGGCCAAAAGTGCTGACTCATGAAGTATCTGCCGAGAGCATTGATGATAGCCTAGAGCGGGTGCGTGGCTTGCGCTATCAAATTGGCGGCGAGCTTCGCTAGGGCCTTTGCTATGTATGAACAACACTTTGGTTTTCAGGAGCTGCCTTTTTGTCTAACACCCGACACGCAGTTTTACCTTGATTCTAAATGGCATGGTGAAGCCAGTGCGGTTCTGAATATTTGTATCAAGCAAGGTGAAGGTTTCATAAAAATATCGGGGGAGGTTGGCACAGGCAAGACTATGCTCTGTCGACGCTTGCTCGGTTCGCTCTCCGAAGCCTATTTACCCATTTATATTCCCAATCCTTATTTATCTGCCGAAGGGTTGTTGCATGCTATTGCGCACGAGCTGGGTGTTGACGTCGGAGACAACAATTCGCACATTGTCCTCAAGGTCATAGAAGAAGAGCTAGTTCAGCTCGCGGTACTCGGGCGAAAGCCAATTTTGATTGTTGACGAGGCGCAATCAATGCCCGCCCAGACGCTGGAGGCGCTCCGCCTGGTAACCAATCTTGAAACTGAAAAGATGAAGTTACTCCAAGTGGTGTTATTTGGTCAGCCTGAACTCGACGTTATTTTGAGTCAGCCGGCGCTGCGTCAGTTAGTTCAACGAATCACATTTTCTTATCGATTACAGCCATTAGCGTTGAGTGAGGCTAAAGCCTATATAGGGCATCGTTTAGGTAAGGCGGGTTATACAGGCGCTCCCGTGTTTAGCGCCGCCGCCATTGAATTGATCGCCAAGGCTAGCCATGGCACGCCGCGCCTGATTAATGTGCTTGCGCATAAGTCATTAATGTGCGCCTACGGCAAAAAACAAAAAAGTGTTGGCAAAGAGTTTGTATTGGCGGCCATTGATGATACCGAGAGTGTGCGTCGTCCCGGTTGGTCGCTATGGCCTTTTCGATCAGCGGCTGCAATATTAGCGGGTGTTGCGCTCGCCGCAGCACTCATTGGATCGAACTTGATTGCCAGTGGGGATTTTGCTAACAGCGACTCTGCAACTCTGACGATTGATGCACAGGCTAACGCCGAGCGGGTATAAACCGATGAGCCTCATCGCGCAAATGCAACAAGACCTACAGCAAGAAAACTTTGACACCAATAGCGCTGAGCTGCCGTTATTTGCAGCCGCCGATGCAATACATCAGCGCAAGCGAATCAGTGTTTCTGTCGGAGTTGTATTGGTAGCATTGCTCGTGCCTATTGGGCTGCTCGCGCTGGCGTGGACGTTTGCTCCCAGTACGGAAACTCCCCCCGAGCTGCTGGTAGACGCTGCTCTGGCATCGACTCCGGCATCTAGTGCACCAGCGCAACCCAATAATGAAGCGGCCAAGCCGGTAGTTACCGAGGTGCCGGCTGATCAGCCAGTTGAGCGAACTCAGCCCCCTAGTCTTGCCAAGGTGGACGAGGCGGTTGCGCAGGCCGTCAAAAACACTGCTAGGCTCGCCTCAGCAACAATTGAGGCGAATAAGGAGCAGGCACCGACTGATCGCGCAGCCACCCCGGTCGCAAGTTTGCCGGCTTCGAAAACCAAAGTCGCTGCGAGTGATAACAGCGCCAGTATCGAGCCCCAGATAATTAAGCCAAGCGAGGCACCTTTGCCAGTCACTCGACCGGTGGCGCGCGCCAAACAAACTACGGTTAAGCGGGCCCCGGTGCAATCAATTGGGGTTGTTAAGGAAGTTCGGCCCGTTACTGATGCAGAGCTTGATCAACAATTTGCCGAGCAAATTCAAAAAGGTTTGCAAGAAGGAAGGGCCAGTGAAGCATACCGATTACTAGAAAACCGTTTAACCAAGGCAGATGATATGCCGGTTAGTGCCACATTATTTGCAGGCGTGTTAATTGATGACGGGGCCTTTGTTCGCGCTCAGCAGTTGCTAGATCGTTATTTAGTGCTCTACCCCGCTTCTCAGCAATTGCGAATTAAGCAGCTACGCTTATTAGTGGTTCAGGGTTTGTTTGCCGAGGCGCTTGACTCAGTAGGCACTTTCGATAGTCGCCTGCTTAAGAGTATCGAAGTGATGGAGTTGCAAGCGGTAAGTTTGCAGTCTATCGGAGATTATGAAGCAGCTAGTTTTGTTTACCAAAATTTGCTGGTAAGAAATCAAAACAACGCCCGCTGGTGGATGGGTTTGGCCGTTGCTTTTGATGCTAATGCGCAAACGAGCGAGGCGAAGCAGGCCTTCGTGAAGGCCCTAGAGCTACGCCAATTAACTGCGGAGCTTAGCAATTATGCTGAGCGACGTGTTGCACAATTGTAAAGGCTGCAAAGTAAAAAATTATGAGTGAGCGGCTTCAAAAAATTCGCATGGGTGACTTGCTAATACAGCATGACGTTATTACCCAGCAGCAGTTAGAGTTTGCGCTACAAGAGCAGAAGCTTAGTGGCGCAAAGCTCGGCCGTACCTTAATTGATCTACAGTTTGTTGATGAAGATCGTATGCTGGAATTGCTGTCTGAGCAATTAGGCGTGCCGTTTTTGCGGCTGAAAGAGTTTCATTTTGACCAGGCCGTCACTCAGCGCTTGCCCGAGAGTACTGCGCGACGTTATCGCGCAATCGCCTTAAAAGAGGTTGGCGGCGAAATGTTGGTGGGTATGGCCGATCCTACCGATATATTTGCCTTTGACGATATTGGGCGCGCGCTAGGTCAGCCAATAGCTCTTGCCGTGGTGCGTGAGTCCGAGTTACTTGAATCATTGGATATGCTTTATCGGCGTACCGATGAAATTGTCAGCTTAGCTGAAGAGTTGAGCGATGAGCTTGAAGGCGAGGCCTTTGATCTTAGCGATTTTGATGCGGCGGATTCTGAAGATGCTCCTATTGCACGCCTGTTACAGTCAATCTTTGAAGATGCCATTCAGGTAAGAGCCTCCGACATTCATTTAGAGCCTGACGACACGGTACTGCGTATTCGCCAGAGGGTTGATGGTGTTTTACAAGAACAGGTAATGAATGAAAAGCGTATAGCACCTGCTTTAGTTTTGCGTTTGAAGTTGATGTCCGGCTTAAATATTTCTGAAAAACGCTTGCCCCAAGATGGGCGCTTTAATATCAAAGTGAAGCAGCACATAGTGGATGTGCGTCTTTCAACATTGCCAACTCAACACGGCGAATCGTTGGTAATGCGTCTGCTAGATAATTCTGCTGGTAATCTCGATATTAATAAAATTGGTATGCGGCCAGCAATGCAAGAGCGTTTTTTGCAATCGCTGCATCAGCCGCATGGTCTGATTTTAGTCTGTGGCCCAACCGGTAGTGGTAAGACCACCACACTTTATGGCGCTCTAGCAGAATTGAACCGCCCTGAGACTAAAATTATTACGGTAGAAGATCCCGTTGAGTACCAGTTACCTCGCATTAACCAATGTCAGGTTAAGAGTAAAATTGGTCTCGACTTTGCGGCAGTCTTGCGCGCTTGCTTGCGACAAGATCCAGATGTGCTGTTGGTGGGTGAGATACGCGATACAGAAACGGCTGAAATAGCTGTACGGGCTGCGCTCACTGGGCATTTAGTTTTATCTACTCTGCATACAAACGATGCTGTTTCGAGCGCTATGCGTCTTATTGATATGGGTGTGGATGGCTATTTAGTCGCAAGCTCCGTGCATGCAGTGGTTGCGCAGCGGCTTGTTCGGCGCATATGTGATGCTTGCCAGCACGAGTACACACCCAATGCAAAAGAAAACCAGTTGCTTATCAAGTGGCTGGGTGACGATCTAGCGAGCGCCAAGTTTTTTAAGGGTTCGGGTTGTTCGCATTGCAATATGACCGGATATCGTGGCCGCATGGGTGTTTTTGAGTTTTTAGAAATAGACGATGCTATGTCGGATGCGCTGCGTCGCAACAGCGCTGCTGATTTTGCTAGGGCGGTGGATCAATCAGAGCACTACGTGCCGCTCAATATGGCGGCACTAGAATATGCTTGTGAAGGGGCTACAACAATTGATGAAGTGTTTCGCGTTTCAGAAATTGAAACTATTTAAGTGATGTTCTATTTCATTCAATCCCTAGTTATTTTGGTTCAGCGCCATACCTTTGATGAGGTAGGAAGTAATCGATGACAGCGTTTGACTACTCAGGCCGTAATGCAAATGGTCAAGCCGTAACAGGAACCTTAGATGCGTCTTCAGTTGAGCTTGCTGCGCAACAGTTGATGTCGGGAGGCATCCATCCAACTAAAATAGAGAAAAAAGGTGGTGTGGTGAGTGAGGACGCCCTCTCTTTTTCTTTTGGCCCAAAAATCAAACCCGATGAGCTAATCATTTTAACGCGGCAATTGTATAGTCTCGCCAAGGCCGGGGTCCCTCTTAATCAAAGTATTCGAGGGTTGGCGCTCACCTTAAAAAACAAGCATATGGTGAGCGTTCTTAACGATCTAGAAAAAAACCTCAATAGTGGCGTGACGTTATCTACCGCGATGAGCAAGCATGAGGATATTTTTCCACGTCTTTATGTCAGCATGGTGTTAGTGGGTGAAAACAGCGGTAAGCTCGAGCAAGCATTAAAAGAGCTGATTGGTCATTTAGAGCTAGAACAAGACACCGCGCGTCGTATCGGTGGCGCGCTGCGCTATCCCATGTTTGTATTTATTGCGATATCTGTTGCGATGGTTGTGTTAAATATTTTTGTTATACCGGTGTTTGCCGAGCTGTTTGAGCAATTTGGCGCTGAATTACCGTTGATGACTAAAGTGCTGATAGGAACCTCTAACTTTTTTGTGAAGTACTGGGTTTATATTGGCGTGCTGGCGGCAGGCTGTTCGTTTGCTTTTATTAATTGGATTGGCAAAGAGACGGGTCGTATTAAATGGGACGGCTTTAAGTTGCGCATCCCAGTTGTTGGGTCCATTATTTTGCGCGCGGTGCTAGCTAAGTTTTGCAGCACCTTCGCTATGATGTTGGCTTCTGGTGTGCCCCTTATTCAGGCGGTGGAATTATGCTCAACGGCCGTCGGTAACGCGGCCGTCGGTGAAAAGATTCGTAGCATGCGACGCAGCATTGAGCGCGGCGAAAGTTTATTGCAGGCGCTAGGCAACAGCGATATGTTCACGCCGGTACTTATGCAAATGGTTGCGGTAGGCGAACAAACAGGGCAGGTCGATGAAATGCTCGCCGAAGTGGCTGATTTTTACAACCGTGAAGTTGACTACGAAATAAAAAATCTCAGCGCAAATATTGAGCCCATCATTATCGTTATGATGGCCTGCTTGGTAGGCGTGCTGGCCTTAGGTATCTTCTTGCCGATGTGGGATATGTTTGGGGTTGTTCAGGGCTAGACTGATTTTTATCAAGCAGTGGCGTAGAGGTCTCTTGCTTCGCGAAATTTTTTGCCTAAATCTACTCGTTTTGCTAACTTTTACTACACTGGATCTACTAGTCGGGTATTTTTGATTAATCTTGCCCAACGCTCGCGTTGAGCCGCGCGGATGTTTCGTAGCTTTTTAAATTCGATTCGGTAAATCATTACATGCAAAATTATATTTCAGGCACTTCCTCTAAGCCCGCCTCAACCAACGCCCTTACAGTGAAGCCCCTTGTAGTGAAGCTAAGTCGGCATTCATTGGGTTTTACGCTGATTGAACTGGTTGTAGTTATTGTACTAATTAGTATTCTTGCTGCAGTCGCGGCCCCCAGGTTTCTCAACTTAAAAGATGATGCCGAAGCTGCCGCCCTGCATGGAGTGGCCGCCGGGTTTTCCAGTGGCGTGGCTATGGGTAAAGCTCAATGGATTGCTAAAGGAAATGCTAGCGGTCGTGAGGCGCTTAATGACACTCGAGTGGTCATTGATGGCATCGGTTTTAATGTCAATAATTTTGGTTGGCTCGATAGTGTCGATGACACCGGCAACCCCGACTTGACCGTAACCGCGCAAAATGCCTCCGATTGTCAGGAAATTTTCGAATATATCTTGCAGAGCCCGCCTTCCAGTACCGTAGAGGTTGATCCGGTGTCTCGCGGTAATGCCCAATATGCAGTGAGTGTTGTCGACGGTGTTGCCTCTGATCGGTGCCGTTATGAACTCATTGTTCGGGCTGCCGATACGCCTGAAATTGCAGAATTTTACTTTGATTATGAACTACTTAGCGGCCGAGTCACCGTTGGCTTGCCGCCCGAGCTAGGTGCCGATTAACGGCAGGCCCCCTGTATGCTTCTAGGCTAGCCGTCTAGCAAGATGCTCAAAAATGATACCTAGTTCACACTAAACATACAGCAAAAGTGTCAAACACGGTCTAGAGTAAATACAGGCACTAAGTAATGTTCATGCGGTACACGAGGTAGCTGAGTTTTAGGGGTTTTATTTTTAAGTGAACAAAGTTTTACGATTCCATAGAGAGGCAAAACAAATGAACAAACAAAATGGTTTTACATTAGTCGAATTAGTAGCGGTGATTGTATTGTTAGGTATTCTTGCGGTAGCCGCGCTTCCTAGATTTATTGACTTACGCGGCGATGCACGCACGGGCACGCTTGAGGGAATTGTAGGCTCAACGCGAAGCGCAGCGGTTCAAGTGTACGCGAAGTCACTGATCCAAAATAAAATAGTGGCTGGCCAGACGGTTGTCGATGGACCATTAACCATTGCTACTGAATTTGGTTATCCTGCGGCCAATGATGTTACTGCGGCTAACGATATTGGCGATTTAGTGAGTGTAGATGGCGACACGTCGGTAATTTGGATGGCTTCAGACGCTGGTGCAGGTAGTGCACGCCTGGTAGGCTACGACGACGATGGCGATGCGGACGTGGCTGATGATAATTGCTACGTCACTTACACTGAATCAGCCGTTGTGGGTACGTTACCTACTATTGTTATCACTGATAACACCGGTTGCTAAGTTTAACGCTTAACATAGCGTTACAAGTACTCGACAAAGCCTGCGCTTCATCACGCGGGCTTTGTCATTTCTAGTATAAAAGATTTATGCAGCACACCTTCAAGTTCACAAGGTATGTCGTTATGAGTAGACCTCATCAATCAAGCGGATTTACGCTGGTCGAATTAGTCGCAACGATTATTTTAGTTGGGATTTTGGCGGTTACTGTTATGCCGCGTTTTTCTGATCGAGGTGGCGTGGTAGAGTATACACTGCGTGACCAACTTGCTGGGCTTTTACACCAAGCACAGCAACGCGCGATGTTTGATCGGAGCGGGCCTTGCTATAGCGTATTAATTAATGGCGCAGGCGTGCAAGTGCAGCGCGATAGTGTACTTAACAGCCCTGAATCGCAAATATTATTTGCCGGTGATTATGCGGGTTTAAGCGTAACCGCTGCGCAACTGTATTTTGATTCGCTGGGTAACTTGTTAATGGGCGGTACGAATTGTTCTACATCGTCTATACCTTCATCGCCCGTTACTTTATCTGTTAGTGGCAGTGCTGCTGCGCAGGTAATTGTCCATCCTACAGGTTATGTTGAGCGCACGTTTTAATACTGGATGTAAGTAATGTCGCCCATGATGATAGTACCGTCATTGATTAAACGATCACGCCAGGCCGGATTCACGTTGGTAGAGCTGGTCGTGGGTTTAGTCATTAGTACAATCTTGATTGCTATGTTTGCCACATTAATTGTTCCGCTTTTTACACGCAGCGTTGAGCCATTGCTTCAAATTCGAGCTGCAGAGCTGGCACAATCCATTTTAGAGCAAGCCACAGCCTATCGTTACGATGAAAATACTCCCGTTGGCGGTTCTCCCCCTTGCAACGGTCTTGGTGGGCTTAGCTGCGCACCAAGCGCTAGTTTCGGTACCGATGCCGGTGAGGCTAACCGCGCAAGCTTTGACGATATTGATGATTTCAATATTTTTTGCGCCGCGGATAACAATATTCAAGATGTCTTCGGTAATGATTTAACCACCGGTGGCAGTTTTGCTAACTTTAGTTTTCGGCTTTGCGTTGCCTATGATGGCAATTTTAATGGCGCGATTAATGAGGCCGCCTCTGGCGAGGCAAACGCAAAATTACTTACCGTCACCGTAACTCCTCCGCAACCCGCCTCGGCTTTAACCGTCAGCGTGTATCGCAGTAATTATTGATGAAACTGAACTTATCAAAACAACGGTTGTCGGTGAGCGGCGCTTTGCAGCAACAGCGAGGCGCAAGTCTTGTAGAGCTTGTGGCTGTTATTGTGTTGCTGGGTGTAATAGGCACAGGACTCATCAATTTTATTGCAGGTGGTGCTGAGGCCTACCGCGAGGTAGTTCGCCGCGATGAAGTAGCTCAGATTGGACGCTTTGCTATTGAGAGGGTGGCTAGAGAGCTTCGTAGCGCGCTCCCAGGCAGCGTGCGTACCAGTGGTAATTGCATTGAGTTTGTTCCGGTGGGTGCTGCATCGCTCTATACCGAGCTGCCCGTGGCAGGATTAGCCTCTGCGGCCAACACTTTTTCTGTGGTCAGCTCTGGCAGCGCAGCGGGTATGACCCGCGCAGCAGTCTATACTCTTAATGCAGCAGATGTTTATGCAGGCGGTAATCTACTGCTTGGGTTTAATGCGTCATCGGCTAGTACCGCGGCCGGCGAGACCACCTATACCTTTAGCAGTCCACCCCAGCAATTTGCCGAACACTCCCCAGGCCGGCGAATATTTTTTGTAGACGAGCCTGTGAGTTTTTGTGTAACAGGGCCGGTCACTAACCGCGTGCTGAATCGTTACAGTGATTACGGCTATAGCACCGTGCAGCCAGTGCCGCCTGGTGGCGGCCATTTGCTGGCTCAGTTTATTCAACTGGCCGATGGTGGTGTGGTACAGCCTTTTCAGTTTAGTGCTGGCACATTGCAAAGTAATGGCACGGTACATCTCGATTTTCGTTTTTTAGCGCGCGGTACTAGTAGTGAATGGGTTCGCTTTAGTCACGATGTTGTGTTGCAGAATGTCCCATAGTAACGGGGCATAGTTATTCGCATACTGTGATGTAATACGCGAAATGCAATAGGCGAAATTTTTACAGACTTTCTGGGTAGAGGTGTAATCAACACTAAGCGATGAATATATTTCAAAAAATAGCACTGGGTATTTTTTTTGCTCTTGCGGCAATGGCCAGCTCTGCTGATTTTATTACGCCCATAGCCGTCACGGCTAGTTCGTTTTGGTCGAGCAATCAAACCCCCAATAACCTTATTAATAGTTCAGGCTTAAGCGCCAATAATGCGGCGGCTACTCACGATGCCGATGGCGGTGCTAATACCATGTGGTTTGCTGGTGCTGGTGCGCCACTCAGCTGTAAAGTGAGTGACACACCTTTTTTAACATTGGATGGCACCAATGACTACATCGCCCTAAATATGTCTTATACCGGTAAAAATATAGCGGAGCTTACCGTTGAAGCCTGGGTGAAAACCACATTTTCACATAGCGGTAATTTTAATAATTGGGCTATTGTTGATTTTGATCGCAGTGAATTTTATAACTTGTTTGTTGCTGGCAATGGGCGGGTTGGCTTTTCTACCTATAGCCAAAGCAATGGCAATATAAAGGATTTTTATTCCGGTAGCGGGCATACTGTGAATGATGGCCAATGGCATCATATAGCAGGGGTTTACGATGGTACCGATAAAATAATCTATATTGATGGCGTTGAAGTCGCGCGACAGGTTAATCCTCACTCCGGAGCCGATCTAGGTCGTAATAATCGCACACGTTGGGGCTTTATCGGTGATGGTTCCGAAGCTGGTTCATATAATGCCAATAGAAATAATTTTTACTACGACGGCTCGATTGATGAAATAAGGATTTGGCACGTGGCGAGAACAGCTACACAAATCAATAGCTATAAATCCCTTTGTGTTGATGGCCAAGCCAATTTAGAGGCGTACTATAAAGCCGATGAGCAGGCAGGCACCACATTAACCGATTATTCTGGTAACGGCCACACAGGCACTTTTTTTAATTTTTCGAGTGGCCCAACCGCCTATCCCGTGGTGGCATCCCAATCGGTGACTTTTGATTTGGGTCAAGCGTATAACCTCACACAAGCTTATATATGGCAAATGAACCAGCATCTTGCTGGGCGCACTGATTTATACCAAACGCGAGGCGTGGCCAGCTTTGACATAGAAACATCGTTAGACGGAGTGACCTATACGCAGCGAGGATCTACTCAAACACTCAATTTGGCTGGTGGTGTGCCGGGTGAGCCGGCGCAAGTAAAAGCAATGATTGTTGATAATGTGCGTTATGTACGCTTTGATATTCGCACCGCTCACGGCGGCGCACCCAACGAGTATGTAGGCTTGAGTGAGGTGCGTTTTGAAGGCACGCCCGTCAGCCCATCCCCCCCTGTGGTTGCCGGCGTACTTTGTAATGATATTTTCACCGACGCGGTGCAAAACTTTACCAATAGCGGCAATAAAATTGAATTAAAAAATGCCATCTTGCAGAACACTAGCGGTACGTTAGATACCGATAATCTAACTGGCAGTGACGCGTCAAGCGCGTGCGGCGGTTCATGCAGTGAAAGTGGCTCTCCCTCAGCTCAAGATACTATTGTGTATTTAGACGGCAGCGGTAGTACCGACATCCAATTAAACTCTGGAGGCTCTTACACTGCTGGTGATGCGGCGAGCGGCGGCTCGGGTATTTATGATTTTGATGATGTTGAGCTAGACGATAACACCTCGATGACGTTCTTACCCAATCCAAGCGGCCCAACGGTTTACTATATCGACGACTGGGAAAATGATGGCGACCCCGACAACGTGACGATAACATTTGCGCCAGGTGATTATTGGACTAAAGGGCACATCGATTTCGATGACAACCTAACGATTAATATAAGCCCTCCGGGTCAAGTTCGCTGGTATATCGGCGGCGGCAGTAATGGCAAGCTACATTTAAAGGGCAGTAGTAACAGCATGCAAATCAATGCTGCTGGGCCTCCTAGTAATTTTATTATTTACGCCGAAGATGAAATAAAGTTAGAAGACGGTGAGCAGATGAAAGGGTACTTGTATGCCGAAGATAAAATTGAAATAAAAAAAGGATCTTATGTGCAGGGCGCTCTTTCGTCCCAAGAAATAAAGCTCAAAGATAGTCCTGATTCTACGGTTAATTTTGAGCCGTTTGCAGCGACTGTTGATGGCGGAGCATTTTGTGATGCAAGTAGCGTTGCCAGTGCGGTTACCCATTACCATATTCAACCCACCACGCCATCGGTAACATGTGAGCTTGGTACTGTAGTCATTGAGCCGCATGATGCGAGCCACACAGCACTGCCTAATGACGGCACTACAATTACTTTGTCTACCACTCCGGCTAATGATGGTTGGACAAAAATTATTGGCGCTGGCGCGCTAACAGGCAATCAATATACCTTCGCAGGCGGTGAAACTAGCGCTACATTCGGGCTTGCAAAGACCAGTGCTGCAACGTTAGATATTGATGTTAGCGATGGCAGTGCAACGGACCTTGACGGCGATGCAGCTGAAGACATCGACATTACCTTTAATGATGTGGGCTTTCGTTTTTATGGTAATAACGCGGTTGACGGCGTTGGCAACCAAATAGCTGGTAAACCCTCAAATAGTGCGCCAGGAAGTCAAACCTTGAGTATTCGTGCCATTCAAACCGACCCGGCAACGGGGCAATGTGCCGCGCTAATTAACGGCGGCTCGGTGCCTGTTGGCATGGCTTATACGTGTAATAACCCGCAATCGTGTGCACAGTCGAGTGCATTGAATATTGCAGGCACCAACATTTCGGGCAGCAACGCAGGCGGCAGTTTGAATTATAGTAACGTTGCGCTTAATTTTGACGCAACGGGAACAGCTAATTTTGTAATGAGTTTTGCCGATGCAGGGCAAATTACTATAGCCGCTAACGCTGATGTGGCCGTTGGGAATACTGCGGTAACAGTGCAAGGCAGCAGCAACCCCTTTGTGGTGCGACCATTTGGTTTTGATGTTGACTTGGTGCTTAGCGGTAGTTCAGATCGCGCTAGTAATGGCACCGGTGGCAACTCTTACGCGAGCAATAGTGGCGGTAGTGTGTTTGCCACAGCGGGTTCGAACTTTTTAACACGTATAACAGCTATGCAATGGCAGGCCGGCGATGACAGTAATCAAGATGGTGTGCCTGATAGCGGGGCAAACCTAGCTAACAATGCGGCCACCTTAAATTTTGGCCAAGAAATTTCGCCCGAGGTGGTTAGCATAAGCCACAGCTTGGTGGCACCAGCCGGTGGGTCGCTAGGTAGTCTTTCGGCCGGTAGCGGCAGTAGTTTTACCAACGGGATGGTGGAGAAAAATTTCAATTGGAGCGAAGTGGGGATTATTAATTTGCAGGCTCAACTGGCGGATAATAATTATTTGGCTAGCGGTATTGATGTAACGGGTAGCGCGGCTAATGTGGGACGGTTTGTGCCCGCCCGCTTTCTTCTAACTGACCCGTCGGTTACCGAGGCCTGTGTGGGAGGAGCGTATAGCTACATGGGTGAATCGTTTACGCTGGCCTTTAAAGCATCAGCCGTGAACAGTAGTAATACGATTACTACGAACTATCGAGACGGTTTTATTAAGTTGGGTGCGAGCCAAGGCACCTTACAATTCGGCGCGATGGACCAAACGAGCAGCTCTAATTTAACTTCGCGGCTCGTACCCGACGGGGTATCGTTGACTGCTGCGAGCACGTTTTTGTGGGGCCCAAATATGGGCGTAGCCTTAGGGGTGGGAGAGCTAGAGACCGATGTAAAAATCAGCCGAGGTGCAGCGCCTGATGGCCTGTTTGCAGCAGCTATAGGCGTGCTGGTAAGTGATGCTGACGGGGTTGCCAATGAAGCGTTCAATTTGGATGTTGATGGCGGCGGCAACGATTTTTTCTTACTCGGTTCAAGTAGCCAGCGTTATGGGCGTATATTTTTGGAAAATAGTTTTGGTCCGGAGTCGCGTGATTTGGCGGTGCCCTTTGTTGCTCAGCACTACGATGCTGGTGTAGGCTCAGGCACCTTTGTGCGCAATAGCAGCGACAGTTGCTCAGCCCTTGCGGTAGGTGATTTTAATGAAGTTTCAGGCAGCTACACGGCGAATTTAAGTGCCTCTGATACGCAGCCTAGTTCGGTTAGTGCGAGTAACTATATCGCCGGTGAAGGCTCAGTGATTTTGAGTGCCCCGGGCAGCAATAATGATGGCAGCGTGGACATCGAGTTTACGGTGCCTGAGCATCTGCGTTATGACTGGGATGCGGATCCATCGACAGCCGATACAAGCCCAATCAACACGGCCACTTTTGGCTCCTTTCGAGGCAATGACCGAATTATCTATCGAGGCGAAGTGCTTCAATAATGATAAAAAAACATAAGGCGAAGCGCTCCAATCAGCATGGTTTTTCTATACCTGCCGCTATTTTTATTTTGGTTTTGGTGTCGTTGCTGGGTACTGCCATGATTAATATTTTGAATCAAGGCCAGCAATCAATCGCCCGCGAAGTGATATCGATTCGTGCGCTCATGGCAGCCGAAAGCGGCGCTGAACGTGCATTGCACATAGTGCTAGAAGATAGCCCGGCCTCATGCACGGGTAATCTATCTAATCCGCCTACTTCTTTCAATGCCTTACTGTCGGATTGGAATCCTACTGTGGCGGGTTTGGCCGGCTGTACCGTAAACATTGCATGCGGCGTTGTAGCAGTGGATAGTGATGACGATGGCAATACTGAAAACTACTTCACTCTGCGAAGCAGTGCTGCGTGTGGCCCGGCCTCCGATCGTGCGTTTCGATCGGTGCAGGTGCAAGCGCATAATTAACTGCGTTGCCAAGTGCTAAATTGCCAAGGTTGCTCAATAGGTCGCTATGGTAAGAAGAGACATGAATAATTTCACTCCTGCACTAAAGGCTTTAGTACGGGCATAAACTAAACCGCAGCATTTAATCTTCTTTCATACCTAGCTCTTTCATTTTTCTAGTTAGCGTATTTCTTCCCCACCCCAGTAATAACGATGCATCTCGCTTGCGGCCATTGGTTTTTTGTAAAGCAACTTCAATCATAGATTTTTCAAAAATAGGCACTGCGGCATCAAGAATGCGTTGTTCGCCATTTTGCAACTCATGTGTGGCCCAGCGACTGAGTTGCTCGTGCCAACTTGAAGCCGGCGATACATCGTCATTGGGTAGTGAAGAGTCGAGCAAATTATCGGGCAAATCGGCGAGCTGAATCTCCGTGCCAACAGCCATTACCGTTAGCCAGCGGCATACGTTTTCTAACTGCCTGACGTTTCCCGGCCACGGCAGTTTATAGAAGTGCTCGATTACAGGTACGCTGAGTATTTTAGTTTCTACGTTGAGTTCTTTGCTGCAGTCTTGTAAAAAATGTGCAGCCAATTGCGGGATGTCTTCACTACGATCACATAGTTTTGGCAATTTCATGCGAATGACATTCAAGCGATGGAATAAGTCATCGCGGAATAGTTTTTGCCCCACTAACTCTTCTAAATTTTGATGCGTCGCTGCTATGATGCGAACGTCGACCTTGACCGGTGTATGACCACCAACACGATAGAACTCACCATCAGCTAGTACGCGCAGTAAACGAGTTTGAATATCGGCAGGCATGTCACCAATTTCATCGAGAAATAGCGTGCCGTGGTTTGCTTGTTCAAACCGACCGATGCGCTGTTGCGCAGCACCGGTAAATGCACCTTTCTCATGGCCAAACAATTCTGATTCAACTAAGTCCTTTGGAATGGCGGCCATATTTAACGCGATAAATGCCTGCTCGCGTCGGGGGCTGTGTTTATGCAATGCTTTGGCCACCAGCTCCTTACCGGTTCCAGATTCGCCATTGATGAGTACATTGATATTAGAGTGCGACAGCCGGCCTATGGCTCGAAATACCTCCTGCATAGCGGGCGCACGACCAATCATCTCGGTGGTCACTTTGTCGTTGCTGCCGTCGTATCCAATGAGATTTTCCTCGGCTACGGCAAGCGCCCGGCGTGTCATTGCCACTACCTCATCAATATCAAAGGGCTTGGGCAAATATTCAAAAGCGCCATTTTGATAAGAGGATACGGCGTTATCTAAATCCGAGTGAGCAGTGGTAATGATGACCGGTAATTTAGGATGCTTGACCAGAATCTTTTCTAGCATATCTAACCCGTTAATCCCGGGCATGCGAATATCACTTATGACAACGTCAGGGATGTTGCTTTCAAGTTGCTCGAGTAGTGCCTCGCCATTGGTAAATACATCTACCTCAATACCGGAGCGGGTTAGCGCTTTCTCTAGTACCCAGCGAATAGATTTGTCATCGTCAACGACCCATACATGATTGGCCTGTTGCATAAAACTAACTCCTAAAACTGCTATGATTAAATTCTTAAAAAATATGTTTAGCGCTTTGTAAATTGGCTCGAATCAATAGCCAATTACAATGAATGAACCGTTAACTCAATCAAGTTATTGGCTGGTTAAATAGTTTGGCCCTCTAGCGGTAAGTAAATAGCAAAACGAGTTTCGCCGCGCTCACTGCTGCAGTCAATTAAACCCTTATGTTGGTTAATCACCGATTGGGCAATGGCTAAGCCAAGGCCCGAACTTTGTGCATAGCCGCTGACCATTGGAACGAAAATTTTATCGATCAAGTCTTCTGGTATTCCGGGGCCGTTATCAAATATTTCAATACGGCACACTAGTGCATGGCGACGCCGGCCAATAGTGAAGTGGCGATATATGCGTGAGCTGATTTGAATTGTTCGACCGGACTCCGTATAGAGGTCTTCATGACCTACGTCCGTTAGTGCGCGCACAGCATTGCGCGTAATATTTAATACGACCTGTATTAAGCGCTCACTGTCGGCAAGCATCTCTGGGATGCTTGGATCATAATCTGTGGAGATTTTAATTTGATCGCCAACTTCGACTTGAATTAGTTGCCTTACTCGCTCTAACACTTCATGAATATTTATTGTGGCAAATTCTATGGGCTCATTGGGTCCGAGCATTCGATCGACTAACTTGCGCAGTCGGTCGGCTTCTTGAATAATAATATTGGTATATTCTTTGAGTGCGGGGTCGTCAAATTCTTGCTCAAGTAATTGTGCCGCACCGCGCACGCCGCCTAGTGGATTTTTGATTTCATGTGCAAGCCCTTTGAGAAGTGCGTTGCTTGATTCTTGCGAAGAAAATAGCCTCGCTTCTTTATTAATCCGCAGCAGTCGATCGATGGGCTGAATTTCGACCATTAGGGCACTGCCTGGAATGTCATCAACCGGTGTGGCAGTGTAATCAACGGTCGCCTTGACCAGCTCGCTACCATGCAGTGAAGTGAGTACGGCCTCACGTTGTGTGTGGGGCTGCCCACTGTCCAGCGTTTCTTGCAAGATCCTCTCAGTTTCGCTGGCATCTATTAAAAGTTTACCAATAGCTTCTTGTTGGTGGCGGGCACCACTGAGCCCCAGCAATACTTCAGCTGCGGCATTGATATGGCTGAGCCGCAGTTTCTGATCTAAGAGAAGTACCGCGGTGCTCATATTTTCCAATAAGCGGGTATGTAGGTGTTCAGCAATCATAAAGAGGACCCATGCAATAAATGTACTCGATAGCCCAAAATTTGATATTTTTTTCGCATTTAAAATATAAATCTCTTATAAACAGTAAGTTACAATGCTTGGACTAGGCCGGCCTGCACCAATAATGTATTTTTTTAGCGGGTTAGAGCCCCTTGGCACGGGTGTAGTCTATCTCATGCACACATTTGGTGCGCGCGGTTCGGTGTAACTTTGGTAAGCATGGGGCAGCCCTTAGCACCTAGGCTGCGGTCGAAGATAGTGCACGGCTAACTTTGAAGTCTCAATTTCGGGTCAATGGGCATTAACTGAGCAGGGCAAGAGCTGTTACATTAGTCGCGGGCATATAGCGTAGAGAGGGAGTGGCGGTTTTAATGAGCCGATCAAAAAACAGAGGTGCTGTGAGGTTGAGTTTGATTGGGTTGTTGTGCCTTTCAGTCGGCATTAATATTTATTTATTGCTGCCGGTCCTAAAATCATGGTCAATTCCGAGCCTCTCATCTGAAGAGTCATTCGATCGGGCTGAGCCCGTCAATAATAGGCGTGCATTTTCGGCGCTGGCCCAAACGCAAGGTGATGCCTTAAACGCCGAAAATTTGCAGCTATTATTTGAAGCGGAAGATTTTCGCACGGCATTGCTAGGTTACCAATTGTTGCAACGCCAAAATCCTCGGCAGAGCCAACTGTTAAAGCAGTCGTGGTTGAAAATCGTAAGAGGGTGGCTCGCGCAAGAGGGTGCTTCGTATCGCGTGGTTGACTTCACTGAGGCGGGGCTTGATACGCAACCCAATGATTTCGATTTTAGACTGCTTCATGCAGAGCGTTATATAGCTAGCGATAATCCTGAGCATGTATTGCGGGCTATTGATATTTATTACGCGTTGCACAACGAATCGACACAGCCATTGCGCGGTGCATTGATTAGTGAAATACAAAAAATAGTAAAAAAGCAGGTTGATGTGTTAAGCGAGCAACAAGCGTGGCAGCCATTGCTGCGGCTGGCTGAGCGGCTGTTATGGCACGAGCCTATGCACCCGCCCTATATCTTTGTTTATGCGCGAACCTTGATAAAGCTTGAGCGCTACAGCCTCGCGAAAAATAGTTTGTTGAGTATTGTTTATGACGAGTACTACGGTGGCAAAGCAAAGCAGATGCTGGATGAAATTGCGCTGCTTGATTTATCTGATCAAGCCGTTGCGTTACAGGTTGACGGCGCGCATTATCGTGTCGCCGGGAGTATTAATGGGCGCTACCCTGTCAGCTTAATGATCGACACGGGCGCTTCGTTATCTGTAGTGTCGCCACGGGTTTTAACACAGCTGAACATTAATCCTGCGCCTGTTTTTGTGCGCAATGCGACGATCAATACGGCCGGCGGAAAAGTGAATGCACCTGTTTTTACCGTAGAGAACTTTTCAATCGGTGACTATAGCGTACCCAACATGGAGTTTGTGTTACTTGACATTGATGACGCTGCTGCCGGCGCAGGTCTGCTGGGTATGAACTTTTTGCGTAACTTCGTTTTTAAAATCGACCAAAAAAATAATTTACTGCTTTTATCAGCTAATTAACGCAGGCCAATTTTTTATCAGGCAGTGCGCGAGATTAGGTGCGTCGATAGGTAGGCCTATTGACTGGCAGGCTTTGTAATCGTTTGGCACCTAATGTGCGCATTGCTTTTTTAGTGTAAGTCTTCAATTAAGCTGGCTTGTGTTTCTGGGGCAATTTCGTCTATGTGTAGTGTGTAAGCCGGATGGTCTGTGCCTGCGGCGACACACTCGCCGGCTTTAGCCGCAGCGACCATAGGTGGCGTCAGCTCAAAGCGCATAAAATGTATGGCACTGGTTTTTTCGTCATTTTCGCGAGGCATATCTTCATCGGCTATAGCATAAACGCGCCCGTGCTGACCCACTTGAACATAAATATGACGCTCTAAACCTCTTAACGCAATCAGTTTTTGCTTGCGCTCTGCCACATCAGTAAATTCAATCATGAGCGTTGCTTTCCAATTACTGCCATCGGGCACTAATGGGTTGTAAGCTTCGAGCTCATCGAGAATGCCGGCTTCGTCAAACGTTTTTTCGGCGTGCAGCATTTCTTGAATTTGATAGCGGATAGTTTGCTCGTCCTCAAATTGAAGCAAAATATTGTCGCCAATAAATACCTTACGTGTTTTCTTTTGCTTGATGGCGGCTCTGCGTAGTTCGGCGCGCGCCTTGGCATAAGCTTCTAGGGTTAGTAATGAATCTTTTGTGATGGTAGGCATAATTAAATTCCGTAGGCTTTGCGCACTAAACTAATTGGGTGCGCTTGTTGAACGTCGGTGTTATGAAATTGGTGGATACCTTGCACAATATGCAGCGCCCCTAGCGGGCAATCACTGGCGATATAATTGGCATTGGCCTCATGCATTTTTTTAAATACGGGCTTGCCGATCTTCATGGCATGTTCATGTGATTCACGCTTAATACCATAAGTGCCTGCGTGCCCACTACAGCGTTCAGTTGTGTGAACTTGGCTGCCAGGTATCGACTTTAAAAACTCTTCTGTTTTCTTGCCAACATTTTGCACCCGCCCGTGGCAGGGAGTGTGGTACGCAATGCTACCTAGCTCTTGCTTAAAATCGGTTTTGATTAAACCGTCTTTGTCACGCTTAACTAAGTAGTTAAACGGATCCCAAAAGGCCGCGGCAACCTCCAGTACATCGCTGTCGTTAGGGAACATCAATGGAAGCTCCTGCTTAAACATTAATGTACAACTGGGTACGAGCGCTGTAATGGCATAACCGTCGCGCGCCAATTTCAGTAGGTGTGGAATATTGATGCGCTTGAGTGCTTCAACACCAAGTAGGTCGCCCTGTTCCAGCTTAGGCATGCCACAGCATACTTCTTTTTCCGCTACTGCCCAGGGTATATCGTTGTGTTCCAGTACTGCAATAAAGTCGTGTCCAATGCCAGGCTCGTTGTAATTGACATAGCAGGTAGCGAATAGGGCGACTTTTCCAGGCGTGCGATCACCGGCAATCACTTTGGGTGCTACCTGTAAACTTGGCTTATGTTGTTGGTTAAGCTGTTGGCGAAATTTACGCTTGGCTAACGGTGGCAGTTTTGCGTGTGCATCGATGCCCAGCGTTTTTTCTATGACCTTTCTCGCTGGTTCCCAAGTATTAACGGTATTGATAGTTTCGGTAATCAACGGGATGCCCGATAGTTTGCCAACGGTGTCCATGCTGGCAATTAAATTATCGCTGGTTTTTCCGCCAGTGCGCTGATGCTCTACAGCTTTAGCTCGCAGCATCAGGTGAGGGAAGTCGATATTCCAAGGGTGGGGCGGCACATACGGGCATTTAGCCATGTAGCACATGTCGCACAGGTAGCATTCATCCACCACGTTTTTGTAGTCTTGTTTGGCTACACCGTCAACCTCGAAGGTTTCACTTTCATCAATTAAATCAAATAAAGTCGGAAAAGATTCACACAGGCTGACGCAGCGACGGCACCCGTGGCAAATGTCGAATACTCGCTCAAGTTCATCATCCAACTGGGTGGCATCATAAAACTCTGGATTTTTCCAATCCAGAGGGTGCCGAGTTGGTGCTTCGAGATTCCCTTCGCGAGGACCTTTAGCAGACATTATTGATCTCCAAATTAATCAATAGTTTTGAGGTGAACCGCAAGCTCACGATGTGGCTTGGGCTGAAAAATATTAACGTTACAAGAGGTTTTTTGGCTAAAAAAAAGCGCCGGGCTAAACCGACGCTTTTTGTATAGCCCCAATCGCACGAGGTAAAGGCGATTGCAATTTCCGACTAACTTAAGCTTCGGCGTTATAAGCTTCGAGCGTTTTTGCGAATTTATTCGCGTGGCTACGTTCAGCCTTGCCTAGTGTCTCAAACCAATCGGCAATTTCGTCGAAACCTTCTTCGCGTGCGGCTTTAGCCATGCCAGGATACATATCGGTATATTCATGTGTCTCACCGGCAATAGCCGCGGCAAGCGCTTCTGCTGAATTGCCAGCTGGCATACCCGTGCCAGGCTCGCCGCATCCTCCAGCAATTAAATGCTCCATGTGACCGTGCGCATGGCCAGTCTCGCCTTCAGCTGTATTGCGAAAAACATTCGCGACTTCTGGCGCGCCTTCGATGTCCGCCATGTTGGCGAAGTATAAGTAACGTCGATTGGCCTGCGATTCGCCAGCGAAGGCGTCTTTTAAATTGGCTTCGGTTTTGCTGCCTTTGAGTGACATGATTGATCTCCAGTTGTTAGTAAAATAAAAAAGTTTTCACGGCTTTCATGATGTGCTTGCCCCAGCATGATGGCGCGGCGAAGCACACATTCAAAAGAGCCTACAAGTGAAACTAAGTTATTGTAAGCTGTTTTTTGAGCCCGCTTCTACTATTTGTATCAATGCAGAGATGGTTTTCTTACATTCGTCGATAGTAATACTACGTAGCTGATATATCCGCAGATCAATGGTAGTCAGTGGATTGTGGGCTGTAAAATTGTTTGGTTCTATGGGTCTCATTGGTTTTAGCTATCACACCGGCAGCGAATTCATTCTCATGCCCCTGATGGTTGTAATTTTCTGCTGGGGGCGTAAATGCAATCTACTGGCGTGAGCTGGGCTTGGTTCGTTTAATAGCCGCTAGATGCTTTTCGGCATCGGTGACATTCTGTTCTAGCGCGCGTAGTTTTTCAAAATATTGCTCTGAAGGGCGCCCGCCACCGCCGGCGCGTCCGACAAAATCGCCCTCGGAGGCAATTACGCCTTGCTCAAGAGCTTTTTTTGCTTGGCTGAGTTGTTGCCGGGCTGCTAGCAATGATTGTTTCCATGCCTTAATTTCGTTTTTAGTGGGTCGGTTGGCTTTTTGTTGTTGTTCATCAGCCTGCCTTTTTTTTTGGGCTTCACGCAGCCACTCAGGGTGATTGTCATCAATGGCTTCGGGCGCAAGGCTAGTATTTTTGGATTTTTCGTCAACAGTAATGCTCTCGCTACTGAATTTGCCTGAGCGTTGATCGAGATTGACTGGCGGCTGATCAGTAAAGCTAATATTGCCGTTGGCATCAATAACCCGATAAATGTCAGCGCTGCTTGGGCTGCTATAGAGTAGTGCAACCGATAAGCAGGCAGCAATGGCTCTGTCAGTCAGCAGCCTAGCTAAGTGAGATAAGAGGTTCTGTTGCATGGTTGGCCTCGTTAGCGTTGGGGTGCATGTGTTGTGGGAAGCACCTAGTGTAAAGTATTCCGCAGCGGCTTTAGGAGCTATTTTTTGGCATAAAAAAACCCGCCGTTAAGGCGGGTTTTTATCTTACCAAGATCTCTTCACTAATTAAAAATTTAGCAAGAGTAGTACAGCCCAAATTCAATCGGGTGAGTAGTCATGGCTAATGCCTCAACTTCTTCACGTTTTAAAGCAATGTAGCCGTCGATCATATCATCGCACATTACACCGCCCGCCTTGAGGAATTCGCGATCTGCATCAAGCGCATCGAGTGCTTGCTCGAGGCTGCTTGCTACAGTTGGGATTCCGGCTGCTTCTTCAGCAGTGAGGTCATATAAATCGGTATCGGCAGCATCGCCAGGGTGAATCTTGTTTTTGATGCCGTCGATGCCTGCCATCAGCATTGCTGAAAAGGCCAGGTAGGGGTTAGCCGTACAATCTGGGAACCTTACCTCAATACGACGCGCCTTAGGGCTAGGTACGAATGGTATGCGGATAGACGCAGAGCGATTGCGCGCCGAGTAGGCCAGCATAACCGGTGCTTCAAAGCCGGGAACCAAGCGCTTGTACGAATTGGTTGATGCGTTAGCAAAAGCGTTAATTGCACGAGCGTGCTTAATAACACCGCCAATGTAGTACAGTGCGGTTTCCGAAAGGCCGCCGTAAGCATCGCCTGCCATTAAGTTAACACCATCTTTCGAGATAGATTGGTGGCAATGCATTCCGCTGCCGTTGTCGCCAACGATCGGCTTGGGCATAAACGTAGATGTTTTGCCGTAAGCATGGGCTACATTGTGCACGCAGTACTTGAGAATTTGTACTTCATCAGCTTTTTTGGTCAGTGTGTTCGGGCCAACGCCAATTTCACATTGGCCAGCTGTGCCTACTTCGTGGTGATGTACTTCTATCTCTAGGCCCATATCGGCCATGGCACGACACATTGCAGCACGTACGTCATGCAGTGAGTCGACTGGTGGTACAGGAAAGTAGCCGCCTTTAACGCCAGGGCGGTGACCCGTGTTGCCGTCTTCAAATGATTTACGGTTGGCCCATGCTGCTTCTTCAGAATTGATTTCGTAGCCGGCGCCGCTCATTTCGCTATGCCATTTAACGTCGTCAAAGCAGAAAAATTCAGGTTCAGGGCCAAACAATACTGAGTCGGCAATACCCGTTGATTTCAAATATTCTTCAGCACGAAGTGCTACTGAGCGCGGGTCACGGTTGTAGCCTTCGCCAGTGAGAGGCTCGACGATTGAGCAGCGCAGGTTAACGGTTGTTTCGTCGGTAAAGGGATCAACTACAGCAGTGCTGTCGTCAGGCATCAAAATCATGTCTGATTCGTTAATGCCTTTCCAGCCTGAAATTGAAGAGCCATCAAACATCTTGCCTTCTTCAAAAAATTTGTCATTAATTTCGTGAACAGGGATCGAAACGTGTTGTTCTTTGCCCTTTGTATCGGTGAAGCGCAAATCGACCCAAGTCGCTTCGCTGTCTTTTATAAGCTTCAGAGTGTTCTCTGACATGGTTAATCCTCCGGATCTAAAACCCAAACGTGGGTGGTTAAAAATGAAAAAGCTAAACGTTATGCAGATATATAGCGGTATCGAATGCGCTTCTTGCTACTGCCAACTACTCCAACTGCCGAGGCAATTGTGTTGAGGGGCGGCGATTTTATACTGTTTGGCTACCAAAAAGGTAGACCAATGGATAAATCACAGTTTCCATCTATGTTGCTGCCCATTGTGCAGTCGGCGCACAGGCTCTACTCGTCGTGCCATTGCCCAGCTGAGTACGTAATTAACAAACCAGATGTCAGCCTGTTTTTTAGCGCAAGGCGGGCTGCGGCCGTCGACGAATAGCCAACTTACCCTCCCTATAAGCAAGCGGCGTACCATTAACTTGATCATGGCCGAATGGGTAAGTAGCTGATTTTATTAAGTGATGCTCGCCAGCCTTTGAGTAAGGTGCACTTTATTGGTGCCTTTACTGATATTGGCACTAAATTGGTGCAGATTGTTGATTGCGAGACCAGCATGTGACTTTTTTCATGGCG
>Ga0206129_10000318_pt1 | contig 78696 bp, 106 predicted proteins | sample Helgoland_Spring_8_FD_148616 | JGI IMG/M metagenome (GOLD analysis project Ga0206129, IMG submission 148616) | Pelagic subsurface seawater microbial communities from Kabeltonne, Helgoland, North Sea - Helgoland_Spring_Bloom_20160502_2 | ecosystem: Environmental > Aquatic > Marine > Epipelagic ... | reverse complement strand
CAAGGTGCTGCTATTAAGTCAGCGGTTGAAAAGTTGACTAAAACAGAAAGTTCTCAAAGTAAGTCTATCCTCGAGCAATTAAAGGAAAAGAAAGAAGAATTAAGTCGTTACAAGAATGGTGAAAGCGTTAAGATTACGCTTAAAGCTGTTGGTGATATGTCTATCGCTGGTAATGTAACGGGACAAATTCCACAAGCTGAAAGGCTACCGGGAATGAATATGGTTGCTTCAAGGGAAGTAAGATTCCTAGAGGTTCTTCAATCTGGAACTATCTCTTCTAACCTTGTTGAATGGGTTTATCAAAGTGGAAAAGAAGGAACAGCTGGACAAACAGCGGAGGCAGCACTTAAAAATCAAATTGATTTTGATTTACTAGTAGGTTCTCAAAAAGTTGAAAAGACAACTGCTTATATTACGATTACAGACGAAATGTTAGACGACGTAGAGTTTATGGCTACTGAAATTAACAATGAGTTGAATCGTGAGTTATTGAAAGCTGTTGAAACTGGTGCTTATGGTGGTTCTGGAACAAGCCCACAATTGAATGGAGTATTCACTACCGCAACATCATTTGCAGCTGGAACATTTGCTTTAGCAGTTGATAACGCTAATGAAGTAGACGTTCTTACAGTAGCAGCAAATCAGATCAAGATAGCTGAACAAGGAATGCCGAATTATATCTTTATGAATCCTTCTGACGTTACCACTTTAAAAATGGTAAAAGTTAGTTCTACGGATAAAAGATATGTTGAGCGTTTAGCAATGGTAGCTGGTTCTTTATCTTTAGACGGAGTTCCAATTGTAGAAACTACTCTAGTTGACGCTGGTCAATATTTGATTGGTGACTTTACAAAAGCACATATCAGAACTAAGTCTGGTGTATCAATCGACGTTGGATATACGGGTGACAACTTCATTAAGAACTTTAAGACAATTAGAGCTGAATGGAGAGGTGTAGTTTACGTTAAGAATAACGATAGAACTGCATTTGTAAAAGGTTCATTTGCAGCTGACAAAGCAGCTTTAGAAACTGCATAGTCTAGTTTAGAATATAGTTAAAAAGCCCCTTCATATTGTTGGGGCTTTTTTTATATCTTTGAGGCAACATAAAATTAAACAGTTATGAGTTCAGAAGTTGAAATAATCAAGGTAAGAGGTAAAAAAGTAAAAGCTGGAAAGAATCAACATTTTGTAGTTGGTCAAGTTTACGAGCTACCTAAATGGAAAGCTGATTTAGTTATTAGTAACGGGCAGGCTGAGTTAGCAACAGAAAAAAAGAAAGCACCAGCAAAAGCGAAATCAAGTAAAAAATAAATTCTCTTAATATTCTCTGTATTAAGTTTCTCTGGGAAAAGTCCTAGCATTAATTTGTTAGGGCTTTTTTATTTAACTTTGTATTATGCAAGAAGAAATGATCTTAGTCGAGTTTTTAAAAGACTATGAATATAGAACGGTTGACGATAAAGGCACTCCAATTTTAAAGACTATCAAGAAAGGCACTAAAAAAAAGATTCTAAACTATGCAGTCACTAGGCTAGTGAGTAACCCAAATAATGTAATCGTTAAAATATTATGATACTTCAAACGTCCGATTTTGAAAGCGGTATATTTCAAATAAGCCAAGACCAAAATACAGTAGTTGACCTTCAAGCGTTTATTACTTTGGATAGCGAGAAGGCTTTAATTTATGAGTTGTTCGGTTCTACGTTGGGCCAAGAGTTTATAAATGATTTGACTGGCGACCCTCAAACACCAGCTTCAACAAAGTGGACAGATATATTCAGCCCGTTTTACTATGACGACCCTTGCGATATATCAATCACTTGTCAAGGGATTAAGGAGTACTTAAAAGGCCGAATATATTACAACTATGTAAGTCAACAACAAATAATAAACCAAGCGTCTGGAAACGTAGCTAATCAATCAGAGGCAACAAGTCAAGAAAGTTTAATTACTAAATTGACCGTTCTTTATAATCGGACCATAAGAACCGGAACGGACTTACAATATTACATTTACGAGAACCAAGCAACTTATACAGACTTTAGGGGATTAGTTTTAGAACCTATTAGCGCAATATGACCAGCGTAGATAGCATAGTAGAATCGGTAATCGACTCAATGAGTTTAGACCTTAACGTTTATGCTGTTGAAGTTATAGACGGTAACTATAAACTTTGGGCTACCAATACCCACTACTTAGGAGAAAACAGTATTATAACGCTATTAGAAGTTAATTATACGGTTGTTTCTTTCGTTCAAAACACCTATCTAATAGTAAGCGGTGCAAGTGCGCCAATTATCGGAACGTATGCGCTTAGAAAGCCTCAATACATTTACGGTAAGTATCTCCAGGTTCAACAAGAAATATCAAAGAAGCACGACAAAGACATTCTACCAATGATTTGGCGGTTTGATTTAGCTTCGAGAACTTCACCAACTGCAAGAGATAGTGTAAATGAAAGCGAAGGTTCGAGCCGTTTCTTCTTTATGGCTACAAATAACCCGAAAAAATACACCACAGAAAGCGACTACGATAATGTTTTAAATCCTTTGAACGCTTTAGCTGATACCTTTTTAACTGCTTTAGCCCGATCAAATAGGGTTAACACTATTAACGGAGTCACTAGAATAAACTATTCCAAGTTCACCAATGGGGGCAATTCAACAACTAACGACGCTGGTCAAAAAGTATTCAACAAAAACATAAGTGCTGTTGAAGTAACCGTTCCACTAAACATAATCAAAGACTTTACTTGCCGAGTTCGTGAAATTCCAGTAGTCGACGGGAACGGTTTTGATACTGGATTTGATCGTGGTTTTAAATAGGCAAAAAAAATTGTAATTTTGTAAAATAATGTTTAACTCTAAAAAATAAAAAAATGGCTGTTTGTTCATGTGACGTAACGCTTAGTAATACCGGAGTTGGTTCGTGCCAACCCTTACAAGCTGTTGCAAAAAAGATTATAATCGTTCCTTTGGTGAACGGTTCAAATGTTAGAAATGGGATTGACCTTAGTTCAATACCTACTAACGCTCAAATTATTGACCTAATTAATGCTGCTGATTCTTCGGAGCGTTACTACCCATTGCCGACAATGGAAAACGTAACCAATGAAAGAGCTGATTCTATTACAGAAGAAGCACCTTCAGGAACGATTGCAAAAATTAGAAACGGAGCAAAGACTTTCACAGGGGAGATTTGGTTTCAAGGTTCTACTTATGCTGGAGCGATTGACGCTTTCGGTTGTGGTCAAGTTGGGGCTTATATCGTTGACGGTAACGACAACTTGATAGGTGACAAAAAAACTACTGGTTATCTTTATCCTTTGGCTATCAAAATGCCTACTTGGGACGTTAAGACAATCGACACAACAGATTCAACTGTTGCTAAAATTTCCTTAACTTTTCAATGGAAAGATTCAATCGCTGATTCTGACGTTGGTATGTTGTTAGCTTCTGACTTTGATAGTTCAACTTCTTGGTTAGACTACAACGGTTTGATTAACTTAAACGGTGTTGCTTCTGCAATTTCGCCTACTGCGTTCTCAATGAAAGTAACAACACCTTACGGCTCAGTAGTTAATCCGGTTGTTGCTGGTGGTTTAGTAATTGGTGACTTTGAAATTTACAATGTAACTACTGGTTCTCCTGTTGTAATTTCTACCTTTAACGAAACTCCAACAGGAACATACGCTTTTACATTTTCAGCGCAAACTGTTGCCGACGTTTTAAGTCTAAGAATAGCACCTACTACTAAAGGATATGACGATACTTTATTAAGTGCTGTTGAAATAACAATCGTCCCATAGTATGGAGTTCAAAACAAAAACGGGTACTTGTTACCTTAAATTAGGGTTGTATAGTCGTAAGAAAGGCGATAAAACAAAGTTCAATCGTTTTCTTTATGATTCTGGATTTACAGGAGATTTGACTAATGCTTGGAAGGATTACCAAGACGCTAGTAAAAAGAAGTAAATTAATTAAAGGTTAAACATTTATTTAATTAGCCTCAATAGTTTACGCTATTGGGGCTTTTTTATACTTTAAACTATGAGTTTTTCACTTGAATTGATAAACGGAGTAACTAAGTCAGGCAATGGGGTTCAGTTTATTTATACTTTTCCTATTGCGGTTATTATTGCACAACCTAATTTAGCGGCACCGCAAATGGTTATAACGTACACTAATAGAGCATCTGAGTACCAAGAACCGTTAATAGTTCTTTATTCAGAAATAGACGAAGTTTTATTTTCAACAAACATTGAGGAGTATGTGGACCAATTAGCAACGGACGGTTATTTCTTTAGTGTGTAATGGATAGACTTTTCCAAGTAATAAGAAACATTGAAAGCCTTGCTACTGGTAAACTATTCTTTGTTTTGTTTTCCGAAACGATCAACCAGAAGTTAATCATTCAGTTGAACCAGGAAAACCAGTTGCAATTTGGTATTTTAGCAGACGATAAAGAACTTCCATTTTACTCTAAAACCAGTGTTGACGTTTACGGTAAACCAAGCGGCAAAAGGTGGACGTTAAAAGATACTGGCGACTTTTACGATAGTTTTGATATTGTACAAGTAACCGAGAAAGACTTAACTATTTACGCTGATTCAGTTAAAGAGGACGTAGATTTGAGCGAATACGGGGCTATCTTAGGTTTGAATGAAGAAAGTTTTGAAATATTAAGAGACAAGTTATTACCACAAATTCAAGAAATTATACTCAATGAAATACTGGCAGTCGATTGACGATTTACCTATTTACTATTATTACAAAGTTTTAGAAACGGGCGACCTTAAACACCTAGTCTATGAAATGCCTAGCAAAATAGACGTGGACCATTTAAAAAAGGTACTTAATCCGGTATGGGATAAAATCGAACTTGAATACTTTGATATGCTTTCAAAAGACCCAAACTACATTGATACACTTAAAGACGACATTCGGTTTCAGATCAAAAAAGTTAAGGCGCAAATCAGTTCTTTAGCCTATGATAAAATCATTTTTGAAGGCGAGAAGCGTAAAAAGGCAATGGAGAACAGCGAATACGACTATTATAAGTCAATCGCTTTGTTAACTAAAAACCTTAATTTTGCAATTGACGATAAGAAGTTGAGCGTCCGAATGTATTTCACGCACTTTAATATGTTGAAGAATGGCAAATAAGAAGATAACCAGCGAAGAAGTTTTTGACCCGAATCTATTTGCTACGGTTATAAAGGCCGCTGCTGCATTAAGGAAAGTACTAGAAGAAAACCTAACCACTTTAAAAGACATAAGCAAAACACAAGCCTTTAATAGTGGTGACGACATTAAGAAATACAATGACGTAGTAAGCCAAACCACAACCAATGTTAAGGCGTTTGAAATGGCGCAAAAGGACGCTGACGAAGCTACCGAGCAATTTAATAAAGAGGTTGAAAACTCAATTGAGAATCAAAAGAAAGTCAAAAAGATAATTGACGACGTTAACGGTAGTTTAGACGCTAACATAGCCAGACAAACCCAAAACAAAACTTTATTAGCTGACATTAAAAAGCGTCAAAACCTTTTAAATAAAGAATATCAAAGAGGGCAAATAAGTCTATCTAAATACAACCGAGCAACAACTAAGAATAATAAAGAGATTGCACAACTAACAGTAGCAAATTCAAAGTTAGGGTTTGCAATTAAAGCGCAAGTCAAACAAGGTCAAGAAGCTGAAAGTTCATTTAATGCACAAGCCCAAAGACTAGGACAGCTAAAGGCGGCTTATCGTAACCTAACCGAAGCAGAAAGAGAAAATGTAGACGTAGGCGGCAAGTTACTTACAGAGTTAAAAAAACTTGATAAACAAGTAAAAGATAACGACGCTTCAATCGGTAACTTTCAAAGAAATGTAGGTAATTACAAAGACGGAATCGGACAAAGCATAGAAAGCACTAATTTGTTTGGGATAAGTTTAGGACAGTTAACAACTCCAGTCGGTGCTGTAACTGCTGGTCTTACTGCTTTAGCTGGACTTTATGCAACTTCAACGGCTGGAAGTTATGATTTAGCAACAGCAACAAATACACTAGGAAGTGCTTTTAATACCGCTGGTAATAAGTTTGCTAAATTGTTAGGAGCAGACGGAAAAGGTGGTGGTGTGTTATCAGATTTAGCAACTGCGTTAAGTATTGGCCTTTTTGGTATTGAGACTTCGATGAGTGCTACGGGTGTTTCAGCCGCTCAAAATGCTTTAGCTGAACTTGAAGTTATTGAAATTGAGTCGGACCGAGTTGCAAAAAAACAACTGCAAGACTCTGAGAAATTAAGACAAATCAGGGATGACGAAACTTTAAGTATTGACGAGCGAAGGGCTGCAAATGAAAAACTATTAACCGTTATCAATAAGCGAGAAAAAGAACAAGTTGAGTTTCAGGAAAAAAGACTTAAAAACTTGGGAATACTATTATTTGCCGATAAAGATAATTTAGAACTACAAAAAGAGGTTAAGAGGGTTGAATTTGAGATAGCAGACATACAAGAAGAAAACGAAGGGTTTAGAAGCGAGGCTTTAATAAATAGAAATACTTTAAATAGAGAAGAAATTGCTTTAGCAAAAGCTAAATTAGCTTTAGAAAAGGCAGCTGCTGCGGATGCTAAAAAAGTTAGAGATAGCTTACTTCAAGAAGAAAACGTAGAGGACGACCCATTTAGACTTGATTTTGACGAAGCATCAAAGGCTATGGCAAAAGCAGACCAAGAGAGAGCGAAGGCCAAGAAAAAAGCAGACGAAGAAGCTAAAAAGGCCGCTGAAAAAGCAGCACAAGACCAGATAGACGCTGATTTAAAAGCGGCTGATAAACAACGTAAGATTGCAGAACAATTAGCCAAAGACAAGGAAGCACTAAGAAAAGAACAAATAGGCCAAGTTGAAAACGTATTAGGCCAAGTTGGTGAAGCAAGAGATAGGGCAGACGACCAAGAACAAGAAAAGCTAGAAAGGAAAGCTGAACGAACTACTCAAAATATTGAAATACAAGCACAACTAGCAGCTCAAGGTCTTGACAACACTTTAGCGGAAAGCCAAAAGAAACAAGCTGAAATAGAACTAGAACAGCAAGAACTAGCGGAAAAGCAAGAGAAACGCCAAAAAAGACAAGTATTTTATGAGTCAGTACTAGCAGCATTAAAAGAAGGCGGCAATCCAATAGAGGCCGTCGGGAAGGCGTTAGCAGCACAAGCAGCGATTAACATAGTAGCTGGAAGTTTCTACGAAGGAACGGATAGAGTAGGCGACGACGCTAAAGCCAATTTAAAAGGTAACGGTTTTGATAATACTTTAGTAGCTGTAACACAAGAAGAAAGAATATTAGGCCATAAAGATTCTTTGAGAATTAGAAACAAGTTAGGCAATATATCAAATAAAGATTTAGTTGACTTAGCATTAAACAATCAAGGGGGCGTATCGGTTGCAAGTCTTAACGATCAAAACATTGTAAGCGGCCTGGAGAAAGTTACAACAGCGGTTGAGGGTATTCAATTTCATTTGAACATAGACCCTAACGGAAACATTAGCAAAGAAGAGCATAGAAGAGGACTGAGAAAGGTATTAAGAGCCGCTAAACGCAGACCAAGACTTAACGGATAATGCAACAAATTCACTACATAAAAGGCGTACAGGTTCAAAAGCCAGTAAACTTTCCAGACCTTTATCTACAAGTACAGAGAGATAGTGACGGGTTAGACCAAGCCACTAGCATTAAAAGATTTGAGTGGATAGATTATGAGGCTTCATTGTTAAGGTCTTATTTTGACGCTGGAATGACGGGAGATACTGGTGTAACTGCTGGACTAGCCCACAAGATAGAATTAGTTGAAAACGGGCTAAAACTTACAATCTTTGACGGTTACATTGACTTGCAAACAGCACGTTTTGAGCAAGACTTATGCGTAGTTGATTCTGTTCCAAAAGCCTCAATTGATTGGTTAGATAGTGGAGTGGCTGACGGTATAGATTTTTATGATTTATTTGATAAGAAAATTATAAAAGATTCTGACTTTGTTTATGTTCCTTATGTTTTAACAAGCATTCCAAACTATACGGAATTAATGTTGATCAGCCTAACCACTACATTTGTTTTTGACGCTTTGACAAAGCAAGTTATAATGATTGCAGAAGCAACGGGAGAAAGTAGTTCTGTAATTGATAGCGTTGGAGGTATATTAAAACTAATCGCTGAAATACTTTATACCATTACTTTAATAGTTGCATTGATCAAATTGATACTTGATTTGGTTGATTTGATTATTCAAAAAATTAAGTACAAACCAGCTATGTCAATCAATAGGCATTTTGAAATAGCTTGTGATCAATTAGGACTAAGTTATTCTTCACCGTTATTAAATAATGCTGTTTGGAAAAAGGCACACATTATACCGGCTTCATTCAGTAACATTGAAAATCAAACAGACGATAGGATATTAGGATTCTTTAAAGCTAGCCCAAACAATGACCAGACAGGGTTTTATAAGGGGACATTTGGAGACTTGATTAGAGAATTGAGAACATTGTTAAATGTAAGGGTTCGTATTAACGGGACTAATTTACAAATAGTGCTAGACAATGATACGGTAGTTGGTTCAAGATTCAAACTACCACCAGTAAGAAATACAGCCTTTGAAACAAACGCAAACGAGATTATAAGCAACTACAATATCTCGTTTAGTTATGACGTTACCGACAAAAACACTATAAATACTTGGCAAGGCAACAACGTTCAAGTGAGTTTATCCTACATTAAAAAACCAAGCAATAAGCTATTTTACTTGCTTAAAGGTTTTGAGCAAAGACAATCAAGATTCGCAAGAGGTATTAAAAAGAAAACTTTAACAGGCCCAGAAAAAGCGGTTAGCGGACTTTATAAAATTATAGCCGGTCCTTTAGGTACTCTTGTAAAAGCTGGAAATGGAGCTATAAAAGTTATTAACAAGGCGTTAGATTTTATTGAAAACATAATAAAAAAGCTAAAGACTATTGGCATTGATATTCCTTTTGAGCCACCAAGACCAGAAGAGATAAAGTCACCACCAACAGACGACGTTATCGAAAACCGAATTGGAATGTTGGCACTAGAAAAAGACCTTTTTACAGTTGATAAATTAGTATTACTGGACGTTAATGCAGACCCAGAGAAAACCAAGTTAGCAAATGAAAATGAGATAATAATTAATGCTGAGTACATTTATTCCAATTATCATAAGTCTAACAGTTTTGCACCTTCTAAAGATTCCGCACAAAGGTTCATTTACCAATATGAGAATATTCAAATGAACTTAGAAGATTACAGAAACGTAAAAGAGGACGGATATGTTAAATTGTCAAATGGTACGGTTTGCAAGGTTTTGAGTTTTGAGTTTAATCCTCAAGATAGATTGGCTAAATTTGTAATTGAAGAAAAAAAACTTTATACTAACAATATAGAGGAAACAATTATTTCACCAATTGGAAGGTAATGAACGAAAGAAAATTAAAAGAACTATCAAAAAATCTAAGCAAAGTAGTAACTGAGGGGACTGCAATAATGAATGAAGCTATTAACTCTTTTGATTTTTCCAACTTAAAAGAATCCGAAAAGGAAAGAGCGCGAGAAACATTATTGCAATTTAAAAGCAAGATTGAAAGCCAACAACAAGAAACTAATGATTTAGTCAAACGATATAACAACACTTTATAATGGGAGTATTTTTAGAAAGTAGAGAAATTGCACCCGAAAATGTTACCGGAAATGTTGACTATTTAAAAGGTAATATCTTCCAGAAAATGACTGCAACCTTTCAAGTAAGGTGTGAAACTTGGGTACAACTAGCAACCAACAGAAGTATAAATATTGGCGACCAGAACTTTAAAACTAACGACTGGATAACCGACTATTCAAGAGGTAATGCGTTTGCAGAATTTAATGTAGGTGATACTTTAGTAATTGAAAATACTAATGTTATTGCTAACAATAGAAGCTACATAATCAGAGAAAAAATAGACGACAGGTCTATTCGTGTTTATGATAATCTTGGGGTACCAACTAACTTAATAGTTGATACTGCTTTAGTTGGTAGGCTTAATTTAGATCAAGAAAGTTTAGGCGTTACTTTTGACTTTGGACTTCCAGAAAATGACGACCCAACGACATTTACTTCAAAGGTTGACGGTAATTTAATGCGTTACGAATACGGTACTTTGGCCGCTATTCCAAGTTCAGCTACTTCAATGGAGGCGATAGGCCGCAAATCTTGGCAAATTGGTGAAGCAAGGGTAGCAAATATTACTCAAGGCGCTGACAGAGATAATTACAGATACATTTTTCAAGTTGAGCAAGACTTTTTCATTCACCCTTTCTACAAGCATACACAACTAATTAGCCTACTTGACAACCAACCACCACCATACTTTGATAGGGATAACTGCCTAAAACATACTTTTAGATTCAGGGGTTACAGAACCTTACAAGACCCTAACGTATATCAAGAAGGAATATTTGACGACAAAGAAGGCAATACTGGCTGGTTTGACGAAGAATACAATGGAGGTAATAGAGATTGGAACGTAACCAATCTAAGCTACAATAACTCAATTGAAACGATTGATAGGTACGGAACAACCAATATAACATTTGACATTGAGAATATCGGTTTAAATGACGTGGCTCATGCTACTTTAAATTTTATAATGCTTCCAGAGGCTTCAAGCGATTATCAGAACATAAATACTTTAATGCAAGAGAATTATTGTTTTGATAGAGCGGCTCAAACTCCTGGAGGTGGAGCGGTAAATGGTGAAGAGTTTGGTACTGGCTTCCAGGTAATAACAGATTACACCGTAACAGTTAACGGTGTTGGTCCGGGCGGTTCGGTTACTTGCGACCTTGATATTGATTTTGGGGCTGACGTATTAGCCAAAATAGACGCATACAAAGATAAATACTTTGCGATTGCTGTTTATTGTGTTTCTTCTTTGCAAACGGCTGAATTAGCCAACTATACTACTTTGTTAGTTGACGTTAATCAAATAAAAGTTTTGATACCTGATAATGTGTTAACGGTTACAAACGAAATACTTTATCACGATCAAAACGACAACACATTTGTAAATACTTCTGGAATTGTTAAGGTTGAGGACGAGCTGACAATGTATAGCCTAGTAAAAGTTAACCAAGCTACATTTACAGACTTACAAATTAATAAAGTAAACCTGCAAATAGTGGCTAAAAAGACGGGAGAGGAAGCTGTTATATTAGACCAAGAGTTAGACTTTAGCCAATTAACCGACGTTGGTACTATTCGCTACATTAATCAAGTATCTCAAAATTCATTGAATGTAAGTGCTTCTGAAATAAGAAAGGAAATAAAAGCATTTAGAGATATCGGACAAGACGCTGCGCCCGTTTTCGCGTACAGATTCCAATACCCTTTAATGTATCGTTGGGAATACTGGGAGTCTTTAAACATAGCAACCTTACCTGCTGATTGGTTAGACACAGCAGAACAATTTAACGGCTATAATAATAACTGGGTAAGAATTGCACAACTAACAGGCTGGGCTACTTACTACCGCTTATCTATTGAAGTTGAAACGCAAAATACTGTAAAGGTAATAGATAATGATTTTGAGTTAATAGAGAAGGACTACGAAGCTAACCCAGATTGGATAAATGAAACTATTGAGATATACGACGGTGCAACTAATCTAACGGTAAGCGGTCAGCCTTATGCTTTTGACAAAAGAAACACAACGGTAAAAATGAGTTTTGAATATAACCCAACTTTAACCTTCGGTGCTTCGGATGTGTTTATGGTTGCTCGTATTATTCCAGTTGAAGGAGGTACATACATAACTTCTGAAAGTTTCTCAAGTGTTTGGAATCGCGACGCTGTTTCTTTATTTACTTCGGCAAATGGGTTGATTGATATTAGTTTAGTAGGTAAGGTTTTTACTGGTGAATTTGAGATTGACGCCAGTAAATTACCGAAAGGAGTTCGAGCGTTTACAATCAGCGGTTCAATAATGCAAAAAAACGTTTAGTAAATGATTAATTTTGTAATATGAGCTGGGGAGAAGTAACAAAACAAAACATTGTAGTATTATCGGAAATAACACCCGATCCAATCATCCCTATTGACTCAAACCCATTTAAAAAATGCTGCTATGACTTAAAGGTATTTGCAGACACTTCGGACAGCGATATTTACAAAAATGATTATTCAAGTAGTCTGCAAATCTTTCCTATCAATTATAGTTCAGTTACAATGAAACTCCAAAAAGCGGAGGATGGAGTATGGGTTGATAAGGCTACTTTGTCAAATAATACTTATGGAACATTCTACGCTTTAGGCTTTAGAACGGTTGATAATAATAACTATGTTGGCTATAAGATACAATGGAGAAAGGTACTTGACGAATCGGTTTCCGGATTTGGTCCTGGAAAATATCGCATACATTTTGACGCTGGTACTGCTTCAAAGTATTCTTATGAATATTGTTTAAGTCCTTACACTAGCTTAATGGCTGACCAAACGGTTAGAATTACTTGGCTATGGAATAGCGTTATAGGAGATTACAATTCAGAAGAAACTAGGGACTTTGTAGGTATGGAATGGCTTAACCAAATAAGATATTCAAATTCAATCTTTGGTTATAAGAAAGCACCGTTTACTACTGAATCTACTCTTTACGATAGCGGCAAAGAAGTCAGCTACAAAAAGAACTTTAGAGAAGAATATAAGTTAGAAATGCGCTATTTACCAAATGAATTAGCAGAGATAGTGGTTTATGATATTCTACAAGCCGACGACATTTGGATAACAGACTACAACAGCGAAAACAATTCAGGTAGTTATGTTGAAAAGAACGTAGAAATAAACGGGGAGTATTCACCTAGCTACGCAAACAAAAGGCCAGAACTACTTTTAGAACTTAACTTCATTGACAAGTTTAATAATCGAGATAAAAAATATTCATAATGGCACAACAAACAAGAACAACACTACTATCTAACTTGCTTGTATTATTTCCTAATAATGCAACTGAGTTTATAACACCCGCTAAACTTAGGGAAGGTTTAACGAATATGATTGATTCTGGTTTAATCACTTTAACAGACGATTCAGACGATATTACAGAAGGTGCGCTAAAGCTATTTGTAACAACGGCAGAAAAAACACTAATATCAACGGCTGAGCAATCTGCAAATAAAGGCGCAGCAAATGGTTACGCTTCACTTGGATCAGATTCAAAAATACCAAGCGCACAAATTCCAGACATAGCAATTAGCGAATATTTAGGAACGGCAGCCGACCAAACAGCTATGCTTTTGTTAAGTGGTGAGAAGGGTGATTGGTGCGTTAGAACAGATACGGGAACGAATTTTATTATAACGGGAAATGACCCTTCAGTTATTGGAGGTTGGACAGAATTAAGTTATCCAACTGCACCCGTTACAAGTGTGAACGGAGATACTGGAGTTGTTGTACTAGACGCTCAAGATATTGCAGAGGCTGGAAATAGAATTTGGTTGTTAAGTGGTTCTCAAACGATTTCAGGAAATAAAACTTTTTCTTCACCAGTCACAATGAGTAACACTTTAACTCTTGAAAGTTCATTATTGGGCGACCAAAGCGCAAGAGTTTATAGACCCGTTGGAACAGCAATAAGTGCTTCGGCTAATTTAGAGGCTTTAGACCCAAATACATTTTATGACGTTGACGCAACGGGAGGAGCGGTAGTTATAACCGTAACAGATACAGCGAATGGAGATTTTGCAGTAGGTACGGAGTTCGAGTTTTCACCGATTGACTTAACGAACGACGTTAGTTTTATCGGTAGTGGAAGTCAAACGATTGAAAGCAAGGACGGGAATTTAAAACTAGACGGGGTTTTTAGCGGTTCAGTTTTAAAGAAAACGGCTGCGAATACTTGGAGATTGATAGGAACTTTAAAAGCGTAAAATGAGCGGAAGATTAGGAATTTATAGCCAAGCGGCTGGAGGTGGAGTAGACCTTACTTTATTTAAAATGACCGTTGATACTACGCGAGCAGGCTCTGCACCAGACACGATGGTAATTCCTTTTTCTGGTACTGGAACTTATGCGGCAATTGTTGATTGGGGTGATGGAAATTTTAGCGCAGCAGCAGCAGGAAACGTTTCACATACATACGCAAGCGGTGGAACATATCAAATAACTATATCTGGTTCATTTGGCGGGTTTTATTTTAATAATGGCGGAGACAAATTAAAACTCATTACAATTGACCAATGGGGAGATAATGTTTTTGAGTTCATGACTAGTTCGTTTCGTGGATGCGCCAATTTTACGGGTGGCTTTACTGATGCTCCAAATTTAGGAACTCTTACATCTTTACCCAATACTTTTAATGGTTGTTCCAGTTTGAATGTAGATATGAATAATTGGGATGTCAGTAATATGACTAATCTCAATGGAACATTCTTCAATTGCTCTTCGTTTAACGGTAATATTACCAGCTGGGATGTCTCCAACGTTACTTTTTTCGTAAGTATGTTTAATGGCGCCTCTTCTTTTAACCAGCCTTTGGATTCTTGGAATATGGCTAGTGCAACGGATACTAGATATATGTTTTTTGGTTGCTCTTCATTTAATCAAAATTTAAATTCTTGGAATGTTAGCAACGTTACCACATTTGAACGGATGTTTCAGCAATGTACTAATTTCAATGGTAATATATCAAGTTGGACTCCTACAAGTGCGTTAAATATGAGTCAAATGTTTCGCCGTTGCAATAATTTCAACAGTAATATAGGTGGGTGGGATGTAAGTAGCGTTACTAATATGTTTTGGATGTTTGATAATGCACCAGCATTTGACCAAAATTTAGGAAGTTGGAATGTTTCGAATGTCACGGATTTTGTAAATTTTATGGGCACTAAAACTCCTTCTACCTTTAGCGCAGCTAACCTAGATGCTATCTATAATGGTTGGGATTCTAGACCAGTCCAAACTCCAATAAATATAAGTTTTGGAACGGCTAAATATACGGCAGCAAGTTCAACAGCAAGGGCAAGTTTAGTTGGAAAAGGTTGGGCAATTACAGATGGGGGTATTTAACCAGATGAATGTAAAGATTATGATGAAACCGTACCTTTATCAGAAGGTTACTTTAAAGGTGATAATTGGAGTAACCCAACAAAACATCCTACAGAAAATAAGTATTATATTATTAAACATTTTAGCTATTCATCAGATAGGCTAAAAGAAACTCAGTCATTAAGTAGTGATTGGTTCATTTTAAATTAAAAGGAGACTATGCAATACTACGGATATACAACAGACAACGCTGTATCAATTGGGGACAACGTAGAAATAACAGTTTCAAGTAATTCAAGCTGCGAGAATTTAAGTATTTTATTAACAGGAATTAGAAACTTAGCTTAATGAAATATATAAGAATAGAATCAGGAACACCCTCTTTTTCCTTTGGTAATGCTTTGGACTTTGACGGGGTAAACGACCATTTGAGCGATTCAAACGACAATACTTTATATGATACAAGTAATTATTTTACAATATCGTTTTGGTTTTATCTACAAGGCGACATTAATACTTTTTTGCATTTTATCAATTTGAAGTCTACAATTGGTCAAAGTATGGTAATTGGTACTGCTAATAGTTCTAGGGGACTTTACTCTGGAATAACAGTTAATTTCTCATCTAATAGCATTGGGTTTGGCGCTCAAACACAGCCTACCGCAAATCAATGGAATCACGTTGCTATTACTGGATTGAAAACGAACTCAGGGTCAACTGGATTCATATGCAATCTAAATGGCGTGACCTTATCTAATAGAGGCGCGGGTGGCTATGGGACAATGCCAAACACTACAAGAATAGGTTATGCGTCTAACAACAATTACAAGTCGCCAGTTATTTTAGATGAAATCGCTTACTATGACAATCATCAAGCTACGCCATCGGAACTATCTGCATTTTATAATAGCGGTTCTGGAGATTTAGCGACAAACGTAATAGCATCTCCGAAATTTTATTTAAGATTAGACGAATCAGGCACAGATAGTATAGCGGTAGATTCAAGCGGCAATGCTATTGATTTTGCTTTAAACAACTTCACCCTGCCAAGCGCATGGGTACCACATTAAAATAAAACTATGAACTATTACGGATACATAAAAACAAACGGAACAACGCCAGCCGATAACGTCTGGACAAGCGGCAGAACTATTATTTTAAACGACAATAGCACTTTAGAAGGCTATGAGGGAAAGCAATCAACATCAGATGCTAACGTTGAAATAATTGGAGACAATAAAACATTTAATGCTTGGGCTAAAGAAAACCTAAAGCAAGAAGAGTTTCGTGCATAAAAATAAAATTATGGCTATAGTAAACATAACAACAACTGAAAATAAATGGTTAATCTTCTTCGATGATGGTTTCCCATCTCACTACTTTGATAGTGCCTTATATCAACTAACCACATTTGAGGATTCATATTGGACTTGCGAAGAGTATGATACTGAAGCTGCATATTTAGCTAGACTTCTAAAATTCGGCATTACTCCAGATAAGCAAGAAGAGTTTCGTGCATAAAAATAGTATCTTTACATAATGGCAAGAGGCAGAAGAAGTAAAGGTGGAAAAGGAAAACGAAGTAATAAAGACCCTTACCGTTCTAATTTAGAGCGTGAGTTTGCAAAGAACCTTAAAGCAAGGAGTGTAGACTTTGGGTATGAAACCGAAAAGATAAGTTACGTTATAGACCATAAGTATTGTCCTGACTTTATTTTAGAGAAGAAAGATGGTACTACTATGATAATAGAGGTAAAAGGTTTTTTAGATTCTAGTGACCGCAGGAAGATGCTCGCTGTAAAGAAACAGAACCCTGATTTAGATATACGATTTATATTCGGGGATAGCCAAAAGAAAATAATAAAAGGTAGTAAGACTACATACGCTATTTGGAGCAAGAAGAACGGCTTTAAATTTGCGGATAAGTCATTGCCTTCTGAATGGAAAAAAGAATTATTATGAGTTTTAAACTAGGAAAGAGAAGTAAGGATAATTATAATACACTGCACCCAGACTTGCAGAAGATAATTGATATGGCGCTTAAAGTATCTCAAGTAGACTTTACCATTATAGAAGGAGAAAGAACCGTAGAGCGCCAGCAAAAGCTGTTTAATGAAGGTAAGTCAAAGATAGATGGAATTAATAAGAAGGGTAAGCATAACTACTCACCCTCTTTAGCATTTGATTTTATTGCGGCAGTACCAAATAGAAAGGATTTGGCGTTTGATAAGAACCACTTAATGTATTTAGTGGGCGTATTCACTGCTTGCGGTAAGCATTTATTGAACGAATGTGAAATAACACACAGAACTAGGAGTGGCGCTAATTGGGATATGGACGGAACATTAGTCTATGACCAAAGGTTTCTCGATATGCCGCATCTGGAGCTGATTTAATTGGTAGCCCACATATAGATATTTTTTATTATCTTTGTTATATGAAAAAATGTAACAAATGTAAAATAAAGAAGGTTGATTCTAGTTTTCATTGGAAAAACAAAGCTAATGGTATAAGGAACTCAACCTGTAAGGATTGTCGTAACATAGATAAATCATATACCCCGCTGAAGGGAAATTACACAGAACTCTATAAAGGATATTTAATCTATGATGACGGGCGCATATTCTCAACGAAATCAAGAAAAGAGCTTAAGCAATCGTATTGGAATAGTGGTTATTTGTTTGTAACGTTAAGGGTCGGCAATAAATCTGTTCAAATCTCCGTACATAGACTAGTGGCTTTAGGTTTTATTCCAAACCCAGAAAAAAAAGAAACAGTAAATCATATAGACGGTAATAAAACTAATAACCATATATCAAATCTAGAATGGTACACGCAGTCCGAGCAAATAAAACACGCTATAGATAACGGGTTAAACCGTAAGCCCCCAAGTTGGTTAGGTAAATCAGGGTATAAACACAATAGGTCTAAGACGGTGTATCAGTTCAGTGATGGTGTGTTTATTAAAGAGTTTGGTAGTGCGGCTGAATGTGAAAGGGAAATGGGGTATAGCGGAGGAACTGTGTGTGGTTGCATAAAACGAAATGGGGTGACTAGAGATGGGTTTATGTACTCTTACGAATTAACTGATTAAACAGACCTCGAACTTCTTTATAGGTTGGTTACTCCTATTCCATAAAACACGTTCCTATAAATACGGAATCTCGTCACAAATTTATCATATAATTGTGACAAAAAAAATAACCCCCTAACCAAGTTAATCACCCATATATCTTCCTTATCTTACCGCCCAAAATCTTATCATTAGGCGTAGACTTAATCAACTCCTTAAACTTAACATAGTCTTTCTTTATTACCTCTAAGTAAATGGCTAAATCTAATGCCTCTGCTTGAGCTTCATTAAGCCAATCTAAGGCGTTATAATCTTGTCTGGTGGTGTCAGTACCGTATTCCTTTAATCCTTTCTCAGAACGAGCTTTAATAAGCTCTATTACGCTTTCTACGTTTGGGTCTTTACTCATCTGTTTTAATATTATGTTCTTTTCTGTATTTAATTTCCGCAATATAAAAGGGGGGTTATTTATTATCAGGTCTATACTTAGAGTGCGGTATTACTCCATTAGGCAATATTTGCTATAATAAATTTTTCTTTCATAATCCTAAAAATATAATTGCAAACATAATAATCATTAGTATTCCCGTTGCTACTTCTGCTGTGTATTTCTTCATTGTCTTTTTATTTTAGTGTAATAATCTCTATCATTTTTAGTATAATACTTTTAACCTCCTTACATTTACTACACTGCTTCATAATAATATTGGTATTATAGTTTTATTTATTTCTTCTGAATTAAATAACTGAATTACAAATCCTCTTTGTCCTTTCTTAAAATTGCTTTGCACCCATTCTGAGCTAGGCGATATTGCAGGGTAATTGAAGTAAAAAAAATCTTGCGCTGAAGAATAATCAAAAAGCATTAAATGCGAATCTCCCTTACTAAACTCTATAAACTCTGCCTCTTTATGTACACTGCCATGCTCATTATGCTTTAAGTAAACCTCAATCTTTTCTATTTGAACAGGGTCTAGCTTAGGCTTGAAACCAAACTTCAAAGACTTCTTATCCTTACCGTGAGTTAAAACAATAGCGTGTTTACCTATATAGTAATGCTCTATAAACTTATTATAGTTTCTTATAATTACATTCTCATATTTAGAGTGCGCTAACATCATAAAAGAATGATTAAGTATAGAAGCGAAATCTCCAGCGTGATTATCGTTGCATACGTTAGTACATACTATTTCATTGAAGTATGGGGTTAGTCTTTCAAGCATAAGCATTTTAACTTCTAATCCTAGTGAAAACGCTTCTTTGTTATTCATATTCTGCGGAAGGGGATGACTTTTCCGTGTCGTCTCTCCATTCCATCCGTCTAAAAAGTCGCCTAAATCATCTATATATAATGTAGTACCGTTTCTATTCGCTATGGTATGAGCGCACATTAATTCAAATGTTTCTAATATAGACTCTCTATTCCATACGGTAGGATACATTGATGTTCCTTCGCTGTCAGTATCCATTGCTATATGGGTATCTGTATATATAAGTCTAGTAACCTCATCTCCAACTTTATTACTAGGAGTTCTGCTTAACTTATTACTAACAGATATATTGAGCGAGGTCAGTGCATCCTCTATTGCTCCAGATAAATCAAATGATTCGTCTATTACACCCTTAATCTCCTTAAATACAGTATTATAGAAGGGATTTTTACTATGCGTAATCAGCTTATAAGAAGTAATATCTTCTCTTGGTAAGCCGTGATGTTCACAGTATTTATCAATATCCATTATAGTACCATCCTCATCCCAAGCGGATAATTGAAACGGTGTTGAATATTCATTTGATTTAGTTGTTGAGGTGTTGGTTACTTCAGTTTCTTTCTTACTCCTCCTCTTAATATACTTCCTTAGAGCATCTACTTTACTATACTCTACATCTCCTAGTATTTCTCTTGCCATTTGACTCCAATCAGACCTACCAAAACCTAAAAGTCTATCTATTTTAGTGTCATATTTAAACCACTTACTCATAACATTTGATTTTAGTTTTTACGAATATACTCTATTTTTTTATTTCTATATCTTGTAACTCTTTTGTTTTAAACATTTTGAGGTGGTTTCCGTCTATGAAAGGACAGACATTACGATACCCACAGACAGACTTACAGAACATATTACGCTCTCCGTTATCATCTAATAGTTCTTTATAGTCAGGGTTAAACATTCCCTTCATACCCATTCTCTCTACCTTTAATCTACCTTCAATCTCTCTTATTCTACTTTCAGCAAACTCAATAGCCTCATCCATATCAGTTTTCTTGAACTTAATAACCTTTGGTTTGTCCCAAAATTGAAAGAACTCAAAAACTAATTGCTCTGGATATACTCCGTGTTTCTGATGATAGCCATAAGCGTAAATGTATAGCTGTCTAGCCTTTTCTTTTACGTTTTTTCTTGTAAAGCGTTTGCTTATTTTATAATCTCTGATGGCTAGGTTGCTCTTTCCATCACTATCAACACTTACTCTATCTACAAAGCCTTGAAATTTTTTGCCCGAAGGAAGGGTAAATTCTAAATGCTCTTCTACTGAAACTGTTTTACCTAATAACCAATTAGTATTCTCCTTAGTGAAGAACGGAAGTGTTTTGTTGTAGTAATGTTCAGCGGCTTCAATGTAATTACCTTCTTTACCGTAGTACCCAAATGGGTTGTCTAATCCATCAACAGCATCGTACCAAGTATTCTTAACAGCTTCTAGGCAATCCTCTTGTGTCATTGCGCCTTTAGCTGCGTGTTCCATTAGGTTATGCTCGAATAAACCTCCGACATTCCAGATGTTGTCCTCACCCTTCTTTTCTAGTACATAATTTTGATACCAAGCGGCTAAACAAGTATAGTTAACCCTACTCCAAGAATATATTGTTTCTTTCATATTGAATTGTAATCATATTTATATTTCCAGACAAACCCCCCAGCGGTATTTGTCCTCCCGTTTGCATTGTTCCCTATACCAGTAGCCAAGACTCCAGTGGCTTTTTGGGCTGCACTAGTACCAGTATACTCTTTAATAAGAATCCCCTCTAAAGAAAACTGTTGTATTATTCTTTTATGTTTTGAAATCGCATCTTTATTAACGTCTTTAGGGTATCTCCATAGAAAACCCTTATAAGAACTTGATTTATCTCTACAGCATTTGCGTATAATAGAGCCTCTATTAATATCTCCAAATAAACTTATAGCCGCCTCGATAGATGAACCAAACGCTTTTATAAAAACACCCTCTACCGTAAGCTGATACACCTCTTTACTGTGTGGCGAGTCGTACCCCTTCTTCATTTCAGGGTGTCTATACAGACCAGTTTCAATCGCGTGTCGGGAATTTTCTTTATATGTAACCCATTCTAGGTTGGTTGTTCGATTATTCCTTTTATCACCATCTATATGATTCACGCACGGTTTGTTTTTTGGATTAGGTAAAAATGCTTTAGCGACTACACGATGTCCATTCTTGGTAATTTGTGATTTGTCTTTCCATAAAGCGAAACTGCAATACCCATTCTTATCGCTCCCCATTTTAATGATTCCATCTTTAGCCCTACTAACAATGTAACTGCTTTTTACTCTCCCTAAATCACTAACCAGATACAATCCTTCGTATCCAACTACATCTCTCCACTCTTCGTTTTTTAATTCTTCTTTTGTAAACTCTTGCATAAAAATAAACCCCATCAATTTCGAGGTTACGGACTCTACTCTTGACAGGGCTTTGTAAAAATATTTAAAAGTAGCCGTAACTCTACTATACAAATATAAATAAAAATAAACCATCCACTAGGGCAATTATGAAACGAACTTATTCTACTGAAACTATATGTCATATCTCTTTATTTCTATTTATTAACCAACCCTTCTTGAAACTTTCTTCTCGGTGTTCTTCTATGTATTTATGATGTTCCATACATACAGCCATCCAATAGGTTGTATCTAGTAATCTTTCTCCGTTTCTTCCTCTCTTGTGGTGTATGGTTAGTTGATTATCCTCTGTGTGTTTGCGGGAACAACTAGGAAATTCACAAGTCTTATCCTTTAAAAACAACTTTCTCATAACAGAATAAGCCTGATTCATCCTAGCTCTTTTAGAACTAACTTGCTTAATCTTCTGTTTTACCTTCTTAGTTTTTGTCTTAGGCTTGTATTTAGCGCTGCACGAGGCACAACCAAATTTTTTAGTAAAGTAATAACACATCTTACCCTCTTCTGTGTTGTTAGGGTCTTTACAGGGTTTCTTTTTACTTACCATCCTTCAACTCAAATATAGTGTCATCTAATTCCTTATCAACTATTTTATCAATCTTTTGTGATAAATTAGTAATTACATCTTGACCTTCTGTAAATACACCACTTATACTTACATCCTTCTCTAACTCTTTCATTAACTGATTGAGTAGCATCTTAGGCTTCTTATTGTACAGCTTAGTGCCTTTTATATCATCTAACACTTCTATGAAGCTTTGTCCGTGTAGAGCTAATCTAGCCCCTATTTTAAATAAGTCGTTATCTGATTTCATTATAATGTTTTAAAATATTCATTAACTATATATCGCTTGAAATAGATAAATACAGCATCCCTTAACACGCTACTCCCTTTTAACTTAATCGCTCTGTTAACTAATTCATCTATATTATCTATTCTGTCTTGCCAGTATTTAGTCATTTGTTCGTTGGCTAATTCTTTATCTATCTCATATACCTCTACGAGTGAGTCTTTAGCGTATTCCAAGCCTTTTGACGGGTCTTTAGCTTTCTTTGGTATCTTACCTTCGGTTGTTAGTTCATTGTATGCTAATGAGCCTAAATCAAAGCAATGTCCGTTGCGTTTGAAGTAGTTATATTCTCTTTCTGTGGCGGGAATCATTATAGGTATGCTGTATTAAATTTAGGTTTATGCTTTATAATCATTAGCCTCTCTATTCTAAATATATCTTTTATGTTTTTATTTGCAATTTCAGCGCAGAACCATAATACCTCATTAAAGTCAATGTCATTATTATCGTAATGTTCTGATATTCTTTTTTTTATACACTTACTCATACCTATATAAACTAACTCACCATCTTTAAATAAGTGGTATATTCCTAATGATTCTGGAATAACCCGTTTTAGGTCGCTGTTTATTATGTCTTTTATGTTTATTGGATAACCCACCTTTAAAGAGCCGTTATAAAATGGCTTAGAGTGTCTTATTTTATAGTAATCTAACCAATACTTACCTATAAAATCCATAATCTTATTTCCCTTTTATAAATTGCTGTGATTGTATTTCATTCTTAACTACGCTTATTGTCTGCGTAAGAGAGCGTATAATAGTATCATATACAGAATACCTATTGCTTACTTCTTTGTATTCGTTTTCTAGTATAGCTATGCCTTTAATTTCTGTCTCGCAATCTCTTTCTGCGTATAACGTAGCTATTCTAGCTTTATCAGAACCCGTTAAGTCCTTTAAGTGTTCTATTTTCTTTTCGGTTAGGATTATTTTTAAGGCTGTTTTAGATTCGTTTAAAGCATTTCCCCTAGTGGTTTTGAGTTCCCCTAAATATGATAGTGATACAAGGTAATGGTTCTTCATAGCCTCTAACGTTTCAATAGGAACGGTATGAAGTTCTAGGGTATCTATATCTCCAAAGAGTTCCGCAGTTCTCTTTTCGTGTGTCGTTAATGTTAATTCGTAATTCATTTTCTATTGTATTTTTTTACTAATCTGCTAGCTTTAGTTTCCATTCCACAATGTTTAAGCATATCACAATACTTAATCCTTAATACGGGGTCTATCTCTAATAAATTATTTATAACCTTAACCGAGTGGGATGATGTAGAGTGGTCTTTATCAAATAAATCGCCTATAATTCTTAATGAAGCGTTTGTATTAAGTCTCAAGCAGTGCATTATCATTTGCCTAGTTTCTACAATCTCCGCCTTTCTAGTCTTAGTTTTAGTCAATAGCTTATCTCTATCTATATGGTGATGATTTTCAAAGTAAAAAAGAAGCCTATCCTTTAGTTCTAGGTAATCTTTTTTTGCATTTACTCTTTCCGCCTCGACTCCAATTTTAAGTAGCACTTGCTCGAATGGAGATAGCGACTTAGGTGTATTAATAACCTCGAACCAATCATTTGAACTAATCATACTATTTCATTTTTACTCATTAAATCTAACTTTCTGTCTATGCAGTTCTCCCATATATTCTGAGCTACCTCATACAATAATCTCTCTGTTGCAATAGGCTCATTAGAGTTAAGAATTATGTCATTAAGAAATGAAACTTTATCTCTACTAGTCCAAGTGTTAAATAATAAATCTCTTTCTTCTTCTGTTATTTGTTCCATTGTATTTTTAAGTTTTTAATATTCCGCACATTAAAACGTGCGTTAACAGTCGCTAAGGAAACATACGCTTCGCTTTACGTTTCTTAGCTTGGTGTTATATGCAATTATTTTTTACCCACCGCACTCGTAAGAAGAAACACTATCTCTTTATTTACACTCCTTACATTCTTTTTTGCGGATAATTCTATTTGATTAAATACTTCTTCGGGTATCTCAATTAGTTTCTTTTTCATAGTTCTATATTTTGCCACTAATTACCGTTTAGTGGCTATTTATAGGATTTCTCATTTTTGCCTAATGGGTTAATAAAAGTATAATAATAATCTTCGGCAACTTCATAATAATATTTTCTCGGCATAGGGTTTAGATATTCTTTTGTCATAGCTCTAATATAACAACTTATAAACTCTTGTTTCTCTTTTTCAATAAGTTCATTATACTTAGCCAATAAATCATTCCTATGAAATATTGGTTTTGCTCCATATACTCCATTAATTCCTGTAGTGGTGTTTTCATTCTCCTAATATTATGGTGTTTAATTCGCTCTTAACTTCTTCCCAAAACTTAAATTGGTGGTCTGGAATATCTATTAAAAAACTTTCAAGTATTTCATTTACTGTTACCAATGCTTGCTCAGACGCTTGAATAACATCAAATCTATCGTGTAATGGGTAAGCAGGGTTTAAATAGCAGTAAAGGTGTTTATTCTGTAATTCTTTTGCTTTTTCTTTTGGTGTCATAATCTTAATTTTACGCAACGCATAACAAAGTTTAAAAACAACTCCGCTACGCTATGCAGTTTTTACTCTAAACGTTGTGAAACATATCTACACATCCGTAACGACCGTTTATACTCAACGTTATGCTTCCTTTAAAATATCTTTAGTCTGCTGAAAGAACATCTCTACTCCATCTGCCTTACCTATTTCATAACCAAACTCTAGGAGTATATTAACTGTGTCATCTCCTAATTGCTCTCTTAAAGAGTCTATTACTACCATCTGTTGCGGGGATAGTTTACTTTCTATTTCTTCTTTCATAATTTTAAATATATTTTAAACAGCTAAAGACAATGCAGAAGAAGGCTCAATTAGAACCTCCTCTGCTTTGCTTGTGTAATTGTTAATCATAGATTAAAATGGGAGTGAATTATCCTCAGCTATTGGCGCTGCCGTTTGCTTCTCGAACTCCTTGTTAGGCGTACTTGCTCCACTTTGACCATCAGCCTTTGAGATAAACCAAGCCTCAAGTGTATTGAAATACTTAGCCTCTCCTTGTGGGTTGACCCATTTTCTGCCTTTTACGTTGAACTTAACTTCAACTACGTCACCAACTTTATTATGCTTAACGAAGCTGTCGGCGTTTTTTTGAATGGTTTGGAACGCTATTTTCTGCGGATAATCTCCACCCGTATCAAGCACCCAATCAACCTTCTTAAACTTATCGGATATTTGTTCAAGGCTTCCGATTTTCTCTATTGTACCCTTCATTACTAATTCACTCATCTTATTTATTATTTACTTGTTAGATATTTATATAAGTTTTATTATTTACTATGTTGCTTATCGCTGTCATTGACAGTTTGTATTTTTTAGATAATTTATTTAGCGTAAAACCTCTTGATTTAAGTAGCCTAATGTGCTTGGCTTGATTATTTGTCAACTTAGACATATGATGCTCTTCTCCAAAATTAGGATTAAATAGCCCATTTTTTGTTGCGTGTATTTGATTTTCCTTATTTGTACACCATTCTAAATTTTCAACCCTATTATCATCCTTAACTCCATTTATATGGTTTACTTGAGGCTTATTCTCTGGATTAGGGATAAAAGCTTCAGTAATTAATCTATGCACCCTACAGCTTTTATGTGTTTTTTTGTAGCATAATCTTACCTGAAGATAACCCTTCTTGTTAGGTTGCTGTTTTAATATCCTTCCTTTCTTTTTAGATGTACTATTATGCCTATTATTTATAATCATATCAAGACTCTTTACTCTACCTAAATTACTAACTTGATACCTGCCATCATACCCCGAAACATCCCTCCATTCTTCCATTTTATTTACTTGTTAATAGTTTTTCTACCGCTTTACTTACGGTGAATGTTTGTTTAATTACTTCTAATGTAGTTTTACCTTCGCTTAACGCTTTCTTTGCCCCTTCATAGCGTGGGTGAGATTCTGTTAACGCTTCTTTCTTAGGTGCAACAACGGGTGCTTCGTGGTCATTTGAATGGGTTGTATCGGAATCATCTATTGCGCCCGTAGGAGTCATAAATGTGTATAATAAAGCGTACTTCATTGCGTATGTAGTAGCCTTTCCCGCTGCTTTATCTCCCGTATCTACTCCGTGACCGTAACCTACCAACTCTTGAGATTCCCCGCTTTCGTGTAGTAAAAGATATGTAGAAGTAACCCTAGTAAACACATTCATTTTCTGCTTACCGTATTGGTCTTCATATCTATTAATATCTACATCGTCTACTATTCCAATAGGCAAAATACACAGCCCATTAGCCGCCATAGACTTATTGTAAATCTTCTTTACCTCGTAGTCCGATACCCCTTTATAAGAGTAGTTTCCGCTACCAACAGTCATACTCTTTTCAACGCCCTTAACGTCTTTCATTACGGCTAGTACCGCTTTAGCTAAATTCTTCATTTTTTTGTTTAATGTTTAATAAAAATAATTCTCTTTCTTTTTAGGCTTTTTACATTACCTTTATTTGAAACCTTATAAATACCTTCAAAATTTTTTATATTTTTCCATTTTTCCATACAACAAATGTAAGTAGTATTATATAAAAACTGGTATGTTATACTTGACTTCTTGCTGAAAATCAGCTAATGCTTTGTATATATTTTTCATTCTTCTAGTTTTAATTCATCATTATAATCATCTGCTCTATCAGCAGCTTCGTTTTCCTCTTCTTCACTATCAATTGTATTTCCAAATACATCCTCGTCATCGTAAGGATTAGATAGCTTGTAATCATCGTAGTTCATCTTTCTTTTATTAAATGTTCAATTACTTTCTTTCTTTTCTCTGTAAACTCACTATTAATGTAACCGTGATGCCTTGTCATTACTTCCAGTAGCTGCTCTAGCTGATGCTTCGATAGCTTGTTTAAGCTTTCCATCTTCAATCCTAAGTCGCTGTAAGTACGGTATTTCATTTGTCATTTCTCTGTATTCTGCTTCTTGTGCTTTGCGATAGAAGTATTCATCATCCATTCCATCGTAGCCAGAATTAAATTGCTCTATGTTTCTTTTAGTTAAGCTCATATCTCTAAATTTTACTCAAATATATTATTTAACTTTCTGATTGACAAGCTTTTTAACATTTATTAATGTAATCTAAATAGTATACTCATTTAACATTGATTCCAAGTAGCTCAATGCTTCCTTTTTATACTCATCTGGAGTTGGCATTAATTTCAGTAATTTTATTTTAATCTTAAGTTCATTTACTACTGATTCATTAGCTATTTCTATAAACTTTTTGTTTGTTTCGTCATCCTTAAGAACTTCCTTCCATTCGACTGAATACGTTGGTAGGATGTTCTTTTCGTAATGTATTTTTGTTAATTTTTTCATAATTATTTGTTTTAAAATGGGGATTCCATTATTTCAATATCATCTATTATTGGGGTTGGCTCATCAAAACTTGTGTTAGCTTTTAATGAGTCCTCTTCTTTCTTAACGGGGGGTATTTGCTTTATCTCCTTTTGTATTGGCGGAAATTTATCTTCTTGCTGTCTAGGTACTCCCCAAGCAAAGAACTCTCTACCTTGTTCGTCTTTCTCGTAATATCTATTAGCCTTAAAGTCGTAGAATAATTTAAACATACCTACCTTAGCGCAGCCTTTAGGTTTAGCTTTCTGTATCCATACTTGGGTTTCGTTCTGCTCTGCGGGATAACCGTTATCATCAGCTAAAGGCTCATTCTTTATATCTAATGGTCTGTATATACTAATCATTAACATACCTTTTCTAAAAAACTGTTGCCCATCTAAAATCATTCTAGGGCTGACTAACGGATAATACCATTGACCATCATTATTTTTAATTGCTTGCTGGTCGCGTGCATGGGTTATTATACAGTTATGCCTTTTATTTTTTCGGGCATCAGCAAGGAATAAATCTAAATCCTTAGCAATGGATAAATCCCTTCTACTATATCTACCCTCATCAAAAGATAGGTAGTTTAACGGGTCAATAGTAACCGTATTAATATGTATTCCAAATTCTCTTTCAGCAGCCTCCACTTGTGTTAATATTCCTTTCATATCAGCCGTATCTCCTTCGTAGTCTAATATCAAAAAGTACTTAGATACAAAATCAGCAGATGCTTTCATTTCATCTTCCGACATCTTATATTTACCAACAAAAGATTTCTTAGCGTGAATACTAATTAACTCCCCATACACTTGTGCTACATCTCCCGTTTCGGGCGTGAATATTTGATTGTAAAAATCTTCCCCACTCCTAACTCTGTCAATGGTTATATTCATAAGTATCTCCATCCAAACCTGAGTTTTACCAGCAGCAGGCGCAGCATAAACATAACTAGTACTACCCTCTAAGATGCTAAGATATTCTTTAGCACAATTAAACCCAACATCCCAACCACGCTTATAGCCCGTTTCATAGAAATTCTGTACATCATCCCATACCTCAGACATAGGCTTATACCTTCTAGGGGCTGCAACGGATAGTTTTAATACCTCTCTTTGCTCTGACATATTAAGTGGGGCGTTCATTCCTGCTTGTACACAATCCTTAACGGTTTTCATTGCAGCATCAAGGTCTGTTGTATTCTTAGCAACGGCATCCTCTAATAATTTCATTGCCTCTTGGTAGTTAATTTGCTTTGCGCTAATCCAACCTCCCATTAAATATGCAATCTTAGTTCTAGCTAAATGCTTATACCCATCTTCTGCTGTCTCGATTTTCTTTAGTGCATTGGTAACAGAATCCCAATCTCTAACTGTATATCTTTCTGTTGTTTTCTTTTGCTTAGGTGTTTCGTATTTAATATCCCACACCGTAGCATCTTTGTTAATGTAAATATCAGGGTCGTAGGTGAAGAACGATGCTCTGGAAATATCTTTACCACTAGGGTCTATGGTCTTATACTCCTTTTTTAAGGCGGCAAAATACTTTTTGAACTCTTCATCCGAAGATGTAACAGGGATGCGTATAAGAGCTTTAAATCTACCTCTTAAACGTGGCGAAGAGAATACTGCTATTGTGTATGGCTGAGACTCTAATGTTTTTCTAAGTTCATTAAGTTCATCCTCAGTGCCTTCATCAAAATCTAATGGAATCATACCCGAACCGTTAATAATTCCGTCTTTACTTCTATTCCCAAACGTACCACCAAAGCAAATTAACGGCAGTTTTAGTTTCTCTTTCTTATATTCATCACCTTCTAAGGTTCTTATGTGTTCGATTAGTTCTTTCTCGTTACCTCCAGTCTTTATCTTTTCTAAGATACCAAATACATCTGCGTGTATAGGGCTGTGAGTGTCTTTATAGTGCTTGAATACTGATACTTTATTCATCTATTTAAAATTTGAAGTGGGTACTCGGTAAGATTGTTTTTGATTATATATTCGTCTCTCATTATAGCCAATACTTTAGGGTCTTTATGCCTTCCTATATATATCCTTTTACCGTTAACGCTTATGGTAGCCTCGTATTTCTTTCCTTTTTTAACTACGCCAGTGTAGCCTGATTTAGAGTTCTTGAATAGCCTTCTATTAGCGCATTGTTGACTAGGGGTAGAGAATTTAATATTACCCTCTTCGTAGTTTCCATTAGAATCTATTCTATCTATTGATTTATTAGGGTCTGAGAATCCATCTATCTTACTTGCATAATTATAGTATTCTATGTAGTTGTTAATCCAATTATACTGCATAACTATACCTCTGCCTCCGTATCTGTCATAGCAATCGCTATTAATTCCATAGCACCTATCTTTTATAGTCTTCCATACCTTGTATTCCCTAGTGCTAGACATTCCGTGTGTTCTATCAGCCATAATAATTATAATAAAGTCGATAATCCCCCACCAAGAAGGCGTGAGACCGAAGGGTTCTCGGCAAGGAATTATCTAAATGTTTTAAGTTGAGGTCTCACGCTCTTAGGTTGCAAATATAGGTATTTAAATTAATCCTATAAATTCCGCCATCCCACAAAGGACGGTATAAATAAACCCTATAATAACTCCCCAAGCTAATGCTCCTAATGAAGCAAGCATTAACCAATATATAAATTTGTATATCATATCTTTTTTTTTAATTGTTTAAGCGTTTTAATTACTTCTTTATACTCACACACCAAATCCATTTGTTTAGCCGTTAAAGCCACTCCTAAATCGCTGTGAGCTGTTAATTCTTTTGCTCCTTGTTGTTCTAGTTCCTTCTTCAATATCTCGCCGTGCGAAATAATATCTGCCTTGTTTAAATCATTCATAATGCTAAGTATATTAAAAATAAAACCATTGAGCAAATGTAAAATGTAATTGCTATTGCTTTAAATACTGCTAATAATATATCTGTTGCTTGTAAATTCATAATTAAACGATTTGCTAACACAACCTATACACCATAAAGCAATATAGTATTGTGCTAAGATTAAACATTGTGCTGCGCTTTACGTTTCTTAGCTTGGTGTTATGCGCAATTAGAACAAATGATTTTCCACACATTTATAAACAAATCCGCCATCCTCATTTAATTCATCTAATTGCTCGTCAGTCATTGGTTTTCCATTATATTTCGCACTTGCTATAAATGCGTCACAAAAATCTGGATAGTCTTTAGTGTCTATTCCATCTACTTCAATGTTGTCAATTAATTTGTAGTCCATAATAATTTAATTAAAAGCGCATAACAATGTATAAAATTAATGCGCTTGGTTATGTTAGTGCTTAATTCAAAGTTTATAGTTTAGCGCACTAATCTTATACTAAACGTTAGGGTTCATTACTTCACTTCATTAAGAAGGTAGTTTACTATGCAATCGTATTCGCTACAAACGTCTAAATTGTAATTAGATTTTAAGAATAGATTTTGGTGCTTTAATACTTCGGGGAATATCAAGTCATATTCAAGTTCTTGATATTGTGTTTCGTTATTCTCAACGTGGTTCATAAATAATTGTGAGAATAAAAAGTCTTCGTAAGTCATAATAATTTAATTTAAACGCACCCTAACAATGTATATAGTTAATGTGCTTAGTTAATATTTGTTTTAATTCAAAGGTTAGTGCAATCGCACACTAATCATATACCTACCCGTTTTGTGTAATGCTAAACTATGCGTATAACGTCAGTCATTTCTTGTAATTCTTTTAGTCCTTTATCCGTTACATTCATACTAGCGACACCCTCTATGTAATTGTATCTAATACCATAACTTTCCATGTGTGTAATAGATGTTTCTATATCAATAAAAACGTCATAACTCATTGCCATTTTGGGTACTACAATTCGCCAATCACCATGTCTATTTTTTTCTTTAGTGCAATCTATTGGGAATGTATTTTATTCTCCAACAATTCTCTTTACTATAATTAATTTCAGCCATTTCAATTAAATTTATTTGTTAATAATCCGCACTACACTCAACGTTATAACAAACACAAACTTATTGCAATAAATCCACCTACCAAAATAATAAATGTTAATATGCTTAGTCTGTTAAATGTTTTCATAAATCTATTTCTAGTGTTTCGCTGTCAATTTCTATTATTGTATATATTCCTTCTTCTAATTCGTCTGATGTTAAATAAAACCTTCCTTTTTTTGATAGTTTCCTTAATGTTCCTGAAAAATTTAAAAATGGTTTCTCTATGTAAATAATTCCATCGCTGGAATACACATTAAATTCCTTTCCGAAGTGAGGATTATAATTTAACCAATCATCACAATTTTCTAGGTATATATACCAACCGTTTAAGTGTTGACCGTGTTTAGTAATTCTTGCTTTCATTTTAAATCAGTTATACATTCGTCAAAATCTTTTCCATATATTTCTAAATATTCCTTCAATACGTCATCTTCATCAGGAAACTCAATGTGCCTTATTGAAAAGTTTGTGTAGTCGTGTGGTTCTGCATTGAATACTTTGCCATTTATTTCTTCGCTTTCAAACTTTTCGACCGTGTAGTCGTTCATATGCGTAAAGCTTTTTTCAAGCTCATCAACTAAGCGCATTAAATCATCGTTATTTTCATCTAGGTTATGATGCAAAGTGTATGTTTGCCAGTTTCCTTGAGAGTATCCCTTCGCCTCCACGATAGTTTTGTTTTTAAACTGCCCTTTGTAGGTCATGTAGTTTTTTTCTTCTTCAACTTGATTAACAAGCGAATTGTTTTTTACTTCGCAATAACATTCAATACATTCATTGACTAAGTAGTTTATTTCGTCTCTAAATTCGTTGTATGCGCCTTGACCGTAATAGTCTGTTGATATTCTAATATTTGTTTTCATAATCTTTATTTTATTTACTTGCCTTGTTAATTCCCCGCCTAAAACAAAGGGACAGAACATCCCAATGTTAGACGGATATAAACAAAACAAAAGTTTTAAATTTCTTCCTTCTCCCCTTATAATTCAAGGTATTTTTTATATTCATCAAAATACTCTTCTATTTCGCTGGATAATTCGCTCCACTCTTCAAATAGTTTCTGTTGGTTTAATAGCGTGGCTAAAATTTCGCTATTTAAGTCGCTAGGGTCATATCCTAAATCCGATGCAAGCCCTAAACTTTCTCTCAAACTAGGGTCATGTTCCTGTAAAAACTCCATCGCTTTAGAGTAGTAAATAACATCGCTTGATTCTCTAATATAGGTATCAATAGCCTCTTCAAATTCTCCAAAGGTCATATCATCTTGATAATTATATTGAAGGTCTAATTCTGTTGTAAGTGTTCCTAAAAATTCTTTAATTGTTTTCATTTTGTTTTGTTTTAAAATTAATAATTCAAATGTATATAATTGTTTATGTATTGAAAAGTTAAATTATATTAATAACCCGTTGCGGATGAATAAGGATAAACCTCTTCACTTGTTTCTTTATTTATAAAGCATTGTTTTGATTCGTTCAGTTCGTACCTTTCATCATCACCAATTGAATAAAAACATTCAAATTGCTCATCGTTACTATTATCGTAAAAGTCAACCGACCAACCTATAAAAAAGTAGTCAGGGTCGTTAACTTTGAATACTTGCGTGCTTGTATATCCGCCTCTAATATCCGCACCTTGATGCAATTGAAATAAGCAATATACATCACCGTTAAAGCCTATTAATTGGTACTGAAAGTTTTGCGAAAGGTTGTTTTCGCTGTTGTAAGTGTTGTTAGCCTCACTTGAACATAAATATCCATCAGCATCTAATTCAAAAGACTCAGACAATACATCAAACGCATCTTGAACCCAAAAATAACCCTTGCTTAATTTACGGTTGAACATAGCCGTAACATCATCACACTCAAACATTGTATTCATATAAACATGAATAGGAATAATTGCCCCGTACTCATCTAACTTTATATCCTCATTAAAGTTTAGCTTTCTGTTTTGATTCCTTTGCCAGTGTCTACCGTTTTCGCCTCCGCTGTCGCACATTGATTTACCCGTTGACGTTTGCATTATTTTCTCAATCTTTTTTTGAATATAAGTTTTCATAATCTTTTATTTTGTTTAATTATTCAAATGTAGTTTATTTGTTTTGTATGTTAGTGTTAAAAATTGTTAATTAACATCAATAGTTTCTACTCTTACAATTCTTAGTTCTCTTAAATCTTCATCTCCGATTATGCATATAGTACCGTCTATTAACTCAGCAGTACATGAATGAGGTTCATTTAAGCCTTCCATTGAATCAATGTTTGAATTAACCCATTTACAAATATTTTCATCACTTCCATTGAATATTGGAAAATCTTTTCGCCCCGTCATTTCGTCAACTAGTGTTTTCATTATTATAGTTTTTAATATTTTGCGCCTAATAAGGCTATAAAGTGTTTAACTAGGCTTAACTAAATTTAAATTAAATTCGTTTGCCACATAGTTAATGTGCTTCTGAGTAGTCATAGACCAATAGCCCAACTGCATTAAATTATCACTCTCAATTGTTGCAACGTGCGTATTGTAACTAAACACTTTTTTGTTTTCTACTCTTAAATTTTGTTTATACTTTTTCATCTTGTTTTGTTTATTTGTTTACGAAAGCAATACTACAACCAATATTTCAATACGCAATACTTTTTAACATTCGTTAACATATAAACATCTAACTTGCTGTTATTCACTTGGTTTATATTCTAAACTAGAATTAAACTAATAGAATACGCTATAAATAGCAATAAAAATAACCAATCTAATGAATAATAATATACTCAATAGAGTTACTCTACTTAACATAATGTACTAAACATAGGACAAAATAATTATATTCTTGACTTGGCTAAATATTGTATTTGGTTTAAATGTGAGTAGTTTGTGTGTGTGGAATTATACCCTATTTACACCTAAACACATCAACAAACAAAAAAAACTTTTACTACCTATATAAGGTCGTAACAAAAGTCAAAACCCAAAACCTTCTACAGACCAATGACAGCATAGGTTTGACGGTTATTTTAAAATTATGCATGACTATTTTAGCCCCTTAAAAAAGTCATCGTGTCAAATATTAGATATTGAATAAGAGATATTTTTACGGCTAATTTGTTTACTAAATAGAATGTATGAACAGAAAGTTTAGCGCATAAAAAAAGCCCTGCTAAATTAATAGCAAGGCTTTTGTTTTTAGTGTTTAGGGGTTTACATATGTTTTACTATTGGATTGTTGAACGAAGGATGTCTTAATACATACTTCATTGCTTTCTTTTTAGAGCTAGCGCACATCCCTACTAATTTTGTCAATCCGTTATTCGTTACTTTGAAATAATAAGTTTTCATAATCCTATCTGTTTAAACTATTTAATTTAATTGCAATTAATTCCTTATATAGGTCAGTATTAAAGCTATCCCAATGCGCCTTGTATGCGTCTATTTTAGCTTCATTGTAAGAGTCTACCAGCTTGTTTGTAGCTCTTTTGCTTTTGTACTTCAATACCTTTGTGTTTGACCTGAAACCAAAGGTTAACGGTTGTCCTTTTGAATTTGTCATCTTGTTTAGTATTAAATTAGCCCCGAACAATATGAACGGGGCTTTGTGTTTGTTTACCCTATGTTATCTTCGAAAATATCAAATACAGCACTTTCGATAAGCGTCTCTTCGTTATTGCCGTGCGCTTCGTAGCTTACTGGCTCATTCCATATTTGACCACCGTTTAAGCCTGCAATCCTGCAAAATACGGTATATCGGTTACTAAAGCCATTTGTCACGGTGTTCACTTCGTAAACGTTCTGTACATTGAATCCACCGTAACAAGGCGATTTGTCCGTTCTCAAGTATTCTATTTCAATATTCATAATATATAGTATTAAATTGTAGCATCCAACATCGGATACTGCGACAAATGTAATATAAAAAAGATACATACATTGTTAATAAATGTTAAATACAATAGCATCAAGCGCATAGCATAGGCAAGGAATGTAGATATAAATGCTATGGTGTAACGTGGTGTAATGTAGTGGTGGTGGTTATGTTTTTGAAGTTGAAATATTGACCCACTCGGGTAATATTGAGCCGTTTTTTATTGGGTTTGAGGCGGGCATTGAACTATTTATTATACCACACCCCTCTATACACACAAAATTTAAATTATTTTTCTTATATTTGTACCTACAAAAATATAATATATGAAAAAGAATATACCAATGTACGATAAGTACCAAGTAGATGAATTAGGAAATGTTTATAATAAGAAGAGAGGTAATGTACTAAAGCCTCAATTAAAGGGTGGTAAGTACTTATCCGTTGGAGTTAGGCATAATGAAAAGGGCAGGCACTCTCAGTATGTACATAGACTTGTTTGTCTAGCTTTTAATGGGCTACCTCCTAGCGATAGACACGAAGTTGACCATAAGGACTTTAATAGGCTTAATAATGCCTCTAGTAACTTAGAGTGGGTTACTCCAGAGGAAAATAGAAAAAGGCAGAAAGATGCTGGTTACTTATCTGGGACTAAGTATTCGTTTAGTGATTCTGACAAGAAGAATATAGTTGATATGTATGAGTCTTACCCTATAACTTATATAGCTAATCAGTATAATGTATCAAGCGCTGTTATTAAATCACTGTTGGTTGAACTAGGCGTATTTGATGGTAGGAGTAATAGGGTTATTAAGGATAAGTTTACTAATTTCTCCTATGATGAGCAGCGGGAAATTAAAAGGCTTTATTCTGAAGAGTTGGTTAGTAATACGGAAATAGCTGATATGTTTAATGTATCTCCTCCTACTATTGTACGGATAACTCGAAATATCAACTACAAAGATTGTAGGGGTAAGGTTTTTTCTAAGTCCTACGAATCTGGTAATAGCATAGAGTTTATTTCTGATAAGTATCAGATTAGTGTTGGTGCTGTTAAAAGGATTATTATTAAGTATGGTGAGCTTAGAAGTGAAGATATTTATGTTAAGCCCTATGGTATAGCAGATAAAGATGAGTTTTTAAGCTTAGTAGAAAAGAGGTACACGCTAAAAATGCTAACTGAGTATTATAATTGTGGTGACGGGGCTGTTGAAACAGCTATAAAAAGATTTGGCGCTAGGCTTAACGGCTTAGATAAAAGAAACAGAAAATACGACTATAAAGAATTGTACGAAATGAATAAGACAATGCCACAATGGAAAATAGCAGAGAAGTTAGGAACATCCCAATCTAACATAGCGATTAAGATTTCAAAATACAAGAAAGAGAATGGTATTGGTGGTCACGGTAATAAAGCAGAATAGATTCGGGTTTGGTTTGTTGGAGGTGGCGGGGTTGAATATTATATTATCCCCCACTTCTACATACATACAAAATTTTTAAAATAAATCTTTTACTGGCAGGAGTATTCCTTTTGAGGAGTTGCTATCTCCGCCTTTTTTATCTCTGTTGGTGTTTAGGTATTTTCTGCATAGTTTTTTAAGTTTTTTGGCTGGTAGTATTATTAGTATTTCTTGTATAGCTATGCAGTAGTATTTAGCTTCTGATGTTGCTAGTCCTGATGGTTTACCTCTTGAGTGGTATTCTATAAATATATTTCCTGTTTTGTGAGCTTGCAGGTCTGTTTTTACTTCTATTTTTTCATTTTGGAGTATATGTGCTAGTTCTTTTTCTTTTATTTGCCCTACTTTTAGGTCGTATTTAAAGTCTGAGTTATATTCCATTGTTCTATGTATAAGTGGTAAGTATCTTTTCCGTTGTAGTCTTGTTCTGTAAGTTCACTGCATACTTCTCTATGTAGTTTCTTTTCTGTTTCTTTTGGTATATATCCTATGTGTTTCATATTATTTCCTTTGTGTATTGCGGGGGATTAAACTACAATCCATAATCACTAATAACATACTTATCTACTACCTCTTGTTCTGTCATTTTCACCTCAAACACCTCTGGGTTTATTTGCATACCGTAGTCGTGCGATGATTCATTTCTATAAAACCACCCCTTATTGTAAGGTTTAAGCACTAGGTATGATGTTGAATGTTTTTCGTGGTGTTCTAACGGGAAGTATTCGTTTATTACCCATTTTTGCTTAGAGTCCTTATGTAGTATTTTAAAGTCCAATACTTTTTTTATCTCTTTTATAGTAGGCTTTCTTGTTTTAAGCTCATCTATTAGTTTTTTTATTTCCCGTTCTTCTTTTTCGTATTCTTCTACTGAGTTCATAATTATTTACTTTTTATTTTTCATACAGCTAAAGTAATTAATTATCTTATTGATAGATGTTAAGGAGTGTTATTTTGTTTTTTATAGCCTTATGGTTTAGGTATATTTGTTTTTGAATATGGAAGATGTTAATTTAAGTACGAGTTGGTCTGATGATGATTTAGCTTCTTTATGTAGGATAGAGAATCATAAAATTGTAAGGGATAGGGACTCTAATTACAGGTGGTATCACAAGTTGGGTGGCAGTTGGGAGGTTCATAGTATATGGGTGTTTGATGATTATAGGAAGCCTTCTGCTTATTTACATTTTTGGTTAGCTATGTGGTTGAAGGAGTTGAAGCAGCGAGAATGCCGTGCTATTAGGCTAAGGACATCTAAGAATAGGAAAGCTAGGTTAATTAAGAAGAGTTTAAGGAAGGCTATGGTTAATAAGATTTTGGAGTTAAATAAATTATTTCCAGAATATTCTAAGCAGGAGTTGGCGAATGAGTTGGATGTTAGCTTGAGTACGGTGCAAAGAGCCTTAAGGGGGCGAAACAAAAAAGCCCAGTAGTTAACCGAGCTTTCTGTTGTTTTCATTTCTTAAACTCTTTTTCGTATTATTATCGTATCTTATCGTATCTTATCGTATCGCTACCATATCCACCAAGACTTATCATCCTCTAGTTCATTCTTTAAATCTTTATTCTGCGCTTCTAATATGCGGATTTTGTCATTAAGGTTAGATTCTTCAGATTTAAATTTACACTCAATTTCATTAAAATGACATTCTAAGTTATTTTTAATTTCCTCTACCTCTTCAGTAGCACCTTCTTCATTAAGTGCTATTATTATATCTAAGCCCCGTATAGCTGTTACGTCATCTACTTCTTTGGCAGCGGACATATCACCACAGCATTTCTTATGTAGTCGTATTTTACCCCATCCTGCGAGTTCTATGGTGTATTTAATGTTATCTATCTCAATTTCATCTCCTACGGAGTATAATATGTCTTTGTGTAGTTTCATAATTCAAATCTATTAATGTTCCTTAACCAATTTCCCCTGTCGGGTAAAATGGTTGTTAAACTTTATCTAACAGCCGCCAAAAGAAACATTAAAGCGTTTCTTAGACGGGTGTTATAGGTAATAAAATTTACTACCTACTTTGTTTAGTGTTTTTCTATTATATAATCAAGTTCTTGTTTGTGAACCTTATCTATTTTTCCAATAACAAATGCCCATAAAGTACACCAAACAATTGTGCTTACTGCAAATCCAACCATTATTCCTTTCCAATAATTATTTTCTTTATTCATATTCCGTAAATTTTACATACCTATAAAAAAGTGTATAAGTAATGTGGCTAAATAAGTTTATCTGTAAGTTGAAAATAAGAGCAAAGCCACACTACTCATACACAAACCGTTACCTCCGCTTCATTCTGCTTGCGCCATTAGCATCAAGAGATATAACGTTACACTTCTTAGGTATAATACCCGAATCGCTGATTTGCTTCCAGCCACCCTTTACTTTCTCGTATATATCTAAGCCTATTTTAGCCCGTTTAACACCTTCTAGTGTTTCTGAGTAAGAAGAATACTCCGCAGCATCCATTAAGTCTTGGAGCGTACTGTTTCTAATCAATTTTGTTTTCATAATTATTTATTTACAAAGCATTAATCTATCAAACCCAATGGCAAACCCAATTCCTCTATCATAAGAACCACCTCCGCATATCTGTTCTTGCGCTCCTAGTTGCTTACAGCGTAATTCAAAGCCTTTATCTGTATAATAGCCCAATCCCCTTGTTACGGAATAATCTATCGTTATATCCTTTGTTTGAAGTTCACAAAGTTCTTTAGATATGTCTATTAATTCTTCTTTTATTAAATCAGTAGATGGGTTTATTACTTCGCAACCGAACTGCCAAAATTCTCTGTATCTGCCCCTTTGCGGTTTTTCGTATCTCCAGCATTTCTCAAAATACCAAACTCTTATTTCTTTTTTAGCTTGCCAGAAATGATTAGCGATTAGCTGAACGGTAGCCGTTGCCTCTGGGCGTAAGCATACATTCCTTCCTTTTTTATCTGGAAACACCCACATTTGATTAAGCACTTCTCTCCCTGCTTTGTCTATGTATATTTCAGACGGCTCTATGCTAGGCAGTTGTATTCCTTGAAACCCGTAAGACTCAACGGTAGCTATCATTTTATTTAATAGCGTGTATCTATCTCTTACCTCATCCCCGAAAAGTATTCGAGTGCCTTTAGCTTGTTTTTCTATCTTATATTCCATTATAATATATTTATACATTTACGATTATATCTACCGTACCACAAATAAACATTCCCTCAGAAGTCTATTCTAGGTCTTTCTCTGTATTCAACTATACATACAGCTAACAGTACCAATAAAACCATATCTTTCATATCTACTTAAATATTCTTTCAAAAGCCGTTTTACTTGATAAGCTGTCTATTGGCTCTGACGGTATAAACACAAAGTGAGTTTTATCTTCTGATTCTATAAAGAACCCAACAAAATCTTCTTCGTCAGGGTAAAAATAAACCTCTCCCTTGTAATCCTTAGCTTTCTTTAAGCCTAAATCTTCTATAATGTATCTCTTATCCATTCTATTTAATTATTTATCGTTTAATTCTTCTGCTAATTCTATTATTCCGTTATCTACTGTCTGCTTATGAAATCCACTTCCGTAAAGCATTGAAACAACAGCGTCTAATACTTCTTGTATAGATACATCTTCGTGGTCTAATTCAACGGAAATTTTCTTACCGTAACCCTCATATGTTATTTTAGTTGTATTCATATCTTAATTATTTAATAAAATATGTATTACTATTCCTACTCCAATCAAAAACACAGCTAATAACCTTACGAAAATATAGTTTAAACCCGTTTTAAGGTACTTTCTAGCCATCTTATCAAGAAAAGCAGTTTGTCCTATGTAAAATATCTCCTTGCCTCTTAAAAAGTTTAAAAACAAGTCAAAGGAAATGCTGTATGATAATGAGCAAGCTATAAGTCTTGGAACGAAGTATCCATCTTTAGGTAGAACGTGGTGTAATAACGCACCACCTAACAAGAACATAAGCATAAACTTAGCTGTGTGATACAGCCATTCTAGCCTGTATTCTCTTTTTATTAATGCGGAATCAAAAGGGGCTATAATCATCCCTAATGCAAACCCTCCTAACACTACTAATGCAGTGGGGTCTATTTCTATATTATCTATTTGTATCATAATTCAAATGTATTAATATTATCTATTGGTTAATGTTAATAAGGGTTAAAAATTGCAACATTAAAACGTTGCATAACAGCCGCTAAGAAAGCATTAAAACGCTTCTTAGCTTGGTGTTAATTCTTTATCTCTGGCTTCAACAAATCAGTAAGTAGTTTACAATATTCCACTTGCTGATACAGTAATTCATTTTCTTCATCACAGAAGGATAATTCTGTTTCATAATATTCTAGCATTGATATAAGGTATTCCATAACCGTTCTAGTAGGGTCTGTATAATCTTCTGTGTTTATATTTATTTGTTCTCCGTTGTTTAAAAATAGTGAAAATTCCATATATCAAATATAGACTTTTTGTTTAGGCGGAGATTATTGACTAATAATTATATTCAGCCATAATTCTTCACTTATTTAAAATATTAGAGATAAAATCAAATAATGGCTTTACTTCTTTTATGTTTATGCTTATTGAGTTATGGTGTCTGTTTTCGCCTACTGTAACCTCGTCAAACGTAATCGTATGAGGCTTACCATCTAAATACATAGCAGAACATATTACATCGCTAGAAACGCCTTTAACCTCAATCCATTTAGAAATGTATCTATCCGTATTACTATTTTTACTGAATATTAAGTCTAGTTCAGCTTTAGTTTTTAATGTTTGAAGGTTATCTTCTTTTTCCATAATTCTTTATTTAAGTCAAACATAAATAAAACATCCTAACGTAAAGGTTAATATAAGTTAATCCTTCTTATATAGCTTCATTTTACTTCTAACTTTTTTTAAATCATCATTTGGAGTTATATATGATAAATAAAAGAATCCTCCGTTCACTTGCTTAGTTAGCTTACTAAACTTATTGGGTTCTGCTGTTAAATACGCCATTGTTTCTGTTAATCTTCCCATTGTTTTAATATTTAATTATTATACATTTTAATTCGATATACACTAGTTCCATATAATCTTTTGTTTAATTCGCTGTTATTAAAATGGTAGCATAAAGTAATATGATTCTTCTTGATTATACAAAACTTCTGTTGAAGAATTAAATTCATTTAATAAATGATTAGGTACTTCTGTTTTTGGTATGCGCTGACCTTGCTTAAGCTTAAAAAGAAAAAAAGAAAAATCTAACTGCTCTTTTTCTTTTTTTTCTTTTTTGTTTTCTTTCTTTTTATTAAGTGTAACGTTCTTTCTTTGTAGTGTCCTGTTATCCGCATCCCGTTTATCCGCATCCCGAAAACCCGCACGCGGTGAATCTGCCTTGGTTGTAGAGCGTTTTACCATAAATTCTTCAATGGTTTGACTTTCGTAGTAAGCCATATAATTTTTCCCGTTAAACCTCCCATCGGAAGCCCTCATTTCAACTTCAATAATAAAGCCTTTTTCTTTCAAGGACTTAAACGCATTTCTGACAGCGGTTTTCCCTTCTCCGCAAAAAGCGGGAAGCTGACTTATGTGTAATGTCCAGTTTTCGGGTAATGACATTATTATCAATAACAGACCCTTCTCCTTCATTGACATTTTCGGATTTCTAGCTATTGAGTTATGTATTCTAACAAACTCGTCAGTAAATTTAGCTTTTACAATGTTTCCTGTTTTCATAAATTATTATGTATAAAAAAATCCTTCACGCTTTCGGCTGTGCAGAGCCTACTAACGGAAGGATTTTAAATATTTTCTAACGACTGCACTCGTTGTTAATGCAAACATAAACATTTTTTTTTATACAAACACAGTAAAAGAGATAAAAAAAAACATATAGCAGATGAATGAATATTCCATCATTAACTAAAAAAACAGCTATTAATGTAGCATATAAGCGACAATTTCAATCAAAATACAGCAGTTAAATTTAATATCTTTGCTGTTAAATGATAAAAGACGACAGTAAAATATTTCTACTAGATAAGCTATTACAAACAGGGCTTATATTTAAAGACATTAAATTGCTGCTTAGTTTACCTAAAACTACTAGCACAAACGAAATAAGGGAGATATTATCAGCACCTCTATACAGACTAAACATAAGTCAAGTGATAGCTATTGCATTAGCTTTAAATAAATCCCCTTCATACGTTATTGATGCAGCGCAATTTGGCGGAAAAGACTTAATACAGATGGATGAGAAGTCTTACAATATGTGGATACATAGACTAGGAACAGAGCCATTAGAGTCAGACGTAAGAAGAAACCTATCTTGGGCTATGGGAAAAGGTATTGACGTACAAGAAATGATATTAGAATACCTAGACAACCACCCCGAAAAAAGAATGAGAAGGCTAAAAATTAACCCCTACCAATATAAACTAGCAAAAGAAAGAGAAGAAGCTAAATAGACAGGTCTTGTTCAATTAAAGCCTTGTAAGCAGGAACACCCTTCCATTGTTCTTCATAACTCTCATTATCCTTTTGAATAAATATAATGTATCTAGGAGTGTTGGTATTTATGAAGTGTAGTTCGTCAAATGTTATTCTTGTAACCGTAGCACTCATAGAGCGTATATGCTGACCAGCGGTAAATGTAAACGTTCTAATATCCCCACCATTATACTTATCGTAAGATATGGAGCGTATTTTACCAAAAATTAATTCATCCATAATGTATTTCGATTGATTTTACTTATATATTTGTGGAAACAAAAATACAAAATGTACAAGTAATGGATTCTTTAAGTAAAATGTTAAATCGGTTAAGACCAAATAATCCGCTATTTAAGGAGCAGCTTATATCCATAACGTCAGTTTATTGCGATGTATTTGACTCCGATACTGTGATGCGGCATTTAGCTGAAGGAACTTTGCGAGAAGAAAAGAACGGAGATGGTATAGCATATATTCCTTGCATTGAATACTCAAAAGATTTAAACGACTATATATACCCAACTGAAATTATAATAGGAGATGATATTGTAATTCCATTTCCGCAAGACATAGAGGAATTTAGGTCAATGTGTTTAGCACACGGAATAAAAGTAAGGTTAAATAATCATACAGCACAAAAACTATTTAGATAATGGGATATTATACAGACGACCAAGATAGAGAGGATATAGACGCTTTATTACACGAAATGCACATAGCATCCGATTTAGGTAAAACGGCTACAAAACACGAGATAAAGCAGTCTATTTTAGAGAAGGATAGACTAGAGAAAGCTATCAAAGAAATAGACGAGGAGTTTTATAAAGAAATATGTCCTTATGAATAAAGAAATTGAATTTATCAAAATATACTTAAGGCACTAACCAAGTAATTTTTATTGTTTATAACAAAAGGCTCAGCCACGTTTTAATGTGACTTTATCTAAAGTTATAAAATGCTTATCTTTGTAGCATCGCACCAAGAAAGAAACCATATAGCCAATTAAGTGATAGCGCAAAGTATTACAGAAATTCTAAAAAAGCTAGAAGGGTTAAGGCGGCTAAGGATAAGGAGATAAATTCTCGTCCTGAGCAAAAGAAAAAAAGAGCCGAACTATCAAAAGCTAGGCGTAAGCGAAACATTGTAAGTAAAGATACGGGTGACTTAAGCCACACAAAGAACGGACTAAGATTAAAGTCCGTAAAAGCTAACAGGGGAAGTAAGAGCGATACAAAAGGCGATAAAAACGCTAGAGGCGGTAAAGCCAAGAAAAGAAAAAAAGTTAAAAAATAATATTACCTTTGTAAAAAGAAAACTAAACCAAAAGAAATGAAAAAAATTATAGCATTATTTATATTAGCGATTAGCACATCATTTGTATTCTCACAAGAAAAGGCAATGGTACTTGTATCATTCGCAAGTAGCGACACAATCGCAACTGTAATGGAAGGTGATATTTATAAAGTAACACCTCAAACGGGAGATACAACTTCAGAAGTAAAGTATTTTTACAGAGGTCAGAGAAAATCAGCAATCATTAATGTAGAAGATTCGTTGTTTTCAACATACGGAACTCAATTGCTAGAAGGAACTGGATTAGGCTTTGTAATTAATGTAAATCAAATTACGGGAGTAGTTAGAGTAAGCGATACGGCTTGTACGTTATTTTACAGTGAAGGCAATCAAGATAAGCGATACGAACTAAGCATAAGCGTAGGCGAATTTAGAGCCTTAGTAAACGCTCTATAATAAAGAACATCTTTTTTCATGTTATCTAAGAAGCCCCTGCCATAATCGGGGGTTTTTTTGTTTATATTTGTTAAAACTTTAATTTAATAGATATGACAGACAAGAAAGAGCGAGAAGCTAATATGGCTTATCAGCAATTAGCGCAAGGCGCACAGCAAGAATTTCAAGCAGAATTACAAAAAGCATCAGCATTAGAGGGTTCTTATAGATTTGCATTAGACTTAGCTATTCGAGCAGGAGTAACAGAACCTAACGAATTAATAGAGTTCGCAGATACAATTGTAGCTAAGACAGATTCATTTTCTGCTGTAAATTATCACGCACCAGAACCAACGGTAAAACCACCTAGCAATCTTATATTGCCAAATGCTTAAAGGAGGCATTTTAAACTACATCGCTGTAAAAGTAGACGATGATAAGGCTAATATGTTAAACGGGCTTATAATCGACTCTAATTGGGGTCACGAGGGTAAGCATATGACACACGATGGCATTGTCGTAGAAAACTCAACAAAGTTAGATGTAGAACTTAACGGTAAGATTTGGTTTGACCATAGAATGTGTTGGCTAGATGACAGAAAGTTTTCTAGCGAAGATTGGAATGGTACAACTGAAAAAGGTATATTCTATTATCTTTTACGAGACTCAGAATACGTTCAGTATGTAAGAGCGATAAACGAAGTGCCTACGAATGGTTTTGTAGGTATTAAGAAACTGCCTAAGAAAGAAACTACCGATAGCGGTATATATATTCCGCAAACCGTAGAGCAGCCTAATGACAGGGGTGTAATCGTAATTGATTGCTACGGATTAAAGAAAGGTGATACCATAATCTACGCAGAGGATAACGACTATCCATCAGACCAATTTGAAGGTGAGTGGATGCAAGTAGACGGTAAGGATGTTATATTCACACATTCTAGCTATATTTTTGCTGTAATCAATGGGGATGAATTGATTCCTTTTGGTGATTGGATTATAATGGAAGCTATGGATGATGACGAAGAGTGGGTAGACTTTAACGGCATTTATTTACCTAGAAAAGAAAAGGTAACAAAAGGCTTAGGTAAGGTAGTATATTCAAACGCATATAAGAAAGACACGCAGCTTATTTATATGAAGCGAGGGTATAACTCATTTGAGTTTAATGGTAATAAGTATTACGCTGTAAAAAAAGATAACGTACTAGCAGAATTATGAAGCATAGTTATATAGATAAACTTGATTTACCTGAAGCAAAACGAATACTTAAAAAGGTATTTGAAAGCCCTTATTTAGAGGGATATGTTGCGCTGAAAAGTCAAATGGATGATATATCTAGGCAAATTAGTAAAGTGAAGATAATATTCGGTCAAGATGATGACGCTTTCGATGAGTTTATAAAGTGGGGCGATAAAATGGAGAAGCTTACCGATGCTATATATAAATTAGAAACTAGAATTGACCCCACGGAACTTGCGAGAGCAAAGAAAGAAAGACTAAAGCCAAGCGAATTAAAACCAGAGTTCTATGCCCAACAAAGAAAAGACAAGTAAGGGCATAGAGGAATGTCACGAAATTTACTATGATTTCCAAACAAACATACGAGTAGGTGACTATGATTATGTAAGACCCGACCCGCCAGATGTTGGCGATGTATTTAATTTTGGTTTAGAGAAGGATGATAGAAAGTTTCCGCTACACGATAGGGATATAATAGACACGCTATCCGAAAGCGAATTAATAGAATTTGTAGCAGAAGAACAGCGAAGGCTAGACGAGGGCATACACTTCTATAATGGCAACCAACTAGAATATGTAACGGGTAAGCATTACTTTATGCTTCAATGGTGGATAATACCATCCGTTAATGATGGTACATACACAACTCCAGATTTCATTGATGCACAGAGAGATACTTTCTACCATTGGGATTGTACAGAGAAGGACAAAAGTTCATTGGGTGCGGTTTGGGGGACTTGTAGAAGATTCGGGAAAACATCTGTTGGCGGGGCTATATGCTATACAACAGCAATGATGTTAGAGGGTGCTAAGTGCGCTATACAATCTAAAACAAATAAAGATGCCGTAGAGGTATTCTTAAAAATACAAGAATCTTGGCAAAGGCTACCAGACTTCTTTAAGCCTATTGATACGGGTGAAACAAAAAGAAGTAACGCTATATATTTTACCGCACCACAAAAGAAAAGTTCTAAGGGCGAAGTAAAGGAATACCAATATGTATTAGACTCTTGGATTAAGCCGTTCCCCGCTAACAATATGGCTCAAGATGGATTAGGGTTTAGATTTGGGTATTACGATGAGGAAGGTAAGGTAGAGAAAGGTGTAGCAGAAGTAGATGAGCGTTGGGAGGTAAACTCTAAATGCTTTATGTCTAGGGATAAGGTGGTAGGTAAGTCCTTGCATACTACAACCGTAGAGGATATGGAGAGATTTGGAGGTGCTAGATTTAAAAATATTTGGGATAACTCAAATGTTAAGACATTAGACCCTTTACTTGGTAGAACTATAAGTGGATTAAGAAAACTCTTTATACCTGCTGATTACGGGTATAAGGTTGATGAGTGGGGGTATTCAGACAGAGAGTACGCTAGAAGGTTTCACGAAGCTGAAATGGCTAGATTAAGTGGCTCTGAGCTTATATCATACAGAAGGAAATATCCATTAAGAGAATCTGATATGTGGTTAATGGAATCAACAGCAAGTCCTTGGGCGTTAGCTAAGATACAGCAGCAATCACAATATAACGAAGATGAAGGTATTTACGCAGAAAACAGACGAGGTAACTTCTATTGGAAGAACGGAGAAGAAAACGAAGTAGGTTTTCAAGAAGATAAAGAAAACGGTAGATGGACTGTTGCGTGGATGCCGCCAACAGAAGATAGAAACCAATACAGAATATCAGAATATGGTAGAGAACCAACAAGAGAACACGTTAGAATAGGTATTGACCCTACAAACCTTAAAGCACCCGTAGCAGGAAGCGGCTCAGATAACGCAGCTTACGCAGTTCTTGATATAGGTTATATGGGAAATAAAACACCTAAAGCTGTATGCGAATATCTATATAGACAAGACCACCCAACAGACTTTGCAGAGGATATGATAATGATGGCTGTATTCTATTCAGCTAGAGTTTTCGTAGAAAATAACGCAGGGTCAGTATTGATTCGTCATTTCGAGAATAAGAGATGTGAAGAATACCTAATGTATAACGAACTAGAGAAAGACCAAAAGAAAAAGTTTAAAGAGAGAGGCTTTTATAACGCAACTAATGGAGGAATACGAGAGAACCTAGTAAACGTTACTAGAGCGCATATTGTAGATGATATAGGTTATATTGAAGTAGACCAAACGGGTAGCCCTACTTACGGCTCAATGCCATTCCCTAACCTAATAGAAGATTTACAAGATTTCGAGGTAGACAATTGGACTCCCTACGATGCAACGGTGGCATATATGATAGCAATACTAGCGTGTAAAATGAGTAGAATGAATATAGATACGTCAGAATTATCCGCTCCCGCAGACTTTAATGTAATGAGTTTTCATAAGATATATAAGGTTAAATAACTTTATAGTTAATTAATCTTAATTTTAGTATCTTTGTAAAAAGAAATTCAGCAACTTGGATAATATAAAAGCTCAAAAATCCTTTAGAGGATTCCCAAACCCATTTGATTCTGAAGAGAAGAAAGCTACACGAGAGTATGGTCTAGCTTATCTTAGGGCTATGTGGGGTGAGCATAGTAAGGATGCTAATAACTTTTTCGACCAAAGAAAGAAGTTCGTTACTTTACGGAACTTTGCTATGGGTACGCCTTCAATTGAGGAGTATAAAGACAGAGATACTTTAGAAGATGGTAATACATCATTATTATCTAAGGATTTCACTCCCGCAGCAGCAGGGGTATTAAAGAACCTAATCAACATTTCTTCTAACAAGCTAATAGACAGACCTTACGATGTAATTGCTACGGCAATAGACAAAGACAGCACAGATAAGTTAGACAACCGAATGAAAGAGATGTTCGGTAAGGTTAAGATTAAAGCCGCTATCGCTAAGATGGAAGCGCAAGGTCAAGACACATCGGGCTTAGACAAGATAAAAGAAGAGGTAAAAGACGCTCCAGACACAATAGACGAAGTACAATTTGATGCAGAATTAAATTGGAAAACAGAAGAAGAAGAGTCTATTGAAAATGGAATACGATATGTTTACGCAAACAATAGTTTCGAGGAAATAAAGAAAACTATATCAAGGGATTTGCACGTTTTAGACAGCGCAGGAACTTGGACTAGGTTCGATAGAAACGGTAACATTATAACAGAAGCAATAGACAGAAAAAACTTAATATACTCTTATTTCACTAAGCCAGACGCATCAGACGCAACCTATGTAGGCATAGTGCTAGAGATGACTATAAATGAACTAAGACAACGTTCAAACGGAGAGTTATCAGAATCAGAACTATTTGACATAGCAAAGAGATATGCAGGAAATAAAGGAAGCGTATCTAATCAGAGTTGGTCATTTGGTTCTTACTACCAAGAAGGGATAACTTCAAATGAATATGATAACTTTAATGTTCTTGTTATGTTTGGGCAATTCAAGTCTGAAAACCACAAGGTATGGAGAGAGAAAAAGTCTAAGAAGGGAAATAGCGTATCATTTGATAAAGTACCTAGTAATTACAAAGAGTATTACGAGGATGAAGAAGGAAAGAAAGTTAAGAAAAGAGGCGTAACAGAAGTAATCAGAAAGTCTGTTATAGACATTTACGAAGGCTACTTAGTATGTGATACAAATAAATGTTTCGGGTACAAAAAGAAAAACGACATAGTAAGACGCATTAAGGACAAGGTAATTGACACTAATGCAGAATTTGACTTAGTGTTCTACACACCTAACGTACAAGATACTATGAGTCAAGGGATGACTGAATCAATGATTCCTTATGTACGTCAAATGATTAATATAGAGCAAAAGATACAGCACTTAATTAGTCAGGCAAGACCAAAGAACGTTGCAATAGATATTTCCGCCCTACAAGGGGTTACATCTGGAATGGGTAGCGGTTTGGTAGACGATAAGGGACTAGCAGAGATTTACGATAAGACGGGTAGAATATACTACCGCTCTCACGATAAGAATGGTAGACCTCAAACCTTAACGGGTCAGCCTCCTATAAAAGAATTAGAAAACGGATTATCATCAGACGTAGAGAGATTAGTAGGCATATACAATCATTGGGTATCTCAAATGTATCAAGTGAGTGGTATTAACCCTACAATAGATGGAACAGCAGCAGCTAAAGGCGCATTAGTAGGCGTAGAAGAAAAGAGAGAATCTGCTTATAACTCCGCAACAAAACAACTTACAGACGCATACACTAATATCATAGAGCGTACATCAGATAGGATAGCCTTAATGATTAAGCATAATATAGCTAGAGGCATAAAAGTTAACGGCTATAAAATGGCTATGGGTAGCTTGCGAGTAGAAGTGCTTAAAGCAAGTAAAGAACTTACAAATGCTGAATTAGGCATATCAATTAAGTTTAAGCCGTCAGAACAACAAAAAGCATTGTTTGAAGAGTCTGTTAAAATTGCGATACAACAAGGGCAAATATCAGTGGCAGAAGCTAATAGGTCAAGAGAGGTATTAGAAGCGGGAAGCTATAAAGCAGCTAACGAATATCTAGCTAGAGCGGCAGACAATTTTATGCAGAAGGCGCACCAACGCTCTATTGAATTACAGCAAGCTAATGGTCAAATTCAGATTCAAAGTAATCAAGCGGCAAAAGCAGCAGACTTAGAATTAATGAAAATAGAGCATAGTTTCGCTATGCAAAAAATGCAAGCTGAGTATCAATTTAAGGCTGAGTTAGAGAAAGTAAAAGCAGGAGAAGGAAGATTAGGAACTGTTTTAAAGGGTGAAGTAGACCAAGACTTGATAAAAACAAGCATGGACACAAACGCAAAAACAGAGGTATTAAACAACACCCCTAGCGGCTCACCATCTTCTTCATTAACATCTACTCCTAGCTCTACGCCTAGCGGTGGTGGCGGTAAGAGGGGAATACCACAGCCTTTTAGAAGCACACCTAGACCAGCAGATGACGCACAGAAAAGAGCCGCATCAACGGGTCAAACACAGGCTTAGGTTTTTGTTAAAAAATCTTATTAATTTTGTATATATCAATTTAATTTATTATGGACGGAATAGAAATAAACACTAGCTTAGGAAAAAGCAAGGACGAATATAGTTCTTTGAAATCAGAAGAGGTTGCACAAGAGGCAACTGAAGTAGTAGAAAACGAAACTCCCGTTGCACAAACGGAAGAACCTATAAAAGATACGATAGTGGAAGAAACTGTCGTAGAAGATAACGTGTCCCAACCTCCATCGGTTGAGGAGCAAGCACCAGAACTAAATGAAGATTTGGTGCGCTCTAAAGCCAAAGACTTAGGTTATTTAACACAAGAAGACTTCGAGGCTAAAAAGCAAGAATGGTTAGAATCACAATCAAATGTAACAGAAGAAAGTGATTTTATTAAGAGAGCAAGAGAATTAGAAGCGCAAGGTTACGATTTAAATGATAACAGCTATTGGTCTTTAACAACTAGAGATTACAATAATTATGATTTAAACGATGTAAACCAAGCATTAGACGTTGTGTTAGAGGGGTATAAATTAGACTTTCCTAATGTATCAGAGGAGAAGCTAAGAGCTAAGTTAGAGAATGATTATGACGCTTTGTATGACGAATACTCTACACCAGAGGACAAGGAGCATAAACGAGCGAAAGCTGACTTAGACATAAAGGCTGAAACTTACTTAGGTAAGCTAAAAGAAAGACAAGAAAATGCGAAGCCACCTATGAATCCACAGGATGAACAAAGGATAACGGCTCAAGAAGAAGAAAAAAGGCTACAAACGTTCCTTCCAAAAGCGGAGAGACAGTTTAAAGCAAAGGTTAATGATTACTTTAATAAGAATAGTGCTTACGATATTAAAGTAGGGGATGACGTAATACAATACGAGTTCTCAAAAGAAAATGTAAGCACATTGAATGAAGCTTTAGGAAATATCTTTAAGAATGACTTCAGATTATTAATTGACGAAAACGGCTCTATAGAAAATCGTGTTAAGGACGAAGGTTTAGCAGTCACAGTTGAGAATTTAATTTGGCAAAACCCAGAGTTAAGGTCTGGTATTCATAATAAGATGTTGGAGCATAATTCAGCTAAGAGTGAAAAAGAAGCGGTTAATGAGTTAACTAATGCCTCTTTGCCCGAAACCACAGCTAAACCAAATGAGGTTGCTAAGGATAGGAACGCAGATGCATACAGTAAAGCCCATATACCGACAATTATGTAAAACAATTTTTTTAAACAATAAAAATGGGATTTAATACAACACCAGCAACTACAGCGAATTACACAAACAACACATACGTTGATTCGCTTGCATTGACATACGACCAGTCGATTCGTAAACCAAACATCGACCCAACTTTAGTTAATCCTTTCGGAAACCAGATGATTTCTGGATTTTGTGAGATGACTATGGCTATGAACGGAATCAAGAACAACGAGTATATTCACGTTGAATCTGATTACATTAAGGAAGTAGTAAAACTAGCATCTCTTGCTTCCGAAGGAGCAGCAGGAGCGGAGGTTACGCACACAATTGCAACAGCTTATAAGTGGGATGCCGCTAATAACGGTGGAGCTTATGTACAAGCTGGAAACACAACTACTTACCCTGTAAGAAAGAATGACGTATTAATGTTTCCTAACCGAGTAAAAGGTTTGGTTACAGATGTAGTTGGAGCTACATACGATGTAATTCCTTTGAATCCAGCAGATGCTATTCCAGAGGTAGCAACTACTGATACTATTATAATCGCTTACAACTTAATGGGTGAGGCTTCTTCTCAAAGAACTTCTTCTAGTAAGACTGTATTTGAATATAAGAATACAATCCAAACTCTAAGAAACGACCACAAAGTAACAGACAGAGAAACTGCTACTGAAACTTGGTTCGAGAACTTAGGTAAAGATGGTAACTCTAGCGGATGGTACAACGAAGCTGTTTATGACGCTTACAAAGTGCTTATGGTAGAATTAGAGCAGTCTATGTTGATTGGCGACCAAGTAACTAACACTACTTTGGCTGACACATCAGGATTTGGAACTGTATTAGGAAGTCAAGGTCTTATTCCTTGGATGGAAGCTTACGGAAACGTAGAGACTTACAACGTTGGTTCATTTGCTTTAGATGATTTCGATAGTTTAGCTGCTAAGTTGGTTAAATACGAAGGAAGTAGAAAAAACACAATGTGGGTTGGTCATACTCTTTCTGTAGAGATTGATAACCTAATGAGAGTTACAACTGGCTTAAATTCTGGTGGTATTTCTTATAACGGAACTCCTTCTGATTCAAGAAGTGTAGCGTTTGGATTCGGAGAAATCACTTATGGTGGATTTGCTTTCGATAAAAAACACTTATCTATCTTTGATAAGCCTTGGGGTCTAGGAGCTGAAGGACAAAAGTTCACTAATATGGGCTTAGTAATTCCTTCTGATAACGTAATCGTACCACAATTTGGTGGAGGAACATCTTCAGTACCTTCTTTAAGATTAAACTACTTAGAGACAAAAGGTTCTAATATGGGATTCCGTCAATGGGAAACAGGTGGATTAGCACAAATACCAACATCAGATGTTGCTGAACTTAACGTTCATATGACTTGTGATAGAGGATTTGAAGGATTCGCTGCTAACCGATATGGTATCTTTAAGGCTAACTAGAATTAACCTTATATAAACTATTAAAAGCCCTGATGGAAACATTGGGGCTTTTTTTGTTTGTTAAAAATTGTTTAATTTTGTATTTACAAATTTTAATTTAATAAAGTATTATGGCACAAGTAGAGAAGTACGTTACATTCGTACTAGACAAAAGACACGTTGCACTAGACACACGAAGAAGTGGCGCAAACAGAGGTGTATCAATTCCAGCAAAAGACATTATAAACATAGAAAACCCTAAGACGGGAGTTATAAACAAGCGTATAGCAGTTTACAACCCTAGTAACGGGCAGCGTAGTATATATATGGATGAGTGGAATAACTACAAGGGAGAAGAAGACTTCAGATTAATTTCCGCACCTAAAATAACATTCAATGACAAGATAATGATTTTAGACCCAAAGAGAAATTCAATGCTTATTGAGTATTTAAGAGCAATGAACTCTAACGGTAGCAATCCAGAAAGAAACCCAAATGCAGAAGTAATCTTTACAGAAGAATCAGAAGCTAAAGATGCGGAAGAAAGATTTGATTCAGAAGAATTAACTCACAAAGCAATTCAGTTTATTATTGAAGCTAGAGAAGAAAACCTAATTCAATTAGCTGAATTACTAGGTAGAAACACTTTAGACAGAAACAATGTTCCATTGAATGAGAAGGAACTTAAAATGGATTTAATTTCTCACGCTAGAAGAAATCCAGAAGAAGTACTAGAGATTATCAATGACCCTAGACTAGAAACTAGAATACAGATAAACAGAGCATTTACGCTACGTTTAATTAAGTTTGACAAGATTTCTAGGCAAATACTATGGGATGACACAAGTGAGCCTGTAATCAGCTTAAAAGTAAGAAAAGGACTAATGCCTAAAGATGTATTAGTTAATTACTGCTGTGAATCAGGTGGAACGGGAAAAGAAGTTTACAATGACATTCTTTACAAGTTAACGGGAGAAACAGACGATGAGTATATCGTAGATGAAAATCCAGACGTTATTGATAGCTTTACTCCAGATGAATTAGTACAAGCGGCTAAAGACGCAGGTATTCTTATTCAATCGGGTGCTTATTTATTCCTAGACGACAAAAAACCAGAAAACCAATTAGCAAAAGGTAAGAAAGGTGTGGTTAAAATGATTGAAAACGATTTAGAGTTTAAGGGGTTTAACTTGAAGGCTTATTTAGTAAGACAATTAAAACTTACCATACAGTCTAAAATAACTGATGAGTAGTCAGTAATTTAAACATATAATTTATATTAAAGGTGGGTTCATATCAGTTCCCACCTTTTTTGTATCTTTGTATTTAACAAATTATAACTAATGGCAACTCAATCAACAGACATAACATTCACAACAGGTGAGTCTATCGCAGCCAAAAACGTAACACTTACAGATACATCTACTTATGGTTCTGGTGATTTAAGTTGGGCTTCGGGAGATTCAAGAATACTTGTTAAGATAGTAGACCCACAAGGAACTACATTTTATAATAACACAGACACATCTAACCCTAATATGACATCGGGTGGCTCTAGCGATACGCTAAACCTACCAAAAGATGCTGATTCATTAGTTGTTAGAGGTTCTTATCAAATAACGCTAACGTATTTCGATGTAGCAGCACCTTTGGTTAAATTTGAAAGAACATTTCAGTTTGATAACACTTATTCTTCACCAACGGCTGATTTAGACCTTAGTTATAGCGTAATAAACCCTATTTTCTTTAAAGCAGTAGACGAAACAAGTTACGCTTATAATTCAGTAGACCCTACAATAGCGGGTACATTAACACTTACGCACCCACAAGGTCTAGGTTCTTATGTAACTAACATTGATAGTTCTACAAAGACATTAAACACAAAAGTATTTTACTATTCAACTGACCCTGATATTACTTCGGTAGTAGCCTTGTCAGCAAATGCTACATATACATTTAACGGGTATTACACAGACGCAACTTCTACGGATGTTACTTGGACACTACTAGATGCTGTAACGGGATATAAGGGTATCTATGTAAGCGGTGGAAGTGATGGTTGCGACCTTTATTGTTGTATGAAAGCATTAGAGCAGCAACTAGATGCAGCTATAAATACGGGCAATAAGACAGATGAAGCTAGATTAACGAAGTTATTTAATAGAACTTCTAATCTATGGCAACTGATACAAAGCGCATATAACTGCGGTAAATCATCGGATGCAGCGGCTTATACCTCTGAAATAAAAGACTTATTAAGTTGTACGGGAGATTGCGGTAGTTCAGGAACAGTATCTCAAGTAGTAGGTATAGGAACAACCCCTGCAATAGTAAGAATGGGTTCAGCTACAATGACGGCAGACGTTACTAGCTATACATTCACAGAACTTATAAACTACAACTATGCAGATGGAGATGTAATCATAACCGTAGATGGAGATGACGTAGAATCAATTAGCACATACAGCATAAGTTTAAATTCCTTAACGGGAGAAATTACTTTCGGAACAATTGTATATACGGGAGTAAAGGTAGCTTATCACATAATTAAACCATAAGAAATGAAAAAGATAGTAATATTATTTATACTTACTGCGTTTTGCTTAGCAGGATATTCGCAAGACACTATTAATTGGGTAACTAAGAATCAGCCCTTTAAAGTTAAGAAGATTGCGTATGGAGATACGATGTTTTTAAGCGGAGAATCAATGTACGGAGCTTATGGGAGTTTGTTTATAATAGACTCTACTGCTGATGGCAGGTATTTTATAAATGACGGGTATGCGGCTAATGATTCATTAACTCAAATAAGAAGTGAAATTTCAGATACAGCAACACAGATTAGAAGTGAATTATTAGATAGTGCTTATTGGAATAATTCGGGAGGGGTTTTATCACCAAAGACATCCGCAACTGATTCTGTATTCATAGGGCTTCAATCAGCAGCTATTCCTAAATCAGAGAACGTAGCATTACAGCTATATGGTCAATACAATAATATAGCTACTGATATTAACCCTACTACGGGTGATTCAGTATTAAACGCTAAGAATGGTAATACATATTTTGTAGACGGAACGGGTGAGATAGTTCAAATTAATAAATGCGCAGTAGCGACTAGATTATTATTCTATGTTGGAGTGGGTGCTACACTAGACTTAGACCCTGCTAAATTTGGCGCAAACGGACAAATACTTAGAACTCTTAATGGAGCTTCACTTACATTAAGCGAATTTGATGTTATAGAATTAATATGCACAGACGAGAATCAATTTTCAGTCGTATCAACAAGTGGCGATAATCAATAGAAATTGGGAGCAAATATAAATACCGTAAAGACGCAAGTCTTTGAGATTATAAAGAAGAATCAGTCAGGAGGCTATATAAAGACAAGCGACTTTAATAACTACGCAAAGCTAGAACAACTTTCTTTTTATAATGAAGTGCTAGGTGTGTCTGAAAGTTCACAGCAAACAATGGACATAGCTGATGAATTAAAGGTGTCAGTTAATCTTTTTCCGAACTCAAGCAACTTAGTAACTAAGCCTAGTGATTATATGCAATTGCAATCAATAACGGGTAGAGTTTACATTAATCAAACACAGAGTAAGCTAGTTCAATTTCAAGTGATGGGTCAGTCAGAAGCAGACGCATCGGAAGTTAGCGGTTTCTCAAGAGCAAGTACAGCATATCCAATAGCAGTTATTAATGCAGATACGGTAGAAATTAAACCTTACTCTGTATTTAGTAGCGTTAAGCTCAGCTATTACAGACTTCCATTAGACCCTATTTGGGGCTTCACGGTATCATCTAGTAGAGAAGTGTACGATTCGTCTACATCGGTTGATTTTGATATACCAGAGCAGCATACAGAAAGAATAGTACAAGGTATAGTTAGACGTTTTGGTTTCTCAATAGGAAACGAAGCGTTAGTTAATTACAAATAATGACAAAAGTAGATTTAGCATATAGAGCATTAAAGAAGCTTTACCCAAAGCTAACGCAAGACGCTAAGACATCTCTTAGGGAAATGGTAGCTGCTGTTGGTAATGCTAGAGATAAAGTTGTTGCAGATTTCGCTTGGCAAGCGTGGAGTAATGACTTAATGGAAGATATGGTTTGGGAAGGCTGTATATCTACTTATGAGCAATTATCCCCTACAAAAGACACTAGAACTAACAGATGGTATTTACAGCTACCATTTAAGCCGTTAGTACTCCCTAAGAATATGGGTATATATCAGATAACACCTTGTAATAACACATTTGAATACTACCAAGTGCCATCTACATTTAATTCTTTATTTAATGGTTCTGCCTCAAAAGAGTTAGAAGGTAATACGGGATATTGGTTAAGTGGAGATAGAATATACTTTACAGCAAAACAGACAGAAGAAACATTATTAGATGTACACTCAATATCTAGCAGCGAAGATATAGCGGATGATGATTATTTTCCATTTCCGCCTAACCTAGAGTTGGATATAATTAATATGGCTGTTCAAGAATATGTATTGACAAAAGACATTCCAGAAGATTTAAGCGATAACAACCTAGCAGATTCATAATGAATAGAGACTTACCCATATTATCCATAGTAAAAGACTACCTTAGAGAGCAAGGCAAAAAGACTACACACGATTTATCTTTTTACCTAGACTTTGCCATACAAGCATTAAGGGAGATGGAGTATGATTTTACGGGCATACCTGTAAGTAAGTTTGTTACGTTAAACTCTAACGACCAAATAGTAATTCCTGCGGGTTGCGTAAGAATTATAGACTTAGGAATTGTAAATAGCGCAAACCACTTCATTTCATTAGGGTTGGGTAATAAAATCGCCAACGCAAGAGGAACTGATAGTGAAGGCAATACAGAAAGACAAACCTCTACGGGAAGGTTAGCTGAATCAAACGGTTACGGAGATTCAAACAACAGCCTATCTGTAAGCAGACACGGAGAGAACTTAGGAGGCAATTTCGGTAGCAATGGACACGTTGTTTATGGTGAGTGGAGTATAGACTACGAAAGAGGATTTATCAACGTAAATGGAGGCTTAAACACTACTGACAAGTATATGATAATATACCTTCAAGATATATCTACAATAAACGGAGAGTTTCTAGTTCATCAGTTTATGAGGGAGCCTATTAAGGCGGGTATAGAATTGTTTAGTAAGAGAAGAAGAAAAAGCACACCAAGAGGTGTTATACAAGATTTAGAGCATAAGTTCACTTGGGCTTGCTATCATATGGCTGAAAGATTCAGTTCAATGACGCAAAACCAAATGATGAATCAGACTAGAAAGAGCAGCGCATTTACTAAAAGCTAATGGTACAAGAAGATAGACGTTTTTTTTATCTTGGAATGAACCAAGATTCCGACCCTAGATACCTAAAAGAAGGTGAGTACATAGAGGCTAAGAACTTTTATGTATCAAGTACTGATGGGGGGAATGATAACGCCTTAGAAAATGTAAAGAGTACACTTGAAGTAAGTTATACATTACCGTCTGGTGGTAGATATAAATGCGTTAAGATACAAGATGACGAAGAAAACCAAAGAACTTATATATTCCTATGGAGTAGCGAAGGGAAGCATATAATTCTTTATTATAGCTATTTAGATGAAACTCTTAGAGAATTAGTTAGAGATAACTTTTACTCAATAGTAGGTACATTAGGCGGGGCTACACCTACATACGCAACATCTTACACCGCTGGTGATGTAGTATTAAGAATTGGCGGTATATCTTCAGAGACTAAATATTATATTTGTTTAGTTGGGTTTACATCCGCTAGTTATGCAGGAGAAAAAGACCCCGAAAAAAACTCATTAATTTGGAAGGAGATAGGCAACTATTTAAACTTTCAAGAGAATAATTACATAGATTCAGCTATATTAATAAGAGATGGTCAAACGTTATTGTTTTGGACTGACAATCATAACGAGCCTAAATATATTAACGTAGATAAATTAATTGGGTCTGAATACCCTACTGCATTACAAGCAGAGTATTTTGATTTATGCCCGTTACAGCCATTACATCAGATATTGATAAATGGGGCTAATACTGGGACAAGCAATAACTCACTTTTTGGTAAGTATTTTCAGTTTAAGTACAGATGGGTATTTGACGATGATATGTATGGTGCTTGGTCGCCTATATCAGAAATGAATACTTATAACAAGAATGTATTAGCAGACCCAACAACATCTTACGGCGGTTTAAGACTTAGGGTGTATAGAAATTCAGCAATAGTAAACAGATTAAAAAAGATAGAGGTAGCGTATAGAGATTGTAGAAATGGAAACTCTGGAGATTGGTATAAGTTTGCTGATATAGACGGCTCTGATATTAGCGCATCAAACGAATATACATTTACAAAGTTCAATACAGCATCTGATAATTGGGGTGTAACGGGTGGTGGAGTTCAATATGAGTCATTCTACGAAGTAATATTCGACAATAATTCAGCTAAAGTTCCGTTAGACCAAAATGAGGCTAATCAGCTATATTCTTTTGTGCCTAAAAAAGCGGGTACATTAGCAATAACAGAAGATAATAGAATAGTATTTGGAGATATAGATGAGGGGCTAGATGTTAGTAGCGTAGATTTAGATATGATTTCATCTTACAGATATTATGCACCTAGACCTACAGCCCCTTCTGCGAGTTACCAAAAAACACTAAAAACTGGTGCTAAATACAAATGGGGTATAAGATACTCGGATGGTAAGGGAAGGCTTTCTACAGTATTAACGAATATTGACCAAGAAGTAGAGACGGATTGGTACGATTCGATAGTAACTAGCCCTAGTGTAATAGTAAGCCTAAATATGAGAATAAGTCACGCACCGCCATCTTGGGCTAAAACTTGGCAACCATGTTACTTACCAATAGGGATTGATTATGAGGGAAGTACACCTTTAGCCTATCAATTTATGGCGGGTGTTGATACGCCAGCAGCATCGGGCGGACAGTCATTAATAAGCCTACAAATACCAAGAACATTTAATAATGACAACGAAGATAGCCAATTCCCTCTTAGCTTTAATGATGAATATTATGTAAGAGGGGTTTACGACTTCTCGGCATCTTCTTATTGGGCGCATTACGATGAATCAAAGGTTATTGAAACGCTAGACTCTGGAGAAATAGCATCCGTTACCATAATTAGCGGAGGTAGTGGCTTTACTGCAAACCCAACAATAAAAGCTGTTGGCGGAGGTGGTAGTGGGGCGACTTTTACAACTGCAATAGGCTCTGGTTCAATAATAACAGTAACTATAACTAATTCGGGAAATGGATATACTTCATTTCCTACGCTTATAGTAGAGGGGGACGGTTCTGGTGCATCTGTTGTTGTGGATAAAATGAACTTTAAGAAATATATTAAGATAAATAGCGGTCAATGGAATACACAGCCAACTGTCAGAGACATTTTAGAGGTTTACAAAAAAAGCACAGATTCAAATAACGCATTATGGAGAGAGTACGGGTATCCTTGTAAGATTGGGTATGATGCTAATGGGGATTTAGCCCATTTAGGATTGGATTCATTAATAACTACCCTTTCGGGTTTTGGCGACCCTAACGCACCAAGCCAAAACCAAGTAATATCACCCCCTGCGGATTTAGTATATGAACCCGCTGATACAGGTGATATGTATTTAAGCTACACATTCTTAGATTATGACGCTAACAACTTTCCTCCTAGTAAAACTATACCATCTGGCGGGAGAACTGCGGTAGGTGGTGCATTTTTCCTACAAGTACCGTTCGCTGATATTAGAGTGCCTTCTAGGTCTATTAGCTTAAAAAGACCATTAGTCGCATTAGAGGATAGTAGGCTTCCAGAATTAAAAACAACATTAAGATGGAGCGACCCGTTAGTACAAAACACTAACATAAACGGATTAGGCTTCTTTTACGATATAAACTTTAGGGAACTAAAGAACGAATACGGAACTATAAGAAAGATATTTTCTGAAAACGAATATCTAAAAGTATTATTCGACAGAAAGATGGGGCTTTTACCAATGGGTAGAACGGAAATAAACTCATTAGACGGTAATAATTTCGTAGGCAAAACTACTGATGTATTCGGAACTCCTAGATATTCTGTATCAGATTATGGTATATCAGACAATCCAGAGAGCCTTTCCTATTTTGGCGGAGCATCAATGTTTGTAGATAGAAGCAAAAACACAGTACTAATATCAAGTGGATTAGAAGTGAAACCTATTAGTGATGCTGGAATGAGATTCTTTTTTGATGAAGTTCTTATACGCTCTCAAAGGTTAATCAATAAACCCGTAATACAAAGCGTTTACGATAAAGAGTTTGATACGTTTATATTATCAATAAACAATAAGTCAACATCAACGGGAACAGTTGTAACCACACCACCTACAACAGTAGTAATAACGCTTACAGAAGCACAGGTAACGGAACTTGACCTAAGTGAAGATATAGTATTAAAAACATTTACAGCAGCGCCATTCGTAACAGAAACAGTAAGTAGTGGAGATTGGTCTAAGCTTGGCGGTGGAACTACAATACAAGCAACCGTAACTAGTTCGGGGACATACAATCCCGCTGTTGACGTAGAGGTAATACAAGGACAGCAATACGTTCTTAATTACTCCCCCAAGAATAATAAATGGATGTCTTTCTTTGATTACAAAGGCGATGTATTCGGTAGTGCGAGAAGTAGATTATGCTCTAGTAAAGATGGCAAATTCTATTTACATAACAGCCCTAATGTTTCCTCTTATGGAAACTTTTACGGTGCTCAACACGAATCATATATCACCATTCCTTTTGCCGCAGAGCCTACTAACACAAAGAACGCTAGGGCATTAGAGATAGAATCAACAGACACTAACTTCTACTTGGACAGCGGAACAAACGAAAGAGGACAAAGCACTAGCTTAATCAACGGAGATTTCGAGGAAAAAGAAGGAAGGCAATGGGCTAACATACTAATGGATGAGAATACGCCTCTTGTTGGCGGCATAACAAATCCTATTACACAAGGGGACTTAATGATAGGCACATACTTCATTGCTAAAATCAATAATACAGCTACATCGTTAGTAAAAGTATTTAGCTCTACATTAAGATATATTAAAAGCTTTATTTAACGTATCTTTGTATTTAATGGACTTTGCGGTTACAAAAAATACATCGGATATAACTACTTATAACGATAGACTTGAGCGGTTGCAAGAGGCTATTATAAGTAACAATAACTTGGATGGCGTTTATGGTGATGGAAAAAACCTAGTTAATAACGAGGATTTTCCTATTACCAATAACTTTACCGATGGTCTTTATATGCGACAAATGAAAATGAAGGCGGAATCATATGTTGTTAGTGCCGTTCATAATACTAACCATTTTTGGTTTTTATTATCAGGAAGGGTATTAGTGGAAGATGATAACGGTGTTATAGAGCATATAGCCCCTTGTTGGTCGCACTCAAATAAAGGAACTAAAAGATTAATAAAGTGCATTGAGGATTGTGTTTGGATAAATGTTATAGCTAACCCAACAGACACAAGAGATATGAAAGAAGTGGAGGATAACTTTTTTTCTATAACAATGGACGAACATAACAAAAAACAATCATAATGGCAGGAATAGTAACAGCAGCATCAGTTTTAGGTACAGCAGCATTACTTGGTAGTACAGGAATCGGTGTATCTAAAATGATAGGCGGAAGAAAGAAAAAGAAAGAAGGAGAACTTGAGGCTAATAAAGCAGAGGTTCAAGAAATGGCATTAAACCTTCAGAACGAAAGGGAGCAGAAAATACAGCAAGGCACAATGGAAGCGCTTGCTAATCAAAGAATGTCTGAAATATCCTCTTTACAATCTAGGTATGATGAAGCAGCTAAAGAGGGTATTCCAGAAGAACTAAAGGAACAATATTTAGAGAATATACAAGGCTCACAAGCACAAACATTAAACGCTAACGCAAGCCGTAGAGGTGGATTAGTTGGTGTAGCACAAGCAGACCAAAATGCTGTAAATGCGTATAAGGAATTACTTTCTATGGATGCTAGTCAGAAGTTAGCTAACGAAAGAACAGCGATGAGCTTTCAGGGTAATGCGATAGGTCAGATGGATACTTATGCGAATAGAGGATTAAACTTTCAGATAGGAAACCAACAACAAAACTACGCAAGGGATTTAAGCAGTAATTACTTTGACCAAGACTACGCAATGGCACTACAAGGTGCGGGAGAGCAGATGATGTACTCAGGGGCAGGGGAGGTAGTAAATACGCTAGGTCAAGCATCTTCATTTGCAGCAAGTCTTGCTGGAGGTGGCTTAGGCGGAGGTGGAGCGCCTACAAGCGTTCAATCACAAGTGCCGCCCGTACAGCAAAGTGGTTATTTTCAAGTTCCGCAAACACAAGGATTTGGTGGGCTGCAACAAGGATGGGGTACTCAGTATCAAACACCATCAAAAGGCTTTGGAGGCGGGATTAGCTTAAGAGGACAATAAGATATGGCATTAGAAAGAAAACCACAGAATTTAAGGGGTTACGGATTAGCGCAAGACCCTAAGGTAGAGTTAGATACATCGTTTGTAGATGACCAAAACAGGCGTGCGTACCAACAAAAGGGTATAGAAGCGCAACAAGAGGCTCAACAAAAGAACTTTGCTCAGAGGGATAGAGAAACTAGAGTGAGCCTATTAGGCAAGATAGAGGACTTGAAGGGAAATTGGTCGCCCGCTGTAAGGTCAAAGATTGAGGCTCAAAACAAAGCACTAATATCTAATGCCGCTGATTTATCTAACGAAGAGTTAGCGTTAAATATTAATAAGATAAACTCTACTAATAAAGCCTATAATGATATAGGTAGTAATCTTTCTACATTAACCGCTCAAGCGGCTAAGGGTGATATTTTCGCAGGAGAACAAGCACAAGCTTTAATACAACAAGGCTTAGAAACTGATTTCAAGGGAATGGATATTAATGAGGCTATGGCTAAGGCTTACGGAATAACGGGTAGTCAATTTGCGCCTATACCGTCTGCTGCTGATTGGGAAGCCACAATGAAAAGAAGAGATGAGCTAGCAAAGCAAGGTGAGGCTACATTAGAAAGAACAGGTACAATGATGTACGGAAAAGAGATAGTTAATGAGAATTTTGCTGTTGACCCTGCTTTAAATAAAGCTACATTAGAGAGTTTTGCAGGACAGCATAGTAGATACTTTCAACTTAATCCAAGTGCATTAGAAGGGTACGCAAATCAGCTTACAGACAATGTAAGGGGCGCATCGTTCCAAGATACTCCAAGAGATAATAAAGAACCAAAAGGATTTAGACGTACTGGAAGCGGATATGCGGATGATATATATAGATATACGGTAGGTGTAGAAAAGGATGTTCCTATGGGAGATAATTCTACTGGAGACATTAATACGGTAACAATATCAAGAGAGAATAGAGACACACCTATAAGAGCGGTTGACTTTTACGAAGAAGGTGGCGATTTAATAAATGGCAGGATAAGGCAAATGAAGCAATACCCTAACGGAAAAAGAATGATAGTCATTCAGAGGAGGGATAATTTAACAGAAGAAGTTCCGTATAAAGGAAATGAAGAAATAATCTTAGGGGAATATACGCTAGACGAATCTAAATTAAATGAGATGTTTGGTTCTAAGGCGGGTATTGCTAAAAATAGCGACAGTAAAAAAGAATCAAGTAAAAAACCACAATTCAACTAAGTATGCCTAACGAAAAAAGAAAAAAACTTTACAATTACCTTTCTTCTGAAGGAATGACTGATTTATCTTACGATAAGTTTTCTAGTGAGTATTCAACAAACAAAGAAAAGCAAAATAAACTTTATTCGTACCTAAGTTCTGAGGGGATGACTGATTTAGATGAGTCTAGCTTCAGTAAAGATTACTTCGAGTCTAAGGAGGTAGACTCTATGGGAAAGCCCGAAGGCTCACAAGAGCCATTAGAGCAGTCGGAAGGTACTACTACAACATCTTCATCGGAAACGCCATCACCTACGCAAGAACAGAGTGGAGAAGGGATTGATTTAGATTACTTTTTATCGCAAGCACCTAAAGCTACTGAAAGTGAAAAGCCTAGATATAATGAAACATCTGATTATGACGAGTATTTAGCTATTGAGAGTGATTTAGGTCAGAAGATAGAGAATAAAAATATGTTAGAGCAAGCGTCTAAGTCAAGGGCTTATGGCGATGACCCTAATATGATGGCTAACTACGACCCGATGACTAGCCTAAACGACCAAAAGGATGCCGCTACTAGTGAAGTAGAAGCAACGGCAAAGAAGTTAGAGGAAAAGGTAAATAAAATTATAAATCCTCAATTGGCTAGTGCTAAGTCTAGGATATATGATACTGACGGAAAAGTAAGGGAAGAATATTTAAGTGAGAATTATTACGGTCTTAGAGTTCCTAACCTAGACAAAATAAATGAAGAGGCTGATAAGTATTTCGATGATAAAGATGCTGGATTAAAGGCTAAATTCAAAAAATCATTAGAGGATGAAATGCAGTTCTCTATTGATATACCTACCAAAAAACTAGATAAAAAGGTAGAGGAAAACTATCAAAAAGAATATGGTAAATCTCTCGAAGGTGAGATAGGCGCTGAATATCAATCTGAGTTTAAAACCAAATATGGAAAAACATTAGTTGGGCTTGCTGCTAAAAATAAATCTGAAATAGATTCAGTTAATACTGAATACACTAAGGTGTTAAATGATTTCGCAAAGAAAGGTCAGTTTGAGGTAGACGGATTATCTAATAGCTATAAGGAGTCAGCTCTATCCCTTCAAGCTGAATACGAGCAATTAGTTGCTAACAATATTCCGTTCGACCAAAAAGAATACACTAAAAAACAAGAAAACTTATACAATCAATATGTATCAAGCGTAGACGAAATTGTATCTGAGCAGTCAAAATTACAGAATGAATATGGCGCTAAGATTAACAGATTAGCTGCCGAAAAAAACAAAGCATATAATGAATTAGCGACTAAGTTCTCTAATGAATTATCTGAAAAATACAAAGTAAGTAAAGACATTCAGGGTAAAATAGAGTCGGTAACAAAGAAGTCTGTAAAAGAACTTTATGACGAATCCAATAAAAACAAAGAGGGCTTAATTTCATTAGGAAGTATAGCTCGGTTAGACCCATTAAAAGAAAGATATGTAACATCAACATTGTCTTCATTCGGAAGTCTTATGCAAGGTTGGTCTACTTCATTTGGTGGAGATGGGGAATGGGGTGAGAAGATGGAGCAATATTTTCAGCCTAACGTTAGTTCTATACAGTCATTTAAAGACCTATCACTTTATTCTGTGGTAGAGAGTAGTGGTAATTTAACGGGTAGTATGCTTCCTGCTATTGCGACTGGTATAGCAACGGGTGTGGCAACTAGAAACGCTAGTATGGCTACTAGAATTATAGCAACTGGATTGTCTGGATTAGCTACTGAAACCGTTGATATGGCTGGCAGGTCTTATAAGTCTGCCTTAGAGCGAACTGGCTCAAAGGAACAAGCTAAGAACGCTGCTTCCGAAACAATAGACGGTCAAATTGCCTTAGCACCTTTATATATGTTTGAGGGGCTTCCGTTTGTTGGTGCATTTAAGAAAATATCTAACCCCGTATTAAGAATCTCAACGGGTGGTGCGGTTGAATATGCAAGTGAATTAATGCAAGAATACCCACAAGGTTTAATGGAGAAATCTATTGAGAAAACGGGTGATTACGAAGGTTTTATTGATTACGCATCTACGGAGAGCTTTGTCGAAACAGGTCTTAATATGCTTCCAGTAGCCTTATTAGGTATGGGTGGTGCTATAAATAAAGAACAAAATACAATAGCGTCAAATCCAGATATTGCTATGCAGCAAATAGGGCGCATTATAAATAAGAAAGGAAAAGACTTAGCGAAATTAGAAATATCTCAGCTATACGAAAACGGAAATATAGACGAAAGTACCCTTGAATTTTTAGGGCAAGAGATAGATAATTACAACACAGATAATAGTGAAGAATATAATGCTATAAAGTTTAAGCGTGACCAAGTAGCAAGAGCAGCAGAAAGAGAAGAAGACCCCGTTAAAAAGAAGGTTTTAAATGATAGCGTTAAGGCATTTGATGTTATGCTAGAATCATCAATAAAAGGTGAAACTTTAAATTTAGGCGAAGTTCAAATTGGGAAAGAGGGTTATATTGTAGTGCCTAGTAATCCTATAGCGTATAACGAAGGAAGGGCAAATACTGAAACAAATGGAAAAGAAACAACTGAGCAACCCACAGCAGATATGCAAGAGGGTAAACGAGATAGTGAAGAAGTACAGCAAGAAGAAGATATAGAGGAACTGCGTAGAGCAGAGTTAGAGCCAATAGAATTAGCCATTGCTAAATCAAATGAGACTGGCGAAGTTCCTACTGTTAATGGTAATCTTGTAGGGAAAGATGATATTAATAGAATTAATGAAAAATACGATGCTAAAATAGCTGAGTTAAAATCTAAACAAGGCGGTAAAGAAGTACAGCAAAAAGACACTAAAGAATTAGAGGATAGATGGACTGAACTAGAATCTGATTTAAGCTCACCTGAACGCAAAAAAGAATTTAATGAAGTAGAAAAGGAGTTAGAGAAAAGAGAATGGGAGTCTATTATGAACTCTAATAATCCTTTAAAATCATTAGAAGAATTACTGAAAAAAGAATTTAAGTTTGCCGAAGAATCAGAAATAAGGGCAGCTATAAATGCTTTGGATATAGTTGATATGGATGACTCTGAATTAACTAAAGCAGCAACAAAAGCTTTATTAAACGGAGACCCAACTAAAGATTTAGGGGACGGCATCCTACTTAAAGTAGCTATTAACGAGGCTAATAAAAGAGGTATCCCTTTAGATAAATTATTCAGTGGCTATGTAAGTCAATTTATAAAAGACGGATATAGTAAAGAGAAGGCTAATGAGATGTTAGCTTCTGCATTAGAGCCTATTTTAAAAGGTGCTACCAAACAAGACGCATCCAAAGCATTACCACCTAAAGTAGAAACCAAAAAAACGCCAGTAAAAGAGAAAGCTAGTAAGCCTAAAGTAGAGGTTAAGGAAGCGGAGTTAAGAAAAGCTAGAAAAAAAGAACTTAGAAATAAATTCTTTAATACGCTTAATGACGCTAGTAGGATACCAACATTATTAGCAGACCCAGAGTTCTATGAGTACGCAGGAATGGTGCTAGAGGATGCGGTTGGAGACTTTAAGAAGTTCTCTAAAGAAATGATAAAAGTATTAGGAAAGGACATAGAGCCTGAACTTAAAAATATATACGACAAGGTTTCGCTAGAATCGAATAAAAATATAGATGAAGAAGGCACTCAATCTAAAGAACAGAATAAGGATTCCCAAAAATCTGATGGTAAAAAAGGAAAACTACGAGGTTTCGCTGAAAGCGTTTTAGGGGATAAGAGAGTTAAATCACTAAGTAAGCTAAGGGAAAACATAAAGCAAAATCCAGAAAACTATTACGACCCTCAAACTTGGGCTGAGATACAAGAAAATTTAGATAATCTATCTGAAGATGAGTTGATAGAATCAATGAATCAAACGGGTATTAATATAGTTTCAGATGGTAATAATAATAACGCTGTATTAGCTGCTGTTGAAGTTATAAACAGAAGGTTAGCGGAAGGTAAGCCAATAGATGATATAGTAGAGAGATTTGCTAAAGAGGGTACTAGAATGGGTCAGTTAATCGCTCAATTTGCAACACTTAAAAACAGTACACCAGCAGGAATAATGATGACCTTAGAAAAGTTTGCCGAAAAAGAAGGTAAGGCTTTCACTAAAAAACAGAAAGCAGACTTAACTAAGTTAGCCGAATCAATGCTTAAATCGAATAATAAGCTAGATGCCTTTATAAAAGATAAAGGGGGTAATGCAACAAAAGAAGATATAAAAACTTTAAATGAGTTAAAGAAACAAGCAGAAAAAGACACCAAGAAATTTTACGATAAGTCATCAGGATTCATACCTATGAGTTGGAGTGATATGACTAAAATGACACTACAAGGTAATTTACTTACGCCTATGTCGCAAGCAACAAACATAGTAGCAAATATAGCGCAGCAAGGACTAATGATTCCAGTTGATATAGTATCTAATATGTCTGATTTAGTTCAATCCATATTCACTGGTAAAAGAACGGGTTCGCTAGACCCTATGAAATATGTGGCTGGATGGATTGGAGCTGCAAAAGGACTTAAAGAGGCTTGGGGAATCTTGTTAAAAGGTGATAGTTCTTACGCTAAGGGAGAGGTAAAGAAGTCGTTCAGACCATTAACAGCATTTACTCAAGCAATATCAGACACTAAATTAGGAGATGCTTTTGGTATAGAATCTGGGCTACTTCCAAAGACATTAAGTAAGAAAGGTATTGAATTAATGAAGGAGTCTAAGAGAGCGCTAATGGATGGCGACTTAGAGAAGTCTTCTGAATTAAGAGATAGGGCTTTATCTGAGTCTGGAATAGATAGGAATGATAGATTGAAAAAAATATATGAATCATTCTTTGGCGCTGCCCCAGAAGTAATGTTTAGGTTATTAGCATTAGGCGATAAGCCGTTCTATTATTTCACTCAATACAAGCAACTTTACACGCAGGGTAAAAGGAAAGGATTGAGCGGTCAGCAGTTAAGAAACTTTGTAATGCTTCCAGACGCTAAAACATTAGAGGATGTTAATGAAAGTGCTGCTGAGGCTGTATTTATGGAGGAGGGTCTATTATCAAAAACAGCAATAGATATTACTAACTTTATAGAGAAGAAAGCTAAATCAGTACCAAGAATAGGTGGCGCTTTATCGTTCTTATTCAGAACAACGATACCATACGTTAAAACTCCTTCAAATATAATAAGTCAAACGATAGACTTTGTACTGCCGCCAGTAGCTCTGGGTAAAGCTGTACACGCATACTCTAAGGGTGATGTAAAGCAGGGTAATAAAAATATTGGAATTTTTACAACTGGAATAATAATGAGTCAAGTAGCTGGAATGTTAATAGCAGAGGGCTTGATAAGTTCTCCTTTTGATTTTGGGGATGACCCAGAAGATGAGCAGAATATAAAAAGGGCAGTTGGCTTTCCGCCAGACCATTTAAATTTATCTGGTCTAAAAAGATTACTAAACGGTAAAGGAACGGAACTTCAAGAGGGCGATGAAGTTATAAACTTAAAAAAGCTAGGAATATTAGGCGCTATTATCCTTATAAGGTCTTCTCAAAGCGAAGATACCTATAAAGCTGAAAAGTCAAAATATGTAAACATAAAAGATGATTTAGGCTTTTGGGATAAGGTAAGTAAGGAAGGTGGAAAATATATAAATCTAGGCGCAGTACCAGCAACCACAAAATATGCAACAGAGCAGTCTTTTTTAGCGGGTACAGCATCACTACTAGACGCTATAACTGGAGGTGATTATGAAACCAAGCGATGGGTAAAACAAACGCTTGGAGCTGTATCAGTAATTGGTGCGCCAAACACATTTTCCGCCATAGACAGAGCAACGGAAACGTATTTACACGATATGCGCTCTGATAATACTCATTCTATGCTAGAATCACTTATTGTTAGTAAAATATACCCTCCTAAAAAGATAGTTGGAATTGATATATATAAAGACTTTCCTGTGAGAGTAGATATGTGGGGCGAGAAAATAAAGAGAACTCCTGATGGTAAGAACCCATTATTTCATCAATTGTTTGACGTATCTAAATCTCAAACCGTACCGCACGATGAAAAGTCTTTAGAGATATATAATGTATATAGACAAACCCTTAACACTAAAGTAGTGCCTAATTTACCCAGCAGAATAATATCCTATAATGGGAAGAAATACAAGGTATTAAAAGATAAAGAGCATAACACTTTATATAATGAATACGCAGCAGTGTTAGGCAAGTCTAGGGCTAAAATGATGGATAAATTAATGAGTAAATCTAGTTACAAGGAATCTAACATAGAGAGAAAGTCTGAATTAATAGAGAAATATTTATCAATTGCCGATAAGAATAGAGATGTAATAAAAGCCAAGAGAGCTTTAGTTGATGGGCTAGATAAATTAGCGGAGTGATAATTTTAAATTTAGTATCTTTGTATTTAACAAAAAATAACCAATATGGCAACATTTAACGTAACAACCGACACATTTATTCCAGCCGATGCTGCTGCAACTGGAACTGTTGATACATTCGGGGCTTCATTTATAACAAGCACAGCCGACCAAGTAAAGGTGGGTGACTATATAACAGACTCAACGCAAAAGGAATCAAGACGAGTGGAATGGGTTGAAAGAGATGGTGTTAGCGGATTACTTAATTCTGCATTTACATCTGACCTATCTACAACAGCATTAAAAGTAATCGACAAAGAAGATTGTAAGATTATAGCAATAGGAATTGCGGCTGACCAAGGGGTAGATACAGAAGTAGATGGAGTTACAATTACCTCCACCACATCAGATAATAGTAGATTTCTAGCAGACAGACAAGCAAGCTTAGGATATAACTTCGTAAAGCCTATATATGTAGAAGGTTCTACAACGGGTGCTTGTACAGTAACAGTTACTAACTACGGAAACCAAAAATAAGTAGTGAGTATTGCACTTGACATAGTAGCCAAGATATTAGTTAAGTATTGGCATTTTATAGTAATCGGGCTATTATTTGCGCTATTATTACTTACTTGCGATAAGAATACGGACTTACTAAATAAGAATCAGAAGTCGCAAGGAGAGTTGCAGTCAATGGCTTTAGATATTTCCCGTTCAACCCAAGAGGCTACAATAAGCAAGAAGGGCTTTAGAGAAATATTAAAAGAAAAGAAAGAACTCCAATGGGTATTAGACTCTTTAAAAAAGAATCCTAAGACAATAACGGAAATTCAATACATAAGAACAGAGAAATACAGCAGAGATACCGTAAAGATAATTACAAGCGATTTTGAGGGCTTAATGCTTAACCGAGCATCTTATAACACTTGCGGCTTAGAAGTGGATTTTATGTGGTTTAATATGGATACCATAGGAGATTTCAGCGTAAAAGACAAGACAGAACTTGCGATAGTGACTACAGATGAAAGAAAGAGATTATTCAATTGGAATTGGACTCCACGTTGGGGTAAAAGACAATACGAAATTACAGTGTTAACTAGCTGTGGTGATTCAATAATAACTAACTATAAAATAACCAAAGAGAAATGAACGGACAAGTAGGGTTTTTTGAAGAGAGCGATGGAGTTAAATCCATTACAAGATTAAAGACATTTATAGCTGCAATGGCTGGTATATTAATATCTATTTGCTCTGTATTTGTAAGCAATATAACAATAGGCGATGCCTTACCAATGGTAGTTACTCTACTTGCTTATTCAGCGGGAACTAAAGTATTTCAAAAATTCGCAGAAAAGAAGTAATGAGTAATGGATGAACTATTAAATCACATAGACTTTCTTATAGCGCTTGTGGCGATAGTTGCGGGGTATGCAGATGTAAGGACAACTGTAAAGAGTTCTGTTGGTAGATTGGACAAGTTTGAAGAAACAGTGCTAAGAATATTAGAACGCTTAGAAGCTAACGATAAGGAAGATGCTGTGAGAGAACAAAAGATAATAGAACTTACAGCACATAAAGAGGCGAGTAATCAAAGTAAAGATGCGGCTATGGAGAAGCTTAATAAGATAGACGCAATGGTTGAAATGTTAATCAAAAGAGATGATGAACGCCATAAAGAATATTCAAGGAGACTTGAAATAATAGAATCAAAAATATAAAAACAAACAAGTAAATAACAAACAAGTAAATAACAAATTATGCCATTTTCACAATATTTAGCAGACGAATTAATTGATTGGGTAAAGGGAACTGATATGCCCACAGCGCCAACAACAGTGTACATCGCCTTATTCAATGGCGACCCATCGGGAGCGGGTACAGAAATAACAAACACAATAAAAGGTTCAACAACTAGAGATGCAATTGCTTTGGGTGGTGTTACTACTAGCGGTACCTTCCGCCAAGCAGACAACATATCAGATATAACTATAACATTAAGTGCATCAGCAGGAGCAACAGCAGATTATGCTGCTATATATGACGCTGCAACGGGTGGAAACCTTTTATCATACGATACATTAACATCATCTAAAACAATCACAACGGGAGATGAGGTTAAGTTTGAAGCAAACGCAGCGGTTTATAAGGTAAAAATAGCGTAGTTTGGGTAAACTAGGACGCAGAGGTATATTCAGTACGGGCGCTTCTCTAGGTGGAGGGGGTGGAATATCTACGCCCTCTAAGATAGTTCATAAGATAGTTCATAAGCTAGACATAAGCTTTGAGAATGAAATGGAGTTGCAGTCAGAGATTCTTAAATTCAAGTCTTTAGCTTTAGATATTCAGCTTGAGAATGAACAAGAACTCTCCGCTGACTTAAAGATAGCTCGCAGGTTGGGTATAAGCTTCGATAACAAAATGAAACTAGAGTCAGAGATTCTTAAATTCAAGTCTTTAGCTTTAGATATTCAGCTTGAGAATGAACAAGAACTTTCCGCTGACTTAAAGATAGCTCGTAATCTTGGCATAAGCCTTGAGAATGAACAAGAACTCTCCGCTGACTTAAAGATAGCTCGCAGGTTGGGTATAAGCTTCGATAACAAAATGAAACTAGAGTCAGAGATTCTTAAATTCAAGTCTTTAGGTATTCAGTTTGAGAATGAGCAAGAGTTGGTTTCAAAGTTGGCTTTCGCTTTTAATAATGCCTTAGAGTTTGACGGGGTTAATGATTATGTTGATTTAGGGTCAGGGGGCGCTATACTTAGTAATGCTTTTGAATGGACTATTTCGTTATGGATAAAACCGACTAAAACAGGTGTAAGTTTAGGAGGCGGTAATACTTCAGCAAACGATTTATTATACCTTATAAATTCTACATTATTTAGAGTTCAATTTGCTGGTGGAAGTGCTGCTTTATCTAGGCTTAATTTTACCATACCTACCGTAACATTAAATCAATGGCATCATGTATGCGTTACAAAAGATAGTAATAATGATGTCAGGTTGTATTGGGATGGCGTAGAAAGCGTAACGGGAGAACTCCCAACTAATGACACCCTAAACATGTATCAACTAGGCTCTTATAGGCGAACGGGGTTATGGTTTGACGGAGTTATGGATGAGTTTGGTTTAGACGTAACTACCGCAGCATCTTTACCACAAGTTAGCGATTTATATAATGGCGGTAACGGTGCTTCGTTTTTAGAAGTAATGCCTTCTGCAAGAGTCAGCTACCACTTAAACGAAGTTAGCGGCTCTAGTGTAGCAGTTGACGCAACTACTAACGGTTATAACGGAACACTAAACAATTTCAATACATCTACTTGTTGGGTACCACATACGGATTTTACTTCATTTAAAATGACCGTTGATACTACGAGAGCAGGCTCTGCATCAGACACGATGGTAATTCCTTTTTCTTCTACTGGAACTTATTCGGCATCTATTGATTGGGGTGATGGAAATCTTAGCGCAGCAGCAGCAGGAAACGTTTCACATACATACGCAAGCGGTGGAACATATCAAATAACTATATCTGGTTCATTTGGCGGGTTTTATTTTAATAATGGCGGAGACAAATTAAAACTCATTACAATTGACCAATGGGGAGATAATGTTTTTGAGTTCATGACTAGTTCGTTTCGTGGATGCGCCAATTTTACGGGTGGCTTTACTGATGCTCCAAATTTAGGAACTCTTACATCTTTACCCAATACTTTTAATGGTTGTTCCAGTTTGAATGTAGATATGAATAATTGGGATGTCAGTAATATGACTAATCTCAATGGAACATTCTTCAATTGCTCTTCGTTTAACGGTAATATTACCAGCTGGGATGTCTCCAACGTTACTTTTTTCGTAAGTATGTTTAATGGCGCCTCTTCTTTTAACCAGCCTTTGGATTCTTGGAATATGGCTAGTGCAACGGATACTAGATATATGTTTTTTGGTTGCTCTTCATTTAATCAAAATTTAAATTCTTGGAATGTTAGCAACGTTACCACATTTGAACGGATGTTTCAGCAATGTACTAATTTCAATGGTAATATATCAAGTTGGACTCCTACAAGTGCGTTAAATATGAGTCAAATGTTTCGCCGTTGCAATAATTTCAACAGTAATATAGGTGGGTGGGATGTAAGTAGCGTTACTAATATGTTTTGGATGTTTGATAATGCACCAGCATTTGACCAAAATTTAGGAAGTTGGAATGTTTCGAATGTCACGGATTTTGTAAATTTTATGGGCACTAAAACTCCTTCTACCTTTAGCTCAACAAACCTAGATGCTATCTATAATGGTTGGGATTCTAGACCAGTCCAAACTCCAATAACTATAAGTTTTGGAACGGCTAAATATACGGCAGCAAGTTCAACAGCAAGGGCAAGTTTAGTTGGAAAAGGTTGGGCAATTACAGATGGAGGTATTTAACCAGATTAACGTAAAAATATGAAAGAAATACTTATTTACGCTGTTGTAATTTTTGTTGGGGTAATTGCCTCAGAATTTATACATTATCAAAACCACGAATACTATTACGGAAAAAAGCCGAACGGATTTCAACGCAGTTTCTATAGATGGTTTTCCAAAAGGTGGAATAATATGATAATCGGCTTTACTTTTAGCGCGATTTTTGTAACTCTAATTCATAGTGGTGTTAATAATGAAGAGATAACACAATGGGCTTTGAATAAAGCTGGCGAAGGAGATTTAACACTAGAGGTAAGCGGCTATACCTTAACAGGTATTTTTTCTATTACTGTTGATTGGCTTGGAAGAAAAACTGGAATTATTAAACCTGAAAAATTTGAATTGTGAAGAATATCAATTGGGCTTATGGTTTTTTCTTTACACTTCTTGGAGGTGCATTCACATTCTTTGTCTTTACGTCTGGAATGAATGGCCAAATTAGCACCAATTCTAACGAAATAAAGAAGCTGAATCAACAACTACCAACAGTTACAAAAGTTCAAAAATTAGAGCATAGGTTGGAGTCAGTCGAAGCCTACAAAGCTGAAAGCAAACCGTCCAGAATTGAATCTATTAAATTACTTTCAGAACTTGCTGTAAAAATTGAATTAATGAATCAACGACTTGACCGAATTGATACAAAACTAGATAGGCAAATCGAAAATAAAAGTTATGAAAATTGAACTAAAACGAGACAGCTACACCGCAAGAACAACGTTAGGAAAACTATACATTGACGGGGTTTATTTTTGTGAAACCTTAGAAGATACCGTTCGGCCTTACGCAATTAAAGTAAAAGGCGAGACAGCAATTCCAGAAGGTGAATATCTAGTTGACGTTACAATGAGTTCAAGGTTTAAGCGAGAAATGCCTATCCTATCTACTGACGGTAAATGGACTATTAACTGCAATGGAATACAATTTAAAGGCGTTCGCTTTCATGGTGGGAACAACCATTCTAATACTCATGGTTGCCCGTTGGTAGCTAAGAATAGGTTGAACGACGATACTATTCAAGGAACAATGGAAAAACCTTTAACTGCTAAGATTAAAGAAGCTATTTCAAACGGTGAGAATATTCATTTATTTGTAACCAATGGAGGGCAAAGTGAATAATCAAGTACTATCTTTTTTAATCGGGCTTTCAATTGGTTTGCTTTTCCTTCTATACTACGCAACCACTAACCCGAACAAAGTAGAAGAAGTAGACACAGTTAAATATGATTCTTTGCTAGATTTAAAACAGCAAAAGATTGATTCTTTAGCCTTGTTTGTAGATTCGTTGAGTTTGGAAGGTCAAAAGATTGATACTATCTATTTTGAACTGGAAAAAAATATCCAAAAACAATATGAAAACGTCGATACTATTAGTAATTCTGACAGCCTTATCAATATCATTAAAAGGGCAATTCACAATTGACGAACTAAAGTCAATAAGAAAGTCGCAAATTAAGGCTATTTACTGCGATTCTCTGCTACTTAACCGAGCGCGAAGGATAGAACAACAAGACGAAGCTATTAAGGCGCAAAAAGAGGCGTTATTTAAGTTCAAGGAAAAAGAAGTAATCCACCAAGAAAAAGAAGTTTACTACCG
>Ga0206129_10000311_pt1 | contig 79133 bp, 70 predicted proteins | sample Helgoland_Spring_8_FD_148616 | JGI IMG/M metagenome (GOLD analysis project Ga0206129, IMG submission 148616) | Pelagic subsurface seawater microbial communities from Kabeltonne, Helgoland, North Sea - Helgoland_Spring_Bloom_20160502_2 | ecosystem: Environmental > Aquatic > Marine > Epipelagic ... | reverse complement strand
CCCAAGGATTTCCAAATTTAAGTGCATCTACTTTTTCACAGAAACGTTTGTTAAATTCCTCTGAGATACTTTCATGCACATACAATATTTTGAGCGCTGTACAACGTTGTCCATTAAAAGAAAGGGTGCCAGCAATACATTCGTTAATCGCTAAATCTAAATCAGCATCTGGTAAAATAATTCCAGGATTTTTAGCTTCCAATCCTAAAACCGATCGAAGTCGGTTGGCTTTTGGATGACTATTTTGTAGCGCATTGGCCGAACTGCTGTGACCAATGAGTGCTAAGACATCAATTTTTCCAGTTTCCATAATTGGTGAAGCAAGCACACGGCCACGTCCATAAAGAACGTTTACCACCCCTTTTGGAAAGCTATTCTGGAACGCTTCCATTAACGGTGATAATAATAATACCCCTAATTTTGCAGGTTTAAAAACGGTTGTATTCCCCATAATAAGCGCAGGAATCAACAACGCAAAGGTTTCATTTAAAGGATAATTGTAGGGACCTAAACACAAAACAACGCCAATAGGGCCCCGTCTGATGTGTGCATAAACGCCGGAATGTTTTTGAAACTTAGCTGAATTTCGATCCAACTGCTTATAGTCGTCAATTGTATCATATATATAGTCGACCGTTCGGTCAAATTCTTTTTCAGAATCTCCTAAGTTTTTTCCAATTTCCCACATCAAGTATTTAACAATTGTGTCGCGTTTGGTTTTCATTTGCTCAGCAAATTTTTCCATGCAAGCAATTCGATCGCCAACTTTCATTGTAGGCCACAATCCCTGACCATTGTTGTAAGCCTGAGAGGCAGAATCTAAAGCTTCGAAAGCCTCTGTTTTGGTGAGTTCAGGAACGCTTCCTAACAGCGTTGGTTCATAAGTATCCGTTGATGAAATTGTAGAATAAACATCGGTCATTTTGCCCGACCATTCTTTTAATTCCCCATCTACTAAATAAGTAGTTTGTTTGACAAGACTGTCAATTTTGAACGCTTCTGGAATAGTTTTAAGAGTCATATAATTGGTTGTTAGTTTGTAGGCGAAATTTAGGAAAATATCATCCATAATTATCCTAATGAAACGTTAATCTTGATAATTAAGTCTCAAAACACAAGGGTTGGTCTATAATTAACACTGATTATAAATTAAGGAACCCCTAGTAAACAGGGGCTGCTCTATAATTATTTAAATGTTTTCAAGTGCTTCCATTGCTTCTCGCCATCTCCCATGAATTTCATCATAACCAACCGTAAAAAAGATGTACAGAGTGTATGCAAAGTATAAGACATTAATAATCAGTATAATTAATGCGATTGTTTTGGCGGTATTCATCGCATTAATATTACCTTCATAGTTGTCTGGATTTTCTATCGCGGACTTCAATTTTTTATTGGCGATTAAATAGGCGGGGCCCGAGACTAAAAACCCAAGTCCACCAAAGCAGCAACATAGCAATCCGAAAATACTGAGAACATAAATGAGAGTCGTGTTTAATTGTTTTTTCATTGAAGAAATATTTAATTATAAAATTGTTTAATGGTGAAACTTAGTAAAATCGTTGCGATGGATACTATCGACAATAAATTGATGCCTTTTTGATCGTTTTTAAATTTATAAAATCGGGTGATGACTAAGTAAATCAAAAGAACCAACAAAGGATAAATTGCGGCATACATATAAAACGCTTCAAGAAAATGGCCTCTTAAGATCAAAACCAAGGACCTTTGAAATCCACATCCCAAGCATTCAAACCCAAAAAGTGTTTTGCTAAGACAAGGCATCATATAATTTTCTAGAGACATTTATGGACTGTTTGATCGTAGGTGGCTCAAATTAAGAAAATTATTTTCGAAATAAAAAATAGATATTACTATTTATCATTAATTCAAAAGCTGTAATTTTGATTTCTAAGTTAACTCTCATGTCCAAACGATCTATTTATTATTTGTGTTTAGTGTTAGGAATCGCTTTGGTTTTAGTTTCTGAATTTCAAGAAACACCAAGTATTCTGCTACAAATTTGTGGTTTGAGCGTACTGATGTTGTCCTTATATCAGTTATCAAAAGGGATTGAAGACCGCCCATCAAAAGATTCTTTTATAGAAAATGATGAAGAAGAATGAAGTTTAAAATCAATGATTCTGTGGCTGTATTGGATGATGATTTGTCCGGCACGATTACTAAAATAGAAGGCTCCGAAATTACGGTGGCGACTACCAATGGATTTGAATTGGTGTTTGAAGCCCATGAATTGGTGAAAATAAATCAAGATAAACTTATGGATCGATCGCTGTTTTCTAACGCTTCTTTAGAAAGTGTACTATCGGATAAAGAATCTAAAAAACGTCAGAACCCCCCAAGAGTCTCTACGAAGGAACGGGCACAGCCTGCCATGGAAGTGGATTTACACATCAATCAATTGGTGCGATCTTCTCGTGGGATGCAAAATCATGAAATGCTGAATTTACAGTTAGAAACCGCTAAGCGTCGTTTAGAATTTGCGATCCAAAAACGAATTCAACGCATTGTGTTTATTCATGGTGTAGGGGAGGGTGTCCTTAAAATAGAATTGGAGTATCTTTTTAAACGGTACGAAAATTTAAAGTATTATGATGCAAATTACCAAAAATACGGACAAGGGGCAACAGAGGTTTATATTTTTCAGTCCAAACCGCCTTCTAATGTCTCTGTGTATTCATAAGTTCCGAAGAAAAAATTATCAGTTGCCAAAAGGGTGAGGTCAATATCTTCGAGGGAAATATTAATAGAATATGTTCGTTCAAATTTATTTGCATTTACAGCCGTCACAACATACGCATCTTCATAGTTTCGATCTAAATACCGAGCTTTTTTATTCTCTGTTTCTCCTGGAGAGATATCATCAGACAATATACCGTTATTGTTCTCATCTTCTAAACGCGTAGGCGTGGCATCTCCGTCATCATTATCGTCCAAATAATCGGGAGTTCCATCCCCATCGGTATCTTGAGCATCTGATAAGTCGCCATCACCATTTGGGTCTGGATTTTCATTTAAAGTAAGCACATTGTCGCCATCATCATCATTGTCTATATAATCATCAATGCCATCCCCATCGTAATCGCCATCATACTCAAGAGCGTTTGGCACGCCATCATTATCATCATCTTCAAAAGTGGACGTAAATATAATGGTGCCGCTACTCACCTTGTAACCTTGAATTACAGAGACTGTGGCATCTGGAATTACTTGACAAATATAGTCTGTTGGATCATCTGTATAGGTTCGGTAATCAAATCGAACAGAGCTTCCATTGAGGGACATTTCTGTGATCTCTTCAGGAGTTGTAGGTTTTAAAATAGCCATGGAGGTCGCATTCTTCGGAAACAAAAGGGTGAGGGATTCGAAAGGATCTTCTTTGGTGTCGTATAAAATATAACTATTGGTGTTGATTTCGCAAAGGGTTAAATCCTGATCAAAATCAAATTCAACATTAAGAACATCCCCATCATCACAGGATAGAAAAAAACTACAACTAAATAGCAAAATTAAAACGAATCGCATATCATACATATTTTATACAAAAGTAACCGATTTGTTAATTAGTTTGAAAGTTATTTGACAATAATTTAATTTGATTAAATTTGTGACAAATGAGAACGCTTATGGATTCAATTTATTTAGATAACGCTGCGACCACACAAGTAAGAGATGAGGTGATTGATAAAATGGCGTCGGTCTTAAAATCTTGTTATGGAAATGCGTCTTCAACCCATGGTTTTGGACGTTCTTCCAAATCTATTATCGAAAGTTGTCGCAAACGTATTGCAGCTCATTTTAATGCGTTGGCTTCTGAAATAGTGTTTACAGCGGGTGGGACCGAAGCGGATAATTTAGTACTTCAGTCGGCTGTAAGAGATTTGAAAGTCACGCATATCATCACGACTAAAATTGAGCACCATGCAGTGCTTCATACGGTTGCCCAATTAGCGATTGAATATGGTATTAGCATCAGTTACGTGGAGGTGTTATCCAATGGAACGATTGATTATAATCATCTTGAAACGCTTTTAAAATCAACTCAAAAAACCTTAGTTTCATTGATGCATGTCAACAATGAAATAGGCACTATTTTAGACCTCCAAAAGGTGGCTGATTTGTGCCAAACGAATGCCGCGCTGTTTCATACTGACTCCGTTCAATCTGTTGGACATTATCCGATTGATTTACAAAAAATACCTCTCGACTTTTTAGCGGCGAGTGCACATAAATTTCATGGACCCAAAGGGATTGGTTTTGCTTATATTCGAAAAAATTCAGGGTTGAAGCCGCAAATTCTGGGGGGTACGCAAGAACGAGGCATCCGTGCCGGAACTGAAAGTATTCATGATATTGTAGGTTTAGACCAAGCTTTGTCGCTTTCCTATGAAAATTTAGACTCTGAAATAACACAGGTAAAAGCTTTGAAATCCTATTTTATTGAGGAACTAATAACTCAAATACCATCGCTTAAATTCAATGGTTGTTGTAATGATTTAGACCAAAGTACCTATACACTTGTTAATGTGTGTTTGCCTGTTTCAGCGGCAAATGCGCCGATGTTTTTGTTTCAACTGGATTTAAAAGGCATTGCATGCTCCAAAGGAAGTGCCTGCCAGAGTGGAAGCGGAAAAGGGTCTCATGTGTTAGCAGAAATTCTTTCGGACGCAGATCTTATGAAGCCCTCCATCCGGTTTTCATTTAGTATCTATAATACTAAAGAAGAATTAAAGCATGTGGTTGATATTTTGAAGGATTTAGTCAACGAAACGACGTCTTAAAATCGCATCCCTAATCTCACATTAAATACGCGCGGCGTCAAGTAATTTGGAATCGCATATTGACGTTTCGAATACACATCTCTTACCCATGTATTTGTAATGGAATTTTGAACATCAAACATGTTAAAAATTTCGACTCCAACAGATAATTCTTTAAATCGTTTTTTCCATCCATTTTTAGAAGTGCTTTTGGTATCAATAATCACATAGGACATGCCAACATCGGCACGCTTATAATCGGGCAGTCGATTTTGATAATTATAAGGACTCGCATAACTTGGAGAGCCTCCAGGAACCCCTGTATTGTAAACGAGGTTTAGATACATTTTTAGGTTTGGTATTTTAGGTACATAATCCTGAAAAAGAATTCCAAATTTCAAACGTTGATCGGTAGGGCGTGCGATATACCCTTGGTTGCTAATGTTCTCTTGAGTGTTTAAATAGCCAAATGAAAACCAGGATTCAGTACCGGGAACAAATTCCCCATTGAGGCGTAAATCCAAGCCATAGGCATAGGCTTTCGCATTATTATCTGCGGCGTACCGAATGCGGACGTTTTCAACGGTATACGGATTAACATCCGTTATGTTTTTGTAATACGCTTCTGAAACCAGTTTGAAAGGACGGTCCCAAATTTTAAAACTATAGTCGTTAGCGAGTACTAAATGCACCGATTTTTGTGCTTTGACATTGGTATTGACAAGACCGTCATTATCTCTTAGCTCACGATAAAAAGGCGGTTGGTAATACAATCCACCACTCAAACGAAATAACATATCCTTGTTCCAGTCGGGTTTAATTGCCAATTGTACTCTCGGACTCACCACAGCTTGAGACTTGCTTTCGATCCCATCGCCTTGTACGTTCCATGCATGGTAACGGACCCCCACATTGGCATACACTTCATGATTTCCAACCATGCTTCGTCGGTTCCATTGTCCATAAGCTTGGATTCGATTGAGTTGGGTTTTGTTGGTCGAACGAATGTTTTTATAAGGCACTAAAGGCCCTTCATAGGGAGTGTAAGGTTGATCGTTAAAACGGCCTACTTTTGGTGGATTTATAGAAAATCCAGCCGAATCAATCACTTCCCACTCTACAATACGGTCGCGAATGTCCTCATGCGTATATTTAATGGACCATTCAAAATTATTTTCGCCTGATTTTAAATGTCCTTTGTGCTCCACATTTGTGATTAAGGCATCCAAATCGTTTCGGGCATGGTTAATTTGAGACCCAATCCCTTCCGAAAACTCGACTTCTCCTAAATCTTCATCTCCAATATTACTATTCACTTCGCCCAAGCGGTATTGAGCTAAAATATCAAAATACTCCTGTTCGGTGGTGTGAAAGGTCGAAGTAATTAGTTTTAATGTTAGGTTTTCATTTACAAAATAACTCCCTTTAAAAGCTCCGAAATAGGTCTGGTATTTGTCATTTTCTTGGCCTTCATAAAACACGATTAACGCTAAGGGGTCTTGCAAGGTTCCAAAGTTAGTTTGACGCGTTTGAGGCTGGTAATTATAGTCGTTAATCGCTAAATTTCCTAAGAAGCTTAAATGAAATTTATTTGAAAACTTATAGGTCAGATAGGTTTGAGCATCGGCAAATTTTGGGGTGTAATTGGTTTCAGTTTCTTTAGAATCTACTAACAGACTGTTATCGCGATATCGAAGCCCTAGAAGTGCTGAAAACTTAGAATCATTACTCACACTTTCGACAGTAATACTGCCGCCGAGTAAACTCAAATCAGCTTGCACACCAAATTCGATGGGGACTCTATAGGTGATGTCTAAAACAGACGATAATTTATCTCCATACTTGGCTTGAAACCCGCCTGCAGAAAAATCTAAATTCTGTACCATATCAGAATTTACAAAACTGAGCCCTTCTTGTTGACCGGAACGCACCAAAAACGGACGGTAGACTTCAATTTCATTGACATACACCAAATTTTCATCAAAATTTCCGCCCCTAACAGCGTATTGTGTGCTTAATTCATTGGAGATATTAACCCCTGGAAGAGTTTTTAATAAATTTTCAACGCCTGGCTGCGCCCCTTTGATCGTACGAATCAGTTGTGGTGATATGGTAGTAACGCCTTCCAATTCTTTTCGTTTTGAGCCTCTAATAACGATGGTTTCAATCTGCTCATAATTTGTTTTTAAAACAGGGTTAAATTCGAGTTCCTCTCCATTTTTTAAATTAAATGGCGCTTCTAAATATTTGTAATTTAGATGTGAAAATCGAATTTTAACAGTTTCATTTGCAGGGATTTTTAACAAATAAAATCCATTTATATTAGTTGTCGTTCCTCTATTATTAGCAATCACATTGACTCCCGCAATTGGTTCGTTAGTTTCATCGAGTACGACGCCGCGAAGTGTTGCAGATTGACAAAATGCAATGGATGGTAAGATTAAGATTAGTAGTAAAAATTGGTAAGCAGCGTTTGATTTCAAATTATAAAATTATTATTTTCTGTAAAATATAGATTCAAATGTAGAACTATTTCCAACATTATCGGTTACAATGATTTTTAAATTATTTTTAGTATCGGTGACCACACCATCATTAAAATCGTGGGTTAAAGTTTCTGTTTTAGTATCGTACTCCATTAAAATCCATCGATCATTTAGAGTGGCTCTGTAATTTTTTATGCCTGTAATGCCATCCGAAATTTTAACTTTCAAATACCGGTACTTACTCATCCAACTATTATTTTTAAAATTTATTGCCTTTATCTTTGGGTTTTCAGTATCAATTCCTAGGGTGTAATCTCCTAAATATTTGGTGCGGGCCGTCAAAACATCCCCTCGTCTTTTAGTGGAGGTATAGTAGAGTTTGTTTCCATAGCGCGACACACTTCCAATAAACAAATTCTCCTTGTCGGTTGCTTTATATTGACTGATATCAAAGTTGATATTCATGGATTTTTTTAAAGGGATATTGGCTTTGTGAAGTTTTAAAGTATCATTCGTAACGTCAAAACCGATGGCAACATCTTCATAAAAGGAGTCTTTATAAATTTGAACCTTCACAGGTCCTTTTTCTAAAAGTGTTTCTTCGGAGGCAATAATGTTTTGAAGAACCTGAGTTTTGATCTTTGCTTTAGGGAGGTCTTTTTGAAGGCCTATAATTGGGATGTTCAATTTGGATTCGTTGCCTTTATAGTCACTAACGCTTATTTTATAAACAGAATTAGTGTTGTCTTCAATGGATACAATTCCTTGACTTTGATGGTTTTTAAGAAGTTTTAAAGGGTTATTACTATTAATAAATAATTTTTGAATCCGTTTTTTGGTCTCATAAAAATAGCCATAATCAATATATCTGTTTAGATGTTTTGTTTCACTAAATGAAAAACGTTTAAAATCAACTTCTAAACTTTTGGCGCCGTTAAAAGTGGTTTCAATTAAGCTGACCCCATTTTTATTGGAGGCATAATCTTGTCGGTCTGTACTAATAATTCCAAATCCAATTTCCCCAAAGGCGGTAATTTGTTCCGTTTTATAAGTTCCATCGGCTAACTTTATCAACCTAATTTTCACTCTGGTGTTCACTCCATTAATATGACTACCTTCAGATAATGGATATCCAAACAATTCATACACTTCAGGCTTGGTGGTGTCTTTGATATCCAGACCGAACAACATGGGGTTCATGGGGCGTTCTTGTTTATCTCTAATCTCAAAATGTAGGTGAGGTCCACCAGAACCTCCAGTATTTCCGGTATAAGCAATCACTTCTTTAGCAGCTACTTTGAGCGTTTCGGCTTTCGGAAATAATTCCAATTCAAACGTTTCTTTTTTGTACTGTTGTTGTTTAACGTATGCTTCAATACTTGGAGAAAACTTTTGAAGATGTGCATAGACTGTGGTGTATCCGTTGGGATGGGTAATGTATAAGGCTTTTCCATACCCATACCTTGAAATTTTAATACGACTAACGTACCCTTCAGCAGATGCATAGGTTTTAAAACCTTCTTTCCCTTGTGTTTTTATGTCTAATCCCGAATGAAAATGATTGGTACGTAATTCAGCAAACGTCCCCGATAAAACCAATGTGATATCGAGTGGGCTCGAAAAATAATTTTGGGGGTATGGATTTTGTGCGTTACAAAATGATATCACAAAAAGAAGGAAACAGAAACAAGCTTTCATAAAATTCAATAGAGTTGCTAATTTATACAATTGAACCTAAATAGAAAAATAAAACACAGATATCAATTGCATCGCAGAAATAAATTAAAATATACCTTAAAACAATTGCGTTATTAAGTATGGAATGTTAAATTTGTGAAATAGGTATTGTAACTGCAAATGAGTAAAATCGAGTTAATTGTCAATTCTTTAGAGCAAAAAGTGAAACGAGTTTTGCATGAAATGACTGAATTAAAAAAAGAAAATGCATTTTTGAAAGATGAATTACTAAAAGCAACGACTTTGAGTTCAAAACAAATGCAAGCGCTTCAGCAGAAAGAAGACGATTATAAGACACTCAAATTTGCAAATTCAATCCTAGGCAGTGACGACAGTAAAAGAGAAACGAAGCTTAAAATTAATACTTTAATCAAAGAGATTGACGATTGTATATCGAATTTATCGGATTAAAGCTTAAAGCATATGAGTGAACGGTTAAAAATAAAATTATCCATAGGCAATCGAGTATATCCATTGACTATCACTCCCGATCAAGAGGAAGGGCTTCGAACAGCCGCCCAGAAAATTGAGACGACGATTAAGCAATTTGAGAAGAGTTACTCTGTTCAAGACAAGCAAGATGTACTGGCCATGTGTGCCCTTCAGTTTGCTACTCAAAATGAACAAAAAACAATAGATAACACCAGTTTGAATGAAGATTTAAAATTGCGTCTAATTGCAGTAGACGAATTATTAGACACCCATTTAAACAACAACGTTCTTTAAATAAAATAAGGTTACTGCCTATATTGATCATTTTTTTGATAAACTCAACGGAAATTCTTTAAAAAGGAGTGCGTTTAAGTTGTAAAAGCATGCTGTCTTGTTACAGATCCTTGATCAGCTTTTCAACTCTAAATCTTGTATTTATGGAGTTTATACAAAAACCAGATTGATGTAGGCTTTTTTTTTAAATTAAATTATCAACTATGGAATCCAACATTATACTCATCGGTTTAGGAGCTGCAGTCTTAGGACTTGTCTTAGGACTCATCATCTCCAGCATCCGTGAAAAAAGCAACGCCTCTCAACTCACTAAAAATGCGAAACGAGAAGCCAACGTCATCCTTTCTAAAGCAAAATCTGAAGGAGAATCGACCAAAAAAGATAAAATATTTCAAGCGAAAGAACGGTTTTTAGAGCTAAAATCCGAGCATGAACAAGTCATTTCATCGAGAGAAAAGAAAATGAATGAGGCTGAAAAGCGCACCCGTGACAAAGAATCTCAAATTTCTTCAGAACTTTCTAAAAACAGAAAACTATCAACGGACTTTGAAACTAAAATCAAGGATTATGATCATCGTCTCGATATTCTAACCAAACGGAAGGAAGAAGTAGAAAAAGCGCACAAAAGTCAAATTCAACAATTGGAAGTCATTTCTGGGCTATCAGCGGAAGATGCAAAGCATCAATTGATAGAGTCTTTAAAGTCGGAAGCTAAAAACGACGCGATGGTCTTTCTCCAAGATACCATGGAAGAAGCTAAGTTGACTGCCGAGCAGGATGCGAAGAAAATCATCATTAACACCATTCAACGCATCGGAACCGAAGAAGCGGTTGACAATTGTGTATCTGTGTTTAATATTGAATCAGACGATGTTAAGGGGCGAATTATTGGACGTGAAGGACGTAACATTAGAGCGATTGAAGCGGCGACTGGAGTTGAAATTATAGTCGACGATACGCCAGAAGCAATCATATTATCCTGTTTCGATTCGGTACGAAGAGAAGTGGCGCGTTTATCCTTACACAAACTAGTCACTGATGGCCGTATCCACCCGGCACGAATTGAAGAAATAGTAAAGAAAACTCAAAAACAAATAGAACAAGAGATCATTGAAGTTGGAAAACGAACCGTCATTGATCTAGGAATTCATGGATTACACCCAGAATTAATTAAAACCGTAGGACGTATGAAATACCGTTCATCTTATGGTCAGAATCTATTACAACACTCCAGAGAGGTTGCAAAACTGTGTGGCGTGATGGCTGCAGAATTAGGGATTAATCCAAAATTGGCTAAACGTGCAGGACTGCTTCATGATATTGGAAAAGTACCAGATGCAGAAGCGGATATGGAAACACCGCATGCGATTTTAGGCATGCAGTGGGCCGAAAAATATGGTGAAAATGCCGAAGTATGTAACGCCATTGGGGCCCATCACGACGAAATTGAAATGAAATCGTTAATGTCTCCAATTGTTCAAGTCTGTGATGCGATTTCTGGCGCACGTCCAGGCGCACGTCGTCAAGTCTTGGATTCTTATATTCAACGTCTTAAAGATCTTGAAGAGATTGCTTTTGGATTTAGTGGGGTTCAAAAAGCCTATGCAATTCAAGCTGGTCGTGAACTTCGAGTTATTGTCGAAAGTGAAAAAGTATCCGATGAAAAAGCAGGGAATTTATCCTTTGAAATTTCTCAAAAAATCCAAACAGATATGACCTACCCCGGACAAGTGAAAGTAACGGTGATTCGTGAAACACGTGCGGTGAATATTGCTAAATAAAACAATACTTTTATAATTATCAAAAAAGCAACCTTAGGGTTGCTTTTTTAGGCTCTAGGATGAAATTTCAGCATGGCGTCTTTTAGATGGCTTTTATCGACGTGCATATAAATTTCGGTGGTTGTAATACTTTCATGCCCCAACATCAGTTGAATGGCTCTTAAATCGGCCCCATTTTCTAATAGATGTGTTGCAAAGGAATGTCTGAAGGTATGTGGAGAGATTTTTTTGGGAATCTCTGCTTTTAAAGCCAAGGTTTTTACAATGGTAAAAATCATCGCTCGGGTGAGTTGTTTACCGCGTCGGTTTAAAAATAAGGTGTCCTTAAAGGCAGGTTCAATCGTGATCTGTGTGCGGACATGTTCTTTGTATAGGTTGATGTATTTTTGTGTTAAAGGACCAATGGGTACAAAGCGTTGTTTATCGCCTTTACCTGTGACTTTGATAAAACCTTCCTCAAAAAATAAATCTGAAATTTTAAGCGCTGTGAGTTCACTGACACGAAGCCCACAACTGTACAAGGTTTCTATAATCGCACGGTTGCGTTCGCCTTGTGGTTTACTTAAGTCAATCGCGGCTACAATGCGATCAATATCTTTTACAGACAGTGTATCGGGCAATTTGCGACCAATTTTGGGTGCTTCAATACGTTCTAAGGGATTAGAACTGCGGTAATTCTCAAAAATAAGGTAATCAAAAAAACTCCGTAGTCCTGAAATAACACGCGATTGTGTTCGGGGATTGACGACTTTGGCCAGTTCATAAATAAACTGTTGAACCGTTTCTGTTTCTATTTTGAGCGGACTCAATTTGATCGCATGGGTTTCTAAAAAAACAATCAATTTCTGAACGTCTAAATTGTAGTTGTTAACCGTATGCATGGACATGCCGCGCTCAATTTTTAAGTATAAAGAAAAATCTTTTAAGGCCTCATTCCACTTCATTCGAATAGGTGTTGACTACTTTTAGTGTTTAGTTTTTAACATCGCTTTTGTAGCGACCGTTCTAAATCCAATATGATCTGAACCTGAGTCTTTACTTGTGCCCATTCGCGCAGAAATTCGAAAGCTCGCACAATAGGATTCATGGCATAAAAACGACCCACCTTTCATAACATATTCCGTTTCATAGGGATTGTTTGGATTGTAGTATCTATCCGATCCTTTCGGATTGTTTTGTACGGATTTGGCATCTATTTCATTGTAATAATTTAGATTGAATAAATCATTGGTAAGCTCCCATACATTCCCTAGCATATCATAAAGTCCTATAGAATTTGCGGGGAAAGACCGCACGGGGGCAATCAACTCAAAGCCATCTTCTGAATTATTTTTGACTGGAAACACGCCTTGCCACGTATTAGAATTTTGATTGAGAACGTCTGAATTATCGCCCCAAGTATAAATAGATTCATCATAGTATCCTTGTGCCGCAGCTTCCCATTCGGCTTCTGTTGGCAATCGTCTGTTTGCCCATTTACAATAGGCTAAAGCGTCCTCTAATGCCACATGAACGACCGGAAAACTATCTTTCCCATCGATATTACTTTGAGGCCCTTCGGGGTGTTTCCAATCCGCTCCAATTTTCCACGTCCACCATTGGATGTAATTATTCATATCCTGAACGGCATTTACATTTTTATTAAAAATCATACTCCCAGGTTGTAATATCGAATCGTGAGGTTTTGCTGTGTTGGGCGGTAATTGAGTTTTCATGAAGTCCCAATCAATAGCGCGCTCGGCAACGGTCTTGTAGGAAGTCGAATCTACAAACGTTCTAAATTGTGCGTTGGTAACTTCTGTAACATCGATAAAAAACCCATCGACTTGTACGAGGTGTCCAGGTTTTTCACGTGGCATTGCAAACGGATCGCCATCCTTTGCTCCTTGAACAAACGTTTTCGATGGCACCCACACCATGCCTTTGGGCGGTGGAGTCGAAATTGTGTTTACTGGAGTTCTTGAAGACTCATTTTTGCTGTTGTTTTTACAACTAAAACTGATGAGTAAAAGTAGGAGGGAACCTGTGAATACGATTGAATGTTTGGACTTCATGATGAAAATTGTATTGGATTGACTTGAGTTAACCATCACAAATATAACGAAGTGAATTTATATATGTGGATTTGCCACATAAAACAGTTGTCATTAGTGAATTTAAATTTAGGTTTATTACTCGTTCAGGTTGATTAACAACGCATGTAGATACTTTTGTTTAGGTAATAAATAAATGCATAAAACAGGGCTAATTTTTTTAAAAGTTTCTTTGGTTATTCATGATTTTAAAATACATTTATCATAGAATTCAGATCCCAAGTCTAATTCTTCACAACCAATTATACTTTTTTTTAAGTTATTTTTTACTAAAAAATAACCGACTGTAAATAGGCTCTGTTTTGTAATGACTTGCTAATTGCCAAGTTTTTAGGCGACAGATTTATATGTTTCTAGTTATAAAATTTTCTATATTATTATGAAAAAAACCACCCTCTTAATTTTAATGATCGTTGCATCAATGCAAGTCAGTGCGCAACTGGTAAAAGAGAAATCTGTTAATGTAGCGATTGGCTTAGGGTTTAGTTATCCAACCGACGCCATTGATGTTTCAGGGTCTGGATTTTATATTCAAGGCGAATATGTAAATACGCTTAAAAAATGGATTGATATCCGACCTTATGCTGGGCTAATTTTAACCAAAACAAACTCGGATTATAACGATAGACATGGCACCGATTTCAAGTCTTCTACAAACGCGTTATTAATTGGAGCAAAGGCTCGGGTTATAGCCCCTATTCCATGGGTTGCCCCTTATATTGAAATTGGAATAGGAGTTTCAATGGGTTCTTTTGAAAACTTAACCCCCGTTACTAATATTGATAAAAGAGGTGTGTTTTTACACATTCCTTGGACGATTGGCTTGAAATTAGGGCCAAACCGAACGTATGACATTTCCTTTTCTTATTATGAACATCCCGCAGTTAAACAATTTAGTGCAGCTGCTACCATTGGGTTTTCATTTCCACTAAAAAGTAAATAATAGTAGTTAAGAAAGAGTATTGTATAAAATCTAATTTGGCATCAATTAATTAGCTAATTTTGAATTGAATATTTAAGCCAACTAAATGAAATACCTACTCACAGGACACGAGACCGAGCGACTCACATTTCGACTGCTTCAACCCGAGGATTTTAATACTTGGGTCGATTTATTTAAAGCGAAAAATAGTGCGAAGTTTTTAAAACTAGATCCAAAACTATCGGAAGTTGAATTGTGTAAATTATGGTTTGACAAATGTTTTCACAGGTATGAAAATGAATTAGGCGGTATGAACGTTTTGATTGATAAAGCCACCAACCGATTTGTTGGGCAATGTGGATTGTTAGTCCAAACCATTGAAGAAGTGAAAAGACTCGAAGTTGGTTATTCGGTGCTTCCAGCGTTTTGGAATCAAGGGTATGCCTTTGAAGCGGCCTCAAAATGTAAGCATTTTGCATTTGAAAATAATTTTGAAACATCTCTCATTTCAATGGTTCATGTTGATAACATAGCTTCTGAAAAAGTGGCATTAAAAAATGGCATGGGCTTTGAAAAAAAAATAAAGGATTTCAATATTTTCCGTATTGATAAAGACAATTGGACGCCCCCTCAATGATGAGCCCAGAAGTACTTACTATAGTTGTAGATTACTATCTTTTCAAAGGATCGAATTTTAAATTCTCTAACAAAGTTATAAACAAAAAAAGAGCCTTGCGACTGCAAGACTCTTTTAGTAAAATATAGTTTAGATAATTAGTTCGCTGAGAAAGTAACTTCAGTTCCTTCACTAGAAAACACAGCCTCCGTATCGGTTAAAGAAACAATTCTAACTAGTTGGTTTTCACTTCCGATATTAAACCCCGTTTGATTTGTATCATTCCATGACCAAGGTTCTGTTTCAACTTTAGTCCCGCTAGAGCTTCCAGTCCATACAAACGTATACGATCCGTACGTAGAGAAGGTGAGAGTCATTGAGGTTGCTGGTGTACAATTTTCAATCTGCTCTTCAGTATCGTCATCATATTCGATAATACATGGATCATTATACCACTCGTCAGTCCTGTCTTCACCTTCTTCGAAGACAGAAACTAAGGACCAAGTTTTAATTAATTTCACATGATTAGAGTCCGCATCAGCAGTCGTACTTTCATCCATTGGCTCTTCTTTTGCTGCGGTATATTCACCTGCAAGATTGTTACAACTGTCAAAGCCTGCATTTTCAGGAATGCTCCATTCTACGTTAAAAACAGCAGAGAAATTATCGTTAGTTTCAGTAACGACAACATCCGTTAAAGTTGCAATGGTTAGGTTTGAAGTTCCAGCGTAGAAATTTAAATCAACACTAGAAACAGTTCCAGAATCTTCATTCAGAACATAAGAACCATAAATTGTTTGAGAGTTTCCATCGACTACAAACCCCATGATATAATCTTCATCATTAAACTCAAGGTAGCTAAAGGTACATGTGTTTGCCACTCCTCTTGAAGTATTAGAGAAATTCCATTTTCCGTAAATAATTTTTTTAGCTTCAACAGCTGTTTGTTCTGAGACCGTCCCGGTCGCATCTAAAGTTGTAATTCCATTGGTTGTTTCGACAATAGGGTCTACTGCAACAGGGTCATCACTTCCACAAGCGGTGAATAGTACGATGGCACATAAATAAAGTAAATTTTTCATAATCTTAAAAGTTAAATTTAATTGCAAAAGTAAAGTTTTTTAAAGGATATCTTTATTTATTTTCGAAAAAATCACGTGATCAAGCTGTCAACTTCAATAAATAATTCAACCCCTTATCAATACTATACGACTTATATCAGTAGTGTCACGGAAGCTTTTAAAAACATGAAACCCATAACTTTCGTTATGGGTTTCTTAGTGCGGAGAGTAAGGGATTCGAACCCCTGGAGGTGTGACCCTCAACAGTTTTCAAGACTGCCGCATTCGACCACTCTGCCAACTCTCCAATCGGCTGCAAATATAAAAGGCTTTTTAGTTCTAGCAAATACTTTTAGTATTTATTTTCAAAAAATAATAATATCCCTTTTTAAGCATTAATTAAGAAAAACAGTTCGCTATCTACTTTATTATTTTATACTTTTGAAAAAACTTTTATTTATGGATATTATTCAGGCGTTAGAATGGCGCTATGCGACCAAAAAATTTGATTCTGAGGCGATCATCCCAGAAGTGACTATAGAACAGCTTAAACAGGCTTTTAACCTTACTGCAACTTCCTATGGACTTCAGCCAGTTAAGATGTTGTTGATTCGTAATAAAACAACTCTAAGCGAGTTAGTACCTTTATCTATGAATCAATCTCAGGTCGGGCAAGCCTCTCATCTATGTGTGTTTTGTGTCGATATGAGTATTGATGAAGCTTACATCCGAGATTATTTTGAGCGTATCAAATCCATTCGACAAACTCCCGATGCTGTTTTGAGTTCTTTTAGAGACAGTATTATTAGTAGTTTTGATAAAAAATCGGAAGAAGATTTGTTTAATTGGGGCGTCAAACAAGCGTATTTAGCCCTGGGAAATATGCTAACCGTGTGTGCCACTCAAGGCGTAGATGCCTGTCCAATGGAAGGTTTTGATCCCCAACAATACGATCGCTTTTTTAATTTAAAAGATAAAGGCTTAAGATCGGCATTGATTATGCCTATTGGATATCGTGCCGAAGATGACATGTTTAGAACGATGAAAAAAGTGAGAAAACCACTCAACGAATCAATTATAGAATTTAAATAGTAAACTTATGCCTGGATTTGAATTATTTGGTGATGCTGAACGAAAAGAAGTACATGATGTACTTGATAGTGGTGTTTTGATGCGCTATGGATTTGACGGCATGCGTCAGGGGCATTGGAAAGCAAAGGAATTGGAACACGCCATCCAATCTCGATTTGAGGTGAATCATGCTCAACTTCTTTCAAGTGGAACCGCTGCAGTGAGTTTAGCACTTGCATCGGCTGGCATTGGAGCAGGGGACGAAGTCATTATGCCATGTTTTACATTTGTTGCTAGTTTTGAAGCCATCATCATGTTGGGAGCCACGCCAATTATTGTTGAGATTGATGACACCCTGACTTTAGACATCGATGCAGTAAAAGCCGCTGTCACGCCAAAAACCAAGGCGATCATGCCAGTGCATATGTGTGGAAGTATGGCCAATCTAAATGCGCTTAAAGTCATTTGTGATGCACACAACTTAATACTAATTGAGGATGCCTGTCAAGCAATAGGAGGGACCTACGATGGAAAAGCGCTGGGAACTATTGGCGATTTAGGTTGTTTTTCGTTTGACTTTGTAAAAACCGTGACTTGTGGAGAAGGCGGCGTTGTCATTTCTAACAATAAGAAGTATTATACAAATGCCGACCATTATTCCGATCATGGTCACGATCATGAGGGATCAGATAGAGGGGCCGAAACACATCCTTTTTTAGGGTATAACTTTCGGGTCTCCGAATTAAATGCAGCCGTTGGTTTAGCACAATTTCGACGCCTAGACGATTTTATTGCAATTCAAAAAAAGCATTATACAATTATTAGAAATGAATTATCTAACATAGAAGGGCTTACTTTTAGAACCGTTCCAGAAGGAGGCGAAGAAAGTTATGCATTTTTAAACTTCTTTTTAGAGGATTTAGACACGGCCCGAAAGGTGAGTCACTCATTCAAAGAAAATGGAATCGATGTCTGTTTTCATTACTTCGATAACAATTGGCATTACATTCGTAAATGGGACCATCTAACAACTCAAAAATCGTTATTTCCTTTAAGCAAAGAATTGAAAGAAGGCTTGTCGTATTTGAAAGGTAAAACGTTTGAAAAGTCAGATCATTTTATTGGTCGAAACATTTCGTGTTTGATCAAATTATCTTGGACCGAAGCAGAAGTCATTCAAAGAGCCAAAACTATGGCTGCACTTATTCGAGAATCGATTGCTTAGTAGTTGATATATTCTACAATTTCTAAACCATAGCCGATCATTCCAACGCGTTTTTTTTGTTCGCTGTTTGAAATCAGTCCTAGTTTGTGAATATTTAGATCGTGAAGGATTTGCGCGCCAATTCCAAAATCTTTAGAATCCATTCCAATACTTGGTGCTTTAGTGACCGTTCCTGCTTTCTGGGTGTTTTTCACGATATCCAACCGTTTTAAAAGGTTGGCGGGTTGAATACTCTGATTGATAAATATAATGGCCCCTTTTCCATGCTTATTAACAAGCTTAAACATGCCGTCGAGTTGTTGGTCGGCATTATTAGTCAGCGTTCCTAAAATATCATTATTAACAAGGGTAGAGTTAATTCGCGTTGGCACCGTTTCGTCAGGGCTCCAAGTGCCTTTAGTTAAAGCAATATGAACCGCATCATTTGTCGTCTGTTGATACGCTCTTAATCTGAAATCGCCAAAGCGTGTTTCAATTTGAAAATCTTGTTTTTTCTTAATTAAAGAATCGTGTTCCATTCGATACGCCACCAAATCTTCAATCGAAATTATTTTTAAATCAAATTTTTCTGCAACGACTCTTAGTTCAGGCAAACGCGCCATGGAGCCATCGTCATTTAAAATTTCAACTAAAATTCCAGCCGGTTGGAATCCAGCCAAACGGGCTAAATCAACAGCGGCTTCCGTATGACCTGTCCGGCGAAGTACGCCTCCATTTTTTGCTTTTAAAGGAAAGATATGACCAGGACGTCCTAAATCGTGAGGTTTGGTGATTGAATCAACCAAAGCTTTGATCGTTTTTGAACGATCTGAGGTAGAAATTCCCGTCGTACATCCATTCCCAATCAAATCCACAGAAACGGTAAACTGTGTGTTGTGTAATACCGTATTATTTTGAACCATCATATTAAGATCCAATTCATCACATCGGGTTTCGGTGAGTGGGGCACAGATCAAGCCACGACCGTGTAAGGCCATGAAATTGATCATTTCGGGAGTTACTTTTTCAGCGGCTGCAATGAAATCGCCTTCATTTTCTCTATTTTCATCATCAACAACCACAACTACTTTTCCGAGTCGAATGTCATTTATAGCATCTTCAATACTATTTAATTCCGTTTTTCCTTGTGTAGGTTGTTCTGTAATTGACATGCTTATTTTTTTTTGTAAATATATTATAACTAATCTATTCCTTAAGTAATTTTAGATAAATCTTCCGTCATTTTCTTGCTAAAATAGATTCGATATAGAACAAATAACGGCAGTCCTAATAGAATGAAAACAACCGAATTGGTCATGAAATTTTTCTTTAAAAGTGTATAGAAATTAGATTGATTCATCACTGTTTTTTTGAATAACATTAAAAAGAGAATCGTGGCTATTGATGCCACAATAATCAAAATTGGACCTACAGTAGGAAATCCGTTGTTATTTAATATGGAGCCTCCCAAGCCAAATACGACCATTACAAAATAGAGAACGACAGCTAGTTTAGAGTTTTCTTTAAAATCGGTTAAATGACGTATACCCGTTTCATATTTTTCATTTAAAAGTTGACCACTCATTCTAAGTTCTAGTTCACTAATCCCTCTGTTTTTTAGATGTCCTAAAGCTACAGATTTGTAGTTGTAAGAAAGCCCAAATTGGCGGTAATTTTTAACAATGTCGATGAGTTGTTCGTTGCTAGATCGTTCTAATTCATCACTGTTTTCAGAGGATGAAGACGCAAGAGTTAAAACCTCTTTATTGGTGTTGACACTGTTTATGAGAGGAATTAAGATACTATCAAAATCAACCAACGCTCGATCTTTTGTGGCTCTGTTTGTGAGATAAATACTAAAAGGGAGTACGATTAAAGTGGACAGCCATGTTGCAAAAACAGGGTCCAAACTACTATCTTCCGCACTATTTTTGGCAAACAACCCGATGAAATGATAGGTTAAAAAGATGAGTATCGCAATGATAAGTGGGAGTCCAATCCCCCCTTTTCGAATTAAAGCACCTAGTGGTGCTCCAATGAAAAATAAGATGATACACGAAAATCCTAAAACAAATTTATCATGCATTGAAATAATGTGTTTATTTATATTTACTTCAGACAGTAAGAGTGATTTTGATTTAATTTTAAGATCATCCTTAGCCGATTTAATAGAATTAAGTGCGATATCGAGTAATTGAATGGCCTTTTTCTCTGAAAACAACTCGAGTATGACAAACTCCTTTTGTATTGAATCAACTTCTTTTACGTTGTAAGCGATATTTAAATTTTGTGTATTAGAACGGTCCAGCATCTTTTTAGAAAACCCTTCTAGGACTTTATCTTTTGTTATATTAAGAGAGTCAATAGTAGTGCTAAGGTCACGTACCCCGAGCATCGTATAACGTTTAGACGATTGTTTGTCTTCATAGTCAATATCGTTAAACTGAGACACGTCAATATTGATGATATATTTGTCAAACGTACTTTTTGCCTGTGGCTTATTTTTGGTGCGCTTGATATAGTTTTTAGGTTGAAGCTCGTCATAAAAATTCCCATCAATCAATACTAACTGAAGGATATCTGAGTTCTCATTACTAATAAATTGTCCAGTGTTCGATTTGATAACTGTATTGTTGACATTAGAATTCCCTTTTTTCTGATGAATAATCACATCTCTTAAAAAAGAACCATTTTCACCACTTTTTTCGGCAACCTTAATATTGATGCCATCGAGTTGATTAAATTGCCCTTCGGCGATCGCCATCGCAGGTTTGACCTTTGCTATATTTTTCCTCAGATTGTAAAAGCTATATTCTGCGGCAGGAATGACGTTATTGGCAAAGAAAAAACTAATTACTGCAAGGAATACAATAAACATACTTAAGCTCTTCATGGCTCTTTGCAGTGAGATTCCAGTAGATTTCATGGCCGCAAACTCATAGTTTTCGGAAAACCCACCAAACACCATTATTGAGGCTAATAGAATGGTAAGTGGGAGTACGAGTGCTACAATTCGAGGTGAAACATAGAGTAAAAACTTCAGTATGACCACAATTTCTAATTCTTTTCCAGCGAGTTCAGAAATATAAACCCAAACAGATTGTAACAAAAAAATCATCATCAGTATCAAAAAGACACTGAAAAATGTTTTCAAAAAAGTGGTTAATATGTAGCGGTCTAAGAGTTTCAATACAAATTCCTAATCTAAGTTATTGATGTAAAAATCATCATATTTTGATGCATCAAAGGTAAATAAGGTTTCGGACAAAGGTTGATTTGTTTTAAAAGAATTTACAGTTAAAATGGTTTTGGTACTGTTGGCACCAATTTCTATAAGTCGGTACACATGTTGGGTATTGATGTCAATACCTAACAAAACATATTCAATTTCGGAAGTACTGTCAATCGGATCCAATCGGATGTATTGAATTTTGCGGCCTTGGATGTTTTGAATGATGTCCATTTTATAATTATATCCCTTTTCATAGAAAGTCAACATTTTACTTGGAGTGATGGTGTTATCATCACCGCTATTAAAGCTCGAAATGGTGACTTCTTCATCCTCGGGACTGATGGTGTAAAGCGATTGCCCATCAAATAAGCGTTTGATTCCCAAAATATTTAGAGAATATTTTTCGTCAGATAATGTGATATTACCTCGTGTTTCTTGATGAATATTTTCTTCAGAATTTTCTAAAACATATTTAAATTCCAAAACCATATTATCATAGCTTTTAACTTTGGCACTTACAGCTTCCAATAGCGTTTGCGCTTCTGGTTCACGATTTTGAGCCAGACCGATGGTCCAACTAAATACACATATAATGGTTACTAATAGTTTCATAATTTTTAACTGCTTTGTTCTTGATCTAAAAATTGATTTAAGGCGATGATGTCAGGAATCAATACTTGTCGTGCTTTGCTACCTTCAAAATTCCCTACAATACCTGCGGCTTCTAATTGATCGATTAAGCGGCCCGCACGATTATAACCCAATTTTAATTTTCGTTGTAATAATGATGCAGACCCTTGTTGTGCATTGACAATCACTTCCGCTGCTTCTCTAAACAATTGATCTCTTTCGTTGATATCATTATCAAGACTTGTGCCAGAATCTTCACTGATGTATTCAGGTAAAATATAAGCCTCTGGATACGCTTTTTGCGAACCAATATATTCGGTAAGTTTTTCCACCTCAGGGGTATCCACAAATGCACACTGAATACGAACCATGTCATTTCCTTGGGTGTATAATAAATCTCCACGACCAATTAATTGATCGGCACCCGAACTGTCTAAGATGGTACGAGAATCTATTTTAGAAGTCACACGAAACGCAATACGCGCTGGGAAATTTGCTTTGATAATTCCTGTAATCACATTTACCGACGGTCGTTGTGTCGCAATAATAAGGTGAATTCCAATGGCTCTTGCCAACTGTGCTAAACGTGCAATTGGTGTTTCCACCTCTTTACCAGCCGTCATAATCAAATCTGCAAATTCATCGACGACCAACACGATATAAGGTAAAAACTTATGCCCGTCATTCGGATTCAATTTACGCGCCTTAAATTTATCGTTATATTCTTTGATATTTCTACAAAATGCATTTTTGAGCATCTCATACCGATTGTCCATCTCAATACATAATGAATTCAGAGTATTGATTACTTTTTTATTATCGGTAATAATGGCTTCTTCGCTGTCTGGGAGTTTAGCGAGGTAATGGCGTTCAATTTTATTAAATAAGGTCAGCTCCACTTTTTTAGGATCTACCAACACAAACTTCACTTCTGCAGGATGTTTTTTATAGAGTAATGAGGTGAGGACGGCATTTAATCCAACGGATTTCCCTTGACCTGTAGCACCCGCCATTAAAAGGTGAGGCATTTTCGCCAAATCGACGACAAAGGTTTCATTGCTGATATTTTTACCTAAGGCTATCGGAAGTTCCATCTCTGATTGTTGAAACTTCTGAGATGCAATCACCGAATGCATAGACACAATGGTTGAATTTTTATTTGGAACTTCGATACCAATGGTACCACGTCCAGGAATTGGTGCAATGATTCGAATGCCTAAAGCCGACAGGGACAATGCAATATCGTCTTCTAAGTTTTTAATTTTCGAAATCCGAACGCCCGCTTCTGGAATAATTTCATAGAGGGTGACCGTGGGTCCAATCGTAGCTTTGATACTGGCAATGCCAATTTTGTAGTTGTTGAGTGTTTCAACAATCTTATTTTTATTTTCTTCGAGTTCTTCTTGATTAATGGTAATCCCTTCTGTATCGTATTTTTTTAGAAGGTCTAAAGAGGGGAATTTAAATTTAGAGAGTTCTAAAGTTGGATCGACTTCTCCAAAATCTTCCACCAATTTAGCGGCTAGATTATCTGTTTCAGAAACTTCTTCCTCGGAAATTTCAATTTCCATTTCAAGGTCTTCTTCAATTACGTCATCAACCATTTCGATGTCCTCAACTTCAGGAATTTCAACTTCCATATCGACATCTAAACTAGAGTGCTTAGAAATCGTTGGTTCTAAGTTTTCAAGGGGCATTTCGAAAGACGATTTTATAGACTCGGTATTATCATCATAAATAGAATCTGAATCAGATAGTTCCGATTCAAGTTCTTTTTTGGTTTTCGCAAACAAGGCTCCGATTTGTTGTGGAGTCACTTTGAATCGGATGGCGATATAAGAAATCATTAAAAACACCAATACCAGAGCCGTTCCAATTTTTCCGATATAATCTTGAGAAAAAAGATTTAGTTCATAACCAATAATACCGCCCAAACTTGGGAAGTTCTCAAAGGCAAATCCAAACAAAGCAGCAGACCAAATAATAATTAATGTGCCCCAAAACCAATTTCGAAATAACCGTTTACCAGAAGAATTAGACACCACCGAAACTCCTGAAAGGAAAATTAAACCCGAGACTAAAAAGGATGCAATTCCAAATCCTTTATAAATGAGAAGATGACTCACCCAAGCCCCAACTTTACTTAACCAATTATTGGCACTTACGCCACGGCTTGTAAAGTCGCCTAAAACACTTTGGTCACTTTGTCCTGTAAAAAGATAGGAGAGAAGCGCTATAAATAAGAGAATCCCTAGAATGATCAAAAAACTCCCCAGCACCAATCGTTGTGAATTGTTGAGGGTGAATTGAGGGATTGAAAATCGTTTTTGGGGTATTGTTTTTTTGGACGTTTTGGCCATTGCTGTATCGACGGTTTTAACAAAAATACAAATTACTTGCGTTTATTCTATAACACTAGGTATTTTGTTTTAAATTTAATCGTAATTAGCAGATTTTGAGACTGTTTTCTGTGTAGTATATTTGTGATTGTTTCACAAATAATGGAAGTTCCGTTTTTACGATATGGAATTCATTAATTAAATCTTTTCATTTCTGTATCCCTTGAAAACCCATTTAGAAAGAGGAATAAAATAAATTGAACTTAAAATTTATTTAAAATTATTGAATCTTTCATCTTTTAGCATCATTTTTGCTATCGTATTATAAACCTTAAATTGTATTCAATTGAAAAAGCTATTTAAAATCCTTGGTATTTCGTTGTTGGTCGTTCTTTTAATCTTAATAGCAACGCCCTTTCTGTTTCAAAGTAAAATTAAAGAATCCGTTAAAACGGTATTAAACGATGCGGTCCATGCACACATTGATTTTGAAGATGTTAACTTAAGTCTTATAAGCAGTTTTCCCCAAGCAAATGTGGCCGTTCATAATTTAAAAGTCATCAATCAAAAGCCTTTTGAAGGCGAAACGTTAGCAACGGTTAAATTGATCTCATTTGAAATGCCCATAATGGAATTATTTAAATCGGCAGATGAGGGACCAATTGTGGTAAATTCAATTGCGATTGACGAAGCCCTTATCGCTATTAAATCAGATCAATCAGGAAATACCAATTATGATATTGCTAAAGAATCTGAAAGTACGACCCCAGAAACTGAGGCTGTCAATGCGGGCTTTGAATTTAATATTGAACATTACTCGCTTACCAATAGTGCCATTAGTTATCAAGATGAAGCCTCAAAGACTTTTGTGGAGTTATCAGAGCTAAACCACTCTGGAACCGCTGCTTTTTCAACGAAAGTTTCGGAGTTAAATACAACCACAGAAACACGTGTTAGTTTTGCCATAGATAGTGTCAACTATTTAAATAAGACGTCCATAAAGTTAGATGCGCTCCTAGATTTAGATTTAAAGAATAACAAATATACGTTTAAAGACAACAAAGCCTATATCAACCAATTACCATTAGAGTTTAATGGCTTTGTTAAGCTATTGGACGACAGTCAGGAAATTGACATCAGTTTTAAAAACTCGAGTTCATCTTTCAAAGATTTCCTTGGATTGATGCCCGAAGCCTATTCAAAAAGCATAGAAGGTGTGTCCACAACAGGGAGTTTTAGTGTGGATGGATGGGTCAAAGGATGGGTCACCGATACCACAATTCCGACGATGGATGTGCGGATTATTTCAAACAATGCTTCTTTTAAATATCCAGACCTTCCTAAAGGAGTGGAAGCCATTTCGATCGACGCAAGTCTAAAAAATGATTCTGGAAATGCCGATGATACGTATGTCACCATCAAAAATTTAAAATTCAAAATCGATGAGGATGAATTTAAAACCTCGGCCAGCATTAAAAACATATCCACAAACATGTTAGTAGATGCCACGATTGATGGCACTTTAAATTTGGCAAACATCACCAAAGCCTACCCCGTTGAATTAGAGCATGAATTAAGCGGGCTTTTAAAAGGGAAGCTGAAGACTGTTTTTGATATGAATGCCATTGAAACGAATGCCTATGAACGCACCAAAAATAATGGAGCTATTTCAATCACCGATTTTATTTTTTCCTCTAAGGATATCGTCAATCCAATTAATATTTCGAAGGTTGACATTCAATTTAAAACTGGAATTGTAACGCTTCAGTCCTTTGCAGCCACCACCGGAACTAGTGATCTGGCCGCTACAGGTACCATCAACAATTTATTGGGATTCCTTTTAAGTGATCAAACACTTCAAGGTAATTTTAAGGTTAACTCTAACTCCTTTGCGGTGAGTGATTTTATGGTAGAAGGCGGTGCAGAATCCACTCAAACAGAACCCACAGAATCTTTAAAAATCCCTGCTTTTTTAGACTGTATTATTATGGCTGATGCAAAAACGGTTCTCTATGATAATTTAACGCTTCAAGATGTGAAAGGAACAGTTATTATTAAAGACGAAAAAGCAATTTTAAAAAATATGTCTTCAAGAATTTTTGAGGGTAATTTAACCATCAACGGGACCGTCAACACACAAAACGAGACGCCCACGTTTGATATGGATCTCGGGATTGATCGTTTTAATATTTCACAATCATTCAACGATTTAGAAATGTTAAAAAGTATCGCGCCCATCGCCAAAGCATTGCAAGGAAAACTAAATAGCACCTTTAAAATTTCGGGCGATTTATCGAATGATTTCACCCCTCAATTAAACTCCATCACAGGGGATGCCTTTGCGGAATTATTAACCACCAAAGTGGAGCCTAAAAATGCCGCCGTTTTTGATAAATTACAAGGCGCTTTATCGTTTGTAGATTTTGATCAATTGGATTTAAAAGATCTCAAAACTAAGCTTAATTTTAAAAATGGAAAGGTGAATGTCAGTCCGTTCGATATCACTTATGAAGATATCAAAATTACAGTTTCTGGTGCCCATAGTTTTGATAATAAGATGGGGTATGAGGCTGTTTTTGATGTCCCTGCAAACTATTTTGGAACTGAAGTGAATAGTTTAATCGCTAAAATTAACAGTGATGAAGCCAACAATCTGACCATTCCCGTCACAGCCTCGATTGGAGGGAGTTTTACAAGTCCTACCGTATCCACCGATTTAACCAGTGGGGTTACCAATTTAACCAAACAACTGGTCGAAATTCAAAAACAAAAATTGATTAATCAAGGGACAAACGAAATCAAAGATGCGATTGGAGGTCTTTTAGGGGGTGATCCCAAACCCAATAATGCCGTTAAAGACGTATTGGGCGGTTTGCTAGGAGGGACGTCAAAAAAAGACTCAACGACTACCGAATCTAAAAACCTTGTTAAAGACGTTCTTGGAGGATTCCTTGGCGGGAAGAAAAAGAAATAGGCTAGGGGTGACTGAACTACATTATGAACTTACATAGGTTTTAAATCAACTAGTAAAAGAGATTTCGCAGGATTATGGTAATAGTTCTTGTTTAGTTCCTCTAAAATTAATGATTTCAATACTCTTTTCTCTAGGATTTATTCTATAAATGACATAATTATTTTTATCAACTAATCCTTTGCGAACATTTTTATAGTTTCCTGCTGCGGGATAGATTTTCGGGTATTTACTTATTCGATTTAAAAGGTTTTTTAGATTTTGTTCTAAATTAAGAATTTCCATTACTGTCCACTCTTCCTCTAAAAACGCTATAACTTTATCTAAACCTTTTTCAGCTTGTGGGGTCCAAACGATTTTTAATGCCATTTATCAAAACGTTCCATTACAGTTTCACTAGCGGTATAATTCCCTTTGTCAGCTTGGGTTAATCCAGTTTTGATTTCCTGCTGCTCTTCTTTAGACATTTCACTCCACCAATCTTCATGATCATCTTCAAAAACTTTTTTAATTTTTGCGAGAAGACTTTCTTTTTGTGTTTGCAACAAAAGATGCATCAGTTCTAATTTTGTGGTTTCAACACTCATAATCTCAATTATTATAGGACAAAGATAATTATTTATTTCATTCACTAATTTACAAATTTTATTTTTAAAAAATGGACGAACCCTGTTTATGCTTTAAATCTTTCTTTGTCGTAAGTGTCACGCTTGTGTCGTTTCACAAACTCAAACAAATAGTTATCTTATTATATTATCTACTCATTTTTATTTTTTATGTTCTTTTTTCTAACCAGTTTCAAGTAAAAGATGTTGGCGCTATCTTAGGGGTTTTATACTCCAAATTGATTTAAATGGTGATCGATATGTTTATAAAACATATTATTCCATCCCTTAGTTAGCTTTCCAAATGAGTGTGATTTTCTTCCATTAAAATAATTTTCACCAAGATTTTGAGTTTTCTTAAGGTATTCAATTAGTAATTTTTTCTCTTTTTCAAAATCCCTTTCGTTTGGAATAATCAAAACGCCCAAAAACCTTAAAAAAATTATTTAATCAATTATAGTTTTTGATTACTTTTTGGAAGGAAGAAAAAGAAATAAGATTAGAACACTAAATTTAATCATAGGTCAAGACTAAAAAAATCGCCATAGAATTACTTCCTGACGATTTTTATTTAACTAAATCTAGTAACCATACTAATTTTTCATCACTCGCTTCGTAATTGTATATAATGTTGTAATCGTTATAGTGTACTAGGCAAACTTCAAATATTATATTGAGTGGACTAAAAACGTCATTTAATTGGGAAATTGACAAAGATAAATCAGCTTTACTTAAGCCACCATTTCTTATAGAGTTTCTTATAATGTGTGGAGCTGATTTTATCTATCGTTATAGTCCTATTATTGTTCCTTAATCATATCTAAATTTAATTGATGGCCATCAGGATTGTTTCCAATGAGTTTCATTGAATCAGTTTGAATGGATGTTATTGTATAAAATACAGTGTTTTTTTTAGTCTCATTAAACAAAGAATACTCCTGATAAAAATAAAGACGAATTTCTTCATTTTCTTTAATTAGTTTCCATGTTAAAATGCTAGATTCCTGGCTTTCACTCTGCCAATTTGAATTATCCATATTCCAATACCGTGGTAAATATGTTCCGTTGTTCAATAGTTCTAACCCCTGTTCGTAGTTCCATAGAATATCACTACTTCCATCAATTTGTAAATCCCATTTTCCTTCTACATTTGGAAGATCTATTGTATCATTATCTTGACAAGACGTTAATGATATTATAATTGCGAATAATAGATTGTTAATTTGTGACATATTCTTTAATTTATTGGATAATTATTTTCTTTGTATAGGTATTTCCATTATTTGACTTAACTTTAATAATAAAAATTCCCTTTTCCCATATTCTTAAATTAATGTACGGAATATCTTCGTATAATATTTCCCTACTGATGACAAGTTGTCCCTTCAAACTATAAATTTCAATTGTCCCTCTAAATTCACTTACTGTTGAATCTTCACCTAAATAGTCACTTTTGTAATCTATTTTTTCCAAGTATTCCCACGAATATTTAGAGCTGCTTTTAATACATCTTTTTGACTGATTTGCCCGATTAATTTCCCATTCTCTACGACTGGGAATCGTCTTCTTTTAGAGTTGATGAATTTGGTCGCTGCATCAAAAATATTCATATCCTTGTCAATGGTATCCACATTGGTGATCATTTTTTTGGCCACCGTATTGTCGCTATCAGAAGGCATATTGTAATATTTACTTTCAGAAATATGTTTGATACAGTCCGTTTCAGAAATAATACCAATCAATTCATTCTTATCGTTGACGACTGGTCCTCCAGATATTTTATGGGCGATTAATAGATGAATCACATCATCTAAAGAATCGTCGGGATTAAAGGTGATTAATTTTTTAGTCATATAATCGGATACTAAAAATTGTGCGCTTTTAGCACCTTGAGAGACCTCTCTTTTTCCTTGAAAACTTTTAAACCCCATAATTTATTGTTTTAGTTAGACTTAAAGTTACTCATTTTTAAATATTTAAAATCATTAATTTGATTTTAATTTCTTTAATGTGATCGATTTACTTAATAAGTGATGATCCCAAGTATGAAATGCTTTTTATTAGAAATAAAAAAAAATGGTTATGAAGACGAGCATAGGGGCATCGCATCGGTATAAATGTATAAAAAAAAACAATACATTTTTAAATAATTGTATTTTTGTGTCATTATGGATTCAATCACTCAAATTGTATTAGGTGCCGCTTGTGGCGAAGCCGTTCTCGGAAAAAAAATAGGCAATCGGGCTTTGTTGTTTGGGGCGATTGGTGGCACTATTCCAGATTTGGATGTGTTTATTGGAAAATTGCTGTTCAATAATGAAATTGATGCGATGGCCTTTCATCGCGGATTTATGCATTCATTTCTGTTTGCTATTTTGGCGGCCGTTGGATTTGGAATGTTGGTCTTTTGGATTTATAACCGTGGAAAACGCTTTGGTATGACCACTCAAAAGGAGTGGATGTGGTTGTTTTTTGCATCCATTTTCACACATCCAATTTTAGATTCGTTCACAGCGTATGGCACTCAATTGTTTGCGCCGTTTTCTAACTATCGAGTGGCGTTTAACAACATATCGGTTGCAGATCCTATGTACACGCTCCCGTTTTTGATTGCTTTAATTGTGGTGATGTGTTTTAATCGAACCTCGACGAAGCGTCGTTTGTTTTTACAGATTGGGCTAGGAGTGAGTTCGTTGTACATGTTGTTAACGTTGGCGAATAAACACCATGTAAATGGAGTGTACAAACAGTCTTTGGCAGATCAGAAAATTGAGTATTTACGGTTTCAAACTCAACCCACGATTTTAAATAATATCTTATGGTACGGAACTGCTGAAACCACTGAGGCGTATTATGTTGGGTTTTATTCGATTTTAGATGCCGAAGCAACTGTCAGTAAATGGCACAAACTACCTAAAAATCATGATTATATTGAAGGTATGCCCAAAGATTTAGAAACCTTGGCTTGGTTTAGTAGTGGGTTTTATAACCTGAATGAAACAGCCGATCCCGACACGTTTTTATTTAAAGATTTACGCTATCCATTGATGGACGAAAGCGATCCAAATTCTTCAGTTTTTAAATTTACCATTACTAAAAAAGGAGACCGTTGGGAAGCGGCACCGTTTTATGCGTCCGATGTTTCCTCGGATGCATTAGATTCTTTTTGGACCCGTCTAAAAGGGATTTAAGATAAAATTCCGACTGTTTTCATGCAGGCTTTCATCTTTTGATACGTTCGTTCGATGTCATTATCCAACCCAATTGAAAACCGAATCAGGCCTTCACCCAGTCCCATTTCTTTTTGTTCGTCTTCTGGGATTTCCGATGACGTAGAACTTCCTGGCGCACTAAACAAAGTTTTATGAAATCCTAAACTCACGGCCAAATACCCTAAATTTTCTTTTTGCATGAGCTCCATTAACGCATTGGCTTTTTCCAGACTTCCAGCATCAATGGTCATCATGCCACCAAAACCGTATTCTGAATGCATCATCTGTTTAAAAATAAGATGAGATGGATGTGATTCTAAACCAGGGTACACTGTTTTTAGCCCGTCTTTTTCAAACCTTTCGGCTAAATACAGGGCGTTTGCACTGTGTTGTTTGATTCGGATGTGAAGCGTTCGAAGGTTTTTTAAAATGGATGCAGACACACGGCTGTCCATGGTGGAACCAAATAACATGCCAGCGCCATCAATAACGCTTCTTAAACGGTCAATCATTTCTTGCGTACCGCAAACGACACCACCCACCGTATCACTAGAGCCATTGATAAATTTGGTTAAACTATGAATCACAATATCCGCTCCTAAGGTTTTTGGTGAAATAGATAAAGGTGAAAACGTATTATCCACGACTAATTGTAAGTTGTGTTTTTTTGCCAGTTCAGAAAGCCCTTCAATGTCAGCAACTTCCAAGAGAGGATTACTCACCGATTCACAGTACAATACTTTTGTGTGTGGAGTAATGGCAGCTTCGACGACCGCTAGTTTGGTAATATCAACAAAGCTTGTTTGAATGTTGAGTTTGGGTGTAAAGTTTTTTAGAAATGCATAGGTACCTCCGTATATTGTACGACTCGAAACCACATGATCACCTGCTCCACAAAGTTGCATAAGTACCGCTGTAATGGCGCCCATTCCAGATCCAAAAACATTGGCGGTTTTGGTAGCTTCCATCGCTGCAAGGGCTTCCCCTAAGTATAAGTTAGAGGGCGTTGTGTGCCGTGCATATAAATGACAGCCGTCTGAGTTGCCTTCAAAAGTATCAGACATGGTTTTGGCAGACATAAAGGTAAAGGTCGTTGCATCTGAAATAGAGGGGTTGATGCCTCCAAATTCTCCAAAATATTGTAAGTCTTGTATGTTGTTTGCGGGTTTGAAAGCCATGATTGGTTAGATTGATTAGTCCTTCAAAGTTGATGAAATTTAGAATTATAAACAATAACTATCTTTATTTGCAATAAATAAATCTAAGTATTGACTTATATATAGATGAAAAATTTATATTTTTGAATTAATATTTATAGAATCAGAAATTTAATCAAAATGAAATTAGACACGATCGATACACAACTGTTGAATTTTCTTCAGGAGGATGCAAAACAAACTAATAAAGAGCTGTCTGCTAAGCTAGACATGTCGGTCACAGCCGTATACGAACGCATTAAAAAGCTCGAAAAGGCGGGAGTTATTGATAAATACGTTGCGTTGGTTAACAAACAAAGTGTTGGAAAAGCCTTTGTGGCGTTTTGCCATATAAAATTGGTTAAACATTCTCAAGAATTAGTCAATCAATTTGAAAAAGAAGTGGCCACTATTGACGAAGTTTTAGAAGCTTACCACCTGAGTGGTGATTATGATTATTTATTGAAAGTCCACGTAGAAGATATGGCGTCTTTTCGAAAATTTATGGTCAGTAAACTCACAAATATTGATCATATCGGTAGTAACAATAGTATGTTTGTGATTTCTGAAGTAAAACATACCACAGCTGTCAATATTTAGCCATCAAATTATTCTTCCATTGAATATATGTTTGTACTTTTGTTTAAATTAAAAAATAAATTATTATGAAATCATATGATGTTGCTATCATAGGATCTGGGCCTGGCGGCTATGTCGCTGCCATCCGTTGTGCTCAATTAGGAATGAAAACCGCAATTATTGAAAAATATGCCACTTTAGGGGGCACTTGTTTAAATGTTGGGTGTATTCCAAGTAAAGCTTTACTCGATTCATCGCACCACTACGAAGATGCCGTAAAGCATTTTGAAACCCATGGAATTGAAATTCCAGGCGAAATCAAAATCAACCTTGAAAAAATGATTGGTCGAAAGCAAGCTGTTGTGGATCAAACTACTGGAGGAATTGATTTTTTAATGACTAAAAATAAAATTGATGTTTACCATGGGATGGGGGCTTTTAAAGATGCTACTCACATTACCATTAGTGGCGAATCTAACGAAGAAATTGAAGCTAAATATAGCATCATAGCAACCGGAAGTAAGCCAACGACCTTGCCATTTGCAACGGTTGATAAAGAACGTATCATCACTTCTACGGAAGCCTTGAAATTAAAAGAAATCCCAAAACACCTAATTATTATCGGTGGGGGAGTCATCGGCTTAGAATTAGGTCAAGTCTATAAACGACTGGGATCTGAAGTGACGGTCATCGAATATATGGACCGCATTATACCAACCATGGATGCTGGCTTGTCTAAAGAACTAAATAAAGTTTTTAGAAAGCAGAAATTTAACATCAATGTTTCTCACAAGGTCACTTCTGTCAAACGTAATGGAGATGAAATTACCGTAATTGCAGAAAACAAAAAAGGCGACCTAGTTGAATTTAAAGGGGATTATTGTTTAGTATCTGTTGGTCGTAGCCCTTATACCGCTGGATTAAATGCTGAATCTGCAGGTGTAAAGTTAACCGACCGTGGACAAGTAGAAGTAAACGGACATTTACAAACGTCTGCATCTAATATTTATGCTATTGGTGATGTCATCAAAGGAGCCATGTTGGCGCACAAAGCCGAAGAAGAAGGGGTGTTTGTCGCCGAAACTATCGCAGGTCAAAAACCACATATCGATTATAATTTAATTCCTGGTGTTGTATATACATGGCCAGAAGTTGCTTCTGTCGGAAAAACAGAAGAACAGCTAAAAGAAGCAGGTATTGCCTACAAAACAGGCCAGTTTCCAATGCGTGCATTGGGACGTAGTCGTGCTAGTATGGATCTAGATGGTTTTGTTAAAATACTAGCCGATAAAACCACTGATGAAGTCCTAGGCGTTCATATGATAGGTGCGCGTTGTGCCGATTTAATTGCAGAAGCCGTTGTGGCGATGGAATTTAGAGCGTCTGCTGAAGATATTTCAAGAATGTCACATGCACATCCAACTTTTGCAGAAGCCATTAAGGAAGCTGCTTTAGCCGCTACTGAAGATCGAGCACTGCACATCTAAGAATTCTTTCCTATATTTTATAAACCCTCCTTAATGGAGGGTTTTTTTGTTTTTAATCATTTTTTTTTCTCGTATATACCTTAATAGTTATTATTTTTTAATATATTTAACTAGTTGACTGACAGTGTTTTGTATAAGTAATTTATGAAATAGTTAAACAAAACCTTTATTAACAGATTTGAGACATATCAAAAATGCCCCAATGATAATACCCAAACCTAACTTTGAAAGAAAATTACCTATCAAGTAAACTAACAGATCAAGCGTTAGTGGATTTAATTATAACTACGGGAAATCCTGCATTGTTTAAAATTTTGTACGAGCGTTACAGCCAAATGGTTTTAAATAAGTGTATGAGCTTTTCAAAAAATAGCCAGGAAGCTGAAGATCTTTGTCAAGATATATTTTTAAAACTACTCGATAAAATTTCTACTTTTAATGGAACTTCCAAATTTTCTACATGGCTATACGCATTCACTTTTAACCATTGCGTAAATCATTACCATAGAAATAAGTTTAATAAGTTTGAGAAAAATGCGGCTAATATTGAGCAAATGTGTGATGAATTTATCAGCCAATCCAATGAAGAGGACTTTAGTAAACTTCTTAAATTAGAAAAATTAAAAGAAGCCATGAACATGATTTCTGTTCATGACAAGCAAATTTTGATCTTAAAATACCAAGAGTTCAAGAGCATCAAAGAATTAGTCGTCTTTTATAATGTTGGAGAAAGTGCAATCAAAATGAGATTAAAACGCGCAAAAGAAAAGCTATTAACCGTTTATAACAACTATCAGTACGAGGCTGCAATTTAGTCTCTATTTTTTATTGCGTTTATTATAATTTTTATCGCCTCTTGTTTGCGGTTTTTTATATTTTTTAGCAATAACGAACTTGTAAGAACCCCCTAGATTTTCCTTCTTATTTTTATCTTTTTTATCATGAAATGCTGGGCCAGGCGCATCTTCATCCGTTTGTTTATGCGGATTGTAATGTTCTCTTATTTGAGGTCGCTCTTCTTCGATGAGTTCATTTGAAATTTCAACAGTATCAGGAATTTCTAATGTTTCAATCGTCATTTTCATTAGCGCTTCAATTGCATCCTTATAATCGGTTTCATTTTCTTTAGAAAAAAGTAAACTCGTACCTTTTCGTTTAGCACGCCCAGTTCGACCGATTCGGTGCATATAATTTTCTGGGTATTCAGGCGTATCAAAATTGATCACATGAGATACATCATCAATATCCAACCCACGAGCCATTACATCGGTTGCTACTAAAATTCTATTGAATCCATTTCTAAATTGATCGATACTTCGTAAACGATAATTTTGGGTTTTGTTTGAATGAATCACACAAGATTCTCCATGGTAAACCTCTTCTAATGATTCAAATAAGCGATCGGCCATACGTTTATTAGAAACAAAAATCAGCACGCGATAATAGGCATCCCGATCGTCCATTAAAAATCGAATCAGATTTACTTTTGTATAATAATTGGGAACATCATAACGATACTGTACAATATTTTCGAGAGGCGTTCCAGAGAGTGCTACCGAAATACGCTCAGGACTGGTAAAAAAGTCGGTAATCAAGGCATCAACATCCGAAGTCATTGTTGCTGAAAACATAATATTTTGACGACGTTCTGGCAATAAATCAAATATATTGATGAGTTGGTGTCTAAAGCCCAAATCGAGCATAACATCCACTTCATCAATAACCAGTTTTTGAATGTTTTTTAGTTGAAGCACCCGACTGAGTGCCAAATCATACAAACGTCCAGGAGTCGCGACAAGGATGTCTATCCCTTCTGCAATTTGCTGTTTTTGTGTATTAATATTGGTGCCTCCATAGACGCCCAAAACACGGTTATTAGTATAAACGTTGAGCTCTTCTAAGGTATCAACAACCTGAACGACGAGTTCGCGTGTTGGTACTAAAATTAGAATTCGAGGATTTTCTTGATTGGTATATGTTAAGTTTCTAATAAGGGGTAAAGAGTACGCAAGTGTTTTACCGGTCCCTGTTTGTGCAATACCAACCACATCTTTTCCTGCACAAATGACATTAAAAGAGGCTTCCTGAATGGGGGTTGGTTCTACAAATCCTAAATCTTCAAGTGCATTACTTAAAGGAGTCGTTAATTTAAAGTCTTCGAAAGATACCATTGAAAATAATTTGCGACAAAGGTAAGGTATTCTTATAAAGTGACGATTTATTATTTAGATCTGATTAACTTTGTAAAAAAAAATAGTTGCGGCATCACAAAGAAATTAAGATCAGCTCGGAAACAGGCTTTAAAACTCAGTTATTAGCTTGGGCACAACAATTTGAAGAAATTGTTTGGTTGGATTCTAACGACTATTTACAGCCACACAGCAACTACGATGCACTATTGGCAGTCGATGCATTTACCAGCATTCAAACCGATGCAGTTAATGGGTTTTCTAAACTAAAAGACTACCAATCAATTACCAACGATTGGATTTTTGGATACCTTTCCTATGATTTAAAAAATGATGTTGAACCTTTAAAATCACAAAATTTTGACGGCCTTCAATTCCCCGATCTTTGTTTTTTTCAACCCAAAAAACTATTCCTTTTAAAAGATAATATACTCACAATAAAATATTTAAATTTTGTATCCGATGAAATTGACACCGATTTAAAGTCAATTCAATCTTTCTCTGTTGAATCGGATGGCACGCACTCCAATGCGATTAAAATTGAATCTCGCATCTCCAAAGAATCTTACTTAGACAAGGTTGGGACTGTATTATCTCACATTCATAGAGGCGATATTTATGAGGCTAATTTTTGTCAAGAATTTTATGCCAATGCCGAATTGGATCCTTTAGAAACCTTTGTTAAGTTAAATGCAATTTCACAAACGCCATTTGCAACTTTTTTTAAAAATGGAAGCCAATTTTTATTATCGGCATCTCCAGAAAGGTATTTAAAAAAATCTGGTTTAGAAATGACTTCTCAGCCTATAAAAGGCACGACAAAACGATCTCAACATCCAGAAGAGGATTTGCAGCTAAAAACCAATTTAGAAAACAATCAGAAAGAGCGTAGTGAAAATATAATGATCGTAGATTTGGTGCGAAACGACCTTTCTAAAATCGCAAAAAAAGGAACTGTGAAAGTGACAGAGTTGTGTCAAACGCATAGTTTTAAACAAGTGCATCATATGATTTCCACCGTCCAAGCGGAAGCCCTTCCAACGGTTTCCCCCGTTGATATTATTGCGGCGACCTTTCCAATGGGCAGCATGACAGGCGCCCCAAAAATCTCCGCAATGAACATTATAGAATCGCTTGAAGAAACTAAAAGAGGACTCTACTCAGGAGCTGTGGGTTACTTTACTCCTGAAGCTGACTTTGATTTTAATGTCGTCATTCGAAGTATTTTATATAATGCGTCTACTGCATATATTTCATTTTCGGTGGGTAGTGCTATTACTTCAAAAAGTACTCCAGAAAACGAATATGAAGAGTGTCTAGTGAAAGCCAAAGCAATGCGTAGTGTTTTGGAAAATTAATTTGTAATATTGCGTCATGTTCAATGCCTTTGAAAATCTGTTAAATAATCAATTTTCTTTTCTAAAAGAGACCCCTGTGTTACTTGCGGTTTCTGGTGGGTTGGATAGTATGGTGTTGACTCATTTGTGCAAAAACGCTGGATTAAATATCGCCCTAGCACATTGCAACTTTAAACTCAGAGCCGATGAAAGCGATGGAGATGAAGACTTTATTAAGGCCTACGCAAAAACCCATAACATAGACGTGTTTACAACGTATTTTGAAACAGAGTTAGTTGCACAAACAACCAAGAAATCCATTCAAATGGCAGCCCGTCAATTGCGTTATGACTGGTTTGAATCATTGCAAATTCAGCATGGTTTTAAATATGTTTTAACGGCGCATCATGCCGATGATAATTTAGAAACCTTTCTCATTAATTTATCAAGAGGAACTGGACTCGACGGTCTCACCGGAATTCCTGAAATTAATGGATCTGTAGTACGCCCATTACTAGAATTTTCTCGCGATGAAATTCTCGATTTTGCAACCCAAGAACACATTAATTGGCGTGAGGATGGCTCTAACCAAAACACAAAATACCTTCGTAATAAATTACGACACACAGTCATTCCACTTTTAAAAGAATTGAACCCGTCCTTTATGGATTGTTTTGAATCTACCCAAGCGCATTTAACGGATACCAAGTCACTTTTAGAAGATTATATGTTAGAGATCGAGGATCGGGTTATTGACGCTGTTCATGAGGATCAAATCCTCTATAATATTGATAAAATCCAATCCTTAAATAATCCAAAAGCGTATTTATTTCAACTATTAAAAACGTATAATTTCACCGATTGGAAAGAAATATCGGCGCTTATGAATGCACAGTCGGGAAAGCAAATCGTATCCAGTTCACATCGATTATTAAAAAATAGATCGCAATTAATTTTAAGTAAATTGACACTTGTAGAAGCTACACTTATTTTGATTGATGCGTCAGAATCCTTAATTTCAATTCCAAATAAAGCATTTGATTTAAAAATGGAGGTTGTCACATCTCTCGGTCAAAATGAAACAAACGTGGTGTATTTGGATTTTAAGACTTTAAAATTTCCATTAACCCTTCGTAACTGGACGGCGGGCGACTATTTTTATCCAAGCGGCATGCAGGGTAAAAAGAAACTGAGCAAGTATTTTAAAGATAAAAAACTCTCACTCATTGAAAAAGAAAATACACTTATTATATACAGTGGAGACGCCGTTGTTTGGGTGATTGGTAGACGCGCAGACCAACGATTTATAGCCACTGAATCCAGTCCTAAAATTTTAAAAATCTCTATTCTACAAAATGCCAATAGTTAAAAGCTCTTTTAAAGCACTTCCAATATTTAGGAGTGGATTTATATCAACCGTGTATTCTGGTCTTTTACGCCGTTTAAAAATTAAACAGATTAGAGAGCGCATCACCCTAAGAGATGGCGATTTTATTGACTTGGATTGGAGCTATAGTTCCACGCCATCAAAGTCCGTCATTATATTGTTTCATGGATTGGAAGGTCATGGTCAACGCCCCTATATCACGGGAGCTGCGTTGCACTTTAATAAAAATAATAGTGATGCTATTTGTGTTAATTTCCGATGTTGTAGTGGTGAGTTAAATCGATTTTACTCCTCCTATCACTCTGGAAAAACAGACGATTTAGAGGATATCATTCAACATGTCGTTTCACTCAATAAATACGATTCTATATTTCTTAAAGGCATTAGTCTCGGAGGAAATATTGTTTTAAAATATTTGGGAGATGGATCAATTGTTCCCCCACAAGTGAAGGCCGCCATGGCGGTGTCTGTACCTTGTGATTTATCCGGATCCGCAAAAAAATTACATAAATTTAAAAACCTTCCTTACCATATCAATTTCAAATGGGGCTTGGTCCAACGATTAAAATTAAAGCAAAAAAAATTCCCTCAAGCAATTTCTAAATCTCAAATTCGAGCGATTCGAACCCTGAATGATTTTGATGAAGTGTACACCTCTAGAGCACATGGCTTTGAAAATGCTCAGGATTATTACAAAAAATGCAGCAGTCTTCAGTTTTTAAAAACGATTCAAACGCCAGTATTAATTCTAAATGCTTTAAATGATTCCTTTTTATCCGAAGCGTGTTACCCATATAAAGATGTTGATGCAAATCCGATGCTGCATTTAGAAACACCCGATCGTGGTGGTCACGTTGGGTTTATTTCTCGAAAGGGCTATTATTACAATGAAACTCGCGCTCTTGAGTTTTTCTTAGAATGTAAGTAAGGTGTTGTAGATTTTATCCATTGGAAAGCCCATCACATTAAAGTACGAACCTTCAATTTTAGTGACTCCAACTTGTCCAATCCAATCTTGAATTCCATACGCGCCAGCTTTATCTAAAACCGTATAATTGTTGATATAATACCATAGTTCCGCATCAGTGAGCGATTTGAACGTCACTTTGGTAATGGAATTTATTGTTTTTTGACTGTCAACCGATTTAAAACATACCGATGTAATCACTTCATGTGTGTGGCCACTCAAGCTTTTTAGCATTTGAAAGGCCTCATTTGTATCGATTGGTTTTCCGAGTGCTTTATTGTCAAACCAAACAATGGTATCGCTCGTAATGAGGATATCATTTGGTTTTAATTCTTCTACAAAAGGCATTGATTTGAGTTGCGCCAAATAATCAGAAATCTCAAAATGCCGAAGTCTATCGGGGTATTCTTCTTTTACAGGCTTGATTCGGATCTCAAACTCCAGTCCAAGCCCTTTAATTAGCTCCTGTCGTCGTGGAGAAGAAGAGGCTAAAATGATGTGTTTGGATTTGAGACGTTCAGTGAGCATACATTATATATTAATCATATTGCGCATCGAATGCTTTCATCCAATGGCCTTGTACTTTTAAAACTTGTTCTAAAATATCACGCACAGCCCCTTGCCCTCCTTTTTTGTGTGAGATGTATTTTGAGACTGCTTTAACTTCAGGGACAGCATCTAGTGGGCAGGTGGGAAGTCCAACCAATTTCATAGGCGGAATGTCCGGAATATCGTCCCCCATATAAATTACATTTTCTGGGTTCAATTGGTGTGTTTCAAATAGGTTATTGAGTTGTACAACTTTATCATGTGCCCCCAAATAAATTTCTTTAACGCCCAAACCTTCAAGTCGCTTTCGAACCCCTTCATTTTTTCCACCAGAAATAATACAAATTAACAAACCGGCATCTACGGCTGTTTTTAGAGCATAACCATCTCTTGTACTCATTTTACGAAGCATTTCTCCGTCACTGGTCACTAAAACAGAACTATCGGTTAGCACCCCATCGACATCAAAAATTAATGTCGTCACGTCTTTAAGGTATTCTTTATAATTTTTTGTATCCATGGGTGTTTTTTATTGAATTAGTAAGTTGATCATACAGCGATTGGTAATCTGGATGACTTTCTAAAGTTCTTAGATGGTGATTGATCGTCACTTGGTCATTGCGTTTGGCAGGGCCCGTTTGTGCATTGTAAGGCGATGTCTGTTGAATTTTTTTGGCAGTTTCTAATATTAGCGGTTTCAAAACATCAAAACTAATCGCTTTAAAATCGGTTAATTCATGAGCGATGCGATACAACTGATTGGTAAAATTATTGACAAATACGGCCGATAAATGCAGCGCTTGCCGTTGTTCGGTATTGATCATATAAAAAGGACTTCCCATTGAAGTTGCAAGGGTTTTAAGAAGTTTTGCATCTTCTTTTTCCATCGTTTCTATGCAAAATGGAACTTCTGAAAAATCCAATTCTGAAGTTGCCGAAAATGTTTGAAGTGGATAAAAGACCCCTCGTCGGTGTTTCATATCCAAAAGTTTTAGAGCCACACTTCCCGAGGTATGCACCACCAAACGATTTTCAAAAGGAAGTTGTTTTGACAGCTCAGAAACGGCTTTGTCACTGACGGCGATCATATACACATCCGCCATTTTCAAATCCTTTACATCATGGCATAACTCTATGGATTTCACGGGCCATTGGATCGCTTTAGGATCGCGACAATACCATTGAACCAAGTTTAAGTTTTTGGCAGATTGAACCGCCTTCACTAAATGAGTTCCTACATTTCCAGCTCCTAAAATTACCACTGATATCATTCAGCTAAAATAAACAAGTAATCGGTCATTTGAAAGTTTAAAGAAACCAATACATTTTATTTGTTTAAATTACTGTTAAAACCGATTCACATAAATGACTTTTTCTATTAAAATAGGTACATTTGCAGTTCAATAAAATGTGTCTATTTTAAGATGATCAAAAAACTATCTAACCTTCTTTTTTCTACCCGTTTAACAGGGATGCTTTTCATCCTATTTGCCATTGCAATGGCGGTTGGAACGTTTATGGATCAGGGGCAAAGTACCTCACCAACGCCTTATTCCCGAACACTTATTTATAATGCATGGTGGTTTGAAGCCATTATGTGTGTGTTTATTGTCAATTTTGCGGGAAATATTTTTAGATATCGATTATTGAGAAAAGAAAAATGGGCTACTTTAACCCTTCACTTATCATTTATTTTCATTCTCTTAGGCGCTTTTATTACACGGTATCACGGTTTTGAAGGCATGATGTCCATTCGAGAAGGGGCGACCGAAAACACATTTTTATCTCAAAAAACATATTTAACCACTTATATTGACGGGGATTTTAAAATTAATGGTCAATTACAACGGCGTGTTCATGAAGATGAAGTCGATTTTTCGCCCCGACTATTAAATACTTATGAACTAAAAACGGCTTACAACACCACGCCAATTTTAATTGAATTGGTTAATTTTATTGCTGGTGCTGAGGAAGATATCATTCCAACTGACGACGGCGACTACTATTTAAAAATTGTGGAAGCTGGTGATGGCGCGCCGCACAACCATTTCCTGAAATTAGGACAAGTGAGTAGTATACATAATGTGTTGTATGCACTCAACAAACCAACAGATGGTGCCATTAATATTACATATTCAGAAGACAACTTAACAATTCAGTCGCCTTATGAAGGCGAATATATGACCATGGCTACTGGGTTTCAAGGTCAATTGGTCAAAGATAGCATTCAACCTTTAGCGCTTCGATCGCGGTATATCATCGGAAACCAAGCGATCGTATTTCCAAAACCTGTGGTTAAAGGGGCTTTTGATATCGTCAAAAAATCGGCGCTTCTTAAAGGAGATGAAGATGGGATTGCGTTAAAAATTACAGCGAATGGTTCTACTAAAACTATTAAGTTGCTAGGAGGGAAGGGCTCAAATAATCCATTTAAAGACATTGAAGTCGGAGGATTAGAGTTTAATTTTAAATACGGTTCTAAACTCTTGGAACTTCCTTTTGAAATTAAATTAAACGATTTTATTGCGGAACGCTTTCCTGGCACCGAAAAAAGCTATGCATCTTTTGAAAGTAAAGTGACAGTTGTGGACCCTTTAGAAGAAGATTTTGATTTCCATATTTATATGAATAATATTCTCAACCACCAAGGTTATAAATTTTTCCAATCGTCATTTGATCCCGATGAAAAAGGGACTGTTTTATCTGTTAACCATGATTACTGGGGCACATGGTTTACTTACTTAGGGTACTATTTATTATACTTTGGTCTAATGGCAATCTTATTATCAAAACATGCACGCATGGAATCCTTACGTCGTCAGCTTGATAAAATCAAGAAAAAGAAATCACAATTAGCGATGATCGTTTTGTTTCTCGTCTCTATGAGTGGGTTTGCACAAACGTCACATGGGTCGGATCATGTTAATTTACGACCCACACAAACGCAGTTAGATTCTATTTTAAAACTAAACATCACGCCCGTTAATGAGGCCGACCGATTTGGGCATTTGGTCATTCAGGATACGGATGGACGGATGAAACCCATAAATACCTATGCGTCTGAACTCCTTCGAAAACTGAGCAAAAAAGACGTGTATCAAACCTTTGATGCCAATCAAGTGTTCTTATCAATGCAAGAAAGCCCACAACTTTGGTACAACGTCCCAATTATTTACTTGAAGGCCAAAAAAGCAGATACGATTCGGACGATTCTAGGTTTAGAAAAATCGGCAAAATATGCAGCCTTAGTCGATTTTTTAGATCCCAACTTGGATTATAAATTAGGACCTTACTTGACAGATGCTTACAGTGCGTCAGTGCCCACAGCCATTCAAAATATATTTAAGGAAACAGACCAACGCGTTAGTTTGCTATTCAATACTTTGGAAGGAAGTGCGTTGCGCTTATTCCCAATTCCAGAGGATGAAAATAATACATGGGTTTCTTCCAAAGATTATAGAGAAGGGGCGTATCAATTACAAGACTCCCTCTATGGGAATTTTATCAATACGGGGTTTATAGCCTATATGGCAACCTTGCAAAACGACAAAGTTTCAAAAACAGATTTCTCAAAAAGTCATCAATTATTAGATGCTATCAAATCGACACAGATTAAATATGGCGGCGCTACGATGCTTAGTGAGGATAAAATTGCCACCGAAATCATCTATAACCGTTATGATATTTTCAAAAAACTATTTGAATATTATATGTACGCAAGTAGTTTGATGTTCCTGTTATTGATCGTTCAGATTTTTAAAGATCGGAGTAAAATCCTCCACTATTCGGTTCAAACCTTTAAATATTTAATTTGGATTTGTTTCGGACTACATACAGCAGGTTTGATTGCACGTTGGTATATTTCGGGCCATGCCCCTTGGAGTGACGCCTATGAATCGATGATTTATGTGGCTTGGGCTACGATGTCTTTTGGAGTCATGTTAGGGAAAAAAAGCGATTTAACTTTTGCTTCTACAGCCTTTGTCACTGCTATGATACTAATGATCGCTCATTGGAATTGGATGGATCCTTCGATCGGAAATCTACAACCTGTTTTAAATAGTTATTGGTTAATGATTCACGTCGCCATTATAGTGGGAAGTTACGGACCGTTAACTCTAGGGATGATTTTAGGACTTATTACATTGTTGTTAATGATATTAACCAATGCAAAGAATAAGGAAAAGATGGCTCTAAATATTAAAGAACTTACGATTATTAACGAAATGGCGTTGACCGTTGGTTTGGTCATGTTAACGATCGGAAATTTCTTAGGCGGTATGTGGGCCAATGAAAGTTGGGGACGCTATTGGGGTTGGGATCCTAAAGAAACATGGGCTTTAATCAGTATTATGATATATGCCTTTGTGATTCACATGCGTTTGATTCCTGGCTTGCGAAGCCGATTTGGATTTAGTGTGGCTTCTGTGCTCGCCTATGGGAGCATTATGATGACCTATTTTGGGGTGAATTTTTATCTTGCAGGATTACATTCATATGCCAAAGACGATCAAGAAATAAGCATTACTTACATTGTTGGTTCGTTACTAGTCATCACAATTCTTGCCGTGTTTGCATATCGAAAACACTTAAAATATTTCAAGAAATAAATCTAGTCAAAAATAGATTTAACGTTATCGAATCTAATGTCGGTATAATCAGAAACTAGCATATCTGCTCTTGAGTAATCTTGGTCTTTTGAATGTTCACTCTTATAAGCAATACAAAATATCCCCGCCTCTTTTGCAGCAATAATTCCATTGGTAGAATCTTCAATGACAAAACATTCAGAAGGGGAGACCCCAGCAGCTTTGGCAGCATTGATGAATATTTCAGGATGTGGTTTGGAAGCCTTTAAATCGGCACCACTCAATTTGTCTTTAAAGTAAGTATCAAGATTAAAGCGTTTCATCACATTATTAATCGTAAACATAGAGGCCGAAGAAGCCACTACCAAAGTCAACCCATTGGCATGATAATCTTTAATAAGTGCTTCGACACCTTCAAGGAGTTGAAGGTCTGGATCTTCAAAAAACAACTTGGTAAAATGAGCACGTTTGCCGTGTTCTAAAACAATCGGTTTATGAACTAAATTAAAGTGTTTACAAAGAAACTCACAAATACCACGCGTAGACTGTCCTGTGAAACTTCGATACAGCTGCTCAGAAACATTGATTCCAACATCCTTAAACATCATTTGGTAGGCTTTATGGTGAAGCGGTTCGGTATCCACGATCACCCCATCCATATCAAAAAGTACTGCTTTTAACATCGCTATTTTTTTTTACGAAGATAATACATAGAATGGATTTTATTTCAGCATTAAACTGAGAATAAATAACAAATTTTTTATACATTCGAATTAAATAAAAACCAACAATGAAATTTGTTAAAAAACTAGGAGTCACCAACATTTTACTGCTTGCGTTATGCGCCATCATAATTTGTGTGTCTGAATATTTGTTTATGTCCGGTGACGAGTTACATGGTATTTTTGTAGGGATCTGGGCACCAATGCTTTTAGGTCTAATGATATTCTTTAAACTGTTCCGTCTTGACCGCTAATTCGATTGTAATATATTTTTCTGTTTTTGTATCGATATGCGTAGTCATATGGGCGATTGTTTTAATAAAACAATTTAACGATATCGGTAAGAATTAGAGTGATCTTATAAACCAAAACTATGAGTCCTAAAAAACAAGGTTTAAACACCATCTGTACCCATTCAGGGTCCTTAGAAGACAGTGTTTTTAAAGGGGTGGTATCCCCACTTTACATGTCTACCTCCTATGATTTTATGGAGGTTGATACCAAACGGTATCCACGCTATTTTAACACGCCAAATCAAGAATTTTTATCTAAAAAAATTGCAGCTTTAGAACATGCGGAAGCAGCTTTAATTTTTGGATCTGGAATGGCTGCGATTTCTGCGACGCTTTTAACTTTTTTAAAATCGGGCGATCACGCGGTCATACAAAATGATATTTATGGAGGGACCCGAAATTTTATTGTATCACATTTTAAAAATTATGGGATTCAATATAGTTTTACACGCGATTTATCGGCCGAAGCTTTTGAAGAATGTATTCAAGAAAACACTACATTAATATATATAGAAACGCCTTCTAATCCCTTATTAAAATTAGTCGACATATTTGCGATTGCTAAATTGGCAAAAAGCCGCCAGATTATTACTGCTGCCGACAATACGTTTGCGACTCCCATTGTTCAAAATCCGATTGATTTAGGAATTGACATCGTTATTCACAGTGCGACCAAATATTTTGGAGGCCATAGTGATATTAGCGCTGGAGCCGTTGCGTCTTCACAAGAAGTGATGGATAAAATTTGGGATTTAGCCAAAGATTTTGGAGGTAATTTAAGTGATTACACCGTCTGGTTACTCGAAAGAAGCATGAAGACCTTAGGCATTCGCGTGAAAGCACAACAACGGAATGCAAAACGTTTGGCAAAATTCTTAGAAAAAAATAAAGCTGTTAAAGCAGTCCATTACCCCGGACTAAAATCTAGTGAATACCACAGTTTAGCTAAAATACAGATGAAAGGCTATGGGGCTATGCTATCGTTTGAACTTAAAGATCCTTGGAATTCCGAAGGATTTTTAAAAGCGCTCAAACTTATCAAACCCTCAATGAGCTTGGCAGGAGTTGAAAGTACGATGTTATTACCTTCTAAAACTTCTCACGCATTGCTTACGGATTCAGAGCGAATGGAACAAGGGATCACAGATCAATTGATTCGTTTTTCTGTCGGCATCGAAACTAAATCAGATTTAATTGAAGATATTCAACAAGCATTAACGGCTTGTCACATTAAAAAATAAACCCATGAAAATTGATATCCTTGCTTTTGGCGCACACCCCGATGATGTAGAATTGAGCTGTGGTGGCACCATTTTTAAAGAGATACAAAACGGAAAAACGGTTGGGATCATAGATCTTACAAAAGGGGAATTAGGAACTCGTGGTACCGCAGAAACTCGAAAAACAGAAGCTGAAAATGCGGCTAAAATACTTGGCGTTTCATTTCGAGAAAATATGAATTTTTTGGATGGTTTTATTGTCAACGATAAAGCACATCAATTAGAAATCATAAAAATAATAAGACAGTATCAACCAGAAATCGTATTATGCAATGCCGTTGATGATCGGCATACCGACCACGGGAAGGCGAGTAAGTTGGTAAGTGATGCTTGTTTTTTGAGTGGATTGGTTAAAATTGAAACTAATTCCGACGTTTCAAACACTTCTCAAGCGCCTTGGCGTCCAAAATCCATCTATCATTACATTCAATGGAAACCCCTAGAACCGGATTTTGTCGTTGATATTAGTTTACAAATTGACCAAAAAATGGCCTCGGTTTTAGCCTATGCCACTCAATTCTATAATCCTAACAGTCAGGATCCTGAAACCCCAATATCGTCCAAAAACTTTGTCGATAGTATTCGGTATAGAGCAGCAGATTTAGGACGCTTAACAGGTGTTTCTTATGCTGAAGGTTTTAATGTAGAACGCCTTCCTGCAATTGATTCGTTATTTGACCTAAAATAATATAAAAAAGTGTTTGTATAAAACACGAAATACTATACATTTGCAACGCATTATTTAAATGCCAAACGGTGGTTGTAGCTCAGCTGGTTAGAGCACTGGTTTGTGGTACCAGGGGTCGCCGGTTCGAACCCGGTCTTCCACCCAAAAGCAAAAGCTTCTCTATCATAGAGAAGCTTTTTTTGTATATTCAACTTAGGTGTAAGTTACTTAATTGCTTTATCCACGCGGACGGCTTCATCTCTGTTTGCTAATTCCCAAGCGGTATGAAATACCAAACGCGTTCTATTTTCTAATAAATCGTATTGAATTTTATCAGGCGTATCGGAAGCTTGGTGATAATCGTCATGGGTTCCATTAAAATAAAAGATTACTGGAATGTTGTTTTTAGCAAAATTATAATGGTCAGAACGGTAGTAAAACTGATTAGGATCGTTGTCGTCATTATAAGTGTAGTCTAATTCTATGTTGGTGTACCTCGTATTGACGTCTTCGGATAAGTTATGTAAATCCGTACTAAGTTTATCACTCCCAATAAGGTAGATGTAATTTCGTTTGCCTTCAATTCTTTTAGGATCAGTTCGACCAATCATATCGATATTTAAATTAGCAATCGTTTGAGCCAAAGGAACAATAGGGTCATAATCGGTGTAATATTGAGATCCAAGCAATCCTTTTTCTTCCCCAGTGACATGTAAGAAAATAATGGAGCGCTTTGGGCCTTGTCCATTTTTAACCGCCGTTTTGAATGCTTCTGCAATTTCTAAAATAGCAACGGTTCCAGAACCATCATCATCAGCTCCATTAAAAACTTCGCCGTCATGAACACCAATATGATCTAAATGCGCAGAGAGTATAATGTATTCGTCTGGTTTTTCTGAGCCTTTAATCATCGCGGCAACGTTGTCTGAGGAGATGGGTTCACTTTTTTGTTCGAAGTCGATACTAAGTTTTTTTGCTTTCAATAAAGCATCTCCCATGGATTGATTCACTAAAAATGCATACATCGATTCGTCGTTGACATCGAGCGATAAAATACTTTCACCCCCACGCTCATCACGTGCTTTATAATAAGAGGAATAGCGCTTAAAGAGTGACTTATCAATTAAAAAAAAAGCTTTTGCACCGGAGGCTCTTGCAGCACGACTTTTTGCTCTCAGTTCTTGACGTCCGTTGGACCATTTTGAACTCCCGTCATTACCACTTATAATAAAATTTCCATTTTCGTCTTTTGGTTCTCCACCAATCGCAACAATTATTTTACCTTCAACGTCAAGACCTTCGTAGTCATTATATTTTTCGTCTTCAATGCCATAGCCGACAAGTACAATGTCTTTAGAACTAAAACGACCCGATTGAGCATCTACGATGCTTATAAAATCATTATAATAACGAAACGATTTTTTTTCTACTTTTATTGATACTTCTGGGGTATTTACAATGGTTAGGGGTACTTTTTGGAAATAATCGCCATTTGATTTTGCGGAATTAACCTCTAAATTCGTGTAGTGATTTTTTAGATAGTCTATAGCAATCTCTAACCCTTTAGTTCCTGTTTCTCTACCTTGAAATTCATCAGAGGCATAAGTGTATAGTTTTTCTTTTAATTCGTCTGCTGTGATGCTATTTGCATAAGACTCTTGATTTTTAGATTGCCCATAACTTTGGTAAGCAATCAAAATAAGTATTAAAAGTGAAATTTTATGTTTCATAACATTATTATTTTAGAATTTATATTATGTAACGATATTACAAAAAGATCGACATAATACGGTTGGTATTTTTAAAATTTTATGAGTTTTGATAGGATTTATTTTTTATTTGAAGTCCATTAAATGATTTGGTATTTATATTTTTCATAATTACGAGCTATTTTGAAGCTTTCCACATGATATATTTTAAAAATATCTGTTCTTATTATTGTTTAATATATTTAATTTTAAACATCAGCGGTTAATGGTTTAATAGTAGCCTTAAATTATTAAATTATTTTTTTTAAGGTTAAAAGTTGAGTTTTTTAAAACACGAATTTTTATACATAAAATTATTACGTTTAAAAAATTAACACATTAATTAAACAATTGTAACTAAGGTTTACTAATAGAGGTTTATATAAGTTTTTTCACTCCAATTTTTTATAATATATTTAAGGAGTTAATTATTTTAAAACCCCAATTTTATGATAAAAAAAATAGCCTTATCCGTTGTTACGGTAATAGTCCTAACCACTGTAAATGCTCAAGACGCAGTATTTGGTGTGAAAAGCGGAATTAATATCGCAAATTCCTGTAACTCAAATACGAATTCAAGAATTTCATTTCATCTTGGTGCGACTGTTGAATTTTCTATTTCTGACAAACTCTCGCTTCAACCAGAATTGGTTTATTCTGCACAAGGCGCAAAAAATTCTGATATCACAATAAATACAGATTTTATAAATGTTCCTGTCATGGTTAAATATTATGTGATTGACAACTTAAGTATTGAAGTAGGTCCACAAATCGGGTTTTTAATTAAATCAGAAGCTAAAAGTGAAAACAGTACACTCATTAGAAATTCAAAAAACTTATTTAAGTCTGTTGATTATGGTTTTAATATTGGTGCAGGGTATAAACTCGTAAGTGGTTTAAATTTCGCATTGAGATATAATATGGGTTTTTCTAATATTTATGATCTCGAAAACTCAGATGCTGAATGGAAAAACAGAGTATTTCAAGTCTCTGTAGGGTACACTTTTTAAATCTAAATATTTATAATTTTTAAAACTGCTAGCGAATCATAGAAAAGAGTCCCGTTTTGGTACTAATTTATGAGCTTAATTTTTTTTGTTTGTTTAATGCTTAGTTAAAAAATCAAACTCAGTTTAGAAGTATTAAAATCCGAATTCCCCCTTTACCAAAGCTAAAAATAATAAAACTTAGTTCTAGTTTTAAATGTTACAATACACACACTTCTCCTTTATAATTTATTTTTCCATAGATATCAATATTTGAATTTCGACTTTAACCCTAATTATGGGAAGAATAGAGTTAATTAATTATTGTTCATTTAATTTATTGAAATATAAAACAGTGTTTTTAAAACTCAAACATGACCACTTTTGTGTTATTTTTTTAACTCAGTTTTTATTCTACATTTGCAAATTATTAATTAAAAAAACCCAAAATTTATTATGAAAAAATTACTTTTAACAGCTACGGCTGTGTTTGCTTTAACTACTGTTAATGCACAAACTGAAAAAGGAAGCTTATTAATTGAAACTAACATTGCAAATCAAATGGTGGGAACTACATCTTTCTCATTCAACTCTGTAGATGGGGAGTCTGTATATGGCATTGGAGTTGACGGAGGTTACTTTGTAATAGATGACCTAGCAATTAAAGTAGGTTTAGGTTATTCTGGAAATTCTTTAACCGACACTAATACTTTTTCTTATCGAATTGGTGGGAAGTATTATCTAATGGGAAACATTCCTTTAACTTTGGATTATACAGGAGCTTCAATTAAAGATTATGAAGAGAATCCTTCATGGCTAGGCTTAGGAGCTGGATATGCCATTTTCTTAGGTGAAAATGTTTCAATTGAACCAGGATTACGTTATAACTTAACGATGAACGAAGATTTTTCTGATGAAAATATCTTTCAATTTAATATTGGTTTTGCTTTGCATTTCTAATTATTTAATCAAATCTAAATTTAAGAGGAAGCTTCGCTTCCTCTTTTTTTGTACCATAACTTTTGTATGTCTTATATGAAAACACACGTAATTTATAGTGGTCAATGTTTGAATTGATCAGAAACCTTTGATTAAAGATGTTATTCAAACACGAATATTATGTTTAAAAATATAATAATTTAAATAAACATGTGATTATTATCCAAAGTGTTAATGACCAATAATCTAAATACGATGCTAGAATTATGTTTTTTATCAATGAGAAACTACTGGTTTTACCTAGTAAATTTACTTAACTAAATAATATATTGATTATTTTTTTAAGTGACACTATTGTTTTCTACTCTATTAAATGCTATATTTTAACGATAAACGCACATTTTTATTAAATTATATGCAATTTATTATAATTTTTTGTTTAATTTTATCATATTAGTAATAAACAAACTAAAATATTATGAAAAAATTATTTACAATGATTGCTTTAGCATCCATCAGTTATGCTACTGCTCAAATTACAACAAATGCTGGTACATTCAACAAACCAACTGCTGGCGATACTGCTTTTGAAATGAAATTTATGCCAAACTTAGATGGGACTGCAATGTTTGCAGAGTCGACTTCTGGAACTCTTATGATGCGTTCTTTTAAATCAGAAACTAAAGCCACCCGTTTATCCGTTAATTTAGAAATTGTTGATACAGGTGTAGATGGTATGGATACTGCTTTTGCTGTTGGTCTTGGTTACGGAATTGAAAACCATTTTTCTGGTGCCGAACGTCTTTCTACGTATTGGGGATACCAGGGGAGTATTGGATTTGCTGACGACGGTACTGACGATGCGTTTACCGTTGGTGCAGGCGTTTTTTTGGGAGCAGATTATTACATTATTCCTAAAGTATATATTGGAACTGAGATTGGATATGGCTTAGGAATTATTTCTGCTGATGATACTGCTTTTGCTTTAGATGGTTCTGTTACAGGAATGTTAAGATTAGGGTTTAGACTATAATTTATCACTAATTTATTTAAAAAAGGAGCCTAGGGGCTCCTTTTTTTATACCATAACTTTTGTATGTCTTATATGAAAACACACGTAATTTATAGTGGTCAATGTTTGAATTTATAAGAAACCATTGATTAAATATGCTTATTCAAACACGAATATTATGTCTAATAATATAATAATTCAAATAAACATATGATTATTATCGAAAGTATTGATGACCAATAATCTTAATACGATGCTAGAATTATGTTTTTTATCAATGAGAAACTACTATTTTTTCCTAATAAATTTACTTTACTAAATAATATATTGATTGTTTTTTTAAGTGACACTATTGTTTTTCACTCTATTAAAGGCTGTATTTTACCGATAAACGTACATTTTTATTAAATTAAATGTAATTTATTATAATTTTTTGTTTAATTTTGATGAAATAACTACAAACTAAAATTCAAATTATGAAAAAATTATTACTTACTGCAGCTCTTGCTTTGTTTTTAACAAACACGACAACTGCACAAGATTTTAAAAAATACATCGGTGTTTCAATTGGTGCTGCAATTCCACAAGGGGATTTAGCTGACGCAGCTAAAACAGGATTAGATTTAGGTCTCATCAATGTTGGTTACCGTTTCAATGAAACATGGGGTGCAACTGTTAACTGGGGTGCTACCAGCCATACTTTAGATGGCGCTGCTGATGGTACTATTGGAGTTGGGTATTTTGCTGTAGGCCCAATGATTTCTTTTGGTGATTTTGATTTCAAACCTCAATATGCTTTTTCTTCCGTATCTATGGAATCAGGTGGCATGGAGCTTGACGTTGATGTTGAAAGTGCTTGGATCATTGGAGCAACTTACAATTACTCTCTAGGAGGTAACTGGGGTTTAGCAGCTAATTTAGACTACTTTACTTTCACAATAGAAGATGTTGATGACTCTGATTCAATCATGAAGCTTTCTGTTGGAGTTCAATATAAGTTCTAAGAAATATATCTTAACTATTTTAAATTTAAGAGGAAGCGTCGCTTCCTCTTTTTTTTCACCATAACTTTTGTATTTTTGTCACATAAATCGAGCATACTGAAATTATTATCACCTATCTGAATGGCTAATAGCGAACAGCATTTGACCTTCAAAATATTAGATATAAACACATGAAAAAAATCATCATCATCAATGGACCTAATTTAAATTTATTAGGCAAGCGCGAACCTGGTATTTACGGCGCTCAATCGTTTGAAGACTTTTTTACAGAGTTAAAAAGGAAACACACAGGCTTTGAGTTATCCTATTTTCAATCCAATATAGAAGGGGAGTTGATTGATAAAATTCAAGAGGTTGGTTTTTCTTATGATGGGATTATCTTAAATGCCGCCGCATATACCCACACTTCTGTAGGAATTGGTGATGCGATCAAAGCCATCGAAACGCCTGTTATCGAAGTACATATATCCAATACCTTCGCTCGTGAAGAGTTTAGGCATCAATCCTATATATCACCAAATGCAAAGGGCGTGATCCTAGGATTTGGGTTACAAAGTTATGAACTCGCTTTACAAAGTTTCTTGTAACAAAAAAGACAGCCCTTTCAGACTGTCTTTTTTTATAAATAGTTGTTTATTTGTTTAAATATGGATCACTTCGCCATAAGCATCTGCTACAGCTTCCATTACGGCCTCACTCATTGTAGGGTGTGGGTGAATTGTTTTTAATACTTCATGCCCCGTTGTTTCAAGCTTTCGACCTAAGACGGCTTCTGCAATCATATCCGTGACGCCGGTTCCAATCATATGACAGCCTAGCCATTCGCCATATTTGGCATCAAAAATCACTTTGACAAAACCTTCTTTATGGCCGCCAGCACTCGCTTTTCCTGAAGCTGAAAATGGAAATTTACCAACTTTAATGTCAAGACCTTTATCTTTTGCTTGCGCTTCTGTTAGTCCAACACTTGCAATTTCCGGTGTACAATACGTACAGCCAGGAATGTTGCCATAATCGATAGCTTCTACGAGTTGACCCGCAATTTTTTCAACACATAAAATGCCTTCTGCTGAAGCAACATGGGCGAGGGCAGGACCTGGAGTCACATCGCCAATGGCATAATAACCAGGGATGTTTGTTTGATAAAAATCATTCACTAAAATTTTATCGCGATCGGTTACAATCCCAACATCTTCTAAACCGATATTCTCAATATTTGTTTTGATTCCAACCGCAGATAATACCATGTCGGCTTCCAAAATTTCTTCTCCTTTTTTAGTTTTTATGGTCGCTTTAACCCCTTCACCCGAAGTGTCAACCGAAGTCACTTCTGTAGATGTTAAAATTTTAATCCCACTTTTCTTAAAAGAACGCTCTAATTGTTTAGAAACGTCTTCGTCTTCCACGGGAACAATTCGAGGTAAATATTCTACAACAGTCACATCTGTGCCCATTGAGTTGTAGAAATAGGCGAATTCGACGCCAATAGCACCAGAACCTACAATTATTAATTTTTTTGGTTGTTTTTCTAAAGTCATTGCTTTTCGGTAGCCAATTACTTTTTCACCATCTTGAGGTAAATTAGGCAATTCGCGAGAGCGTGCTCCCGTTGCAATAATAATATGATCGGCACTGTGTTCGGTCCCATCAACATCGACTTTTTTCCCTGGTTTTAATGTGCCATAACCAGAAATAACATCAATTTTATTTTTTTTCATCAAAAACTGAACGCCTTTACTCATCCCATCGGCCACATTACGACTTCGGTTGACAACGGCATCAAAATCTTTATCAAATTCTTTGACCGTTAATCCATACTCATCAGCATGCTTCAAATATTCAAATACTTGTGCGGATTTTAAGAGTGCCTTGGTAGGAATACATCCCCAATTTAGACAAACGCCTCCTAAACTTTCCTTTTCAATCACGGCAGTTTTAAGGCCTAATTGTGAAGCTCTAATAGCTGTAACGTAACCTCCTGGGCCACTTCCTAAAACGATAACATCGTATTTGCTCATATAATCGGTATTTTGAATTGGTTTTAAAGTGCAAATTTACAAAACCTAACTGTAATATTAAAGGTCTTCTGTGAAATGTGTTTTGCTTTTTTCTTTAGAAAATTTTATAGCATTATAATCCTTAGATTTTTCTTTAGGAATTGATAACGATTTCCATTCTGTATTTTTAATATGTTTACCAATAAAAACCATTTGTCCGATGTGATATGCATAATGGGCTAATTGTCTGTTTAATGCTTCCATCACTGTATGCCCCTGATTACGGATATAGATTGTTTTATCCAAATCAGCAAAATCTAAACGATTAAACGTATTAAAAAAACACGTCCAGCCGGTATCCCATTGTCCCAAAATAGTTTCTTTATTAGATGTCTCACTTATAAACTCTTGATCTCTCAAACGCCACGATTTTTCACCGTCTTCTAAAAAAATATTAGTCCATCTCGATAGCATATTTCCAGAAAGATGCTTTACAATAATGGCTATAGAATTTGAATCTTGATTTGGAGCCCATTGTAATTCAGAATCAGAAAGTTGATTGAATGTGTTTTCTCCTAAAAATTTATAGTAGTTAAATTCTTTAAATAAACTTTCTAAATAGGAGTTTTTCATTCGTAATTATAATTTTAAAAGCGTAAAGTTTAACGATCTTGAAACTTCAAACTAACTGAATTTACGCAGTAACGTGTGCCAGTTTCGGTAGGGCCATCATTAAAGACATGACCAAGATGTCCGCCACAAGAATTGCAAACAATTTCTGTTCGGATCATTCCTATGGTTTTATCAGAAATGTAATCGACCTTTCCTTTAATAGATGCATCAAAACTAGGCCAGCCACAATGTGCGTCAAACTTTTTGTCACTTTCAAAGAGGGGCTCATTGCACCCTGCACAGCAATAGGTGCCGTTTTCGAAATGTAAATTATAAGTACCCGAATGTGGCATTTCAGTGCCTTTTTTTCGAAGAATTCGGTATTGCTCATCGGATAATTCCTCTTTCCAATTAGCTTCTGATTTATTAATTTTTGTGTTACTCATTTTTTGTTGGTGTAAATTTTAAAGCAGCGCCATTAATACAATGCCGTTTACCAGTTGTTTTGCGTGGCCCATCATTAAACACATGTCCTAGATGGCCTCCACAAGTCGCACAATGCTCTTCGGTGCGTGCCATTCCAATATTATAGTCTACAGAAAAGGCGACATTACCTTTAATTTCTCTATCAAAACTTGGCCATCCGGATCTAGAGTCAAATTTATGATTGCCATCAAATAGCGGGGTGTCACAGCCAGCACAACTATAAATACCAGGTTCGTATATTTTATTGAGTGGACTAGAAAATGCACGCTCAGTTCCGGCAGATCTAAGCACGTTGTATTGAAGATCATTCAGTTGTGTTTTCCATTCTTGGTCAGTTTTAATGACTTTAAATACTTCTTTTTTTTGTGCAGCGGATTGACAAGAAACAAATAAGCAAAGAATACAAATTGAGATAAATTTATTAAGATTCATGAGTAGGGAATTAAATTTTAATAAAAATAAGCGTTTTTTTAATCAGTCAATTTATTTTTCACATAAATTTGTGACGAATCATTGATATTTGTGTCCTATTAATGGAACGTTTTTTGTTATATAAGTTTATAAAATCAAATCAAACATGAAAAATCAAATTTTTACTTTTTTAATATTTTTAATAGGTGTGTCTTGTGCATCCAATCCTTTTACAGGAAAAAAGACGATGGCTTTCATGCCAAATTCGCAGTTGCTCCCCATGGCTTTTGCGCAATACGATGAATTCTTAACAGAAAATAAGGTTATTACAGGAACTGCAGACGCTAAAATGATTACTAGAGTTGGTCAACGAATTTCTGTTGCTGCGGAACGTTGGTTAGATGCCAATAATCATCAAGGCTATTTAAAAGATTATAAGTGGGAATACAATTTAGTAGATGACGAAACGGTAAATGCTTGGTGTATGCCTGGCGGAAAAATTGTGTTTTATACAGGAATTTTGCCAATTGCTGAAAACGAGGCAGGCGTTGCCGCTATAATGGGGCATGAAGTTGCGCACGCGTTAGCAAATCACGGTCAACAACGAATGAGTGCGGGCATGCTACAACAAGCAGCGGCTGTTGGAGTAGCGGTAGCCACACAAGAAAAAAGTAGCTCTGAGCAAGCCATGTGGATGCAGGCTTTTGCGGTGGGCTCATCCGTAGGAGGGATGTTACCTTTTAGTCGTGGTCATGAAACAGAAGCAGACAAAATTGGTTTATACTTATCGGCTATTGCAGGCTATAACCCAGATGAAGCTGCTTTATTATGGGAACGCATGAAAGCAAATAGTGGGGGACAAGCTCCGCCAGAATTTATGAGTACACACCCCTCAAATGATTCTCGAATTTCTAATTTAAGAGCGCTGTCTGACCAAGCTAAGGTTGAAGCCCGCAAATTTGGAGTGACATCTTTTAGGTAATACTTACTTTTAAATTGAAATAATTCATTATTTTAGGAGCTGCTCAACTAATTGAGCAGTTTTTTTATGAAAATATTTGAAAGAGGAAGTAAAAAGCTCACCAAAGCATGGGCTTTTTACGATTGGGCAAATTCGGTTTATCCGCTTGTCATTAGTACGGCTGTATTTCCAATCTACTACAGTAGCATCACAAGTTCATTTGCAAACGAAGCCGGAGATATTTCGTTTTTAGGGATGCAGTGGAATCCCACTACTTTATACGATTACACACTTTCGCTTTCCTTTTTAATTGTCGCATTTTTTTCTCCTATTTTATCAGGGATTGCTGATTATATGGGGAATAAATTAAAGTTTCTAAAATTCTTTTGCCTCCTAGGATCGTTGTCGGTGATGTGTTTGTTCTTTTTTACAGGCGTAGAAACGCTTTGGGTGGCCCTTACGTTTACCATTTTGGCAAGTATTGGGTTTTGGGGAAGTCTCGTGTTTTATAATGCCTATTTGCCAGAAGTTGCGTTTCCAGAACAACAAGATAAAGTCAGTGCTCAAGGATTTATTTATGGGTATGCGGGCTCGGTATTATTGCTAGTGTTTAGCCTTGTGATGGTACAAAAACCCGAATGGTTTGGGATTTCAGATCCCACATTAGCACCTCGAATTACGTTTTTGTTGGTTGGAATTTGGTGGCTTGGCTTTGCACAAATAACATATCGACGTTTACCAAATAATGTATTTAACCATCAACCTGAAAAAGACTATATATGGAAGGGTCTTAAGGAGTTAAAAATTGTATTTAATGAACTGGTACATTACCCACAACTTAAATCTTTTTTAGTTTCCTTTTTTTGTTTTAGTGTGGGGGTTCAAACCATTGTTTTAATGGCTGGAATTTTTGGAAGTAAAGAACTAGGTTTGCCAACGTCTAATTTAATTCTCACGATTATATTGGTACAAGTGGTCGCAATTTTTGGGGCGTATTTATTCTCTAAACTATCAGAGAAAATTGGAAATATCAGGACCTTAAAACTAACACTAATTATATGGGGTGGCGTCTGTTTTATGGCTTTTTCATTAGATGTCAACCAACCCAACGTAGATTATTATTTTTATGGTTTAGGGATTATTTTAGGCTTTGTTTTAGGAGCGACGCAAGCTATAGGTCGATCGACCTATTCTAAATTATTACCTGAAACCCATGACCATGCAACTTATTTTAGTTTTTATGATGTGACCGAAAAACTTGCAATTGTTCTAGGAATGTTTGTGTTTGGGTTCTTGATAGCGCTCACCGATTCTATGCAATATTCAGTACTTTCAATGGCGGTCTTTTTCGCTTTTGCCTATATTGTTTTGAGTCGTATTAAAGCGACCGAGTTTGTTAAATAATCTCTATATCTATTACTGATTACCAAATTGGCACAACAATTGAACTTTATAATTTAAATCAAAAGCAACTACTCTGTAAAATGATTAATGCTTCCGTTTTATAATAACTATTAATACCAAACTAGTTCTGTTTTATGACAGAATGACCTAATATACCTATGAGCAAATCAAAATTCACAATGCTTGACAGTTTGTCATTACAAGACTTTGACGAAAATTCAGAGTTAATTCCCTTAATGACCACAGAAGATGAAGAAGCTATAAAAAATGAATCGTTACCTGATTCAGTTCCAATTCTTTCACTTCGAAACACCGTATTATTCCCAGGTGTTGTTATTCCTATAACCGCAGGTCGAGATAAGTCTATTCAGTTAATTAATGAAGCAAATTCAGGCTCTAAGGTGATTGGAGTTGTGTCTCAAAAAGATGAGAACGTCGAAGACCCTACTATTGATGATATTTATACAACGGGAACTGTGGCTAGGATTTTAAAAGTCCTAAAAATGCCCGACGGGAATACGACCGTAATTATTCAAGGGAAAAAGCGATTTCAAATTTCTGAGATGGTTTCGGAAACCCCTTATATGGTGGCTAAAATTCAGGACGTACCTGAAATCACGCCTTTAGATACCTCCGAATTCCCAGCCATTATTGAGTCGATTAAAGAGTTGGCACTTCAAATTATAAAGCAAAGTCCAACAATTCCTAGTGAAGCATCTTTTGCAATTAAGAATATTGAAAGCAGCTCGTTTTTAATCAACTTTGTGTCCTCAAACATGAATATTTCTGTTGTTGAAAAACAAAAGTTATTAGAAGTTCATGAACTTCAGGAACGTGCCTTATTAACCTTAAAGCACATGAATGTCGAGTTTCAACGCTTGGAACTCAAGAACGACATTCAATCCAAAGTGCAAAGTGACATGAGTCAACAACAGCGCGAATATTTCTTACAACAACAAATTAAAACCATTCAAGAGGAATTGGGGGGAGTGAGTTATGAAGAAGAAATTGAAGAGATGAAATCTCGTGCCGTTAAAAAGAAATGGAACGAAAAAGTTGAGGCTCATTTTAATAAAGAAATTGGGAAACTTCAACGGATGAACCCACAAGTTGCGGAGTATTCAATTCAAAGAAATTATTTAGACCTCTTTTTAGATTTACCTTGGGATTCTTTTAGTAAGGATAATTTTGATTTGAAGCGGGCTCAAAAGGTATTAGATCGTGATCATTTTGGATTGGAAGAAGTCAAACGTCGAATTATAGAATATTTGGCTGTTTTAAAGCTTAGAAATGATATGAAATCTCCAATTCTTTGTCTGTATGGCCCTCCTGGAGTTGGTAAAACATCCTTAGGGAAGTCAATCGCAGAAGCTTTAGGAAGAGAATATGTTCGTATTTCTTTAGGAGGTTTGAGAGATGAAGCCGAAATAAGAGGTCACAGAAAAACATATATTGGCGCTATGCCGGGCCGAATTTTACAAAGTTTAAAAAAGGCAGGGACTTCAAACCCAGTTTTTGTTTTGGATGAAATTGATAAACTGTCGAGTTCAAATCAGGGAGACCCATCATCCGCAATGTTAGAAGTCTTAGATCCAGAGCAAAATTCTGAGTTTTATGACAACTTTTTAGAAATGGGCTATGACCTTTCTAAAGTCATGTTTGTAGCAACTTCGAACAGTTTAAATACCATACAACCCGCGCTTTTAGATCGTATGGAAATTATCAATGTATCAGGTTATACGATTGAAGAAAAGGTTCAGATTGGAAAAAAATTCTTATTACCAAAGCAAATTAAAGAACATGGAATGAAAACGCCTGATCTTAAAATAGCTCAACCTCAATTAGAAAAAATTGTGGAAGGTTACACCAGAGAATCAGGAGTGAGAGGTCTTGAAAAACAAATTGCTAAAATGGTACGGTATGCAGCCAAAAATATTGCAATGGAAGAATCGTATGAAGTTAAAGTTTCAAATGAAACCATTGTAAAAGTTTTGGGCAGTCCTAAACTCGAACGTGATAAGTACGAAAATAACGATGTTGCAGGGGTTGTCACAGGGCTCGCATGGACACGTGTTGGTGGCGACATTTTATTTATTGAATCTATTTTATCGAAAGGAAAAGGGACTTTAAACATCACAGGGAACTTAGGAAAAGTGATGAAAGAATCGGCTACGATTGCGATGGAATACATCAAAGCGAATGCAGATTTATATGGTTTAGATAATACTATTTTTGAGAAGTATAATGTTCATATTCACGTGCCTGAAGGAGCCACGCCAAAAGATGGTCCTAGTGCTGGTATCACAATGCTAACCTCATTGGTGTCTTTGTTTACTCAGAAAAAAATCATGAAAAATTTAGCCATGACAGGTGAAATTACTTTGCGAGGCAAAGTACTTCCAGTTGGGGGGATTAAAGAAAAGATTTTGGCCGCTAAACGCGCTAAAATTAAAGATATCATTCTTTCAAAAGAAAACAAAAGTGATATTGATGACATCAATGCAACCTACCTTAAAGGCCTGAAATTTCATTTTGTTTCTGAGATGAGTGAGGTTATTGAAATCGCGATCACCAATCAAAAAGTAAAAAATGCTAAAACCTTGTAATTAAAAGGTTTTAGGGTTCTACAAAATAAACCCTTCTAGTATTCGTTTAAGAACTGATTTATTTACTTTTGTATAAAATGAGGATATTTGTTGCGCTTTTTATAATTTTATGCGGTCATGATTTAGTTCATGCCCAACTTGGGGGCGAATCTACTTATCAGTTTTTAAATTTAATGTCCTCTCCGAGGCAAGCGGCTCTAGGGGGAAAGGTGCTTACAAATGTAGATTATGATGTCACACAAGCACTGTACAATCCTGCAACGATTAACGTTGAAATGGACAACCAGTTGGCATTGAATTATTCGAGTTATTTAGGGGATATTCGGTATGGAACTGCAGCTTATGCTTATACTTGGGATCGTCGGATTCAAACATTTCATATGGGGATGACTTATGTGAATTATGGAAGTTTTGATGGCTATGATGAAAATGGGGTTAGTACAGGAACCTTTTCTGGTACTGAAGCTGCTCTCTCTCTGGGCTATGCCACTCAAATTGGATATTCAGATTTTTATATCGGCACGAATCTTAAATTAATTTCCTCAAAGTTAGAACAGTACAATTCTTTTGGAATTGCGACTGATGTTGGTATCATATATATTAATGATTATTTAGATTTTAATGCCGCCCTAGTGGTGCGGAATTTTGGAACTCAACTAACCACCTATGCTGGTATGCAAGAGTCTTTACCATTTGAGATAGATCTTGGGTTGTCTCAAACACTAGAAAATGTCCCTTTAAAATGGCATTTAACGTTTGAGAATCTTCAACAGTGGCCGATTGCCGTTTCTAACCCAGCACGTGCAACCTCAGATCTAAACAATAATCAAACGCAAGAAGAAATCAGTTTTTTCAAAAACCTTGTCAGACATACAATTATAGGCGCAGAATTGTTTCCTAATAAAGGATTTAATCTTAGATTTGGATATAGTTTTAGACGTGCTGCCGAACTGATGATTTTAGAACAACGAAATTTTTCGGGCTTGTCCTTCGGGATAGGTTTAAAATTTAATAAAATGAGATTTAGTTATACACATGCCCGCTATTCATCCGCCACAAACACAAGTTTTCTGGGGCTACAAATAAATTTACAATAGTGAAAAAAATAACAATAGCCATTGATGGGTTTTCATCGACAGGAAAAAGTACACTGGCCAAACAATTAGCTCAAAAACTTCAGTATGTATATGTTGATTCTGGAGCAATGTATCGTGCTGTAGCATTATACGCCTTAAATCATAAATTAATTATCGATAAAAAATTAAATAGAGAAGTGCTTATAAATCATCTGCCAGAGATCAAAGTATCCTTTAGGTATAATGAACAGTTAAAAGCTTCAGAAATCTATTTAAATGGAGAGAATGTGAATGCTGCGATTCGAACCATGGAGGTTTCCAATAGTGTGAGTATTGTGGCGACTGTTCCTGAAGTGCGTCAACAATTGGTAGAACTACAGCAAGAAATGGGGGCTCACAAAGGAATTGTAATGGATGGAAGAGATATTGGGACGGTTGTTTTTCCAGATGCTGAATTGAAGCTTTTTATGACCGCCTCTGCCGATACTCGTGCACAACGCCGCTATGATGAATTGATTCAAAGTGGGGCAGAAGTAACGTATGAAGCAGTGCTTGAAAATATCACCTCACGAGATCACATCGATTCTACAAGAGAAGATTCGCCTTTGTTTAAATCGGATGATGCCATTGGAATTGATAACTCAAATTTAGACATGGAACAGCAATTTGAACAAGTAATAAAGCTTGTGAATTCAAGGCTCAAATAAAGATAGTTCACAAAAAAAGACTACCGTAACGATAGTCTTTTTGGTAATAAATTCTATAAACTTTTTACTTTACAGATTTGGAATCACTAATTCTTGGTCTGGAAATATCGTGTCAGGATTTTTTAAGACTCCAGTATTGGCCTGAAAAATTTGCTTATAATTCATTGCGTTCCCATAGTATTGCTTCGCAATTCCCCCTAGTGTTTCACCTCTTTTGACAGTATGTCTATGAAAAACTGAGGCATCTCTAATCTGAATATCAGCAATAAGATCTGAAGGTTTGTCTCCACCAACAGATTTGATTGCATCCCAAAGTAGATTTTTTTCGTAAGGGGTTCCAGCAGTTCCTGTAATGTTTAAAATTCCGTTTTGGATATTTACATCACCGTCTTGGATGTTTAATTTTTCTCCTAGATCGAGTACGGATTGGTACTTTTGTTTTAACATAATTAAGTAGATTTTAGATTTGAAAAAACAATATACCAAATAATATGCCAATTTCAATCCCAAAACATCAAATTTAACATGCCTTTAGTGTCTCTCTTGAAAACAGATAAGATTTCATTTGGTATAATTAGGGATAAATCGTAACATTGCACTCCTTTTAGCGATAATAGATTCAGTAAAAGGAATTAACTTTAATTAATAACACTTTTATAGAAGGGCTTAATCGAATCTAGCTTCTGTGAAATACAAATTTTTAAACAGCCATGGCTGAAGAACAAAACACAAATGTGGAAGAAGTAACTGTAGAAACTACCGCAGCAGAAACGCCACAAGTAAACGAAGCTCAAGCAAATCCTGAGCAATTCCTGAAAGATTTTAACTGGCATAATTACGAAGAGGGTATTGACCCTGTTGACGATGCTAAACTTGATGAATTTGAAAAGTTAGTCGCAAGTAATTTTGTAGACACTCTTGATGATCAAGTGGTTGAAGGAACTGTGATTCATATTTCTGATCGCGATGCGATTATTGATATCAATGCAAAATCTGAAGGTGTTATTTCATTAAATGAATTTCGTTACAATCCAAACCTTGCAGTTGGTGACAAAGTAGAAGTATTAATCGATGTGCGTGAAGATGCAACAGGTCAATTAATTTTATCGCACCGTAAAGCAAGAGTTATCAAGGCATGGGATCGTGTGATCGCTGCAAATGAAACTGGAGAAATTGTAAATGGATTCGTTAAATGTCGTACTAAAGGTGGTATGATTGTCGATGTATTTGGTATTGAAGCATTCTTACCAGGATCACAAATCGATGTGAAACCAATTAGAGATTACGATCAGTATGTAAACAAAACAATGGAATTCAAAGTGGTTAAAATCAACCACGAATTCAAAAACGTTGTTGTTTCGCATAAAGCGCTTATTGAAGCGGATATCGAAATCCAGAAAAAAGAAATTATCAGTCAACTAGAAAAAGGTCAAGTTCTTGAAGGTGTGGTTAAAAATATCACGTCATACGGTGTCTTTATGGATCTTGGAGGTGTTGATGGATTAGTTCATATTACAGACCTTTCTTGGTCAAGAATCAACCATCCAAGTGAGATTGTTGAACTCGATCAAAAATTAAACGTTGTAATCCTTGATTTTGATGAAAATAAGTCAAGAATTCAATTAGGTCTTAAACAATTAAGCAAACACCCATGGGATGCCCTTGGAGAAGATGTTAAAATTGGAGACGAAATCGAAGGTAAAGTTGTAGTCATCGCTGATTATGGCGCATTTATCGAAGTTGTTGAAGGCGTTGAAGGATTAATTCACGTTTCTGAAATGTCTTGGTCTACACACTTACGTTCTGCACAAGATTTCGTTAAAGTAGGCGATAAAATCAAAGCTCAGATCTTAACTTTAGATAGAGAAGATCGTAAAATGTCATTAGGTATCAAGCAATTATCTGCTGACCCTTGGACAGACATTACTTCTAAATTCCCAGTAGCTTCTAAGCATACAGGAATTGTTAGAAACTTCACAAACTTTGGTGTTTTTGTTGAATTAGAAGAAGGTATTGATGGATTGATTTACATCTCTGATTTATCTTGGACTAAGAAAGTGAAACATCCTAGCGAATTTTGTGCTGTAGGAGATAACTTAGAAGTTGTTGTTCTTGAATTAGACGTAGAAGCTAGAAAATTAAGCTTAGGTCATAAACAAACAACAGATAACCCTTGGGATAAATATCAAACGGAATTTGCTTTAAACACGAAGCATACCGCTTCAATCGAAGAGATTGTTGATAAAGGTGCGACTGTGAAATTCAATGAAGATGTGATTGCTTTTGTTCCTTCTCGTCATCTTGAAAAAGAAGACGGAAACAAGCTTAAAAAAGGCGAAGAAGCTGAGTTTGTGATCATTGAATTCAATAAAGAATTCAAACGTGTGGTCGCATCTCATACTGCTCTTTTTAAAGCAGAAGAAGTGAAGCATGTGAAAGCAGCCGTTAAAAAAGCAGCAAGTAGTGCAGCAGAAGCAAAACCTACTTTAGGAGATGCGAATGATGCTTTACAAGCGCTTAAAGACAAGATGGACGGGAAATAATCACCCAATAGTCTTATAACTTAAAAGCCCCTTCTTATTGAGAAGGGGCTTTTTTTATGTTTAATTTTGAATATTCCTTTTAACCACTTAATGATTTAATGTTTTTTATGCTCTGGTTTTTGTTGCCACATCATCAAATATTGTCCAGTGGCCATTTTACGAGCTGTATGAATCGCCTTTTGTGCGTATTCACCTTCAAATAATTCATTGATGGTTTCGACCCACAATTGTAACCACTTTCCAAAATGCACTTGATTAATTGTATAGTCTGCAACTTTATCTACTTTGGCATGTTTTTGTAATGGATTGCCTTTAAATTTGGGTACACCAAATAAATTGGTTTCCCAAAAATCGGTCAATTTCACCAAATGGTCAGGCCAAAACGCTTCGCTAATATGGGTATTAAAAATGGGACCTAGTAACGCATCTTTTCTGATTTTCGAATAAAATGTATTGACTAAAATTTGGAGGTCTTCTCTGGTGTCGATCGTTTTCATGAATTACTTATAAAATCAAGTTCAGAAGAATTGGCGTTGGGGCGTTTTCTTTATATAAATATAACAAAAAAAGCCGCTTCTTTTCAGAAACGGCTTAGTATTTTTAAGTCAAAATATTAGGTATCTATTGAACCCAGTACGCGTTTCATGAAACTATTTAAAGCTTCTTTTTGAGGCGTTCCATCTTTAATCATTTTATGGACTTCAAGAGCGCCATACATATTAGAGATTAATTCGCCAATGACGTCTAATTCTTCATCTTTCAGACTTGGAACTTCTGTAAGTGCTTCAAGGGTTTCAAGGGTTTCAACGATATAATCTTCGTCGTTGGCCTCAATAAATTGCGTTAAATGTTTAATTACTGGCAGCTTCATCTACAAGTTCTTTTAAAACGTCAAACTTATTTGTTTGGGTTTGGTTTATAAATTGTCCTGATTTAAAAATCGCAAAAGTAGGCAGATTGTCTACAGTAGCTAATTTTCTACTTTCAGGGAATTTTTCAGCATCCACGATCACAAAGGTAGCATCCGACATTTCAGAAGCTAATTTTTTGAATTTTGGTTTCATTATTCTACAATTTCCACACCACGTAGCAGAGTATTGAACCACTACAAATGGATTGTCTGAAATAATAGCCTGTAAATTGTCTTCAGAAAGTTCTTGCATTATAAACAGTTTTTAGTGTGATGCTAAATAACTAGCAGTTCCTTTAGCATTCGGTTCCATGGCGTCTTTACCTTCTTCCCAGTTTGCAGGACATACTTCTCCTTTTTCTTGTACGTGCGTGTAGGCATCTACAAGTCTCAAGAACTCAGCAACATTACGACCAAGTGGCATATGGTTCACACTTTCATGCACCACAGTTCCTTCTTCATCAATAATGTAAGTAGCTCTGTAAGTAACATTGTCACCTTCAACTAAAACGACTCCAGTTTCTTCATTATAAGTCTCATCTGAAATATCTAAAATACCTAAGGTAGATGCTAAGTTTCTATTAGAATCAGCTAAAATCGGATACGTAACTCCTTCGATACCACCATTGTCTTTAGCTGTTGATAACCATGCGAAATGAACTTCTGGCGTATCACATGAAGCACCAATTACAATGGTGTTTCTTTTTTCAAATTCTGCTTTAGCAGCTTCAAATGCGTGTAATTCTGTTGGACATACAAAAGTGAAATCTTTTGGATACCAGAACAAAAGCACTTTTTTCTTATTGTTGATTGCTTCTTCGAGAACGTTTACTTTAAAAGTATCGCCCATTTCATTCATTGCATCAACGTTTAAATTTGGGAATTTTTTTCCTACAATTGCCATAATATATTTTTAAGAGTTGTTAAATTATTTCACTGCAAAGATACAGAATGCACTCACTTCTTATCGGGGTAAAAAATTATAATTTCTTATAGTTCTATAAGATAAAGTTATTTTGAATAAACTTGAAGTATTTAGGACTTCGCTAATTCTTTTATTTTGATAGAGAACGCAGCAAACAGAAGCGTCATAAAAGGACTGATCCAATTGAAAAATGCAAACACAAAATAGTCAGCTACAGAAACGCCTAAAACGCCACTTTGATAAGCACCACAGGTATTCCAAGGCACTAACACGGAAGTAACGGTTCCAGAATCTTCAAGCGTACGGCTTAAATTTTCAGGTGCTAAACCACGATCTTTATAGGCTTTTTTAAACATTTTCCCTGGAACAACCAATGCTAAATATTGATCAGAGGCTGTTACATTAAGCGCCAAACAACTTGCAACGGTACTCGCAAATAACCCAAATGTAGAGGTGGCTAAGCTTAAAAGTGCTTTACTAATCCTAGAAAGTGCGCCTATAGCATCCATAACGCCTCCAAAAACCATGGCACAAACAATCAACCATATAGTGCCTAACATCCCACGCATCCCACCAGAAGTGAATAACTCATTTAGTTCTTCACTCGATGATACAACGGCTGTATCAACCGTAATCGCTTTCATGACCCCTTTATAAGCGGCTTCAAAACTTAGTGTATCGCTTTCTGCAATTGCAAGTATAATTTGTGGTTGCGCAATAATGGCTGCCACAGCGCCCAATAATGTTCCAATTAGAAGTGCTATGAGAGGCGGTGTTTTTCTTACGATTAATACAATCACTAACACTGGCACACTAAACAACCAAGGAGAAATATTAAAAGCACCGTCTATAGCTTCGAGTTTATCAGAAATGTCTGGAGTTCCTGTGGTGTCTATGTTTAAACCAATTATTAAGAAGATAATTAGAGTAATTATGATGGTTGGAATGGTTGTGTAGGCCATGTATTTTATATGGTCAAATAATTCACTTCCTGCCATTGCAGGGGCTAAATTTGTAGTATCACTAAGCGGGGACATTTTATCTCCAAAATAGGCGCCTGATAATACAGCTCCAGCTGTCATTCCAGCAGAAATCCCTAAAGTGTTTCCAATTCCAATTAATGCAATTCCAACCGTTGCCGATGTGGTCCAGCTACTGCCTGTAGCGATGGAAATGATTGAGCAAATGATGACAGAAGCTACGAGAAAAAATGTGGGGTTTAAGATTTGTAGTCCATAATAAATCATGGATGGAATCACACCACTAATGAGCCAGGTTCCAGCCAATGCTCCGACCATTAATAAAATCAAAAGAGATCCGGTAGTGGATTTTACATTTTCGGCAACTTCTTCTAACATTTGTTTATAACTAACTTTGTTATAAAACCCAACAATAGCGGCTACAGCAGCTCCTAATATCAAAATAAATTGATTGCTACCACTAAGCGCATCGTCACCAAACACAAAAAATACATTATAAAATAACATTCCAACAAGAGCGATGACAGGAATAAGTGCTTCCCAGATATTCAACTCTTTGTTTTCAATTATTACGTTGTCTTTTGGGGTAATTGGTTTAATGTTTTGACTTTCCATAAAATAAAGTTCAGCGATTCGTTACTGTAATGTTACGATTTTACTGAAAGCTATGCAAGTACAAATTTGTGACAAGTAAGAACTTATCTTAATTTTGGATAGGAGGTAGGGTCCACTTCGTGAAACATCGCATACACCACTTCAAAAACATCATCGGCAGAGGGTTTACTAAAATAGTCTCCATCCGTACCATAGGCAGGTCGATGTTCTTTTGCGGTTAGCATTTGAGGTTTGCTATCTAAATTTTGATAAATATTCTGATGTTCTAAAATTTCATTAAGAATATAAGCAGAGGCTCCACCAGGGACATCTTCATCAACAATAAGCAGTCGATTGGTGTTTTCAACACTTTTTGAAATATCTTTTTTAAGGTCAAAAGGAATGAGTGATTGAATATCGATGATCTCAACATCGATATCTACTTCTAAAAGTGATTTTGCTGCCTGTTCTACAATTCGTAAGGTAGACCCATAAGAAACGATGGTAAGATCAGACCCCTTTTTGATGGTTTCTACAATCCCAACGGGCGTTTTAAATTCACCGAGGTTTGCCGGTTCTTTTTCTTTTAAACGGTACCCATTTAAACACTCAACCACCATTGCGGGTTGGTCACTTTCTAAAAGTGTATTGTAAAACCCAGCAGCTTTGGTCATATTTCGCGGAACCAAGACATACACCCCTCTAATAAGATTAAGAATACCTCCTAATTGTGATCCTGAGTGCCAAATTCCTTCTAAGCGATGTCCACGAGTTCGTATAATTAATGGCGCTTTTTGTTTTCCAAATGTTCGGTAATGGAGCGTTGACAAGTCATCGCTTATAATCTGAAGCGCATACACCATATAATCTAGATATTGAATTTCTGCAATAGGTCTTAGACCACGTAATGCCATTCCAATACCTTGGCCAATAATGGTTGCTTCTCGAATTCCAGTATCTGAAACTCTCATTTCACCGTATTTTTCTTGTAAGCCTTCTAAACCTTGGTTCACATCTCCAATAGTTCCAGTATCTTCTCCAAAAATTAACACTTCCGGGTTTTTACTTAAAATTTTATCAAAATTATCTCTTAGAATAACTCGACCATCAACCATTTTTGAAGTGGCATCAAAAACAGGAAGTACTTCGGAAATATTAGTTGCTCTATATTCTGATTCGCTATAGAGTAGGGTGCTGTATTTAGGTTGAATTTCTTCAAAATAGGCGTTAATCCAACCTATTAATTTATCTTTAGCAGGTGTGTTTTCTTGAATTAAATATTTTAAAATATTCCGAGCAGCACTTAAAATATCTTTTCGTAAGGGTTCATGAATTATTTCTAATTGAGCTATAATTTTATGAATAAACACCTTTTGTGATGCTGACACCGCTGCGGTTTTCATGAGTTTTAAAGCCGCTTGTTTTTCGTCTTTGATAGGTTCAGAAAAATCCTTCCAAGCCTTTGTTTTCCCTGCTTTAACTTCCTTTTTTATACTTCTATCAATTGTTGTGAGTTCTTCTTCACTTGCAATATCATTTGAGATAATCCAATCTCGAAATTTCACATTACAATCGTTTGATTGTTCCCACTTTAATCGTTCGCTTGATTTATAACGTTCATGCGATCCCGAAGTGGAATGTCCCTGAGGTTGTGTCAGTTCGTTCACATGAATAAGTACAGGTACATGCTCTGTTCTTGCTAATCGACTGGCTTTTTGATAGGTATTAATGAGTTCTACATAATCCCATCCATTGACTCTTAAAATCTCGTAGCCTGTATGATGCGAATCTCTTTGAAATCCTTTTAAAACTTCAGAAATATTTTCTTTGGTAGTTTGATGTTTTGCATGAACTGAAATCCCGTATTCATCATCCCAAACGCTTACAACCATCGGAACTTGAAGCACTCCGGCTGCGTTTATGGTTTCAAAAAACACACCTTCACTCGTGCTAGCATTTCCAATAGTTCCCCAAGCAACTTCATTGCCTGAATTAGAAAATTTTTCTGAATCAATATCTTTAAGATTTCGATATATTTTTGACGCTTGTGCTAAACCCAGTAATCGTGGCATTTGTGCTCCTGTCGGAGAAATATCCGAACTAGAGTTTTTTTGCTGAGTTAAATTTTTCCAATTAAAGTTTTCATCTAAGGAATGTGTTGTAAAATGGCCACCCATTTGTCGACCAGCACTCATGGGATCGTGCTTAATGTCTGTATTTCCGTAAAGTCCTGAGAAAAATTGTTCAATGCTTAGTTTTCCAATCGCCATCATAAAGGTTTGATCTCTATAATAACCCGATCTAAAATCACCATTTTGAAACGCTTTTGCCCAAGCTAACTGTGGCAACTCTTTTCCATCCCCAAAAATTCCAAATTTTGCTTTTCCAGTTAAGACTTCGCGCCGCCCAAGAAGGCTACATTCTCTACTGGTGACCGCTATTGTATAGTCATTTAAAACTTCAGTTTTGAAGTCCTCAAATGTAATATCTTTAGTAAGGTCATTTTTGATCTGCATTCTGAAATAATTCTAATGAGTTGCAAATATAAAATATTTAGAAGTTTTGTCCTATCCTTTACATTGATAATTACGAGAGCAATTATTAGGATATAATAAAATATTAGGGATTTAAATATTGTATTGTCACTAAAAATTGATTATTAATGATTTTTCATCAACAGTTAGTACCATTTTCTTCTAAATAATTCTAAAATACTAAAAGGATCTGCGGTTAAGATAAAACGAATTTTTTGACTGTATTGCGGTTGAGAAATTTCCCATCCAAGGTTTGAGTAAAATGGAAAATAGACTTCTAAGTAATCTGTAATTAAATTTAACCGAACCCCAGAGTCATAAACAAATTCGGGAGATTGAAATTTATTTTTGATAAAACCAATATCTCCGTATGCTTGAACATATTTCCAAATAGATGCGCTTCCGTTTAAGGTTGTAATCCATTGGTTCGCATAGCCTGTATCCAATTTAGATTTAAAACCGCCTTCTGCCAGAATGACTTGCTGACTAAAGATTCCCGTGGATTCATACTGTCCTAAATAATTATATTCAATTAAATAATCATTGGGACGATCTAATGCGAAATTAAAATTATTCACATCCGAAGGCGTGGAGTTATACAAAAAACTCCCTGCATAGAGTCTCAAGTTGTACTGAAAATTATTTTTGTTTCGCTGACGAACTTCATATTTAAGGGCGATTTTCCCAAAGGTCTTTGAAAATTGAGCATCCACAAACCAATTTTTAAATTTCACAAATTGATTATTTGAGAAACGGTAGTTCACATTAAAAACCTCATAAGAAGGAATTAATTTCAATCCATTTTGATATTGAACTTGGGTTTTATTAATGGAAATAAACCGAAAACTCAATCTCTTAAAAGCATTGGATCGAAGATTGAAAGGCACTCTGAAATAAAAATTTAAATAGGGTTCGAATTTTGTTAAAAATACATTTTCAGCAAGTGTTGAACGCCATAATGACACCCCATAATTAATGTTGTATAAGGGTTGATCCTCAAAGTAAGTTCGTTTTACAAGCTTAACAAATCCAGTTAATGACTTTGAGTTAACACTGTAATTTGGCGAAATGCCATATATAAATGATTTTCTTAAAAGTCCATTATTATTTAGCGTTGCTCCAAATGTTAGCCCATCATAGATGTTTCTAAATTCAACAATAGGATTTAAATAGAGTTGATTATAATTTGGTGCTTCAACGTCTTTAAATAATCGAATTTGAAAAGGCTTGTTAAATACTGATTTCTGACTTATGGGCTTAAAATTGTTTCGAAAATTAAATTCTGGGACTTTTTGTTCGAAATTTAAAATGAGTCGGTCTTCTTGGTTATTGGGGATTGAAAATCGTTTTTCTCTACCAACATTTTCTAACCATATTTTTGAGGTGATCAGAGTATCTTTTAATGTATAAAGAGAAATGGGAGTCGTTCCTGATTTTTTGTTTTTTACATTAAACACAATTGAATCTTTGGTGGTTTTGACTTTTGTGATTTTATAATCTACTTGTTTACTATTTGTAAGATAGTCATCAAAAAACCAATCAATATTTTTTGTTGTTTTTGACTTTATAAAAGATTTAAAATCTGAAGTAAAAACAGGCTTTTGGTCTGAAAACTGTATGAACTCCGTCATCCATTGATACATAGAAGAACGTCCAATATAGTCATCAAGATATAAGAGTCCGAGTGCTGCTTTGTATTTGCTCGATAAGGTTTCATTAAACTTTACTAACGCATCATTTTGAGAATTCAATGCTTGATCACGACCAATTCGGGCCATGTGCGCATACGATAAACGATATTGCTCATTGTAGTTTAATTTTGAAATATTGTAAATGCGCAATCCCCAAAGTTTTGAAAGCTTTCCAATGATTTTCTGATTTGGATAAAACTGATCCATATATTTCATTAAAAGTAAGGTCTCAAATCCAGATCTAAGCCAGTGATCTTTTCTTGGATTCAATACTAATAGTTGATCTACATGTAACTGAATTAAATTTTTTGCAATTGTTAACTCATATTCGAATTGTTTTGAAAAAGGAGTTAAAAAATCGGGTAGGATATTGAGACCATAAATAGGCGTTTTTTTGGTATCTATTTCTGATAGTACTAGTTTTGAGTGCGGATAGGGCAAAAGTTCAGTATTCAGAAACTGAATGACCTTGTCAAACACCAATACTTGACCAATATCATTTATATTTTTATTGCGATAATTGGTTACAATTTCTAGGGAATCTATTTGGATACTTTCAAATGCAGTCTTTGTAATAAACAATCGACTGTCAGTTCGATTGTCTCCAAAAAACTGATAAGAAGCTCTTTTATTTTGAATGGTTTTAGACCTTAATTCTAGTTCCGAAATCACATGATATTGATCTGAGACATCGAGATTCATTTCTATCATTGAACTCGGAGTATAGTAGTCTCCTAAATTCTTGTTGCTAAACAATTGCCATTCATTATTTTCATAGACAGCAGGGGTGATGTACCAATAGTTTAAGGCAAATTCCTGATTTTTATTCACACCATACTCTGTAAATTTATCACTCTGAATGATGAGCGAATACTCAAAATTTAGAACGGTGGTTGTATTGGGTAAAACAGGCTTAGTAAGTGAAACTTCAAGTATGTCACTTTGGTTTTTTAGATACTGATATTCTATAGTATTGAGTTCAGAATCTTGGATCGATTCGATTCGAGTATAGCCACGATCTTTTGATTTTGCTGTAAATAATTCATCTTCAAACTCTTCAATAAATCGAGTTGCGAGGGGGGTGGTAGAGCTGCTAAAACTAGACGTCCAATCATTAAAATACAGTACATTTAAAGTGTCATTAGACGTATTGTAATATTCAATTTTTTGTTTGAGGTGAATCGTTTTTGTTTCTGGTGAAATATTAGCCTCAATTTGAATTGAATGTTGAGACCATGACAAGTTTCCACTTGAACAGAGCATGAGAATTAGAAATGTTTTAAATAGATAGTTTAAATTCAATGTTCTGAAATTGATCGTATATGTTGTATTATAAATAAATTACAACACATTATAAAATTTGGTTTCTAGAAATTCGGACTCAATTCGTATTCCTTATAAAAGTTATTGAGGATGGCAATGACTTCCTCTGAAGTATCAACCACATGAATTAAATCTAAATCTTTGGCACTAATCGTTTCATATCGTTCTAAGAGTGTGGCTTTAATCCAAACAAGTAAACCTTCCCAAAAAGTAGATCCGACTAATATAACTGGAAACTTTTCAATTTTTTTAGTTTGGATTAAAGTGATCGCTTCAAACAATTCATCTAATGTTCCAAACCCACCAGGCATGACAACAATTCCTTGAGAATATTTAACAAACATAACTTTTCTTACAAAGAAATAGTCAAAATCTAAACTCTTATCACGATCGATGTAAGGATTGTTATGTTGTTCGAAAGGCAAATCAATATTAAGGCCAACCGAGGTTCCACCGGCCAAATGTGCACCTTTATTTCCAGCTTCCATAATTCCGGGCCCACCGCCTGTAATAACGCCGTAACCCGCTTCTACAATGGCGCCAGCGACTTCTGTGGATAATTTATAATAGTTATCTTCTGTAGGAGTTCTTGCGGATCCAAATATGGACACACATGGACCTATCTTACTCATTTTTTCAAAGCCATTTACAAATTCTCCCATGATTTTAAAAATCGCCCAAGAGTCATTGGTTTTTATCGCATTCCATCCTTTATGTTTCTGTTCCGGTCCCATGTATCGTTTTTTTATAGCTTACTAATGTAATTCTTTTTTTAAAAATCGAGCGGTATGACTCGATTTGTTTTTAATAACAACCTCTGGAGTTCCTTTCACAATGATCTCTCCACCGCCGTTACCGCCTTCGGGGCCAATATCAATTATATAATCAACTGTTTTGATCACATCCAAATTATGCTCGATAATAAGGACGGTATTTCCTTTATTAACTAAGGTATTTAAAACACCCATCAATACACGAATATCTTCAAAATGAAGTCCGGTTGTCGGTTCATCTAAAATATAAATGGTGTTTCCTGTATCCCGTTTACTCAATTCTGTGGCCAATTTAATTCGTTGTGCTTCACCGCCAGAGAGGGTTGTGCTTTGTTGACCAAGTGTGATATACCCCAATCCAACATCTTTAATGGTTTTTAATTTTCTAAATATTTTTGGAATATGTTCAAAAAAATCGACACCTTCATCAATCGTCATATTAAGGACATCGCTGATTGATTTTCCTTTGTATCGAATTTCTAAAGTCTCTCTATTAAAACGCTTTCCTTGACAGGATTCACATTCGACATACACATCTGGTAAAAAGTTCATTTCAATCACTCGTAGACCGCCTCCTTTACAGGTTTCACATCGTCCGCCAACCACATTAAAACTGAAACGCCCTAATTTATAACCTCGAATCATCGCTTCGGGTATTTTCGCAAATAAAGCTCGGATTTCCCCAAACACCCCTGTATAAGTTGCAGGATTACTTCGAGGTGTACGCCCGATAGGCGATTGATTAATATCAATTACTTTGTCTAAATGATCTAACCCCTTAATCGATGCATAGGGCATTGGTTCCATGACTCCATGAAAATAATAATTATTTAAAATAGGGTAAAGGGTTTCATTTATTAAAGTCGATTTACCACTTCCTGAAACTCCCGTAATTCCAATCATTTTGGCCAATGGGAGTTTGATGGATACGTTTTTAAGATTATTTCCTGTACAGCCTTTTAATTCTAAAAATTTCCCATTTCCTGCACGGCGTTTTTTAGGCACTTCAATTTGTCGCACCCCACTTAAATAATCGGCAGTCATCGTACCACTATTTAATATCTGCTTTGGCGTGCCTTGACTTATAATTTCACCGCCATGTTTTCCGGCCATTGGACCAATATCGATCACATGGTCTGCTTGTTCAATCATGTCTTTATCGTGTTCTACCACTATGACCGAATTTCCAACATCTCTTAAAGCGATTAATGACTTGATTAGTTTTTCATTATCTCGTTGATGTAAGCCAATACTGGGCTCATCTAAAATATATAAAACACCTACTAATTGAGATCCTATTTGTGTTGCCAATCGGATGCGTTGAGCTTCGCCACCAGAAAGAGATTTTGAACTTCGATTGATCGATAAATAATCCAATCCAACATCTAAAAGAAATTGCAATCGGGTCGAAATTTCTTTTAAAATCTCTTTTGAAATTATGGTTTGACTTTCTGAAAGATTCTTTGGAAGCACCTTGAACCATTCGACTAGATCCACCACATCCATTTCGGAGAGTTCAGCGATGTTTCTACCGTTTATTTTGAAGTATAAGGACTCTTTTTTAAGTCGTGAACCTTCACAAGTAGGACATTTAATTTTATCCATAAAACCCTTTGCCCAACGTTTAATAGAGGTCGAGTCAGTATGCTTATACTGGCTTTCTATGAAATTAGCAATCCCCTCAAAATCAATACTATAATTACGTACAACCCCTAATGTTTTGCTGTCGACCGAAAATTTATCTTTGCCACCATATAAAATAATTTCTAAGGCTTCTTTTGGGATTTTTGATATGGGATCTGTAAGTTTAAAATTATAGCGCTGCGCAATGAGCTCTAATTGTTTAAATATCCAAGAGTCCTTCTGATTTCCTTGAGGGGCGAGTCCGCCATTTTTTATAGACAGCGCTGTATCAGGAATGATTTTATGTTCATTGACTTTATATAGGTTCCCAATTCCACTACAGTCGGGACAGGCGCCTTTTGGAGAATTAAATGAAAAATTATTAGGCTCTGGGTTGGGATAGGAAATACCGGAAGTAGGACACATTAAATCTCGACTAAAAAAACGAACATTTTTTGTCTCTTCATCAATAACCATTAATACATTTTCGCCGTGGTGCATTGCCGTATTGATACTTTCACTCAATCGACTCATGGACTGCGTAGATTCATCAATTTTGAGTCGGTCAATCACAATTTC
>Ga0206129_10000308_pt1 | contig 79726 bp, 71 predicted proteins | sample Helgoland_Spring_8_FD_148616 | JGI IMG/M metagenome (GOLD analysis project Ga0206129, IMG submission 148616) | Pelagic subsurface seawater microbial communities from Kabeltonne, Helgoland, North Sea - Helgoland_Spring_Bloom_20160502_2 | ecosystem: Environmental > Aquatic > Marine > Epipelagic ... | reverse complement strand
TAAATTTGAGGGTGATTATACTTTTGTATCTGAAAGGACAGAATTTAATTTTGTTGCGACAGATAATAAAGCAGGAGTAAAAGAAATATATTTTTCAACACCATCAATACAAGAAAAAATATTTGCAGATAATTTTAAGTTGACGGTACCTATTGGTTTAAAGGACATTAAATTTTTTGCTGCTGATCAAGTGAACAATTCAGAGAAACAAAAAACTGAAAGTTTTTTCTTAGATAACAAAGCACCAAGTACATCTATCAACTTTGGAAATCCATCTTTTTTTACCAGAGATACATTATTCATCTCTGAAGAGTCTGAGATTTCTCTTTTAGCGCTAGATGATGAAAGTGGCCCAAAATCGTCATATTACAGGGTAAACGATGGCGATACCATAACCCATGAAGACCCATTTAACCTAAAAAATGAGGGTTATAAACGAATTGAGTTTTTCTCAGCTGATAATGTCAATAATTTGGAGTCATCAAAGTTTGGGGCTGCCTATGTCGATAACGTATCTCCTGAGATTTATATAAACTTCGGGCTAGAGCAAATTGGAAATGAGGATGGATTGGCTGTATACCCAAATTATGTGAGAATGTTCTTAGGAGCTACTGATGATAAAACTGGAACAAAAGAAATTTTATATTCTATAAATGGGAGTGATTATAAGGCTTATTCAAGTCCTAAAACGATTGATTTATCGGAAAGAGGAGCGTTTTCTTCTTCTAAAAAATATGAGGTCAAAGTGATTGCCAGGGATATGGTTGGTAATGAGACCAATAAAACCTTATCTTTTTTAATTAAGGGATAAGAATTTTCAAATTAAAGCAAGTGTAAGTGATTCTTCGTTTTCCTTATGATCATTAGATTCTGTTACGAATAAAAGAATTAAACACCATATCAATTGCAGATGCGCGGACAATCGAAGAAGCACTCTCTTTCAACAAGCTAATCAATGAATTGAAGCAAGCATTTGCCGATGCTTTCATTACTACTCCGGCGCGACATCACCATGATTATTTAAATCCTGGAGAAAATATAGATTCTTCTTTGTTATTGATGCCTAGTTGGAAGAGTGGCTCTCACTTGGGTGTAAAATTGGTTACAGTTTCTCCAAATAATTACAAATACAAATTACCTTCCATTCAGGGATTATATATACTTTTTGACGCGGTAAAAGGGACACCACTGATGTTATTAGACGCCCAAGAACTTACCGCAAGAAGGACCGCATCGAGTTCTGCGTTGGCATCAACTTTCTTGTCTAGAAGAGATAGTGAAACCTTACTTATGGTTGGTACAGGAATGTTAGCCCCTTATTTGATTGAGGCACATGCTACCGTTCGCAGGTACAAAAGAATCCTAATTTGGGGTCGAAATAGAGATAAAGCTCAGGCCGTTTGTGATTTATTGAATCCGAAAATGGACGTCCAGATAACCAGGGTAGAGGATTTAGAAAAGGGCATCAAGCAAGCCGATGTGGTGAGTTGTGCGACTCTGTCGGCGACTCCTTTGATTTTGGGTACTTGGTTAAAGCCAGGCCAACACATCGATTTGGTAGGAGCTTACAAATCAGACATGCGTGAAGCTGATGATGCGCTGATGCTCAAATCAAAGCTATATGTAGATACTCCGATGGCATTAAAGGAGACGGGAGACTTATTGATACCAATGACAAAGGGTATTTTAGATTCCAATGATATCCGTGGGGATTTATTTCAATTATGTCAAAAAACTAGAAAAGGTCGTGAAAAGAAGGAAGAAATCACGGTTTTTAAATCAGTGGGTCATGCGCTCGAGGATTATGTAGCCGCCAAAATGGTACATGATGCGCATTGCTAAAATACCAATTATTGATAACTTAGCTCTAAAATTATTTTCATCATAATTAAATTATTTTATGAAGGTACAATGGAAGGGAGTTTACCCTGCGCTTACAACAAAATTCAAGGAAGATTTTACGATTGATTATGAGGCTTTTTTGGCCAATGTATCCTTTCAGTTGTCCTCAGGAATTGATGGAATTATTTTGGGAGGTACTTTAGGCGAGGCCAGTGCTTTGGTGGGTAATGAGAAATCAGCCCTGATAAAAGTAACCAAAGAATATGTAGGGGATAAGGTGCCGGTAATTATTAACATAGCTGAGCAAACGACGGAAGCAGCTATAGCTGCTGCAAAATCGGCACAGCAGGAGGGTGCTGATGGGTTGATGATGTTACCCCCCATGCGGTACAAAGCTTCAGATGACGAAACGGTGGCCTATTTCAAGGCTATTGCACAGAGCACTGATCTTGAGATCATGATTTATAACAATCCTATAGATTATAAGATCAATGTTACACTAGACATGTTTGAGTCACTGACGGCATGTCAAAATATTGTTGCAGTCAAAGAATCGAGTCGTGACATTTCAAATATTACTCGAATGATCAACCGATTTGGTGATCGCTTCCAGGTCATGTGTGGGGTTGATACCTTGGCTGCAGAATCTTTATTGATGGGAGCAGTGGGTTGGGTGGCCGGTCTGGTATGCGCATTTCCAAGAGAAACGGTGGCTATTTATCGTTTAATTAAGGCGGGAAGAACTGCCGAAGCGATTGCTATTTATCGATGGTTTTTGCCATTGCTAGAATTAGACATTAATCCTCAGTTGGTACAAAATATTAAATTAGCCGAAGAAAAAGTAAATTTAGGATCTGAAATTGTACGTCCACCAAGAATGCCACTTTCGGGAGATACCCGAGCACAAGTGCTCCAAATAATTGAGTTTAGTCTTGCGAGTAGACCCTCACTGCCTGATTATCTTTCGTTATAAAATTATATTATAAATGAGCCCCAAAACTATTAAGACCTTCAATCCAAGAACTGGAAATTTTCTAGCTCAAGAACATGTAATAAGTACCCCAGAGGAGCTAAACCAAAAGGTTACCGATGCGCAGTTGGCTTTTATGGTTTACCGCAATACCAGTGGCAATGAGCGTGCGATTTTGTTAGAGACCATTGCCGATGAGATCGAAGCGGTTAAAGAAGAAATCTTAGGCATTGCCACATTGGAAACAGGTCTACCCTCCGGAAGAATTCAAGGTGAAACAGGAAGAACCTTAGGACAGTTAAGGTTATTTGCCGAAGTGGCCCAAGAGGAGTTTTGGGTTGAGGCCTCTATTGATACTGCACTACCTGATCGCCAGCCTTTGCCGAAATCAGATATTAGAAAATGTCTGGTGCCTTTGGGCCCAATAGCTGTATTCGGTGCATCTAATTTTCCTTTAGCATTTTCGACGGCTGGAGGGGATACAGCCTCGGCTTTAGCCTCGGGAAATCCGGTAATAGTTAAAGCGCACAACAGCCATCTGGGTACTCATCAATGTATATGCGATGCCATTTCCCGTGCCCTTGAGCGCTGCAACTTACCTAAAGGGATATTTTCATCAATCATTGATGAAGACTATGAATTGGGCGCTGCTTTGGTTCAGCATCCCGGTATCAAAGCAGTAGGTTTCACCGGTTCATTCAATGGAGGTACCGCCTTGTTAGATTTGGTATCAAAACGTAAGGAACCCATACCCTTTTATGGAGAAATGGGGAGTATAAATCCCATCGTTTTACTTCCCTCAGCATTAGAGGATCCCAAAATGGTGCCTACCTTAATTGGTTCTATCAACATGGGCGTTGGCCAGTTTTGTACCAATCCTGGTTTAATTTTAGCTATTGAAGGGGAGGCAGCCCAGCATTTCTGTTCAAAAATGACCGATGCTATTCAACAAACACTTGGAGAGGTGATGCTTAATAGAGTCATTTACGATAAGTATGAAGCTAGTATTTCTGAAATTTCATCAGAAAAGTCATATACTTTACTCGGTCAGGGAACCAAAGCTCAGGGTGCTTTGTCGGTTCAACCCAGTTTAGCCTTAACTAGTGGTGAAAAATTCCTTACCCATCCCAAAATGTCTCAAGAAATATTTGGTCCTTATTCTTTGGTTGTTTTGTGCGAACATCAAGAAGAATTAGCTGAGATTTTAATGCAAATAGAGGGACAATTGACCCTTAGTTTTATGGGGGAGGAGACAGAATTTGAAGAACAAGAGCATTTAATCGCTTTGGCACAAGAAAAAGTAGGTCGGATTATCTTTAACGGTGTACCTACGGGCGTTGAGGTAGGTCATTCCATGATTCACGGAGGTCCCTTTCCTGCGACCACGGCTCCTAATAGTACCTCGGTGGGAGCTGATGCCATCAAAAGATTTGCCAGACCGGTTTGTTTTCAAGATGCACCGCAGTCTTTGTTACCTATGGCGTTACAGGATGAAAACCCCTTAAAAATCTTTCGTAAAATCAATGGTAAATGGTCTCTAGATAAAATTTAGACATGCGTAAAACCTTTTTTTGTATCGATGCCCATACTTGCGGGAATCCCGTGAGGTTAGTCGCTGGGGGTGGACCAGTGCTGCATGGAGTTGATATGAGTGAAAAGAGGCAACATTTTTTGGAAGAATACGATTGGATTCGAAAAGGCCTAATGTTTGAGCCGAGAGGCCATGATATGATGTCGGGTAGTATTTTATTTCCTCCATCTGATCCACAAAATGATACTGGCGTATTGTTTATTGAGACGAGTGGCTGTTTGCCCATGTGTGGTCATGGTACCATTGGTACCGTGACCATCGCGATAGAAGAAGGACTCATTATCCCTAAGATAGCGGGTCAGCTGAGGCTCGAAACTCCTGCAGGTTTGGTCAAGATTTCTTACACTAGCGTGGAAAATAAAGTCACGGATGTCAAACTGACTAATGTACCAGCATATCTGGCAGCAGGGGATCTGGAAGTAGATTGTCCAGAGTTAGGCAGGCTCAAGTTTGACGTGGCTTATGGTGGAAATTTTTATGCGATCATTGATCCTCAGCCTCATTTCTCAGGTATTCAGGATTATACTGCCGGTGCCTTGATTTCATTGAGTCAAGAACTGAGGAAACGCATTAACCTTAAATATCCGCAGCAATTTGTTCATCCCGAAAATGACACCATCAGAAATGTGAGTCATTTGTTATGGACAGGAACACCATTAGATCCTGCATCTGACGGGAGAAATGCTGTTTTTTATGGTGATAAAGCCATTGATAGATCCCCATGTGGTACGGGGACTTCAGCACGGATGGCACAGCGCTTTGCACGAGGGTTACAAAACGTCAATAGTTCCTATGTTCATGAAAGTTATATTGGATCAAAATTTACAGGACGCATTGAATCGGTCACAGAAGTGGCGGGCCACAAAGCCATTCTTCCCAGTATAGAAGGATGGGCTAAGATCACAGGATACAATCAGATCATTATAGATGACGATGACCCCTATTCATATGGTTTTCAAGTGATATGAATAAAGGAAAGGTCATGGTTTTAGGGGGTGGAGTTATTGGACTATGTTCTGCCTATTATTTAAAAAATCGTGGATTTGAAGTAACTATTTTAGATAAAGGAGACTTTTCTTCAGGTACCTCTTTTGGAAATGCAGGTATGATTGTGCCCAGTCATTTTGTGCCCTTGGCACAACCAGGCATGATCGCCAAAGGGATCAAATGGATGTTTGATGCGGAAAGTCCATTTTATGTCAAGCCTAGATTTTCACGAAGTTTATTGGATTGGGGCTGGAAATTTTATCAGCATTCATCCGAAAAACATGTTACGGGGGCTGCGCAGCTATTAAAAGAGCTCAATTTAGAGAGTAAAAAACTGTATGTAAGCTTATGTGATCAGTTTGAAGACATCAAAATTGATGAAAAAGGATTGATCATGTATTGTCAAACACAGCGGGCATTGGATGAAGAGGCGACATTGGCTAATCAAGCAATGAAACTGGGACTCAAGGCCGTTGTGATGGATAATCAACAATTAAACGACTTAGATCCCAATCTTACCCTTGATGTGAAGGGGGGTGTTTATTTTCCCGAAGATGCCTTTTTTAGTCCAAAGCTTTTTTTAGAAAAGTTGAAATCAGATCTTAAGGCGGCGGGAGTGAAAATGGTGTCTCATGTTGACGATTTCAAATTCGTAGTTCATGAGGATTTGAGATCCATTGATACCAATCAGGGTTTGTTTTCTGCGGATCAGTTTGTGATTTCTGCAGGTGTGTGGACCGGGAAATTAGCCCAATTTTTGGGATTAAATATTCCCATGCAACCTGGAAAGGGCTATAGTTTTACCTTAGAGAATCCGGTAGAAACGCCGAGGATATGTTCTATTTTGACGGAAGCCAAAGTAGCCGTAACGCCTATGTCAGAAGGATTACGTTTTGCGGGAACGATGGAAATCGGGGAGTTAAATTTTGATATTGATCAAAGGCGCGTGCACGGCATTAAAAAATCAATTGGTAAATACTTCCCGTCTTTTAATTTGACAGATTTCAAGGAAGCTAAAATTTGGAGTGGTTTAAGGCCTTGTTCTCCAGATGGATTGCCTTATATTGGGAGAACAAAAAAGTTACCAAATGTACTCTTAGCTGCAGGTCATGGGATGATGGGGATGAGTTTGGGCCCTATTACGGGCAAATTAATTGCTGAAATAGCAGATAATCAGTCTCCGAAAATTGAAATTTCAAAATTGGCTGTAGAACGATTTCATTGATTTGGCCAAGTGAATGCAGTAGTAAAACTAAAATGACAAAAGAATACATAATTACTGGGATGACATGTAAGGGTTGTTTGGCTAAAGTCAAAACTACCATCAACTCTTTTCCAAGTATTCAAGAGGTGGGTCTCCAACTTGTTTATCCACAAGCAAAAATCACCTCAGAGCCATCTTTAAATTTAGAAGAAATCAATCTAGCGTTGAGAAAGTTAGGTAATTACACAATCACCGATTTGATTCAAGAGCGAGAGGCTATTTCGGCCCCTTTATTAAAAGGGGACTACTCATTCTCTGAAAATCACATAGATACTTATTTTCCTTTGCTACTGATCATAGGATTTATATCAGGAATAAGCATATTGATTCAATATCCATTTATTCATTTTTTACCCATGCTTTGGATGCGCCATTTTATGGCAGGTTTTTTTCTGGTTTTTTCTTTTTTTAAATTATTAAATCTTTCAGGTTTTGCCAATGCTTACCGTATGTATGATATTGTGGCGGAAAAATGGAAGTTTTGGGGTTACCTTTATCCTTTTGTAGAATTGATATTAGGTATTTTATATCTAATTAATATTGTGCCGTTTTACGTTAATTTAACTACGGTGATTGTCTTGGGTGTGAGCAGTGTGGGTGTTATAAAAAGCAATCTAAAAAAGGAGCAAATCAAATGTGCTTGCTTGGGAGATGTATTCCAGTTGCCGATGAGTACGGTAACCATTTTCGAAGATCTATCAATGGTTTTAATGGCTCTTATTGGCTTATTTTCATTATAGAATTTATCTAGAAAATGTAGGCAGTGTAGTGATGGTTTTGTAAATTTTCATATGAGTTAAGTGTTTCTGAGAAGGTACTATGAATAAACTAATAAGTATTTTGATATTATTGATCGCCTTGCAGGTAACGAACGCGCAGCCAGTATCCGAATTATCCCTGGCGCGTATTTACGGATCAGCTGAATTCCAATCTCAAGTCATGGGTCCTTTGAGGTGGTTTGATGAAGGGGAGGCATACACCAAATTTTCATATAATAAAGAAGTTGGAGGTTTTGATCTGATGAAGGTCATATCCGAGACGCAATTGCATCAGGTCTTGGTAAGTGCGGCAGATTTAATTCCCTCAGGTGCTGCCACGCCCTTGCGGATTCATGATTATCAATGGTCTAATGATCAAAAAAAACTATTAATTTTTACCAATAGCAAAAAAGTATGGAGATTGAATACCAAAGGAGATTATTGGGTATTTCATACGGACTCCAAAGTATTGAAAAAATTAGGGGGTTCAGAGGCAGCTTCGGCTACTTTAATGTTTGCTAAATTTTCACCTCAAGGCAATCGTGTTGCCTACGTTCGAGAACATAATATTTACGTAGAAAATCTCTATAATCATGAGATCATTCAACTGACTCAAGACGGTACGGATCGCATCATCAATGGTACTTTTGATTGGGCTTATGAAGAAGAATTTCATTGTAGGGATGGTTTTCGCTGGAGTCCTGATGGCAGTAACATTGCTTATTGGCGTATTGATGCGACGACGATTCGTGATTTTTATATGATCAACAATACAGATTCTATTTATTCACACATCATTCCTGTAGAATATCCCAAAGCTGGAGAAAAGCCGTCAGAAGCTAAAATAGGAGTAATTGATGCCTCGGGTGGGTCTACTGTATGGATGCGTACAGAAGGAGATCCTACAAATAATTACCTACCAAGAATGATTTGGCACCCCAATGGAGACAAACTTTTGATGCAACAGCTGAATCGTGCACAAAATCATAATAAAATATTGGAAGGAACTATAGCCGATGGAAGGATTCAAATGATATTTGATGACAAAGATGATGCTTGGTTGGAAGCCGTAGATGATTTTAATTATTTTGAGAAAGGGAAAGCCTTTAGCTGGGTTTCTGAAAAAAATGGATGGAAATCCCTGTATTTGATTCGAGAGGGAAGAGAAAAAGCGATCAGTCCCTTAGATTCAGATCTTTTGTCCATTTCCTTGTTGGATGAAAAAAATGATTGGCTTTACTACATAGCTTCTCCCAACAATCCTACACAACGTTATTTATGGAGAGCACCCCTTAATTCGAAAAAAGGATCACCCCAGCGTGTCACTCCGGAAGGTCAATCAGGCTGGCATACCTATCAAATTTCTCCTAATGGGAAATATGCACATCACACCTATTCTGCAGCCAATGTCCCACCCGTGACAGATCTTATTTCCCTACCTGATCATCGCGTCCTTACCTCTTTCATAGATCATCAATCTTTGAGAAAAAAGGTAGCTCAGCTTGAAGTTAATCCTAAAGAATTTTTACAAATCACCCTACCCAATGGCCTATCACTAGAGGCATTTATGATTAAACCACCCAATTTTGATCCTTCAAAAAAATATCCGGTGCTCTTTTATGTATATGGTGAACCTTGGGGTCAAACAGTTGTAGATAAATGGGGAGGGAGTAGATACCTCTGGCACCAAATGTTGGCGCAGCAGGGTTACATTGTCATGAGCATTGACAATAGAGGAACGCCGAGTCCCAAAGGTCGTGAATGGAGAAAATGTGTTTATGGTCAAATAGGTGTCCTCTCATCGAAAGATCAAGCTGCTGGGCTAACCGCATTAAAAGATCAATTTTCCTTTATAGATGGAGATAGAATAGGTATCTGGGGTTGGAGTGGAGGTGGTTCCATGACTTTAAATATGATGTTTAGATATCCTAAATTATATCATACCGGAATGTCCATAGCACCTGTGCCAGATCAAAGGCTCTATGACAATATTTATCAAGAACGTTACTCAGGGATTCCTCAATTGATGCCAGAAAGTTATGAAAAGGGATCACCCATTACTTATGCCCATCAACTAGAAGGAAATTTACTTGTCGTACATGGTACGGCAGATGATAACGTGCATTATCAAGGCACTGAAGTGCTCATCAATGAGCTAGTCAAGCACAATAAAATCTTTTCCATGCTCGCCTATCCGGGCAGGTCACACTCGATCAACGAGGGCGAAGGTACGACCTTACACTTACAAACGACACTTACCCATTATTTGAATCAAAACTTACCCCCCGGTGGAAAATAATAATCAGCTATTCAGTACAGAGACGTATGTAAAACGTCGAGCGCTCCTTAAGAAGAAATTTATAGGATCGGGAGTGCTTCTATTTTTGGGAAATCAAGAGTCGAGTATCAATTTTAAAGACAATTGGTATCCTTACCGGCAAGACAGTACTTTCTTGTACTATTTCGGATTGAATCTTCCGGGATTGCATGCATTGGTCGATCTTGACTCCGGGGAAGAAATTATTTTCGGAGACGAGCTGACCCTTGATGAAATTGTGTGGAGAGGACCACAACCAACGATGGCTGATATGAGTGTCAAAGTCGGGATTCTGGATACACGCCCTCTTGAAAAGATGAAAGCTTACCTTTCCCAAAGGGAAGTACATTATTTGCCTGCTTATCGACCTGAGCATATATTATTTTTGACTTCCCTATTAGATCGATCTTATACGGAGGTTGATTTGGGATATTCGGTGCCTTTTATCAAAGTGGTAGCTGCCCAACGAGCGGTAAAGAGTCCTGAAGAACTGTCGTCACTGCATGAGGCGGCTTCGATCACTTCGCAAATTCATTTAAGTTTGATGCAACAGGCCAAGGCAGGGATGAAAGAGTATGAATTAGCCAGCAGAGTACGTCAAGTTGCACATGAGCAAAACGTCAATATTTCCTTTCAGCCCATTGTTACCATTGATGGCCAGATTTTACACAATCATTATTATGGGAATACCCTATCTAGAGGGGATTTGTTGTTGTGTGATGCCGGAGCTGAATCCTCTCATCTGTATGCGGGAGACATGACCCGTACCTTTCCTGTAGATCCTACTTTCTCTACTTTGCAGAAAGAGTTGTACGATGTTGTTCATCGATCGCATCTTGCAGCCATTGCCGCATTAAAACCAGGTATCAGATTTTTAGACCTCCATTTATTGGCCTGTCGAGTTTTGGTTGAGGGCCTGGTAGAAGTAGGCATCATGAAAGGCCATCCACAAGATGCCGTGGCTGCAGGTGCTCATACGATGTTTTTTCAATGTGGTTTAGGACACATGATGGGCTTAGATGTTCATGATATGGAAAATTTTGGAGAGGCCTATGTGGGTTATGACGATCAACTTAAAAAGAGTACTGCTTTTGGTTTAAAATCTTTGCGATTGGGAAAATCTTTGACTCCAGGTTATGTAGTGACCATTGAACCAGGCATCTATGTCATTCCTGAATTAATTAAGCAACACAAAGCAAAAGGGAGTTATCGTGATTTCATTAATTATCCATTGCTTGAAAAACACGCTGATTTCGGAGGGATAAGAATTGAAGATGATTTTGTCATTACTGCTGATGGCGCCCAGTTACTAGGAACGCCTTTGGTCTCAAGTTCAGATGATATTGAATCCATTAGAAAAGGCGCTTTGTCATGAGATGGGCTTTTCTTTTCTTTCTGATAGGGTTTACATTTCACTTGAACGGGCAATCAAACTATGATCGACAAGATTCCTTACGGGGATCGATCACGCCAGAGCGTGCGTGGTGGGATGTAAGCTATTACCATTTGGCCATTGAAGTAATACCTGATAGCCGTGAGATTATAGGTAGCAACCGGGTCTATTACAAAGTACTTGAGCCCCATGATATATTGCAGATAGATTTGCAAGCACCCTTGAAGATTACTAAGGTTTTACAAGATGGGGCGGCCTTGGATATTCGCTCTGAAGGAAATGCACATTTCATTACATTGACCAAACCCCAGCGAGTAGGAAACATGGAATCTGTTCAAATATTTTACGCTGGTAAACCACAGACGGCCAAACGTCCTCCTTGGGATGGGGGCGTAACTTGGCAGCAAGACGCTAAAGGAATGGATTTCGTTGCGACCTCTTGTCAAGGCTTAGGTGCCAGTGTCTGGTGGCCGAATAAAGATCATATGTATGATGAGGTAGATTCTATGCTTATGAGCATCGAAGTACCCAAAGCATTGGTAGATGTATCCAATGGTCGTTTAAGGAGTATCGAGCACAATAATCAAAAAGGTACGAAAACCTATCATTGGTTTGTGGCCAATCCCATCAATAATTACGGAGTGAACATCAATATAGGTGATTATGTCAGTTGGTCAGCACCTTATGCAGGTCTTAACGGATCTCTCGATGTGACGTATTGGGTACTTAGAGAAAATGAAGTTAGGGCCAAAAAACATTTTGTTGAAGTCCCGCGAATGCTCGAAGCCTTTGAGTTTTGGATGGGTCCTTATCCCTTTTACGAAGATGGTTTCCAACTCGTAGAGGCCCCTTACTTAGGTATGGAGCATCAGAGTTCGATCACCTATGGCAATCAATTTCAAAATGGTTATTTGGGTAAGGATGTAAGTGGAACGGGCTGGGGATTAAAATTTGACTTTATCATTGTCCATGAATCGGGTCATGAATGGTTTGCCAACAACGTTACTTTTAAGGATGCGGCTGATATTTGGATTCATGAAGGGTTTACTGCCTATTCGGAAAGCCTCTTTGTGGAATATTTTTATGGAAAGGCGGCAGGTCAGGAATATTGTCGAGGCACGAGAAAAAGCATTCGTAATAAATTCCCTATGATCGGAGATTACGATGTAAACAGTAGTCACCATGACAGCGATGTATATTCTAAGGGGGCAAATATCTTGAATATGGTGAGACAGATTTTGAATGACGATGAGCAGTGGAGACAAACCCTTAGGGGAATTGGAGCTGCATTTTATCACCAAACGGTTACCACGGAGCAAATAGAAATTTTTATGGCTGAGGAGACGGGATTGGAACTGAAGTCATTTTTTGATCAATATTTGAGAACCTCCCAAATCCCAATATTTGAATATCATACGGAGGAGAACAAACTTATTTATCGATGGGGTGAGACCTTGGAAGGATTTAATATGCCAATTGATCTCAAAATAGACAACGAGATGGTCAGGTTGAGGCCGATGACTTCATGGCAAGTGTACCCACTAGCACACCGAACCACTCCATCGCTGGAAATTGATCCGGACTATTATATAGAGGTAAAGCCGGTCAGATAGCACCTCGAATAAGATCTAAGTATAATCTTGTAAACCTATTCATTCCAAAAAGATGTCTGGTAGGTATGGTTCTAATACTGGAGAAAATTGGGATTTAGGTTAAAGATCTCGAAATAGAATGATATCTTGATAGTGACATTAATTTCTATAATTTAATGATTATAACATTGAAATTAAGCAATAGGAAAGCTAACTTTTTATTCAAATAACTATGTATTGACGCTTGGTTGATCGATATTTGAGGATCATCAATGGAATCTTCCACGGAGTATATGAAAGACATAGAAACTTGTATTGCTAATTTCTACAAAAAAGATGACGAGGTCTACCTCAATGTAGCAGCCCTAGCTCAAATAGGGGGTCCCGAAATCATTGAACGTTTGTTGACATTGCTCTATGAGGAAGATTTGGATGTTCAATACTTGGCAGTCAATACCCTTGCTCAAATAGAAGATAATCAATCGGCATTGCCCGGTTTATTTGTGGCCATTCATGATCCTAAGCTCAAAGCACGTAATGGAAGTTTGGTCGAGGCCCTTGAGGGTTTTGATGTTAGCGATCATTTTGTAGATATTCTTAAGTTATATCTCAATGGAGGTCTGAAAGCAGCAGCGATGGCGAAGCTTTTGCTGGACTATACGGAATTTAACATCAGCCCGAGGACCCTTAAAAAGGCCAATAAGCACGTCCATCATTTTGTTCACAACAGCCTCAAAGATGACCGTTATGAAACAAAAATGATTGAGGTAACGGCAATTATTAACGATTTAGAGATTTTGATTGATGAGGCAAAATAGTGCAAATATCCATGGAACAATATGATGTCATTGTCGTAGGCGTTGGATCTATGGGTTCAGCGACACTTTGTGATATGGCCAAAAAAGGGTTGAAGGTATTGGGATTGGAACAGTTCACCTTGGCCAATGAGTTGTCAAGCCACACAGGTCAAAGCAGATTGATCCGATTGGCCTATTTTGAGCACCCCAATTATGTTCCTTTACTCAAGAAAGCCTATGCTGGTTGGAGACAAATTGAGTCAGATGCTGGTGTTAGCTTGTTGCATCAGACGGGGATTGCTTATTATGGAAAACCCGAAGGTCCTTTGATTTCAGGGATACAGTCCTCTGTTTCCGTACATGACTTGAATATGGCATCGATATCAACGGATCATTATGCACCTCTACAGATTCCTAAAGATTATAAGGGTTTATTTGAAGAAGTAGCAGGATTCATTACTCCTGAAAAAGCCATACGTACTTATGCTCAGCAAGCCTTGATGCATGGTGCGGTTCTTAGACAAAATGAAAGGGTTATTTCTTGGCGGCAACACCCCAACCACATAGCTGTCCAAACCGATCAGAGTAGCTACCAAACCGATAAATTAATTTTAACCGCTGGGCCTCATATCCAATCTTTGTTACCCAGCTTCAAACTCAAGTTAACGATTACAAGGCAGTTGATTGGATGGTTGAATCCCTCTCGTTGGCAAGAGTTTTCAATAGATGATTTTCCCTGTTGGGTAATCGAAGAGGAGGGAATACCGGGGATTTATTATGGCTTCCCTATCTTGCCCATTGAAGGATTTGATGGACCGATAGGTTTAAAGATAGCCTACCATGCTCCGGGAGAAGTTATCGAGCCTGGACAGGTAAAATCGTTTGATGGGTCGCAGGGATCTGAACGACTTTTAGCGGTAAGTCGACGTTATTTTTGGGATCAGAAGATGACAATGCTCAATATTAACAGCTGCATGTATACTTATTCGTCAGATGATGATTTTATCATAGACTACCTACCGCAAACAGATGAAAAAATTATTTTAGCAACGGGTTTTAGTGGTCATGGATTCAAATTTGTCCCCGCCATAGGCGACGTCCTCTCGAAGATGGCCAGAGGATTAAGTGAAGAGGTAGACCTAACCTTTTTATCAGTAGATCGTTTTGGGGATCAAGAGCATTTAACTTAGTATCCTGAGGTCACGGCTAGAATGTGGCAGGGGGTACTTGATTCAGGATGAGGAAGATAATTTATCAATCGCTTGTTCTAGCTTGAGCATCCGATCTTCGAGATAGGTGGGAGGATTGGTTTTTTCGCTAAAGACGCCGATGACTTGCCATATTTGCAGGATATTTTCGATGAGTACTTCTTGCAAAGGATAACTTGGGTCATCCGATTTTAATTGAAGGTGCTTTTGGTTTACCGAATCCAATCTTTTGGTGAATATACCGGATGGTGTAACCAAGCTGACGACCTCGCCCAATACTTTTTGTATATCTATTTGACGAACCAATTGGCTAATGAGTACATCACCATGATGGAGTCCTTGTTGTTGAAATACCATTTCACTGCCCACCATTTCAAAACAGATTAAGTAAGATGAAGCGGTCACAGGTATTCCTATTTTGGGCTGTCGTTCTATGAAATCATTGTTTTGGTGATGAACAACGTAGTCTAAAAATCGATCTTGATCGATCAATGGGGCTACGGTTGTGGCAGATGGATCAAGGCCTAGGTTATGGGCTTTATCCAACTTCTTCTTGATAGATTCAAGGCTGAATATTTCGCTGATAGATAATTCTCGCGTCAATAAAACATCTATAGAAAGTTTAAAATATTTCGCGATCTGAATCAGTGTTTCAATTTTTGGTTCAGATCTCCCTTCTTCATAGGCGCCAATACTGGGCCGTGATAGGTGAAATAAATGCGCGAATTCAGCCTGGCTTATTTTTTTTACCTGACGGATTTTCTTGATGTTTCTACCTATGAAAGATAAGTTTTTGCTAAAATTTTGAGCCATGACACAATTTTTATCACAATTTATCGTAAATGTAATAAATTTTGACCATCTTCGTAGTCTAAATATATCTTACAAATCAAAAAAAATAGACTTTTGACTTGAGATATAGTTAGATTAGATAGATATTTAATGAAAAATGTAATGAACAGATGAATGCATATTTTGATAAAGTAAGAGATTATTTGTTGGAGCTTGATTTTTCAATTATTTCACAAGATGCTGGAGAAGGTATTTTGGTAGTTGAAAAAGAAGATGAGGGTATGAAAAATGTCGTATTGATTGTCTCAGATCCCATCGTTATTGTGGAGCAATTTTTATTTGAGCTCACAGATGAGTCATTAGAGGTCTATAAAAGGTTGTTGATTAAAAACAGAGACATCATCCATGGCGCTTTTGCTATAGATGAGTCCGGTAAAAAAGTTTTTTTCCGCAATACCCACGAATGTGAAAATTTAGATTTGAATGAGATTGAGGCCACATTGAATGCGTTGGCTTTATTACTCAGCGAATACACCAATGAAATAATTGAATTTAGTAAAAAATAAAATAGAATAAATCATGAATGTTTTTAAAAGACTTTTTAAAGTAGGAGAGGCCGAGGCACATTCGGCAATGGATCAGTTAGAAAATCCCATAAAGATGACCGAACAGGGTATTAGGGATTTGAAAAAAGATTTAGATGGGAGCCTTAAGGCCATGGCTGAGGTGAAAGCGATGGCCATCAGATCCAAAAATGATTTTCAGACTAATAAAAACAAAGCACAGGACTATGAAAACAAGGCGATTCAATTGCTGAAGAAAGCAGAAGCAGGCGAATTAGATACCTCTGATGGGGATCGATTGGCTGGAGAGGCTTTGGCAAAGAAGGAAGAGTTTTCTCAAGCAATGCAAAGATCCAAGGAAGAGATGACCCGATTCGAGGGTAACGTAGCTCAATTAGATGGAAAAATCAAAAAATTAAGGTCTGATGTCAGTACTTTCGAAAATGAATTGAGGACTTTGAAAGCCCGTGTAAAAGTGAGTGAAGCGACTTCAAAGGTAAATAAGCAAATGGCAAATATTGATACCAATAGTACCGTAGCGATGCTTGAGCGAATGAAAGACAAAGTGGCTCAGCAGGAGGCTTTAGCAGATGCTTATGGTGAGATTGCAGGTGAAAGTAAATCTCTAGATAATGAGATTGATGCAGCTCTGGGTGATAATTCCAATGTTAAGGCAGCAGATGAGTTGGCCGCAATGAAAGCCAAGTTGGGTCTCAAGAAATAACAAAGAAGCAAAAAATATAAATATTAGAATTTTTTCAAATGGATATTTTTAAGGCGATATTAATTATTATCGCCGCTTTTTTTGTATTTGGTTTTGTTTTTTCTATTCTTTTTAAGGTGGGATTGATATTATTGTTGTTGCTGTTAGTGATGTATGTTTTTAAAAAGGTATTTTCGGAATAATGTTTGATTTTTTCAAGAAAAAGAAAGCGCCCGCTTACGATGTGACCAATTTGTCACTCAAAGATCTCAATGTTGGATTTATTTTTGACTATGACATGAAGTCATGGGTAGTCAAGGAAGTATATAAATACGATTGGGGCAATAATAATTTCACCAGTGAGTACAAAGTGGACAGCGGTGATGAAGTGGCATTTTTGCATATTTCCGATGAAGGCGAACTCGAGATATCATTGAGTAAATCGATTCGGATCAGTAAAATTGATGAGGCGATAACGGATGAAATAGAAAAGAATGAAAAGCCCCCTAGGAAAATACATTTCAATGAAGAATTATATTTTCTAGAAGAAGATGCCGCAGGCTATTTTCGTGATTTGAGCAAGGAGACCGAAGACTGGGAAGCGTTGGTCTCATGGGAATACTTGAATGATGAAGCCACTAAGGTACTGTCAATTACCCAATGGGACATTAGAAATATTGAGGCTTCTGCGGGTCTAATTTTAAAAGAATATCAATTTTCGAATATTATACCTAGTGAATAGCTTTTTTGTGAATAGATTTGTCCTATGAGAAGTGTACGACCTGTAATCCTTATAATTTCTTCTTTCTTAGCTTCGCTATTGCTCGTCAGTTGTGGTGGAGGATTTCAAAAAAGTCCTTTGGATGAGATCATCCGAAATATTCCCCGCGACGAAATGTTTACTATCATATTGAATGATATGAATGCAGAAGGCAATTTTTCAAAAAGTTATTACCACAAATATCAAATCATTCGAGACAATCAAGTAGATGATGCCAGAGAAGTTGTTTCTGATTGGCATGAGGTGGGAGAGAAAGAATTTAATAACTATGTCAATGACATGGGTATGGAGATTGCTTCGCGAGATAGTACGGGAAAGCTGACCAAAACGGTTGCGCCTCCAGGATACAACAACTATGTTGGCAATCAGAAATATGGGAGATGGGAAAATCGAGGAGGATCCAGCTTTTGGGCTTTTTATGGTCAATATGCCTTCATGTCTAGCATGTTAAGAATGGGTAGTTATCCCGTCAGTAGAGGCTATTATAGTGATTGGAGAGGTAATTATGCGGGGACCAATCGCAGATATTATGGTCCAAGTAGCGGTGGAAGATCTTATTACGGGACCAACAGTGCTTACAATAATAGTAGAAATAGCCGGTCTACTTGGGGCTCAAAAAGCACTTCTTTCAAAAATAATGTAACGAGTCGAACTTCAAGATCAAGTGGTAGCTTCGGAAGCTCTAGGTCTTCAGGGGGCGGTTACGGTAAATAAATTCATTCTCAAAAGCGCGGAAAATATGCTTACTATATTGGACGGATTACTCACAACACTCACTTACATTGCCGTCAGTTTTTTGCTCTTTTTCATTGGAAAAATTGCATATCAACTCTTTCATCCAAGAGTGAAAGTAGCCTACGAACTGGTCGAGAATGATAATTTGGCTTTTGCTTTTGCTCATGTTGGTTATTTCATCGGCTTGCTGCTATCTATCGGGAGCGTGATGCTGGGTGAGTCTGAAGGGCTGGTCAATGATTTGATGGGCATCGGAATTTATGGATTGTTATCCATTGTTTTATTGAACTTGTCTTTGATCATCAACGATAAAATTATTCTTTCGAATTTTGATCTAAAAAAAGAAATTTTTGATGACAAAAATGTAGGGACAGGTATTGTCGAAGGGGCAAATGCGATTGCGACGGGTTTGGTCGTTATGGGAGCCATCACAGGAGAAGGGTATGGTGAGTTGGGTCCTATAGTTAACGTTTTGGTCTATTGGATATTGGGTCAAGTCATTCTTTTTGTAACTTCAAAAATATACAATTTAATGACCTCCTATGATGTTCATTATCATATAGAAAGAGGAAATATTGCCGTTGCGGTGGGTTATTCTGGAGCCATCATAGCGATCGGTAATCTCATCAATAATGCATTGGCACATGATTTTGACAGCTGGATGGTTACTGTTCAAGATGTAGGTTTTAATGTCATTGTAGGGTTTGCTTTTTTGCCCATTGCTCGATTTTTGACTGACAAGATTTTATTGCCTGGTCAAAAGCTTACCGATGAAATTGTAAATCAAGAAGATCCCAATGTAGGTGCAGCGATCGTAGAAGCCTTCGCCTATGTAGGTGGATCGATGCTGATTGTTTGGGCATTATAGAATCCTTGAAAAAAACGTCGACTTTACTGAAAGTAGCCCTCTTCGCTACGGGACTGGCGGGGATCGTTTCAGAGTATACCATTTCTACCTTAGCTACTTATTTTCTTGGAGATTCTGTTTTTCAATGGACCATAATTGTCTCCATGATGCTTTTTTCGATGGGCTTAGGCAGTCGATTATCCAAGAAATTCGAAGAGAAATTACTTGAAAAATTCATTGCAATAGAGTTTCTACTTTCGATCATTGCCTCTAATGTTACTGTCATCGTGTACGTTTGCTTTGCCTTTTATGGCAATACTGCCTTCGTCATTTATTTTTTGAGTGTCCTGATCGGACTTTTGATCGGTATGGAAATACCCATTGTCATTCGATTAAATGAAAAATTCGAAAAATTGAAAGTCAATATTTCTTCTGCTTTGGAAAATGATTATTACGGAAGTTTGGTGGGAGGTATTTTCTTTGCTTTTGTCGGACTGCCTATTTTAGGATTGGTCTATACCCCTTTGATTTTGGGAAGTATTAATTTTATGGTGGCCTTGTTATTGTTGTGGGCCACTTGGGAAGATCTTCAAAAAAAGCAAAAAACTAGATTTCTCACTTATATCGTAGGTGTTCTAATTATACTGAGTACATCTGCCCTTCTTTCTAAAGATGTGGTCAATTGGGGCGATCGCATTCGCTATCGTGACTTGGTGGTTTATAGTGAGCAGTCTCGTTATCAAAAGATTGTCATGACCTATTCAAAAGGGGATTATTGGCTGTTTCTTAATGGAAATCAACAATTAAGCACCCTTGATGAAGCCCTATATCATGAACCTTTGGTTCATGCACCCATGATCCTGTCAAAAGAGGCTCGATCCGTATTGGTACTGGGAGGAGGAGATGGTGTGGCGGTAAGAGAGTTGCTGAAATATCCTGAATTATCACAAATAATATTAGTGGATTTAGATCCTGCCATCACATCCATGGCTCAAAATCATCCCATTATGCTGGGAATCAATGAAAATTCGTTGAATAATGATCGGGTGACTGTAATCAACCAAGATGGTTTTCAATTTTTAGCAGAAACTCAAGTACGATTTGATGTAGTAATTGCTGATTTTCCAGATCCTAGAACGGTAGATCTTGGACGCCTGTATTCCCGTGAATTCTATGGCTTAGTACATCAAGTATTGAATGAAAGAGGGATGATGATTACACAAGCGGGCAGTCCCTATTATGCACGTCAAGCTTTTGATTGTATTGATCTTACCATACAATCGGTAGGATTTAACACCTTAAAATTACACAATCAAGTGCTATCCTTAGGTGAATGGGGTTGGATAATGGGCTCAAAAAAGAAACGAGACCTTAAAAATGAGTTACAATCGGCCTCTTTAGGATCATTATCTACGCAGTGGTTGACTGATGCCGCATTGACAAGAATCTCTTCGTTTGGTGCAGAAGTATTTGAAGCAGATTACACATCAATCGCCATCAATAGACTGCACGATCCAGTGCTTTACCATTATTACCTAGATGGGCGATGGGATTTGTATTAAAGTGATCGAGCAGCCATAATACCCGAATCAATGGCCTCAAAGAGTAGGGGTAGTCGGCCCGTATCCGCTCCGGCAAATTTAAAATTTCCTATTTCTGGATAGGCGTTGAATAAATAATGAGGAGTGGGTACGGACATGGCATGTCCCATGACATGAATAAAAGCAGCCTCTGGACGAATTGGTTCTTTAATCATAAAACCGATGTAGGACAGTGTTTCATTCACGATGCGGTCCTTGTGTTCTTCTACGGTGAGTAACTGGCTCCGATGCTCAGGCTTGAGACAATAATAGCCGGTCAGGCAATGCAGGCCTTTAAGATTTCCTTGATGTTGTACACTTGAATCTATAAAGCCCAAAAATCCCGATTCACTGTCCAAATACTCATTTTGCCAAAAGCCAAAATTATTTGGCTTTTGCTTCGTTAAAATATTGACAACCATCCAAGGAGCGTAGACGTTTTCTTTAAATGGAGAATCTATTTCCGGCGCAATGTAGGGGAGGCTGTGTTTTTGGCCAGCATAAATGAGAGCATCTGTCTGTATTTGTAACCTTTCGTTATGGACAATATCCAAGGCATCGACCAAATAGCCGGCACCTTTTTTTTCGATATGATAGACCAAATGATGATTAAGTATCCGATGTGAGGGAAGTTGCTGATGTATTTTATTAACAAAATATTGATTTCCTTCAGGTGCTGAAAAAAGTTCAATAAACTGTTTTTGATAGGGTCGACAAGTATAATAATGGATTCCGGCAAGTGCTGATACCTGTTGACTGGTTCCTCCATAATCATCCAACATTTGGTAATCAATGAGTTTCCTAAAATAAGGATCTGTATCGATATTTTGGGCATTCAAAAAGGTATCAAATGTCATGTGATCAAGATATTGAAGCTCAGTGGGAGTCAAGCGGGTAGGCATGATCATGCGGCCTTCAAATGGCTGTAGCAGCTCCATTAATTTTTGAGAAGCCGCTGTTTTTGACATCACCGATTTTCTGAAGCTACCATCCTGAAAACATTGCTGACGACGGGCAGCAGGAATAAGGTGTTGACGATCCTTGAAAGACCAACTGTCACTCCCTCCTTGGTATTCAATAATTTCTAACTGTTCAAACATTTTCAAGACTTCTGATCCATAGTAAGCAGGGTAGGCCAAATCATAATGTGCACCTCGACCTAAGGCGACGCCTTGGTAATCATTGGCAGAGGAGGAGCCTCCATGTCGATCATCTAGCTCTAAGAGCAGGTAATCTTTATTATTTAGCGTATGAGCAGCTGCTATGCCTGCAAGGCCTCCACCTACGATGAGGGTTTCAGTTTGGCGCTTTTTACTGATCCCAAGGTTGAGAGCCTTTTTTATTAAATGTCCAGATTGAACCAATGAAGAAACCGAAATAGGAAAGGTGTTGCTATTTAAAATATCTGTATCGCAAGAAGTCAGCCAAAAAGGTACTGAAAGGCCCAGAGCCGTATTTTTTATGAACTTTCTCCGCTCCAATTATTTTCTATTTATTGATCGTTCTTTTTCCATAAAGTAGTTTTGCTTACCCATTGACATCATCATCGCCATGGTTTCATCATTCCACCATTGGGAGGTGAAAGATTTATGCGAATCTTTGAGCGCAGTGGCCAGTTGAGCGCTTGAAAGTTCCTTTGAGACTAAAACCCAGCCTATTTGCCCGATGGTGGGAATCTGTAAATGATAGGGAACGGTTCCTAAATTTAATACCGTCATTTGATCGGTATAGGTTTTAAATAATTTGGGTTGCTTATAGACGTCTCCAATTTGGGTCAAGAGAAAACCTGTGGTATCTAGCTTACTCAGTAATTTTTTGGTAAAATAGGGTTGCATGAAAGCTTGTATTTCTAAACTACCGGCCGGATCAAATAAATCTATAATGATGGCGTCAAATTGTAAGGTCGTGGTCTCTACAAATGAACTGATATTTTGGTCGATGAGGGTCCATTGCTCGCGATTTAAACCCGTTAGTTGATGCTGGAGAAAACCGATATCATAGGGGATAATATGCAATGATTGATAGCTATATTGAGATTTCATCAACTGCTGAGCTACGACTCCATTGTCACCACCCACAATCAATATATCGGCTTTTTCAGGGAGCGCTTGTAATAAGGGGTATAAGGTAGCCTCACCATACATACTTTGATCTGGAGTGGCTGTGCTTAATCGACCGTTATAATACGTCCACTGATCGTCGTTCCATCGAACTTGATCGATAATTCCTTTTCTCGTCGTTATAGACGAAATAACATTTTCTGTATAATTTTTTTGACTGGAAATAAAGTTAAAAGGGATCATCCAAACCAGGACAGTAGTAAGCATTGGGAGCACGAGCCACTTCATTTTTAATTGGGTCCCTATAAATACAGTGGTTATGGCCATGATATTGACCCATACCCATCCATGATCAGTTATTCCGATCAAATATTGGGTCAAAGGATAGGATCCCAAGAGGATAGAAATGGGCCATAACGATGAGAAAAATGAAAATAAGTTGTTTTTAAAGGGTGGAAAAGGAGGAAATTTAAGTGCTATGAGTGGCAATAAAATCAATCCCCAAAAGGTCCACTGATTGGGAGTACGAAATTCAAAAAAATGCGCAGACAGCTGGTGGAACCAATAGCCGGTCAGCCCAAAGAAAATGAAGGAGGCTAAAAGTGATTTTTTCAATCTTTCTTTTCTGATTTTTTACTAATTTCAGCTTCGAAACCTGAAGCAATAATGCCGGCAGGTAAGGCAAAAATTCCCACACCCATAATGGCAATAAATGCACCTAAAACTCTTCCTATAGAGGTGATAGGGTACACATCTCCATAGCCTACGGTAGTCAGTGTAGCTACGCCCCACCACATGGTTGCTGGAATACTGCTGAATGCTTCAGGCTGTACTTCATGCTCTACATAATACATCAAACTAGAGGCCAAAACAAGGACCAATAAAACAATGGTAAGGGTGACCAAAAGCTCCTCTTTTCTTCTATTTAATACATTCGCAATCATTTGAAAGGCCGTAGAATACCTTCCCATCTTAAAGATACGTACCAAGCGAAAGAGTCTAAGTAGTCTTAAAATACGTCCATCAATACTCATGATGAAGGGTAAATAAAAGGGTAAAATGGCAAGTAAATCGATCAATCCAATGGGTGAAAGGATGAATTTAATTCGGCCTTTTATGGGATGGCGATAGCGTTCAATCAGGGTGCAAGTCCATATACGTCCGACATACTCCAGGGTAAAGACGACCACCGAAACGATCTCAAACCATTCAAAAAAATGTTCATATTTGATGTAGACAGTGGCTACCGTTTCCATGATCACAGCGATCATATTTAAAAAGATCATGATCATGATGAACAAATCAAATCGGCGACTGAGCCGATTGTCGCCATCGTCTTTCTCAAGTATTTCGAATAAGCCTCTTTTAATTTTTTCCATCTTTAATATATTGGTGATAAGCGATCACAAAATTTACATACATCTCGCTGTTGCAGCTACTGATTTCTAAATAGGCTTTTTGTTCCTCAGGAAAAGTGTGGAGGGCACAATGACTTTCTGCTAATAACCAAAGAGCGGTATAGCCTTGGGGTTCAAAGGCGTGGTCCACAAACTTGAGTACAGTGAATCCAGAGCCAATGATGAGTCCTTCAACATCTGTTTTTAATTGGTGATCCGAGGAGTAAGTCATCCAAGATGAGAAATTATCAATTTTTGCTTCCAATGATGTATTTATTAAGTCTATTTTTTGTTGATGATCTTAACTGTTAGGCTAAAATAATGTTTGTTCTTCATATGAAGGGTTAATATGTATATTTGTTGTGTATCAAATGGAGTTATGAAGCGACGAATTTTTCTTAGACAAACGGGCTTGGGCCTTTCCGGACTTTTGGGTTTGGAGGTAGTATTTGCGTCAAGTATGCCCAAAGACTATGTTCCTTTGATGGACCGGCAAGATCCCTTCAAAAATCTAAATAAGCACAAGCAAATGATTGTGTTGAATGATCGTCCATTGAACATGGAAGCCCAGGCACATTTATTGAATGATGACGTGACGCCTGCAGATAAAATGTTTGTCAGAAACAATGGGATCACTCCTGAGAAGATAGATGTAAAAGATTGGCGATTGGTCATTGATGGTGAATCCGCACTAAATGGCAGGTCATTTACGCTCGATGAGTTAAAAACTACCTTTGATTCATATACCTATCAATTGGTTCTCGAATGTGGCGGCAACGGCCGCAGTGAGTTCAATCCACCTGCCAAAGGCAATCAATGGACCATTGGAGCGGTATCTTGTGCGCAATGGACAGGTGTTAGATTGCGTGATGTTTTGGAACGTATAGGCGTGAAGGAAGATGCCGTCTACTTGGCCTATCATTCTAGAGATCAGCATCTCAGTGGAGATTCCAAAAAAGAAGCCATCTCTCGTGGAATTCCTATTTCAAAGGTAATGATGGATGAAACATTATTGGCCTATCAGATGAATGAAGAAGATCTTCCGTTGATTCATGGCCAACCTTTGAGGTTGGTAGTGGGGGGTTGGCCTGCCTCAGCATCTGGCAAATGGTTGGAGCGATTGTCTATAAGAAATATCGTGCATGATGGAGCTAAAATGGGTGGCCAGGCTTATCGGATACCCTGTGAGACCGTTGCGCCAGGAACTCCTGTTTCTGACAAAGACATGTGTATCATTGAATCCATGCCCATCAAATCCTTATTAACCTATCCAAAAAGTGGTGCCCTTTTAGAAAATCAGAAAAACCTAGAGATCCGGGGTCATGCCTGGGCAGGCGAATTAGCAGTATCAGCAGTCCACTATTCTATTGATTTTGGTGCTACTTGGGATGTTTGTCATTTGTCTGCACCCATCAATCGCTTAGCTTGGCAGCATTTTAATGCTGAGATTCAATTTCCAAAGAAAGGTTATTATGAAGTTTGGGTACGTGCCAGAGATCAAAATGGAGTAGATCAACCCATGATTTTACCGGGATGGAATCCCAAAGGATATTTAAATAATGCCTGTCACCGCATAGCGATTAAAGTAGTATGAAAGCGGGGTTAATATCTACGTTTTTGCTCCTACTGTTGAGCTTTTTATTAATGAAATGCGATCCACCAAAAGGCAAGGTCAAAGAGGCCACATTGCCAGATAGTACGATGCTTGGACTTATAGATGATACGGGAGTGCTCCTAGTACTTCAACACTGCAATGCGTGCCATTCAACCCAATTGATCAGTCAAAACCGGATGACCAAAGTAGGATGGAAAAGTACCATTCAATGGATGCAAGCCACCCAAAATTTATGGGATTTAGGTGAAGATGAAGCAATTATTTTAACGTATTTGGCTAAAAATTATGCGCCTAGTGCCATAGGTAGAAGGCAAAGTTTAGTAGTAGAGCAGTGGTATGCACTAGACGAAAAAAATTAATTTGAGTCTAACAGCCTATTTGTATGTTAAAATAAAAGAGGGCGTAATTAATATAAAAGCATAAAAAAAACCTGCTTCATGGAAGCAGATTTTTTTTATTAGTTAGCAATAAATTAAGCTAGATCAAAACGGTCAAGATCCATAACCTTGGCCCATACCGCCACGAAGTCTTGAATGAATTTCTTCTGGGCATCTTCACAGGCATAAACCTCTGCTACCGCACGCAGCTGAGAGTTAGACCCGAAGGCAAGATCAACTGAAGTTGCGGTCCATTTAAATTTACCTGTTTCACGGTCGCACCCTTCAAATATATCGTCAGATGCTGCTGACTTACCCCATTGGGTACTCATATCAAGTAAGTTGATAAAGAAATCATTGCTCAACGTTTCAGGATTTTCGGTAAAAACACCATGAGCTAAACCACCGGTATTGGTGTTGAGTACCCGCATGCCTCCAATCAAAACCGTCATTTCGGGAGCTGTCAAAGTGAGTAAATGTGCTTTGTCCAAAAGGAGCTCTTCAGGAGCTCGATCATTTCCTTTTTTCTTGAAATTTCGGAAGCCATCGGCTTTCGGTTCTAAAACGGCAAACGATTCAAGATCGGTCTGATCTTGTGAGGCATCTGTACGTCCTGGCGTAAAAGGAACGATGATCTTTTCTCCTGCTTTTTGGGCAGCAGCTTCTACACCAGCGGTTCCACCCAACACGATCATATCGGCCAATGATATTTTTTTATTATCAGCTTGCTTTTTGTTGAATGCTTCTTGAATATTAGTAAGGATTTTAATGATCCTTGTCAACTGCTCGGGCTGATTTACTTCCCAAGTATTTTGAGGAGCTAAAACTATACGTCCACCATTGGCACCGCCTCGTTTGTCTGAGTTACGGAAGGTAACGGCAGATCCCCAGGCCGTAGCTACGAGTTCAGAGATCTTCAAATCACTTTCAAGAACGGAGCTCTTAAGACTAGCGATATCTTGGGGATTAACCAATTCATGGTCTAATTCAGGTACAGGATCTTGCCATATCAAGGTTTCAGTAGGCACTTCTTTTCCTAAGTAACAGGCGACAGGTCCCATGTCTCGGTGAGTTAGCTTGAACCAAGCGCGTGCGAAAGCATCTGCAAATTCAGCAGGATTTTCGTGAAATCTTTTAGAAATTGGTGCATAAATAGGATCCATAATCATGGCCAAATCAGTGGTAGCCATCATGGGTGCATGACGTTTGGAAGAATCGTGGGCATCAGGCACTGAATCCGAGGCAGTACCGTCTTTGGGCGCCCACTGCTGAGCGCCTGCTGGACTTTTCACGAGTTCCCATTCATAACCAAAAAGGGTATCCCAGTAACTGTTGTCCCATTGGATCGGTGTGGGCGTCCATGCCCCTTCCAAACCACTGGTGATGGTATGTACACCTTTTCCTGTTCCAAAACTGTTTTTCCATCCAAGTCCTTGTTCTTCAATGGTTGCACCTTCCGGCTCTGGACCTACGTGGTCAGGATTACCTGCACCATGTGTTTTACCAAAAGTATGTCCACCTGCGATGAGCGCTACGGTTTCTTCATCATTCATGGCCATTCGGCCAAACGTCTCGCGAATATCTCTTGCTGAGGCGATGGGATCAGCTTTGCCATTGGGTCCTTCTGGATTTACATAAATAAGTCCCATCTGAACGGCACCGAGTGGATTGTCCAATTCTCTATCCCCTTTGTAGCGTTTGTCTTCTAACCATTCGGTCTCAGGTCCCCAAAAAACATCTCCTTCAGGTTCCCAAACGTCTGCACGGCCTCCACCGAAACCAAAGGTTTTAAATCCCATGGATTCTAAGGCACAGTTGCCTGTAAGAATCATTAAATCAGCCCAAGATATTTTACGGCCATATTTTTGTTTGATAGGCCAAAGTAGGCGACGTGCTTTGTCAAGATTCCCATTATCTGGCCAACTATTAAGTGGAGCAAATCGTAAAGTACCCGCACCAGCACCCCCACGGCCATCGCCGATGCGGTAAGTACCCGCACTGTGCCATGCCATACGAATAAAGAAAGGGCCATAATGGCCATAATCAGCAGGCCACCAATCTTGTGAATCGTTCATCAAGCTGTAAAGATCTTTTTTGAGCACATCAAGATCGAGGCTTTTGAAAGCTTCAGCATAATTGAAAGCCTCACCCATAGGATTGGACTGAGGCGTATTTTGGTGTAGAATCTTAAGATTCAGTTGACTGGGCCACCAATCTGAATTGGAGAGGGCACCGGCGGCCGTATGTCGCTGTGCTGCAGGTGCAAAAGGGCATTCGCTTTCGCCATTGCTAGTCTGTCCATTTGAAATGTCGGGATGTGAAATGTTTTCCATGAATGTATGTTAAATATTATAAATAATAGAAAGTAAGATTAATTTTTAAATTGACTTGAAGGTATTTTTTCGCTGTAAAATTTGTTCTTAAAAATCAAAAAAAAAGTATTACCCATCCACTTTAGCTTAGTTTTTTAGAAAAGCATATCAACACAGGTAAAACATTATTCTTATCTTACAAATATAGACCTCAATTTTTATCTATAAAAACTATATTTTTGATATTAACATCTAATTTATAGATATTAATATTATTTTTGAATCCTATGAATATTCAACAATTTAATTATATTTTGGCTGTGGTGGAGTTAAAGCATTTTGAAACGGCAGCGGAGGCCTGCTTCGTAGCTCAATCTACGCTAAGTACCATGATCAATAAGTTTGAAGATGAGATCGGGATTAAGATATTTAATAGAAAAACCAAGCCTGTTTCCATTACCGCAGAAGGGGTCCAAATTATCAAGCGCTTGCGGATCATTCAAAAAGAAATGGATGCGCTTGACAACGTAGTACAGGAGTTGAAAGGCGAAATGACAGGAGAATTACGCATTGGCATCATACCTACAACGGCGCCTGACTTACTCCCTTTATTTTTGTCAAAATTTGCCAGTGATTTCCCAAAAATCAAAATGATTGTACAGGAATTGACGACTCTTGAGATCCAAAAGGCCTTGAAAAATAGAATGCTCGATGTAGGTATTCTGGCTATTCCACTTGAAGACGATGAGTTGGTTGAGTTAAATTTATATTCGGAGCCTTTTTTATTTTATGATTGCAGTACTGAAAAAATAAAATCTACGATCGCCATTCAAGAATTAGATTATTCAAAACTGTGGCTGTTGGAAGAAGGGCATTGCTTGCGAACCCAAGTACAAAATATTTGTGAGTTGTCAGATAAAAGCCAAGAAAAGCATATCAATATTGAATTTAAGGCAGGTTCATTGGACAGTTTATTGCGTTTCACCAAGGCCACTAAGGGGGTGACGATATTGCCTTATTTGGCCTCGTTTGCCTTGTCAAAATCAGATCAGAAAAAATTGATCCCTTTTAAATTTCCGACCCCCGTTCGCTCCATTGGACTGGTTACCCACAAGCATTTTGTAAAAAAACAATTGTTGAATCAATTGCAAGCAATAATTCAGCAAGTGATTTTGCCCCTTATTCCTAAAAATCACTCAACCAAGCAGTTTAATCCTTTATCATAAATTTACATCAGCGCTATAAAAGACGTTGCCTGACCTATTTAATTTTCTAATTAGTCGGCACAAGCACCCGTTGTCCAAGAGGATACGCCAGATGCACGGGCCGTACATTCATTGCCATAGGTTTCCAGATTACAACTACAAACAGGTCGGTATTCTTTTGTGCAGGCGATATTTTTTGATAGTAGGATTAAACAATCATCTTCTAGCTCACTACTGCTCTTGTTGGTGCAGGCACTCCATAGGGTCATTGAGGCAATCATGAGGCTGTAAAGATGTCTTTTAAAATGCATGAATTAAACCGTTCGTTGAATGTATTTATCTTGACTCATTCAAATTTAATACCAACTGAATGAAATAAATTTATTTTAACCTTTTAAGGGAATAAAAATAGCGTTGGATACTCACCATGAAAATAGGATAAAATCGGGTGTAAGAGGTATTTAAGATATTCGTTCCTGCCGAGAGGTCAATTCGTAAATTAGAAGAGATTACTTTTTGTATGCCTGGATGAATTTCTACATAATAACCATTGGTGAGACCCTCGGTTTGAACCTCCAAGTTGGACCCGTCTTGGGAAACAACGGCAGTTTCGTATGATTTCCCATTTAATTCTAGATAGACATTCCAATTGGTTTGTTCATAACTGATATATTTTTTTGGATAGAGTAAATAGCCAAAGGACAAATTATATTCAAAAGATCTCCCGTATTCAATCGTTGTATTCGTAGTGACCGCACTTCCGGAAAAGAGGGGTACGCGTTCGCTGTAGTCACCCGGGCTGGTAAAACCGGTAGTCAATGAAACAGCAAATCGTTTTATTAGATAGGTGACGATCAGTCCTCCTCCATATCCTTTCGTATCGTCAAGGAGATTAGGTTCAGCCTCATCATGGGCATTTGAAACATTAGACCACTGACCAAAGGCAGCTATTCTTAAATGTTCATTGGCATCATCAAATGTTAAGAATCGATATTTGGTGTAGAGGTGAAACCCATTAAAACTCAGTGGATAGGTGACTCCTTTTTGTGTTTGTTGTGGATAATAAATAGTTTGACTGCCACTGTGCCTGTGGGTGATTAAATCGCTGGGTAAATTAGCTCCGTGATGGTTAGAAAAAGTGGTAGTTAGATAGAATGAAAGTTTAGGTGTCACCCCATACATCCATCTGAGCGCAAACATATTTCGCCGAACATCTATTTCGTTAAAGGAGTTGCCAAATAATCGTATCCCCAAAACTCCCTTAGGGATATTACTGGCAGATTCATTATGAATAAATAATTCTTGAGCCTTTGTCAGATGCACACTAAAGAAAAAGAGAATGATCCCAACAAAACTTTTCATAAGGTCACAAAATAATACTCATTTTGGCCACAATCCTTATTTTTGGCCGCTGAAAGTTGAGCCTTCCATTTTTTTAGTTCACTCCGAGAAAGGAAATTTGTATCAATAAACTTCAAGACCGTTTCTCCTTTCAATTGGGGTTGACTTACATCTAAAAACTGATAGGTCTCATATGCATAATTCCAGCAAGTATTGGTAGCGATGGCCTGCTCTTTAAAATCAAACAATGCATTTAAATAAGCTACGGAAAACCCGGCATCAATCACTGCTTGTGCAACTTTATCGATAGATACATACATTCCCTCATTGAAGAATATTTCACTGCGGTTACTGTTCAAGTCCATCTCGACCCGATCAATAAAATCTAACTTAACTAAACTCATTTCTACCGACCTCGAACACATCGAACAAGTGAGTCCATCGATACCCATTTCAACCGACTTAAATTGGCCTTGAGCGATCCAGGGTAAATAGATGATAAAATATAGTATGAACCATTTTTGAATACCTTTATTGAATATCATATATGTAAATTTAATCTTACACGGATAAATACTCTAATCATATGAATAGATATATTTAATTGAACGAAAATTTATTATATTTATTTAATGAAAAAGATTGCATTTACGTCAGGGGCTTTATTTAGTTCATTGACTTTACTGTCGAGTCTTTTTAAAATATTACACCTTCAAGGCGCTACTTTTTTGTTGACTGCGGGCCTTATGGGTTTGGCCTTGGTTTTTATTCCGACCTTTGCGATATATAAATACCGCCAGTGAGTGGAGGGGCTGAGCCAACAGTCGTTTTCACTGAGGAATGCTGAGTGCCAATGAAGGCAGGCCCATGGCTAAACGTCCTAAGATAAGTGTTTTTCTTTAAGTACGAGAATCAGGCCTTTTATGCAGCGATTTAAAATTTCAAACACCCCTTCGAATCCATCATGTTGTCCATAATAAGGGTCGGGCACATCGCCGTTTTTTTCTAAGGGGTCAGAATCTCTCATCTTGATGAGTACAGAACCCACGGGGTTCATATTTTGTAAGTGTACAAAGTTTTGGTGATCCAGAGCAATCAGGTAATCATAGGTGTCTATATCTGTAGTATTTATTCGATGTGCTTGGTGTTCAAATAAAATGCCGTGACTTTTTAAAGTAGATAGAGTTCTGGGATCGGGTGGAGCACCTACATGATAACCTGCGGTTCCTGCTGATTGAGCCTTGAAATGATCCTCGAATTGGGCCTCTTTTATCTGATGTTCAAAAATAGCTTGGGCCATTGGAGAACGACAAATATTACCCAGGCAAATAAAAATTACTTTAACCATAATGTTTCAGATTTAAATAAAACAACCTTATTAATCAATTTAATTTTAGTGATTCGGAAGGTAAATAAAATAGATATTACTTCTTGAGTTGATTTTATTTTTGTTTTTTTGTTGTGTATGACCGGAGATGAACAATTATTTTTTAATGCCATAAGGTCCGATAATCTGACGACTGTGGAACAACAGCTTAGCCAGCAACCAGAATTGATAACTGCAACAGACGAGAGAGGTTCTAGCCCTTTGATATTGGCTTCCTATTACGACCATATAGACCTGACAGAGATCTTGATTCAAGCAGGGGCAGATGTCAACTTCAAAGATGCTTCGGGTAATACCGCCTTGATGGGGGTTTGTTTTAAGGGCGATGTGGAATTGGCTGAAGTGTTGATCAACGAGGGGGCGGATGTAAATTTGACTAATGCCATGGGCGCTTCAGCCCTCATCTTTGCAGCCATGTTCAATAGAAAAGATATGGTTGAGTTATTGCTAGACAATCAGGCAGATAAAACCATTCAAGATGCTAAAGGGATCACAGCACTTGGACATGCTGAAGGTAAAAAAGCCCTAGAAATAGTCAAATTACTTCGGACTTGAATTTCAAAATGGGCTCATATATTTTGCCTTTTTTATTTCCATCAATCCAAAATCTTGAAACCAAGATTTTCTTCAATGTCATTTTTGTTCTAGCTTCGTTGTGAAGTGAAATTATTATACGATTTAACGATATACATTTATTTTTTCTTGTTGAAGTGCGTAGCCCCTTTCAATGATAAGGCTGCTGATTTTCTTCTGGGGCGTCAGCATTTCTTTTGGCTGGAGATTCCAGAAAAGGAACCTCAAACTATTAGGTATTGGTTCCATGTGGCATCACTTGGAGAATTTGAGCAATGTCGACCCGTCATAGAGGCCCTTAAAAAAGAGCAGCTTCCTATTGAAATTATATTGACTTTTTTTTCGCCCTCTGGGTATGAAGTTCAAAAAAATTATGGGAAGGCTGATTGGGTTGGCTATATACCCATAGACCAATACCCATTGGCGTCTCAATTTGTTCAACAAATAAACCCTGATCAGGCAATTTTCGTGAAGTATGAATTTTGGCTCAATCACCTCCAGGCCTGCTTTGATTTTCAAATACCTGTCGTTTTCTTTTCAGTCATTTTTAGAACCAACCATATCTATTTTGGGATCGCTCGTAAGTTGTATGAAAAGTATTTTAGATCGGTGACCCAATTTTTTGTTCAAGATCAGAAATCTGCAGATTTACTACTTCAACTGGGGGTAAACCAGGTTACTGTGGCTGGAGATACGCGTTTTGATCGGGTGATAACCATCGCCGACCAAGCCAAGTCATTGCCTTTGATCGAACGCTTTGCTCAGCAAGATCAGGTATGGGTGTTGGGCAGTGTGTGGCCGGCTGATATGGATGTTTTGTCGCCTTTCATTCTGAAAGAAGCAGCTAAGAACACCCAATTTATCTTGGCACCTCACAGTATCAGCGCTGACAGCATTGATTATTTTCAAAAACGCTTTCCAAAAGCGATCCGCTATTCCCAGATTGCTGATAGGACCGATTTAAAGCAGTCGAGCATATTGATTTTAGACAACATAGGGCTCTTGTCAGCTACCTATAAGTATGCCAACTATGCTTACATCGGAGGGGCCTTTGGCGCAGGTTTACACAATACGATTGAGGCTGCTGTGTTTGGGATTCCCATTTTCTTTGGTCGCAGTCGTAGAAACCTTAAATTTAATGAATGCCAAGAATTGATTTTTGAAGGGGCGGCTTTTGATTTTGATGATTTATCTGAGTTTATGTCTCATTTCGAGCTACTTAATTCGGAGCCATCAAATCATCAAAAAGCTGCCGATGCGGCAATTACCTATACGCGTTCCCAGCAGGGGGCAACAGCGCGTATTGTTAACTATTTAACGAAAAGATTTTAAGTGGACGGAGTCATTATTAAATCAACAGGTTCTTGGTATTCGGTACGCTTGCAGGATGGCAAAGAAGTCAAGGCCCGACTACCAGGTAGATTCAAACTTGAAAATAAAAAGATTTCTAATCCCATTGCGGTAGGGGATAAAGTTGAACTGCTTCCCGAAGCTGAAAACTTCATCATTGAGGTCATTAAACCTAGAAAAAACTACATCGTCAGAAAGTCACCCAAAAAAAAACATTTTTCACATATGATCGCAGCCAATATAGATCAGGCTGTTTTGATTGCGTCTCACAAACGACCCAGGACCAGTTTGGGTTTCATTGATCGTTTTTTGGTGACTTTGGAAGCTTTTCGAATACCTGGTTATCTATTGATTAACAAGTCTGATTTGTATTTAAAAGAAGAGCAAGCGGCATTGTTGGGCATTATGGAACTGTATGAATCCATTGGCTATCAAACGATGATGACTTCTTTTATCGAGGGGGTGCCGAATCAAGTAGTAGATTGGCTTCAAGCTAAAACCACATTATTATCAGGTCATTCAGGTTCTGGAAAATCTACTTTGATCAATCTCTTGCAACCTAATGCCCATCAACAAATTAGTGATATTTCAGATTTTGCTAATAAAGGGATACATACGACCACTTTTGCCGAAATGTTTTCACTCGATGCTGATACACATGTCATTGATACTCCGGGTATAAAGGAATTGGGACTGGCGGAAATTATGGCTGAAGAATTATCTCATTATTTCCCTGAAATGAGGAACTTAATGGGTCAATGTAAATTCAATAATTGCCAGCATGTAGATGAGCCCTCCTGTGCAGTACAGGAAGCTGTACAATCAGGCCATATTGCCTTGAGTAGATTTGAAAGTTATTTAAGTATGATGCAAGAGGATGACAATAGGCGCTAATGGTTGAAATTAAAGATATGATCACCCATATTGATTTGGATTCGTATGCTGCCACTAATAAGATCTAAGTCAATATTTTAATTCGATATGAAGGCAAGGAATTAAATCCCTACTATGCCCAGTAAGTTTACTATAATCCTTGTTTTGTCCATTCGTTCGGCTAAGAAAAAACGGACCTCTTTTTTAATTTTTGTTTTTCCGCCATTTGAAATCTTACTACCTATGAATCAAATAGAATTTTATTGTTTTTAAATGATTCTAATTCATCATTTGTATTTTTAATTTCTATGGTTTTTTAAGATTTTGAGATGAGAATTTTGAGTATTTCTGCTCATTCTGAAACTTGTTCAAAATTTTCGATTAATATTCCTACAGCTCAAATCAATGTAAATTATTACTACCCTTTGATTTCATCAAAACAAATGTATTGAACTCAGAAAAAAGCTTAATGAAGTGGGGGTTTATTGCGGTCAATAAAGGGTGGAAGGGTGGTTTTTTATTTGGTGACGAGTAATTGATTAATCACCTTATTTCGGTTGTCATATTTCGAAAAGACCCTAGCTATCATTAGATACAAGGAGGCTTTTCTCCTTGCTAGTGTGGTACTCTGATTGGTAGGGTATAAATCTCTGTTACCTAAGTATGATGGTGATTCAAACTTACCTTCATCGTTGAGGGAATGTTCCTTACCGATCAAAAAAAGATCGAGTGAGAGGCACCACTTAAAATATGGATATTTCTTTTCTGAATGGATTGAGTAGCTTCTTGCCTTATTTATTTTGCTTTTCCCAATTGATAGTCAATGGATGTTTTTTTCTGCTATTGGATAATAATTTCCTTAGTCTACCGGATATCTTATACTTTTTAAGAAACGTTTTTTTGGGTTATCAGATCCTTTCCTTAAGATTTAAGGATTGATCTTTTTATTTCGAATAATGCGGTGTTTATTTGCTCATCAACCTTTCCTGTATGAATCTTATTAACGTTTTTTATATTGCCTTCTTTTTCCATGTAACCTTTCAAGCGAACAGTCAACATGACCTGTTTGATCATCCTGAAGCCATGAAGTTAGTGAGTAAAGGAACTGAAAAGATCTATCAAATTGATGTGGATTCAGCTTTGTATTATATAAGGAAGCTACATAAATTAATACCTAATCATCCTGTGATTCCTTCAATGGAGGCTTTTATAATTCAATGGGAAAATATACCCATCATAGAAGGACAAACATTTGTACGGTTCGAAGCAAAACTCAGAGAAGCGATAGCAGCAGCCGAAAATCTTAATCCTTTAGACCCCTATGATGAAGAGGCCGTTTTTTTTGAATTGGCTACCCGGGGATTGCTAGCAGAACATTATGCTGAAAACAACAAGTATTTCGAGGCCATCAATGAAGCCAATAAAATGTACGGTTTGATTAAAAAAGGGTTTGACTTGGTTGACGATAATCCAGAGTTTTTATTTACAACGGGGCTCTACAATTATTTTAGAATAATGTATCCTGAGAAGCATCCCATTTTTGCTCCGGTAGCTTTTTTTTTTAAAAAAGGGGATAAAGAGTTGGGACTAGAACAGATGGTCATGTCCACCGAGAAAGCTATAATTTCTCAGATCGAGGCCTCTGTTTTTTTGTCCTATATCTATTTGCGTTATGAGCAAACCCCAGAAAAAGCATTTATCTTGCTTCAAGGTCTGATCAAAAAATATCCAAACAATTACTATCTTCTATCCAAATTTTTGGAAGCTGCTTACGCTACGCGGCAATACGATCAAATCATGCCTTGGATAGTTGATAGGCTGATCAATACAGATCGAACATATTATAAAATGATAGGTCACATCTTCAGAGCGACTTATCTTGAATTTGTAGAGAAAGAGACAAAAGAGGCCTATATTTATTATAGAATGGGAGTGGGATTTGGTAATGAAATATTAAATCATGGGGAATACTTTAAAAGTGTAGGCTATTTAGGACTTGGACGGCTCAGTCAACAATTTGGCAATGTAAATACAGCCAAATCCTATTATAATTTATGTTTGAAGTATGCCGAAACTGAGGATATTGAAAAGGCAGCTCATTTGGGCTTAAATCCATGAAATATCTATTGATTTCTAATCAAGGCAAAGGATTATATAAAGAGAAGGGGAGTAAATTTTTGAGCTTTGCCTATCTGCTTACTCATGCGGGTCATACCAAAGAACTTATAGATGAAATAAAGACTCTTCATTTTGACGCCAATCATTGTTGTTACGCTTTTTCATATGGTTTAGAGTCACCCATGTTCGGGATGCATGATGATGGTGAACCCAAGCACAGCGCAGGAGATTCCATTTTAGGTCAGATAAAGTCTTTCAAAGTATCCAATGCACTGGTCGTTGTAGTACGGTATTTTGGAGGGACTAAACTGGGCGTAGGGGGATTATCAAATGCTTATCGACAGGCGGCAGCGGCAGCACTTACCCAAGCGGCATTGGTGCCTTATATTAAAAAGGAGCGGTTTAAAATTTTTTATGATTACAATCAAACTAAATTACTATTAAGTTTATTTAGAGATTATGATACAGAGATTGTAGAAAAGAAGTATTTGCAAAAATGTTGGATGCTGGTAGAGGTGAAAAAGGAAGAAGCTATGGCATTTGAGGATCGCTTACGACGTAATGCATTTCAATTAAACAACGAAATTAAATAAGGGAATCGCGGAGTTGCATATAGTCTTCTCTTGCAGGGGTAAAGGTATCTACAACTGAACATGGGGTGAGCGCTTTCCCGGAGTGTAACTCATTGGCATCAATGACCACGAGTTCTCCAGCATTGAATACTCTTATTACGCCACTAATACATAATTCTAATTGACCAGAAACTACATGTGTGGTTTGAGTATTTAGATGTTTGTGCAGTGGCAAAACTGAATCTTTATCTATTTCCCAATATGCGATGGTTAAGTCGCGAGTGTGTACCATACGACCCCTGAACCCATCCATAGGGGAGATCACTTTTATTTTCTCAATAGTATAGCTTTGCATCTGGCTTAAATATATCCTTTTTTTAATAATAATACATACATTTCATAGCAGACCCAGGCGTCTGTAGCAGCATATTGCTGTTGACCTTGAGTCAATACTGTATTTTCCCAGTTTGAAACTTGCTGATTTTTTGAAACACGTTTCTCAAGAAGGATACCAACCAGGTTTCTGACACCAATTTTTTCAACTCCTAGGGTAGGCATCAGATCATTTAAGTCGATACAGTTGTGTTGAGTAAAAGGTTGAATTTGTTTAAGTTCGATAAAATCATCGCGCATACCTACTCCAATTTTTGCAATCCTACCAGATTCAAAAAGAGCAATAAGATCGTCATGAAGGCCTATTTTATTGATTCGAAATAAAAAGACTTCTGTAGCTGTGCTCAATTGAATCAATGCCGTTGGGTGGTATTGCCCTTTTTTAAAAGTGGGTTTTTTCTCTGTATCAAAGCCGATTATGTCTTGACTACTTAATTTCTTGATAGCTTGAAACATTGCTTTGTGATCATTGATCACGTGAATGGGACCTTCGAATTTGATGAGGGGAAATTGTGCGATTTCCTCCTTGGTTATCGATAGTGGAAAGGTCATAGTGGACGATCCGGTGAAGTTAATTTTCTAAGTTTAATATTGGCGTAGGCAAAAATGATACTCATTACGGGACTGATGATGTTGAAAAAACAAAAGGGTAGATACGTCAATGTGGCTACACCCAAGACATTGGCATGGTAAGCACCACAGGTATTCCAAGGAACCAATACGCTGGTAACCGTTCCTGAATCTTCCAAGGTACGACTTAAATTCTCTGGAGCTAATCCCTTTTTTTTGTAGGTATCCGCATACATTCTTCCCGGGATTACGATAGCTAAATATTGATCTGATGCCGTGATATTAAAAAACACACAAGTTCCGACGGTGGAGGCCACTAAAGATCCAACGGAGCTGACTAAGGTTAACACCGTTTCTGCAATTTTTTTTAGGAAGCCGGCCTTTTCCATCACGCCACCAAAAATCATTGCAGAAAGAATGAGCCAAATGGTTCCAAGCATGCCAGACATACCTTTTGAATGTAAAAGTTCGGTGACTATGTCGCTGCTGGTTACAATAGACATACTTCCATAAAGCGCTTTCATAACGCCTATATACATGGCACGCACATCGGTACCACCCCCAATTTCTGCTACCATGTTGGGTTGAAAAATTAAGGCAAAGATACCCCCCATTAATGCACCGGCAAGTAAGGCGGGGAGGGCATTTACTTTTTTAACAATTAAAAAAATAACCGTTATCGGAACTAAAAAGAGCCATCCACTGATTTCGAATTTCTCAGTAATGGCACTAAGAATTAAATTGGTTTGCGCAGTTTCAAGTTGACCATCAAACCTCAATCCAATGGTCAGGAAAATAACAAGGGTAATGGTGATTGAAGGAACTGTGGTATAAACCATGTACTTGATGTGGGTGAAAAGATCTGTTCCGGCCATGGCAGGTGCTAAGTTGGTCGTGTCTGATAATGGAGACATCTTGTCACCAAAATAAGCGCCTGATAAAACGGCTCCAGCGATCATTCCTTCTTGAATGCCCATCGCTTTACCTATACCAATCAAAGCAATACCGACCGTGGCCGCAGTGGTCCAGCTGCTACCTGTTGCCATAGAAACGATGATGCACACGATGCACGCGGCAAAAAGGAAAATATTTGGGTTCAATATTTGAAGGCCATAATAGATCATCGCTGGTACGACACCACTCAGTAACCAGGTCCCTGTGAGTGCACCGATCATCAGCAATATGAGCATTGAGCTCATGGCTGAGCTGATACTTTTAACAATTCCAGCACGTAAATCAAGCCATTTAAAACCATTCTGACCAGCTACGATGGCGGCAACTGCTGCAGAGAGTATCAATATAATCTGGTTAGATCCGTCTAAAGCGCTGTCACCAAATATGAAGACATTTATCGAGATAAAAATGACTAAAAATACTATGGGTATAAAAGCTTGGACGATGGTCGGATCTTTAGATTGAGGCATAAATTAAATTTGATCAGCACACAAATTAACAAAAATCTTTAGAAGAATGGCCTAAATGGGTCAATACCCGTATTTTTAAAGGCTGATTGAGGCTATTTGTAATTTTAAGATCATATTTAGCTGGCTGGATCTATTTTTACTTGCTTCAAATAACAGTCATCAATTGCTATGGGCTCTTTTTTCTAGGAGTTTCAGTTCTATAATTGACTCTAATGATCTCGGCATGGATGCCGTTCGATTGCATAAAATTTAACCAAAACAATTGCTGAGAAGATAGGTGATCATTGGGAGACTTAATTTCACACAAATGATATTCGTCTTTTTTCCAGATAAATAAATCTGGAAAGCCGGTAGCATGATCTTTTAAGTTTTTAGACATTTCGATCAGGATATTTTTAAGTGCCAGGAAAGGGAGTTGTAAAACCAATTGAATCAAATGGGATTTGATTTTTGGGTTCCAATAGACCATGGGATTAGCAATACCATATTTTTCTTCAAACCTTTCTTCGAGGGATGTGATCATTAATTTTTTACTACGAAAAGACTTTAAAATTTTCAGAATCTCCCCTTTTCTTTTCTCATAAAAAGATTTGGTGTAAAGATCTGATGCACTCCTTTGAATGGGGTTGTGATAATCCCCATGGGTTTGATCAAAAAGCTGATTCCATAAAAGCAGGCCGAACAGACTTTTCCATAAGTAATTTTCACCATGAATACCTTGAAAGCCTAATTTTTCGTAATACTGCAGCGCGGAATACTCTACGCTCTGATCAGTGTTTAACGAAACTTCAATGGAGAGTGCTTGACTTAATTTTTTTGAAGTACTCCGCGTGATACGGATATTTTTTTTATCAAGGAAATCTTTGGCAAAAAGGTATTCGCTGGGATTCCAATGCTGTTCTATAACATCGAGCGCTAGGCTTTTGGCCTTTTCAACTTCACCTAGTCGATGGAAAATTCTTATTTGACGTTCCCTTGCAGGATGTTTAGTGGCTAACTGATAATAGCTTAAGGCCAATTCATAGGCTGTCTCACGCTCCAATTGTTTACCCATCAAGAGGAACAATCGATCACCAATGTGGTGCGTTTTTGGACTCATTAAATATTTTTCCCAAGGGATGACCCTCAGGGCATCATGTATGGCTAGTGCCTCAATTTCTGAAAGAGCGCCTCTTACTAAACTATTTAATTTATACAATTTGAAAGCGGCTAGGGCTTCTTGACGGTTTTCAAACCAAGGGGTAAATTGAGTTTCATCTAATCTTTCGAGCTTAATATGGCCGATATCCCTGATGACAAATTCAGTCATTGGTTTTTTGTATCGGCCAAAATAGAGCATTTTTAAAAATTCCAGTACTTCTTGACGCATCACTTCTATCAAAGGGAATTGAGTTAAAATAGGGGCATAATCTTGGGATTCATTTAATTGAAGAATGGCTTCTTCTTTGGTTTGTTTGCTCCAATCAAGATGGGCATAGGTTACTTTCAGTTCTACTTTTGTAAAAGTCTTAAAGATCTTTTCATCAGGATCTAATTCTCTAGATATGAATCCCAATACTTCTAATTCCTTGGCCGCTGATTCTAGGGATGATATTTCATCATACTTCAGTTTATCTAGTCTGAAATAAGGCCCTCTGCGATTGCTTAAACGGATGAAGAGGCATTGTGCGTCTATTCCAAGTTTATGGAAATCATGGATGAATAATTCTTCAGCAGCGCCCATCAAGTGCACTGAGTATTTTTGGACGAACAATAGGAGTTCTATGAAATATTGGTGATAATATTTTTCAGGAAGAATAATTGGTGATTTTTTTGATTTAGACATAGATGTCCGCCTTTCTTTAACTTCAATAAGTCGATTTTTTTCAAATTGGGTACATTCGGCAAGTGACATACCGACACACAATTTTAAAGATTTATGTCACTTATTTCTATCTTCTTGCTACACTAATATTTAGACAATACGAAGTTTAGCGAAGGATAGTAATAATGTCTTTTGACCGTGCACATCAAAATCAATATTAGCCTTTTTACTGGTCCCGTTGATCTCAACATCGATGACTTTTCCGAACCCAAACTTGGGATGCTCGACTTTCATGCCACTGCCAAGATCGGACACATCACTGGGTTTAAAATCAGCAGAGGGTTTGTGATCGGGCACTTTCTTTGCTTTTCCGGGGGCCGTATTTGAATTTTGCTTGATAAAGTTACGCACATATTGTGGATTTGAACTGGGAACAGCGGTTTCACTTACGAACTTCCTATCGACATGAATGAGGTTGGGATCAATTTCTTGGAGAAAACGACTGGGTTCACAATTTTTTAATCTTCCATATCGGTACCGGTTCAATGCATAACTCAGATGGAGTTTTTTTTCTGCTCGGGTGATGGCGACATAAAAAAGACGGCGCTCTTCCTCAAGATCAGCCCGGCTGCTTAACATCATTTGAGAGGGAAATAGTTCTTCTTCTATTCCCACGATATAGACATAAGGAAATTCTAAGCCTTTTGCCATATGGATGGTCATTAAGGTTACCGTATCCTCATTATTCTTGTTTCGATCTTCGTCTGTCAGGAGGGCGACATCTTGTAAAAATGAAGCGAGAGATTTATCCTCGCGGTCTTGGTCATCTACAAATTCTTTGATGGCATTGAGTAATTCCTGAACATTTTCAAATCGATTCAGTCCTTCAACAGTTTTATCATCGTAGAGTTCTTTGAGTAAACCTGAATTTTTAGCAATAATGGAGGCCGACTCATATCCATCTTTATTTTTTATGGCTATTTTAAAATTCTTAATTAAATCTACAAATTCTTCAATTTGGTTTGCCGCTCGGCCCCCTAGGAGTTCCTGAGCATGGCAGAGTATATCCCAAATATCAGCGCCCTGCTCTTCAGCCGCTACAAATAATTTCTCTACTGTTCCGGGCCCTATGCCGCGTTTGGGTAGGTTAATGATTCTTCTCATTGCAGTTTCATCATTGGGATTGATGATGAAACGGATGTAAGCAATTAAATCTTTTATTTCTCTGCGTTGGTAGAAGGAAACTCCTCCTATCACACGGTATTTAATGTTCATCCTTCTCAAAGCCTCTTCCATAGCTCTGGATTGGCTATTGGTTCGATACAAAATGGCAAAATGGGCATTCAATGCATGATGTTGCATCTTGGTCTCAAAGATGGAGGACGCAACTAATTTACCTTCTTCATTGTCGGAGGCCGATTTAATGAGCCCAATCAGTTCACCTGATTCGTTTTTGGTCCAGACGTCCTTTTTCAGTTGTGCTGTATTTTTGTCAATTAATGAGTTGGCGGCTTGGACAATATTTTTTGTAGAACGGTAATTTTGTTCGAGCTTGATGAGCTGGAGGTCTGGATAGTCCCTTTCAAAGTTTAAAATGTTTTGAATATCAGCCCCACGAAAGGCATAGATACTTTGTGCATCGTCACCGACTACACATATATTTTGTCTTACAGCACCCAACTTTTTAGCGATCATGTATTGTGAAATATTGGTATCTTGAAACTCATCAATCATCACATAATGAAACCGCTGCTGGTATTTATTGAGTACGGCGAGATGTTCCTGAAATAATACATTCGTGTTGAACAATAAATCGTCAAAATCCATGGCATCGGCCTTGAAACACCGTTGGGCATAAATGCGATAAATGCGCCCCATTTCAGGCCGACCATTGATCTCATCGTCATCTTTATATATGGGATTTTCATTATACTCTTTCCAACTTACTAATCTGTTTTTAGCGCCAGAGATTCTATTATAAACGACATTGGCTTTGTATAACTTATCATCAAGGTTAAGACTTTTGACAATGGCTTTGATCAGGGATTTAGAATCTTCTGTATCGTATATGGTGAAATTGGTTGTATAACCTATATGTGTAGCTTCCGTGCGCAATATGCGTGCAAAAACGGCATGAAAGGTCCCCATCCAGATATTCCGCGCCTCTGGACCAATCAGTTTTTCAATACGATCTCGCATCTCTTTAGATGCTTTATTGGTAAAAGTCAGAGATAAAATATTGAAAGGATCGACATTGTGCTGATCCATTAAGTAGGCTATTCGAGTAGTAAGCACTCTTGTTTTCCCAGACCCAGCTCCGGCGATAATCATCGTGGGACCTTTCACATTGATTACTCCCTCATGTTGGGCAGGATTGAGGTCTTTTAAGTAGGAATATTCTCCAGTTGACATGGTACAAAACTAAGTCATCGAATGTTTTCATCCTTATTGAATGAAATAAAAGATCACGGTCAATCATTCAAAAAGAAGCACTCTACTTCTGTATGATTATGATCAAAATTTATCCAAAGGTTAATGGGGTAGTTTAGATAAATTACTCAATGAAATGAATAAATTTGTAGTATGAATGAGCCAGAGATATATTTTCATGTTGGTCTAGGAAAAGTTGCTTCAACTTATTTGCAAAATAAGTTATTCAATAATCTAGAGGGAATTCATTACATCCCAAAAAACAAATACCGAAGCAGTATAGAGATCATTAAAAAAATGGGTCCAAAAAAGTATTTAGTCACTTGTGAGATGGACAGACAGTTTAATGATGAAGTCGCACGGTTTACATCACATTTTTCTAATGTTAAAATCATTATTTTATTTAGAGAACATGGGGGTTGGATTGCTTCTCAATATCGTAGATATGTTAAGAATGGTTGGCATCATAACTTTGAAGAATTTGTTACGCTAGATACTCATCGGCAGGGGATGTGGGACAAAAAGCATTTGAATTTTTATTCAAAACTTAAAGTCATTGAAAAACACACCCAACAAAAACCCCTGGTTTTATTTCATAATGAACTAAAGGAAGATCCTTGGGTTTTTTTCGATAAAATATCACAATTTTCGGGTACAAGTTACACCAAAGAAAAGATTTCCTTGAGCAAGGTTCACACTTCTTATTCAGAAAAGCAATTATTAGTTCTGAGGTTTTTTTGTCGAAATTTTGTAGGGTACATACCTAGGGGAAGAAGCAATAGATTAATGAATTGGTTGCTATTTAGACCCTGGTGGGCATTTTTTCATATGGTCATGTATATGGCCATAATATTTCCTCAGTCTTGGGTTCCCAAAGGACCCCTCATAGCACCTGATTATCTCAAAAAAGTCAATGATCTATATTTCGATGATTGGAATAAAATAACCCAGTACGCACAAAATAATAATCCTTAATTACCAGCGAGTACGGTTCTGTTTTTTATGGCCCAAATAGCTTCAATGTCAGTAACTAATTGTTTCAAAACTGCCGGCTTGATCGACTGCTTTGGATCATCTCCAATACCTCTTTGTGGATCTAAATGACTCTCAATGATCACGCCATCAGCTCCGTATGCGATGGCAGCTAACGCAGCGGAAGGTACATATTTAGCTCTACCGACGGAGTGACAAGGATCCACTATTACAGGTGCCCATGTTTTTTCTTTCAGCAGTGGTGTGATCGACTCATCAGGATAATTACGGTAGCCATCCATCGTTGGGTTGGTCCCTCTTGGACACAGCATAATATCTGGATTTCCTGCTGCTGCAATGTATTCTGCTGCTGCAATGAACTCATTGAGAGGGCCCATGCCCATAGACCTTTTTAGTAATACGGCAATTTTCTTATTTTGGGTCATCTGGCCTATGCTTTTCAGCAATGAATAATTTAAAGCATTTCTCGCGCCGACTTGCAAAATATCAACTCCGGTTTCCACAGCAATTCTCAATTGATGTTCATCCATCACTTCAGTATCTACAGGCAGTCCTGTTTGTGATCGAGCCTCCATAAGTATCTTTACAGAAGCATCATCTCCTTGAAAAGAGTAGGGCATGGTGCGAGGCTTCCAAATACCACCACGTATGGCTTTTGCGCCAGCTTCTTTTACTGCATGGGCAGATTCGATAAATAAATTTGGGTTTTTTGGATCGATGGTACAATGACCGGCGATTACAAAAGGACCTTCTCCCACGATATGATTTCCTAAAACAATTTTGTGATGGGCTAATTCTGAATTAATATCCATTAATTTAAAAGGAGAGTCAACGGCATCAAAACGATCTATAAAATCAAGGCCTAATATTCTATTTACCATTACTGTTTTTCTTTCTTCACCTAAGACGGCATAAACACTTCTATGGTGTCCTACAATTGCTTGAAGTTTACAATCATATTCTTCTACGATTGCGGTGACCGCTGACAGTTGTTCAACAGATAATTTGGGTTCTTTTGGAATGATCATAATCAATGCGATTAAAAAGTGCAAACTTACAATGATCTTATGATTTAGGTTATTTTTTTTCTTTTTTTATTTTTTTTGGAGGTAAGTTTTTTTGGATGAAACGAAAAATTTGTATTAAATCTTATAGGTTTTTGATTAAAATTTGATTTCAAACCATACTAAATGACAATTATGAGGGTAAGTTTGGAGAATGGAAATGGAAGTAGTCTTAGGATTTAAATCCGATGAAGAGTTTTATACAGTAAATAGCACGCAAAATCGTGTAGAGATTGATATGTATGGGCCAGATAAAAAACAAGCCCAATCCCCCATGGAATTATTACTGTCCGGTCTCATTGCGTGTGCTGCGGTTGATATTGCTTCAATGATTAAAAAGAGGCGCAAGGTACTTAATGATTTATCGGGAAAAGCGAGTGGTCAGCGTAGAGCGCAGGCTCCAAGATCCTTCACTGACGTGCACATTCATTATGAAATTAACTCACCTGACCTTACGGATCAAGAGGCTGATAAAATAATATCTTTGGCGGTAGATAAATATTGTTCCGTAGCTTCATCTATAAGCAGCGATATTCATTTATCACATGGATTTGAAATCAAACGCTAGACCTTTTTTAGGCTTCGATAGCTTGGGCTAAATCAGCAATTAAATCATCTATGTCTTCAATGCCCACACTCAACCGGATGAGTGAGTCGGTCAGTCCAGATTTCAGCCTTTCTTCTTTTGGAATAGAGGCATGGGTCATACTGGCAGGATGTCCAATCAAAGACTCTACGCCACCTAAGGACTCCGCAAGGCTGAAGAATTTGAGCTTTTCCATCAACTTGAAAGCAACATCAATGTGGTCCTCTTTGAGGGTAAATGAGATCATTCCTCCAAATTGACGCATCTGTTTCTTGGCAACTTGATGATTTGGATGTTCTTTGAATCCAGGCCAAAAGACTTCGTCGACCGCAGGATGATCTTTAAGAAAATGGGCTACTTTGCTCCCATTTTCACAATGTCTATCCATTCTTATGTGTAAAGTTTTGATTCCTCTCAGGACCAAGAAGCAATCATTTGGGCCTGGGATGGCACCCGCTGAATTTTGAATATATCCGATTTTATCATCTAGGGCTTTATCATCGGTGATGACTGCACCCATGACCACATCGGAATGGCCAGAGATATACTTAGTTACGGAGTGAACAACAATATCGGCACCTATGTCAATCGGATTTTGTAAATAAGGTGTGGCAAAAGTATTGTCAACACAGACCCAACTATGGTAGGTTTTGGCGATGTTTACCATGGCGCTTATGTCTACAATGCGCATCATGGGATTTGTTGGAGATTCAATCCAAATCATTTTGGTCTTTGGATTGAAGGCTTTCTTTACTGCTTCGACGTCTTGCAGATCAACGAATTTAAAAACGATACCATAGTTTTGGTAGATGGCAGTGAAAAGTCGATAAGTCCCCCCATAAAGGTCATGCGTACAGATGACTTCATCTCCAGGAGCTAATAACTTAATAACGGCATCTGTGGCACCCATACCTGATGAAAAGCAGCGCCCATATTTTGCGTTTTCCAAGGCAGCTAGATTTTCTTCTAATACCGTCCTTGTAGGATTTTGTGTGCGTGCGTATTCAAATCCTTTATGTTTTCCAGGAGCCTCTTGTACGTAGGTAGAGGTTTGGAAAATGGGTGTCATGATGGCACCTGTCGAAGGATCGGGAGCAATACCTGCATGTAAGACTTTAGTTCCAAATTTCATTTTTTTGTTTTTCTTTATTATAGTTGCAATGATAATACAATGGTTAATGAATCAGTTATTTAATGATATTTTAGCCAATAAATCATCGATATTTGATTCAACAATAATCAAATTTCTACTTTTAGCATCCAAAAACCCTTGGATGACCATTTGGTCTAAGAAAGTGATAAATGCATTGTAATAACCAGCAATATTCAAAATGCCACAAGGTTTTTGATGATAATCTAATTGTAGCCAAGTGATTATTTCTGTTATTTCTTCGAGCGTTCCAATGCCTCCAGGTAGGGCGATGAAACCATCTGATAATTGAGCCATCATGGCTTTTCTTTCATGCATGGTCTTTACTATGTGTAGTTGCGTTAAGCCATCGTGCCCCACTTCCCATGCATGCAGTTTTTCTGTTATAACGCCCGTCACTTGACCTTTCAATGAAAGTACTTCATCCGCAACCACGCCCATCAGGCCTACGGATCCACCTCCATACACGAGGTCATATTTATAGGCCACTAGTTTACGTCCAACTTCTTGTGCAGATGATTGATAAATGGGATCAAAACCCATAGATGAGCCACAAAAAATAGCGATCTGCTTATTCATTCATGAGTCGGTATATCAGCACCGCCGCGCGCTGGGTAAGTATCTCAAAGGTTGCTAGATCAATGGTTTCATCAGGTGTATGGGCCCCAGCTCCCATAGCACCCAATCCATCGATACAAGCCACATACTGTGCAACAAAAGAGACGTCTGCTGCGCCACGCTTTGAAGGATCCCAGGCTTCTACAGGCCCATGTCCCATATCTATGCTGACCTTACTGAATTTTTTTAAGAGATCTTTATTTTCTTGAGTAGGGGGCATGGCAGGATAGCTATCGAAGAACGTTATTTTAGCTGAGGTTTCGGGTAGATTATTTGCTACAATTGCTCGCATTTTTGCCCGGGTTATTTCTTTTTGTTCTTCTGAAATGAATCTTAGGTCTCCGTCAATGATCACTGATTGTGCCACGACATTGGTTTTTCCAAAGGCATTTCCGGTATTACTTGGCTCATGATAACTAATCTCAGTCCCTCCAAGGATAATTCCAGGGTTGAATGTAAGATAAGTTTCACCTTTTAAGGTTTCATAGAAATCATTTAATATTCTTCCGGATTCAAAAACAGCACCAGCACCGACACCGGTCAAAAATATCCCAGCGGAATGCCTTCTTTTTCCTTTGATTTCAACTTTCCAACCTGAAGAACCTCTCCGCGCCAGGGTAACATTATTAAATCCTGTTGAGTTTTCAAATCCCAGAGCAATGTCACTTCTCTGGCCTGCTTCAATCAGATCTTTACGGCTTAAAGAAATGGGTTTCCCTGTCAATTCTTCATCCCCAGTGAGGGCCACAATAATTTGAGCATCTGTCAATTCTCCTGCTTCATGAAGCGCTTTCAATGCAAAAAGCAGGATGACATTACCACCTTTCATATCGTTGATTCCAGGACCTTTAACGGTACTATCGGGGAGTCGTTCCATTTTTTGAAAAGGACTATTTTCAGGAAATACCGTATCCAAATGACCGATCAATAAAACTCTTTTCCCTTTATTTCCTTTGGTTTCAGCAAATAAATGGCCCGCCCGATTCAGGTTGGACAAATCAACCCACTTGGTATCCATCCGTATTTGATCAAATTGACCTTTAAAAAGCATTCCGACCTTTTTGACTCCCTCAAGATTCATGGTGCCACTATTGATATTTACAGCTTCCTCAAGCAACTCGATGGCCGCGTCATTATTTTTATGAACAAGTGAAATTATTTCTTTTTCTTTTTTTGATAGCTTTTGCGCTGGGTTCTCTAAAAACTGAACGAGTAGAAAGCAAATGATAGTGATTCGAAGCATGCGTCTTAGATTTCAGATAAGTGATCAGTGGTTGGGTGTAAGTATTCTAGGGATGGTCATTAGTTCTGTCTGTCTACCGTCAATGTAACGCACTGCATCACCATCAAAATAGGCATCTTCTTCCAGCATAATTCTGATTTCTTTATTCCATTCTTTTATGAAGGAAGCATTGTTGAGTTCTATTGAATAAGCCGTGTGAGGATAAAGTGGATAATCTCCTGCAATCGGCACTCCCTCCTGCTGATCCCACATCCCGATGGTGGGACCGGCGGCATGTCCATGATAGCCTATAGGATGGGTGTAGATCGTAGGTTTTAATCCGATATTTTGAGCTTCAGTGAGAGATTGTTGCAAAATCTCATTTCCAGTTCTTCCAGTTTTAAAGTTATTTAAGAAAATATCTTGGACTTGATTCCCTTGTGCAAATGCTTTCACCAAAAAATCAGGAGGGTTTGTTTCTCCTGATTTAAGAACGTATGCATGTTGCTGGGTATCTGTATTAAGTCTCAAATAAGTGATTCCAAAATCAACATGAAGTAGATCACCTGGCAAAATAATTTCATCTTCGGGTCGATCAGAAAAAGATCTGAGGTGCTCAAAGGAGGCCTCATTTTTTCTTTGAATAGAGACCGAGGGATGAAACCAAGTGGTATAACCCGCAGATCTTATTTTATCTCGGTACCACCAGACTACATCATCTGTTGTGGTAATACCTGGTTGAATCACTTTTTCTGAAAAACCTTCTGTAATGATTTGATGAGCCATCCTTACGATATTGGGATATACGATCATTTCGCTTTCCGTTCTAGTTTCAAGCCATCCAACCCCTAGCGACTCTGCACTGATGAGTCTTTTTACGTACTTATCTTCTAAATTGGAGGTAAGTATGTCATAGTGGGTCGCACTTAGGCCATCTGCATGACCAAAAGTGACCGATTTATTGATCCCGATTTTTTTGGGATCTTTTTCTTTGATCAAAGCAGCCAATGCTTTCCACTGGTCAGGCTGCGTTTCCTTATCCCAAACTTTCCGAAAGAGGTCTCCAACAGCATATCTCGCCATAGCCATGGTTTCCAATGGTTTTTGATCGCCAGGATCATAAATAACTAAAATGGTGGTCCGTCTGGCAGATTTCCACGTGGAGGGGAGCATGGTTCGTAAAATGGGATCTTCATTGTATTCACGTGCGATGATCAACCACATATCGATGCCCGTTCTTTTCATCAAATCTGGGAGTACTGTGGCCATGCGTTCTCTAAGCCAACGATCGACAATTACTGCTCGCTCCTTCATATCCAATGTTTTGGGCATATAACTGCTTTGGGCGTTTGATGTAAAAGAAAGGGTTAGAATCAGGCTAAAAATTAATACTCTCATATCTGTAGACAAGTTTAAGATTAGGTTAAAATTGCATTATTAATTTCAATTGAAAAAATAAATAACATTAAAATAGAATTCAACGTAAGATAAGCTAGGAAAATGATTTTCTTCATTTTTGAGAGTTCCATTTAAAGACCTAGGAACTTAATCACTGAACATGAAATAGGATCTGCTTTTGGATTTAGTTTTAGAGATGAAAATAGTACAGCTCTCTTCAAAAATAGCTGACTAAATTCATCACTATTCTTCGGTATGATCCATTTCATGAATACCATAAATTTTGTCTAAGTAGGGTTCACGTAGATTTCCCCAAATCCTAAAAAAGAAGTATAAATTTTTTATTTAAAGAAGTAGATTCAAGGATTCTTTTTAGATAGATTTTTTGGCTATTTTTGCAATTTCTTGATTGTATATATATGAAATATTATAACAGTATTGTGGACACTATTGGCAACACGCCACTGGTAAAGTTGCACCATGTGTCCAAGGGTGTTCAAGGTACGATCCTTGTGAAAGTTGAATATTTTAATCCGGGTAATTCAATAAAGGATCGAATTGCAGTCAAAATGATTGAAAATGCCGAACAAGAGGGGCTTTTAAAACCGGGAGGTACCATTATTGAAGGAACTTCGGGCAATACGGGTATGGGCTTGGCGTTGGTGGCACAATCAAAAGGTTATAAATGTATTTTTACCTTAGCAGATAAGCAATCCCAAGAAAAAATAGATATTTTAAGGGCTGTGGGTGCAGAAGTCATTGTTTGCCCCACTAATGTTGAGCCGTCAGATCCACGTTCTTACTATTCGGTTGCTCAAAAGTTAAATGAAGAAATTCCCAATTCTTTCTATCCCAATCAATATGACAACCCCGGAAACTGGACGGCCCATTACGAAACGACGGGTCCAGAAATATGGTTGGATACCCAGGGTAAGGTTACGGTCTATGCTGCGGGTATGGGTACTGGAGGAACGATCAGTGGAACTTCAAAATATTTGAAAGAACAAAACCCATCTATAACTACTTTAGGTATCGATTCATATGGATCTGTATTCAAAAAATTTAAGGAAACAGGAATCTTTGACGAAAGTGAGATTTATCCCTATTTAACTGAAGGTATCGGAGAAGATATCTTACCCGAGAACGTAGATTTTAGCATGGTGGATCAAATTGTTAAAGTGACAGATAAAGATGCTGCGATCATGACCAGGAGATTGGCTAGAGAAGAAGGATTGTTTGTAGGATGGTCGTGTGGTTCTGCTGCTTTTGGAGCCATAGAATGGGCCAAAACTAATCTTAAAGAAAACGACGTCATGGTGATTATTTTACCCGATCATGGTACCAGATACTTAGGTAAAATATACAATGATAACTGGATGAAAGATCATGGATTCATTGAGTCCAGAAAATTTGCCTCTGCCAAGGATATTATAAAGAACAGGGATTATCCTGTAATTCTTTCAACTATTGATAAAAACATTACTGTCGGAGAAGCCATTGTTCAGATGAATGAGAAAGGAATAGATCAAATACCGGTGACTGAAAATGGAAACTTTGTAGGAAGCCTGATTGACTCAAAAGTTCTAAAGCAATTAATTGAGAATCCAGATATCAAGAACAAATCTGTTGCGCAGGTGATGGATCCCTCTTTTCAGTTTGTGTCGATGAATAATACTTTAGATGTGTTATCATCACTAATTTCAAAGGAAAATAGAGCACTTCTCATAAGAGATGAATTGCAAAAAGTCCATATCATTACACAAAGTGATTTATTAATGGCTATGAGCCATTAATCTGATTGAAAGTACTTAGAGGAATGATCATGTTCAGAAATTTTTTATTCATTTTCTTATTTACATAGATACCTTTTTTGTCTGGTGCACAATTGAGAATAAATGAATTTATGGCCTCTAATATGAGTGGTATTGAAGATCCTATGTTGGGTCAAACCAGTGATTGGATTGTACTTTACAACGCAGGAACAACGCCTCTTAATTTGTCTGGTTATTATCTTACAGATCACTTAAGTAAACCAGATAAATGGTCATTGCCAGCAGGCACGGTGATTGAAGCAGGTGGCTATTTATTGTTTTGGGCTGATGGAGAAGCGGTTGCTGATCATACCAATTTTAAGCTCTCTGCCAGCGGAGAATCCATAGGCGCTTTCAATGCTGAACTTGATGTCGTTGATTCCATTACTTATTCGGAGTAGCGATTAGATATTTCTTACGGCAGGAATGATGGCGAATGGGTATTCTTTGAAACGCCAACGCCCGGTGCCCAAAATGAAGCGATCTTCTATTCGGATTATGTAAGGAGTGTACCTTCTTTTTCAAAGCCGGGAGCCCTCATGGAGGGTGCCCAATCGATCGAATTAAGTACAGATTTTGGAGGAGATATTAGATATAACCTTGATGGATCATGGCCTGATGAGCGTTCATTCCTTTATTCAGCGCCGATCTCTTTTCAAGAAAACACGATTATCAGAGCAGCCATCTCATAAGCTCAATTAGCTTCTAGGACCTGTGAAAATACATTCTTATTTTTTCGATCCTGAATTTTATGAAAATGAGTTGCCGGTCATCTCAATGGCAGGAGATCCAGACGATTTTTGGATGAAGACAAGGGAATTTATGTCCAAGATTTTAGGCTAGAATGGGAAATCCCTATCAATATTGAGTTTTTTGAAAATTTCGGAGAAGATTGAGCTGCTTTTAATGAATTAGCAGGAACTAAAATTAATGGATTGATGTCCTGGCAGCTACCTCAAAGAAAGCTGGGCATCTATTTTAAAATAAATAAGGCATCAATAGTTTAGATTATCAACTCTTTGTAGATCGGTCGCGTAATGAGTTTGAAAATTTCGCTTTGCGTGCAAGCGGGAGTGATTGGTGGCAGGCATTTTTACGTGATCCTTTAAGCCCTCGAGTATCTGAAGGCAATATGAAGCTTGCAAAAAGCAGTTATCGTCCTGTAATTCTTACCATTAATGGGGAATATATGGGGATTCATAATATTAGATCTAAAATTAATAGTTCATTTATTTCACAAAAAATAGATCTTCCAAATAATGAGTTCGATATGGTTGAGCATGGAGACTATGCTGAAGTGGGTGATTTAATCGCTCATAACCATTTATTGGAAGTTTTGAGTGAAGACCTTTCTGTTCAATTCAATTTTGATCAAGTCGAAGATCTTGTCAATATTGAGAACTATACTACATGATGTCATCAGGCAGATGTTCTTGGTAAATGGTTCTATAAATCATAATACCATAGCTTGGAAGACTAAGGAGAATGGTAAATGGGAGTGGATATTAGTGGATGTTGACCGAGGGTTTATAAAAGATGAATTGCCTTATTATGAGATTGAATGGTTTATAAATTAACAAAATTTGTTAGTGAATCGAATGATCACCAATGAGGACTATAAAAATTACTTTAGAAGATAGCTATGGTATCGTGATAGACCATGTGGATTTAAGGTCTAAAAACGGATGGCCTGTCTATGAAAATGAAGGAATATTATCCCTCAAAGAGGTGTCAATGGGCAATCATATTGGTTCGCATTGGTACTACATAGAAAATAAAGCGGAGGTCATAGCTGGAGTTTCTACAATTGGTATTTCTCATATCTATCCAAACCCTGCCAGAGATTGGGTAGACATCTTTTTAATATCATCTGAACCCGTTGAAATCTTTATTTATTCTTTAGATGGTGCCTTAGTAGATATCAAATTCACTCAGAAAGCGGATAAGGTTGAGGTACGCATTCCATTAACCGGATATCCAAAAGGACCCTTAATATTTCAAATGGGTAATGAATACCACCGGATTATTCATCGTTAATCCATAGTTTTTTTAACTTTTCATTTATCAATTAAACTTGTATCTCATTGGAATCATGTTTACATTTGAAATAAATATATTTTAAACTCTTTGCTTGCAAAAGAGGCCATTTCAAAAATGGCCTCTTTCTTTTTAAAATGGATGAGGCAGGACCTATAGGTGTTTTTGATTCGGGATATGGTGGTTTGACCGTCCTCAAAGGACTTATTAAAAACCTTCCCAAACATAATTTTCTGTATCTTGGAGATAATGCGCGTGCCCCTTATGGACCGCGGTCTTTTGAGCGTATTTATGAATTCACCCTCGAAGGAGTAAAACATCTGTTTGATCAAGGTTGTTCTCTTGTTGTTTTAGCCTGTAATACAGCCTCTGCAGAGGCCTTGAGAACCATTCAGCAGAAAGATCTGCCCTATTTGGCAGCCCATAAAAGAGTATTGGGCGTTCTGCGGCCAACTACAGAAAGTGTTTTAGATCATACTCAAACGAAAGAGATTGGTATTTTAGGGACCCATGGCACGATTCGATCCAAGTCTTACCTAATTGAAATTAAAAAATTCTTTCCGCAAATTCAAGTACATCAACAGGCCTGTCCCATGTGGGTACCCTTGGTTGAAAATGGAGAGTTTTTGGGTGCAGGAGCAGCCTATTTTGTGGAAAAAGAAATTCGATCTTTATTAGAAAAGGGACCAAATATAGATGCTATTTTTCTTGCATGTACCCATTATCCATTGTTGTATGATTTGATTCGTAGTAGGGTACCAGAACATATAAATATCTATGATCAAGCTGAGATGGTGGGTTCAAAATTGGCAACTTATTTATCGAAGCATCCTGAAATGGAGATAAAATGTCTTAAAAAGAGCAAAGTGAGTTTTAGAACAACGGATGACCCTGAGAATTTTGAAAGTCATGCACAATTATTTTATGGTCAAACCCTTCATGCACAACGAGTAATTTTAGGTGTTAAATAGGGCTAAATGATCTAAAGTAACTATATTTTTGAAAATTATGCGTGTCGAACTACTCCTTAATAATAGCCCGATTTTAATCAAATTTGACCGGCATAATGCTATCTTTGTAGTGAATTAAAGGGTTTTTCACGTGTATACTTTTTTATTTTATTTACCTTTTTTGCTTTTTTTTGTTTTGGTAGCAGTATACGGTGAAAGAAAGATTGCAGCCTTTATTCAAAGCCGATTCGGTCCCATGGATGTGGGTCCGAAAGGGATGTTTCAAACTTTGGCAGACCTTCTTAAAATGATTCAGAAGGAAGATATTGTCCCTAAGGCAGCTGATAAACCTATCTTTTTATTAGGACCTATCCTTGTGTTTACCGCTATATTTGCCGGTTTTTCGATGTTGCCGTTAAATGCCAACATAGCTGGAGCAGCCGTCGAATCAGGAGTTTTGTTGCTCATGGCCGTGGTCTCATTAGATGTATTGGGTATTTTAATGGCAGGTTGGGGTTCCAATAATAAATTCTCCTTGTATGGGGCGGTTCGTGCAATTGCTCAAATTGTTTCATTCGAGATTCCTTTGGGATTAAGTGTGCTCTGTGTAGTTATGATTTGTCAGTCGATGGACCTACAAGAAATCACTCAACAGCAGGGTCTTTATACGATTGATCCCATATTTCTTTTTGGGTTGAAAGGTATGGATATCGAAGTGACTCAAATGGGAGGGATACTTTCATGGAACGTGGTGAAAAGTCCACTTTTATTATTTTGCTTTTTGATATTTTTTATCGCTGGGTTGGCCGAAGCCAACCGGGCACCCTTTGATTTGCCTGAGTCTGAATCAGAATTGGTAGGGGGATATCATACCGAGTACAGTGGATTTCGATGGGGAATATTCATGTTGGCAGAATATGGAATTATGCTTTTGATTTCTTTTTTAGCAGTAATTTTATTTTTTGGGGGTTGGAATACACCCTTCATTAATATAGGATCGTTTCATTGGGCAAATTGGACAATGGGAAGCTTTTGGGAAGTTTTTTGGTTGCTCTCCAAAACCTTGATTTTGGTATTTGCACAAATGTGGGTTCGTTGGACCTACCCTAGGTTGAGGGTCGATCAATTGATGACGCTTTCGTGGAAATACTTGACCCCTTTTGGTTTGCTATTGGTATTTTTATGTGGACTTTGGAAACTCATGATGCTTTGATAAAATACTTCTCAAATATTACTCATTCAGTACAAACGCTAAGTAATGGTCTTAAGCTCACCTTAAAACATTTATGGGAAGCCAGGACGGAAAGAGATCCTATAGGGATTGCAGATGAAGATTATTTCTTAAAGGATAAAGGCATTGCTACTTTACAATATCCAAAAGAATCATTACCAGTCCCTGATCATGGGCGCTACAAACTACACAATGAGATAGATGATTGTATTGTATGTGATTTGTGTGTCAAAGTTTGTCCCGTCAATTGCATTGAAATTGAGCCCATTAGGGCCACAGACATCATCGGTAAAACCTCAGATGGGACTAATAAAAGAATCCATGCAGCTAAATTTGATATCGATATGTCTAAGTGTTGTTTTTGTGGATTATGTACCACCGTTTGCCCAACTGAATGCTTAACGATGACCAAGGCGTATGATTTCAGCACTTTTGATCGTGCAGACCATGTATACGAATTTGCTGAAATGACACCCCTCCAGATATTGGAAGCCAAACAAGCATTTGAAGAAAAGCAAAAAATAAAGCCCACTGCTTCGGTGCAGTCTATGAAATCGAGTGGAGATAAAGTCGTTTTTAAACCTAAAATGCTTAAACCTAAATTACCTAAGAAAAAGGATGACTGAGGTATGGATGTATTTCTTTGGGTTGCTGATTTTGATATCAGGTTTAACTTTGATTTTCACAGAAAATCTTATTTACGCCGCTTTTTTGCTGGCTTTGTGTTTGTTGAGTATTGCGGGTTTTTATGTCATTTATAACGGAAGTTTTCTGGCAGTTATTCAAATATTGATTTATGCCGGTGGAATTTTGATTTTAATCGCTTTTGGTATTATGCTGACGAAAAGATCTTCTGAGGGTAAAGTTATTGTAGGATCTCACTTGCTTTTTTTTGGATTTTTGGTCACATTGGGTATAGCTCTGCTCATTTATGCATTAGTGGGAAGTTCGCCGATCGGACCTCAAGAGATTCTTCAAACTACAGGCCAAATAAGGGAGATTGGTATACGCTTTTTGACCCAGTATATTTTGGCATTTGAACTTATCGCTTTTCTACTGTTGGTGGTATTGGTAGGCGCTTCATATTTAGGTAAAAAATCGCAACATGCTTGATCCCATTATTTTCGGGTTGATGATAGGTGCTTTTTTGTTTTGTACAGGGATTTTGATTGTTATTATAAAGAAAAATGCCATTTTTGTTATGATAGGTATCGAACTCATGCTTAATGGAGCCAATGTGAATCTCGTTGTATTTTCGGGATCTGACCCCAATATTCAAGGGCAATTGATGGGAATTTTTGTGGTCGTATTGGCGGCGGCAGAGTCTGTAGTTGCTTTGGCTATTATGCTTAATATTTTCAGACATTTCCAAACCTTGGATCTCAATTCATTAAAAAAATTGAAGCATTGATCATGGAGGACTACCTGTTGGCCCTTATATTGTTGTTGCCTTTATTGGGTGGCATAATGGCCTATACTTTTCCTTCGAAATCCGGAATTATCGCTAGTATTTTTTTATCAATAACTACTATTTTGGCAGGTTACCATCTCAGTTTCGTTGAAGGAACGCTTTGGATGTTTCAGTTTGAATGGTTACCAGGATTTGTAATGGGTTTTGCTGTAGACAGATCCTCAGCAGTCCTTATTTTACTGGTGAGTTTGATTTCTTTTTTAGTGCACCTCTTTTCAATATTTTATTTATCAGGAGATGGCTACAAGGATCGTTATTATTTAAAATTGGGATTTTTTACTTTTTCTATGTTAGGTCTCCTGATGTCGGACCACTTAATATTGCTCTTTATTTTTTGGGAACTGGTAGGCTTTTCATCTTATATGTTGATTATTTTTTGGTTCCAAGATGTTAAAAATGCGATTGCTGGAAGGATTACTTTTATGACCAACAGAATCGCAGATTTGATATTATTCATGGGTTTATTGATGCTTTTGGGATCTGGAAACGATTGTTTTATTTCCAGCCTGGGTCCATTACCACAGAATGACAGTAGCACAGCGATAGGAATTTGTTTGTTGATTGGCATTTTGGGTAAATCGGCTCAGTTCCCATTTTTCACTTGGCTGCCGCGCGCTATGGTCGGCCCTACGCCTGTATCGGCCTTGATCCATGCGGCAACCATGGTAGCGGCAGGAGTATATTTATTGTTTCGCCTATTCATTGTATTTGATCCCTATTTATTGGATTGGATTGCTTCTTTGGGAATCATTACTGCCTTTTTGGGAGCATTGATTGCCGCTTGTCAAACAGATATGAAGGGGGTGTTGGCTTATTCTACTATTTCCCAGTTAGGTTATATGGTCATGGGCATGGGAGTAGGTGCTTACGATATGGCTTTATTTCACCTTTGGACGCATGCTTTTTTTAAGGCAGGCCTTTTTTTATGTGCGGGATCGGTAATGCATTACTTAAGTAACCAAGATCCTGCAGATCCTATGCAAGATATGCGCAGAATGGGTGGATTGAAAAGCTATTTACCGATCACATTCTGGTCCTATTTGGTTTGTATGATGGCCTTGGTAGGATTGCCTTTTTTCTCAGGATTTATCTCGAAGGAAGGCATTCTGTTAGGTGCATTTTCTTGGGCAATGCAAAGTGAAAATGGGCTGACTTTCGTTCTTCCCATCACAGCTTTAGGGATATCTTTTATTACAGCTTATTATATGGGGAAACAATTGATATTGGTCTTTTTGGGTTCTTATCGAGGAGAAAAATTGCTTAAAATGCCTCAAAAATCATGGATTGAAATGGTACCCATATTGGTTTTAGCAATTCTTTCAATTGGTGTTTTTTATCGTATTCACCTTTCAGGCGGGGATTTGAGTTTTCTAGAATATTGGTTGGGGACCCAACCCAAGGTAGAAGGGAGTTGGGTGGCGCCAATGGTTGGATCTTCAATCCTATTGGTGTTTTTAGGTTTGGGTTTCAGCTATTGGAAATATGGTAGGCAAGGGATGCGAAAAGTGAAATCATTTAATTCCTCAACGTTGTCTATTTTTGTTCAAAACGGATTCTATTTAGATAAGTTCTATATGGGGATACTGGTGCCTTCTTTCGATTGGTTGGCATTCAAGACTTCCAAGGTAGATACGGTTTTGATTAATCCTTTTTTTAATAAAATGTCGGTTTCTATAGTGGTGCTGAGTAAAGTGTCAGATTTATTTGACAGACTCATAGTCGATGGATTGATTTCCTTAATGAAAAGGGTGGTGCAAATACTGGGATCAATGTTTACAAAGCTTCATCGAGCGCATGTTCAAATTCATTTTGTCTCTGCGATCATTGGATTAGTAATTATATTGGTTTGTTTAAAAATTGCTTTATAAAATGATTAGCTATATACTTTCTTTGATAATTTGGATGCCTTTCTTAGGTGCTTTCACTCTGCTTTTTTTTAATGAGCGGCAGACCCCAGAGATCAAAATAGTGGCTTTGATATTTTCTTTGATTCAGTTATTGCTATCCATCCATTTGGTATGGGGATTTGATCCCAACTATGGAGATCATCTTTTGACTTCGTTTCAATTTGTTGAAAAGTTTTCATGGATTTCAATGAGTCTGGGCTCATTTGGAAGCTTCAATATCGATTACCACCTAGGAGTAGACGGTATGAGTCTTTGGTTGGTCGTACTTTCGTCCTTAATCACAGTCCTTGGGGTGCTTGCCTCTTGGAAGTTAAAGCAACAGGTGAGAAGCTATTTCATGTTGTATTTATTGCTCAGTACTAGTATCGTCGGCTGCTTTCTAGCCCTTGATTTTTTCTTATTTTATTTATTTTTTGAGTTGGTGCTTTTACCTATGTTTTTCCTTATTGGACTTTGGGGTGGGCCAAGAAGATCTTATGCTTCGATTAAATTTTTCATTTATACCCTAGTAGGTTCATTACTTATTTTGGTAACTATGATCGCCCTTTACCTAAGTGTTGGGGTACTAGATCCTATCAATGAAACGATAATTCATAGTTTTAATCTGCTGCACATGATGGATTCCAATTATTTCATAGAAGGCAGTAGTTTGGCCAAAGACTCAGTGTTGACTTTTATGGGTATGCCTTTAAGAGCGGTGGCTTTTCTTGCTTTATTTTTAGGGTTTGCTATCAAACTACCTATCGTACCTTTTCATACATGGTTACCGGATGCCCATGTGGAAGCAGCTACACCTATATCTGTGATTTTGGCAGCATTGCTTTTGAAGCTAGGCGGCTATGGTCTCTATCGAATAGCCTTTTCTATTTTTCCCGACGCAGCGCACCATTTTGGTTATTATATTGCTATTTTTGGGGTTTTAGCTATCATTTATGGGGGACTGAATGCGATGGCGCAAAATGATCTGAAACGAATGATCGCCTACAGCTCCATATCACACATGGGATTTGTATTGATCGGCTTAGGTTCATTTACGGTTGAAGGTGCTGCAGGAGGAATGTTTCAAATGATTGCGCATGGATTCATTTCAGCGGCGTTATTTCTCATTGTGGGTGTGCTCTATGATCGAACTCAGAATAGGAAGATCGAAAATTTCAGTGGATTGGCCACAAAATTACCTGGCTATAGTTTTGTGGTAATGATTGTATTTTTTGCTTCCCTTGGATTACCTGGTTTAGCGGGTTTTGTGGGAGAACTATTGGTATTGATGGGAGCTTTTAACGTGAGTGCAGTTGATGGGATGCTGCCGAACTGGATAGGAATCGTCGCTGTAATAGGCTTGTTGATTACGGCTGCTTATTATCTGTGGACGATACAGCGCATGTTTTTGGGTAAATATTGGGTACGGGAGCACAGTTGGGAGCCGAAAATGAAAGATTTAAATATAAGAGAATGGATGATTTTCACACCATTGATATTGGGGGTCGTTGTTTTAGGCATGTATCCAAAAATCATTTTGGATACGATGAACCACAGTCTTGAACTGTTCATAGCTCATGTAGGAAATTTAAAAATTAAACCATAAATGGCATTTTGAATATCAATGAGCAACTTATAGAAATCCAAGAACATTTTGGAGTTATTTCCTCCGAAATAATTTTGATTATGGGTTCTATCATCTTGTTGATATTGGGCATGTTGAGGTTGCCCTTATTTTGGATCAAAGTATTCGTTGCTGTTGTATTGCTAGGTTCTTTTCTTTTTGCACAGCAGATATCCGGTTTTTTTTTCACACGAACCATCATCAGAGATGATTTGAGTTATCTAATGACCCAATTATTGCCGTGGGTTACCCTAGGTGTATTGTGCTTCAAAAGGCAAACGCACCAGTCCTATGAATTCTATTTTTTGTTGATGAGTGTACTGATAGGATCTCTTTTCATGGTAGGCTCCCATAATTTATTGATACTTTATTTAGCTATTGAATTGACTTCATATGCTAGCTATTTGCTGACCGGCTTCCATTTCAATGAAAAAGGCAGTGAAGCCGCGATGAAATATTTATTATTTGGAGGCGTAAGTTCTGCCGTGATGTTATTTGGAATTTCACTTTTGTATGGGGCACATGATTCGCTCTATTTTGATACCCTAGAATTTTCATTACTGGGCGCAACGGGATTGTTTTTTTTCTTATCTGGTTTATTTTTCAAAACTTCTATTGTCCCCTTTCATATTTGGGTACCGGCGACTTATGAAGGCGCGCCAACGGATGCAGTCGCATTTTTTTCCACAGTACCTAAAATTGCGGGTTTTGCTGCACTTTATCATGTCTTCAAGTGGACCAATGGATTATTTAATCCCCTTTTAGAGCAGCTTATTTTGATCTTGGCCATTTTGACTATTGTTTGGGGTACTTTGGCTGCTTTAAGGCAAACAGATGTTAAAAGAATGCTGTCCTTCGGGGCAGTAGCACATTCAGGATTCATACTTCCATTGTGCTTGGTTATGGATACTTATTCCATATTTAAATATTACGTCATTATTTATGCGGTCATGAATATTTTGGCCTTTCTTTTTGTCCAGCTTCATGAAAAAAAAGGGGAGAACTTATCTTTAAGTGATGTGTCTGGTTTAGGCATAAAATTCCCATTATTAGGCGTGATAAGTGTGATCTGGGCTGTTGCTTTGGTGGGACTTCCACCGACAGGCGGATTTATGGCTAAATTATTTCTTTTTTCTACTGCATGGCAGCATTATGAATCTATGGACTCGATATACTGGTTGACTTTTATTTTTGTGGGTGTTTTGAGTTCGGCGGCTTCTCTTTATTTCTATTTAAGGGTCCCTTATTTTTATTTTTTTAAAGAGGATCAAAACAAAAAAATAAATATAAACAAGAGGGATTTTCTCATTTTAACTTTGTTGGCATTTACTTTAATTCTTTTGTTTATTCAACCCAATATTTTTGATAGATTTGCACCAATGATAAACCCATGAGTGACGCCATCAAACACGAATGCGGCATAGTCCTTCTTAGATTGAGGAAGCCGCTACAGTATTATATAGATAAGTACAAAACACCAAGTTATGCGGTAAACAAGATGTACTTGCTCATGCAAAAACAGCTCAATCGAGGTCAGGATGGAGTAGGGGTTGCTAACATTAAGATTGATATGAAGCCTGGCTATCGCTACATTAGTCGATATAGAACCATCGATTCTCAACCTATCGAAACACTTTTTCAAAAAATTGGGAGGAAATATCAAAAAGCGCTGAGGGAGGGGGAAGAAAAATATATGGATGGTGCATGGCTCAAACAAAATGTAGCTTTTTCAGGAGAAGTCTGGATGGGACATTTACGCTATGGTACGCATGGAAAAAACAATATTGAGAATTGTCATCCCTTTCTAAGGCAAAATAACTGGCGGAGTCGTAATTTGGTTGTGGCAGGTAATTTTAATATGACCAATGTAGATGATCTTTTTGAAAAATTAATTGAATTGGGTCAGCACCCCAAGGAAAAAGTGGATACCGTGACGGCTATGGAGAAAATAGGACATTTTCTTGATGAAGAAAATGAACTTATTTTTCGAAAGCACAAAAAAATACATAGTAAAGCAGATCTCACGCAGCTGATAGAGGATAAAATAGATTTGCAAAGGGTTTTGAATAGATCTTGTAAAGATTTTGATGGTGGATATGCCATTACGGGTATGGTAGGTTACGGAGCTGCTTTCGTTGCAAGAGATCCAGTAGGAATACGGCCGGCTTATTATTATGCCGATGACGAGGTGATCGTAGTGGCTTCAGAAAAGCCAGCCATAAAAACAGCATTTGAATGTAATTATGATGATATTAAGGAAGTCAGTCCAGGCCATGCTTTAATCATTGATAAGCAGGGTAATTATGAACACAAACAGTTCCTTGAGCCCCAAGAGAAAAAGGCCTGTAGTTTTGAGCGCATTTATTTTTCTAGGGGAACAGACCCAGATATTTATCGCGAGCGCAAAGAACTAGGTAGGTTGATGGTTCCTCAAGTCTTGAAATCGATCAATTTTGATTTAAAAAACACTGTTTTTTCTTATATACCCAATACCGCCGAAATTTCATTTTTGGGCATGATGTCAGGAGTGGAAGATTACTTAATAAGTAAGCGGAAGGAGATCATCATCGATCATAAGCCCACTGCGGACTCATTGGAAGATTTATTGACATTCAAGCCAAGAATAGAAAAATTAGTATTGAAAGATGCCAAGTTAAGAACTTTCATAGCGGATGCTTCACACAGGGATGAATTGGTAGCCCATGTCTATGATACCACTTTTGAAGTCATCCAAAAGGATAGAGATTCATTGGTTATTATTGATGATAGTATTGTCCGGGGTACCACGCTCGAGAAAAGTATCTTGACCTTACTGGACAACTTGAATCCTAAAAAAATTGTGATCATTTCATCTGCTCCACAGATTAGATTTCCTGATTGTTATGGTATTGATATGAGTAAAATGAAGGATTTTGTAGCCTTTAGGGCGGTATTGGCCTTACTCATTGATGAGGGGAAAGAATATTTATTGGAAGACGTATTAGAAAAATGTTTAGCGGTCAGAGATAAGGTAAACGAGGTCAATTATGTGAAGGAACTCTATGCACCTTTTTCTTATGATCAAGTATCTCAAAAGATTGGAGAGATTGTTAAACCTAAAAAAATGAAAGCCGTACTTGAAGTGGTTTTCCAAACGGTCGAGGGTCTGCACAAAGCATGTCCTGATCATCTTGGAGATTGGTACTTTACAGGTGATTATCCTACCAAAGGAGGAAATAGCGTTGTAAATATGGCCTTTATTAATTTCATGAAGGGAGTAGAGGTCAGGGCTTATTAAAAGTGCTGAATGGTAAAGTGATCTTAAGATCTCAGATTGAGAAACTTTCTCCACATCCGCAGGTGCGGCTTGCATTGGGATTTACAAATTGAAAACCTTTACCATTCAATCCATCAGAAAATTCAAGGGTGGTACCTAATAGGTATAGAAGACTTTTTCTATCGACGATGACTTTGACTCCTTGATCTTCAAAAACATCATCTCGTTCTGTAACCGTATCGTCGAAAGCAATGTCATACATAAGACCAGAACAACCACCACCTTTTACTGAAACACGCAAGTTGTGCGCTTCACTGTAGCCTTCAGTGGCCCGTAAAACGCTTATTTGATCTTTGGCTTTGTCACTCACATTAATCATATACGTAAAACTAGTGTATAATCTGTCATTAAAAATTATAAAACTGAGAAAAGTTCTTGTTTCTTTGTGAGAATAAATACTTGGATTAAGATGATAAAAGTAGAACACATAGGCATCGCAGTAAAAAATATTGAGCAAGTAAATGCACTTTATACCAAGCTATTTAATCAAGGGCCATATAAGGAGGAGGGAGTGGATCAGGAATCTGTTGACACCTCTTTTTTTCAGGTGGGACAAACAAAAATTGAATTTTTGGCATCTGAAAACCCTGAAAGTACCATTGGAAAGTATGTAAAAAAAAATGGGACAGGTATTCATCATATTGCTTTTGAAGTGGATGACATACAATCAGAAATCATTCGATTGGAAGCAGAAGGATTTGATATGATATATAATCCAGCACGAAGTGGCGCGGACAATAAACTGGTGACCTTTATCCACCCAAAAGGCACAGATGGAATACTTATTGAGCTTTGCCAAGAAATTCATAACACCAAATGATCTTCTTAAAATAGCTACTCCTATCTTCACTCACTAGTTATAGCGTACGTATAAGCTACTATCACTAGTGAGTAATTTGACTAAAAATAGTCATTCAGAATAGACAGAATCATTTCTAAGTTTGCAATAGTATTACAAACCAAAAATAACATGAATTTATTAAAATATATATTTATTTACGGCGGAATCGCAAGCCTAATTTTTCTTCTTAGTTGTGAGGAAGAAACAGTAACTGTAACTGAAGAAGTTATTGTTACAGATACTGTTACTATCACAGAAACAGATACTTTAACCATTACAGAGACCGATACTGTAACAGTAACCGATACTGTTTTAATTGGTTTTGCGATCCCGGCAACATATCTCTTCACTCGTGATGGAGACACAACGGTGTCGTATTCAGGTCAAACCACAAGATTAAAAATGGCCAAAGAAATGGTAAGTGCTCTTAAAGATGAGACAACGACAATAGCTAAATTGTTAGCAATGTTTGATCATCAGGAAGGAGCGAGCGATTTTAGTGATGCTGATCTGAACGCATCTTCTAAGCAAGTAAAGAACAAAACAGGAAATAACGGAACGGCTACTAATGCTGCAGCGATAAGAGTAGATTTAGAGGCTTGGATGACAAATCAAGTTGATTCTGTATTTCCGGCGTGGACTGATGAAGCTTCAAAAGGCTTAGCAGGGTACATTCAAGAGGCTGGTGGAGGATCTACTCGGTACGTAAATCAGAACGGATTGGAGAATAACCAAGCTGTTAACAAAGCGCTGATTGGTGCCCTAGTTGCTGATCAAGTTTTAAATGGTTATTTAACACCAGCGAAACTTAATAGTGGTACAAATGAGGCAGATCAAGCCGTACAAACAAAAGTTGATGGGAAAAGCTATACGAATATGGAACATTATTGGGATGAAGGCTATGGTTACATATACGGATTAGCGACGGATGGTATAGATCCCGTTACTACTCCCGGAAGTAATGATATATTTATGTTGAAATATATAGGTAAGGTCGATAGTGATCCTGACTTTTCCGGGACTGCAGGTGAGTTGCATCGTGCGTTTAGAGAAGGTAGAGCTGCAGTTGTCGAGGCAGAGTTTGAGGCACGGGATGCCGCTGCACATCACATCGCAAAGACAGCTTCTTTGGTAATAGGCGTTAGAGCGGCACACTACTTGAAAGCAGGTCAAATAGGGTTAGCAGCAGCGAGCCCCGATATGGCTGGCGTTTTTCATGATCTTTCAGAAGGTTTCGGATTTGTTTATAGTATTCAATTTACTTTAAATCCAGAAACAGGTGCCCCGTATTTTTCAAGAGAAGAAGTAATGGAAATGTTGAGTAAAATTTATCCAACTACTGGTGGTATGCGAGGCTTTTGGGATGTCACCCAATCTGATTTACAAGAAGCAGCAACAACAATTGCAACAGCTTTTGGTTTTACTTATGAAAATGCTTAATTACAGAACTAACAAATACTATTTTCTGTTAGAAAAAGGGGACTTTTCAGTAGAGAAGTCCTCTTTTAATAAAAAATTAAAATGAAAAACAATATATCAACTCTTTGCTGTTTTGCTGCTCTATTTATGTCAGTTCTTTTTCTTTCCTGTTCGGAAGATGATAATGTTCAGTTGGATGAAGCCAGTCAAGTAGACCAAAATAATTCTACTGATGATCAAATCGATGGAGATACTTCCGATTCTGTTGATACAACTGCCAGTGATACTGGAGCAGGAGAAGAGTTTACGAGAGTTACAATGCTTGCTAATTGGGCTGATAATATAATTATACCTGCTTTTGAATCTTTAGTAGACAATATGGATTCACTTTCTTTAGCAGCTAATGAATTTACAGATATACCGAACCAAGAAAACCTGATCAATTTGAAGCAATCTTGGTTAAATGCTTATCTCGCATGGCAAACTGTAGATATGTTTGATATAGGAAAGGCAGAAGAAATTACTTTAAGGAATTTTATAAATGTATATCCTTTAGATGCACAGGGAATGACAACTACGCTCTTGGCAGGTGACTATGATTTGACCTCCGTCAATAGGCAAGATGAGCAAGGTTTTTCAGCCTTAGATTACCTTTTACATGGATTAGGAAATTCAGATGAAGAAATAATAGCTTTTTATACAGATGATACGAATAGATTGAAATACAAGACTTTCTTAAATGATGTTGTAAATAGAATGCTTTCATTAACCTCAATTGTTTTGGAAGATTGGAAAGAGAGTTATCGAGATGAGTTTATCGAACGCGACGGAAATGCTGCTACGGAGTCTGTTAACTCAATGGTTAATGATTATATATATTATTATGAAAAGTTTTTGCGAGCAGGAAAAGTAGGAATACCGGCAGGTGTATTTTCAAATTCTTCCTTAAGTGATCGAGTTGAAGCTAGATATCATGGAGATGTTTCAAAAGAATTATTAATAAAAGCATTAAATTCAGCTCAAGATTTCTTCAATGGAGTTCATTTTAGTCAAGAAGATTCAGGTATGAGTCTTAAAGGATGGATCAATTACATCGAAGCTTCGGGATCGACTAATAACCTTGATTCACTCATCAATAATCAATTCGGATTGATACATTTACAGTTAGAAAATTTGAATTCGGATTTAGGCCAACAAGTGGAAATTGATAATATTAAAATGCTTGAGACTTATGATATCTTACAAAAAAACGTAGTTTTTATGAAAGTAGACATGCTCCAATTATTAGATATTACAGTCGATTACGTGGACGCCGATGGTGACTAATGTTGATCAAGGTCTCATATTTTTCAAAAACGACATCCAGTGCACCTCTAGCCATTTTTAGAATTTTTTTTGGCCTTTTAATGTTTATCAGCATCATCAGGTTTTGGGCATTGGGTTGGATAGATAAGCTATATATTCAGCCTCACTTCTTTTTCTCATATTACGGGTTTGAATGGATTAAGCCCTTGGGTGATCTCACTTATGTATTATTTTTTATTTGTGGTTTATCTGCATTATTTGTTGCCCTAGGCTTAAAGTATACATGGGCGATCATTACTTTTTTTCTTTCCTTCACTTATATCGAGCTGATGGACAAAACAACTTATCTCAACCATTATTATTTTGTTAGTGTACTAAGTTTTTTATTAATTTTTTTACCTGCCGGTAACTATTTTTCTTGGGATACCTTCAGAAATTCTAGGTTATCATTTCCTCAGATTCCTCAGTGGAACATCGACGTCATTAAATTGTTGCTTTGTATTGTCTATTTATATGCAGGATTGGCTAAATTAAATCCAGAATGGTTGCTGCAAGGGATGCCACTAAAAATTTGGTTGCCTACCAAAGACGACCTACCAATGATTGGATTTTTATTTCGCTATAATTGGATGATTTATTTGTTTGCATGGGGGGGAGCGTTGTATGATTTACTTGTTCCTTTTTTACTCTTAAACAGAAAAACTAGAGGTCTTGGGTTTATGATGGTTGTTTTTTTTCATTTATTAACAGCGATTCTTTTTCCTATTGGGATGTTTCCTTACCTCATGATCTTTAGTGCGTTAATTTTTTTTAATCACCAATTTCATCAAAAAATCATTGATATATTGCATCAGGTGTTTAGGATTAAATATCATAAAACCTATCAAATTCAAAATTCACTTTTTCAAGATTCACTGATAAATAAGCTTAAAATAGGCTTTTTAGTATTGTTTTTTTTAATTCAAATAGGATTACCTTTTCGGCATATGCTTTATCCAGGTAATCTTTTTTGGACTGAGGAAGGATACCGGTGGTCTTGGAGAGTAATGCTTATGGAGAAGGCGGGTAACGCACAGTTTAAGATTGTTGATAATGCATCTGGAAGTTGGTTTTATGTCAATAATGAAGATTTTTTAACTTCCTTTCAAGAGAAGCAAATGGCAACACAGCCAGATTTCATACTTCAATATGCCCAATTTCTAAATGCACATTTTTCTCAACAGGGCATGACGAATCTTAGCATATTTGTGGATTGCTTTGTAGCTTTAAATGGTAGAATAAGTACCAGATACATAGATCCCAAATTTGATTTAACGGAAGGATACGAGTCTTTTGCACACAAGTCATGGATATTGCCTTTCAATGAATAGTTTTCTGCGTATTAAGTTGATATTTTTTTTATGTTGCGTGGGTCATTTCAGTTGGTCACAAATAACAGTTTCCGGTACCATATATGATGAAAAAGAGAATCCCAAAGAAGCGGTAGAAATACAAATTGAAGACACTAATTTGAACGAAAGGACCGATGCTTCAGGTCGGTATAAACTGGAGGTCACTGAAAAGGGAATCTACAAGTTGATAGCTTTTGCTTATGGTTATCAAATCTTTGAAAAAGTAATACAAATTTCTCGTGATACCCTTATTGATATCTCACTGGTTAAATTAAGTCGAGACTTGTCCGAGGTAGTAATTTTGGATCAAAAACAACGCGTATTCAATTTGGGTAGATTAAATACCGTTGAGGGTACCCGAATTTATGCGGGTAAAAAGAATGAAGTTATTTTGGTCGATCAAATTGTAGGAAATAAGGCAAGCAATAATGCCAGACAAGTTTATTCACAAATTGTAGGACTCAATATATATGAAAGTGGCGATGGTGGATTACAATTGAGTATCGGTGGACGTGGTTTAGATCCTAATCGGTCTGCGAATTTTAATACCCGACAGAATGGATATGACATCAGCCCAGATGTACTGGGATATCCTGAGAGTTATTATACGCCGCCTGCAGAGGCTTTGTCACAAATTCAAGTAGTTCGAGGAGCCGCAGCCCTACAGTATGGGACTCAGTTCGGGGGATTGATTAATTTCAAAATGCATCAACCCGTCCCTGATAAAAAAATAGAACTTATCGCCCGTCAGTCCGTGGGGAGCTTTAATTTTTTCTCTTCTTTCAACAGTTTGAGTGGTACCGTAGGTAAGCTAAGCTATTATACCTATTATCATCATAAGCAGAGCGATGGATTCAGACCCAATTCGGGTTACAATTCAAATAATACTTTCACTTATTTGAACTACCAATTTAATCCGGAAACTAGCTTATCTTTTGAGTATACCTACCTCAATTATTTGGCCCAGCAGTCAGGAGGATTGACAGATACGCAGTTTGACTTAGATCCGATCTACAGTAATCGTACTAGAAATTGGTTCGAAATAGATTGGAATTTAGCCGCGCTCAATTTTAATCATAATTTTTCTTCAAAAACGAAGTTATCTGCGATGATTTTTGGTTTGGTCGCTGAGAGAAATTCACTAGGCTACAGAGGAAATCCCATCAACTTGAATAGCAGCCCAGTGGCTGAAGATGATTATAAAGACCAAAATGGAGATTTTATTTATAACAGGGACTTGATTGCAGGAGTTTTTCGGAATTACGGTACCGAACTTAGATTGTTATCTAGATACAAATTAAAAGGAACGGCGGGTGTTTTTTTATTAGGAACCAAATTTTATAAATCGCGAAATACGGCAAAACAAGGTCCCGGAAGTATAGGGATTGATGCTGATTTTAATTTCAATTATGAACGTTATCCAGACTATCCCAATCAATCGGACTTTACTTTTCCCAATCTTAATTTTTCATTATTTGGTGAAAATATATTTTTCATTAATGAGAAATTTGCGGTCACACCTGGGTTTAGATTTGAACATATCTTCACTGAGAGTAAAGGTGTTTACAGTGAAGTTCTTTTTGATATTGCCCAGAATCCCATAAGTAATGTTGAGCAAATAGACGATCGCTCTTTCAACCGCTCTTTTATGCTTTTTGGCTTGGGATTAAGCTATACTATAGGACCTAAAGCTGAAGGGTATGCCAATATTTCTCAAAATTACAGATCGGTTACTTTCAGTGATATACGCACGGTAAGTCCCACATTTATTGTGGATCCCGACATCACCGATGAGCAAGGCTATACCGTAGATCTTGGCATTAGGAGTTTGACTACAAAGACGCTTAATTTCGATGTCAGTATTTTTGGATTGTTGTATGATGATCGAATTGGAATTATTTTGGATGATCGTGCCAATAGAGTTAGAAAAAATATTGGAGAAGCTTTTATTTATGGGATTGAAATCTTTGGAGATATTAATTTGGTCAGTTCCCTCAATAAAGATTGGAAAGAGGTTAAATGGAATGTTTTTATCAATACGGCATTTACTGAATCAAGTTATCTAGCTTCTGAGGAAAACAATGTGAAAGGTAAAAAAGTCGAGTTCATCCCCATGCTTAACTTTAAAACTGGTGTAAATTTCGGTTTCCGAAATTTGATGGGGAGTTTGCAATGGATTTATCTCAGTGAGCAATTTACGGATGTCGAAAATTCTACCATTGCTGTGGATGGAGATAATAGAAATGGACTCATTGGTGAAATACCGAGCTACCATGTCATGGACCTTTCCTTTGCCTATAGTTTTAAAAATTTCAAAATAGAATCAGGAATCAATAACCTCATGAATACCTTTTATTTTACTCGAAGGGCTACTTCTTATCCAGGTCCAGGTATCATTCCTTCGGAGTCCCGAAGTTTTTATACAACCCTCCAAGTTAAATTTTAAGTATTCTTTTATGCGATAAGGGGGGAGTAGGGACCTATAATGCCTTAGTGAGTACCCAATTGGTATTAAAAATGTCATTTGATAGGTGTTTTGCTAGGCGATTCCATTGCTCACTTTGCGTTCTGCAGCCCAAGCCTAGGAGTCAATTATAGCATAACCCTATACTCTTAGCGTTACAGGTTTTTGCTTTTTAAGTGTCATTCTTTACTTTACTCATATAAAAAATACGCTACTATTATTTGATGTCTTTATCTTCCTTTACTTTCCAAAGTTGTCAAAAGATTTGAAGTACTATTTTCATTGAGATCTATAGTCAGGAATGTAGCTATGCTTTAATCAATTTCTAGTGCCTTAAGTTCTGCGATGTGTCTTTGTTGCGAAATTGATGTTGACGATGTTTCAAAAGAGTTATGGTATTATCAAGGATTTCTATCCACCTCAAATACGAGTCTATTTGACGTTATTTTTTCTCATTATTTTTTCGTTTAAATAATATTTACTGTCCTAAATATTCATGAGAAACTATTATTTGGACACATTTGTTAGTGAAGTATATAGGTTAGGTAAAGTTTATGAAGTTATTTAAAACAATTCTTCTTTTGTGCCATTTATGGGTGATGGCCATTTTTCTAAACTGTAGCGAAAGTGAATTAAATCCTGATATAGACTTTAATACGACTGAGACCCCAGTATATCTATCAGCAAATGAAGTTACCATCAAAGCGTCTGATGCTGCCGTTGTTGGACAAACTTACCTGTTAAATAACGTTAGTTATGTCGTGGTGGATTCAGTTATGCTCTATGGTATGGTCAAAAAACATATTGATAGCATTATACCTGTTACGACTTTTATTACAAATATGAGCCAACTCTTTATCAGCGAAGAAAGATTACTAGCTAATGAGTTTCCAATAATGGATGTCAGCTCATGGGACGTGAGCAATGTAACCGATATGTCTTTTATGTTTTCTGGCGTTGGTCTTAATAGTTTTGATGGAGATATCAACGATTGGAATGTTAGTGGTGTTGCTAATATGTCGTTCATGTTTGATGATAATGAAAAATTTAATCAAGACATTAGCAAATGGAATGTTTATAATGTAACCAACATGCAAAGAATGTTCAGTCAAGCCAATGCCTTTAATCAAGATATTAGCAAATGGAATGTCAGCAAAGTAATAAATATGGAAAGCATGTTTAAAAGAGCTACTTCTTTTAATCAAAATCTTAATCCATGGGAGGTCGGAAATGTAATTGAATGTAATAATTTCAGCTTACATGCCGATAAATGGATAGGAAAGAAGCCAAGGTTTATCAACTGCTTAGAATAAATTACATGATAAAAATATTTATTTGAATTAGTATCTACATTCGCCTAGTTTATATCTGAAAGTGTCCACTTTTATTTGACGACATACAATTCAATATATTTATGATTCCATATTATCCTTGTTATTTTTGCTTTTTAGATCACACAAACTTAAACGAGAAAGTTGCAGTTTATGCGCTAACACACAATGATGATGTTCCCTAAAAAGGAGTGTGATAGGACAACTACCAATCAAAAATAATAATATTATGGATACACCAAAGCGTACAGAAATCGGAGCCATAGGAGAGTTTGGACTTATAGATAAAATTAATCAGCGTGTAGTCCTTCAACATGCTTCAACACTAAAAGGCATTGGAGATGATGCTGCGGTTCTTGATGGTGGATCTGATCATAAGAAATTGATCAGTACCGATATGCTATTGGAGGGCGTCCATTTTGATTTGAGCTATATACCATTGACACATCTTGGATATAAGGCGGTAACTGTGAACGTTTCGGATATTGCTGCTATGAACGGAATACCCAAACAAATGACGATCAGTCTTGGCTTGAGTAATCGTATGTCTGTGGAGGCTGTGGAAGCTCTTTATGAGGGGATTCATGCAGCAGCAAAAGACTATCAGATTGATATAGTAGGAGGAGATACCACCTCTTCGAGATCTGGTTTGGTCATTTCGATCACTCTCATCGGTGAATCGGCACCAGACAACATTGTCTATAGAAATGGTGCCAAAGAGGGAGATATATTATGCCTTTCAGGAGATATTGGCAGTGCCTATATGGGTTTGCAAATTTTAGAACGTGAAAAAGAAGTTTTTAAAGTAGATCCAAACATGCAACCCCAATTAGACAAATATTCCTATATAGTGGGTCGGCAATTGCGTCCAAAAGCTCGGATGGATGTCATTCATGAATTACGAGACTTGGGTATTTTACCTACTTCAATGATTGATATTTCGGATGGACTTGCCTCTGAAATCTTCCATTTATGCAAGCAATCCCAAAAAGGAGCTTGTATTTATGAAGACAAGTTACCCATTGAAAAGCAAACCTTTGAAACCGCTGCTGAGTTCAGTATGGATCCTAACACCGCAGCGCTTAATGGGGGTGAAGATTATGAACTCCTTTTCACCATCGATCAAAAGGATTTTGAGAAAATGAAAAATCACGATGACATCACGACGATTGGTTACATGCATGCGCCCGATTTAGGTAAGGTTATGGTTACCAACAATAAAAACACCATTGAATTGACTGCGCAAGGCTGGATTCATTTCTAAGCGCCTTTTTTTAATATTTTCTGGAGTGTTGATACATAGAGAAGTGAGAACCGCTCAGTATTGATAAGATTCTGTTCAATGAAAGGCATTTATTAGGTATTTAATTTTGAATAGAGGGGTGATAGCTGTGTTTTTATCTCCTTGGATTTCATGGGGAAAAAGACTCTTTTACTGAGTAAATGCTATAAATATATTCAATATTCTAGTAATAGGAATCTATTTGAGTGTAGGCAAAAAATAAGCGGTTGACTTTTTGATCAACCGCTTAACAATTCTAAAGATATGTAAACATCCCTTTCAAATAGACCCTCTTTTAAATTTAGTTCTGGGTAATCACAGAGATGGCCACTTTTATTTCATCATAAATCAATTTATCACCTAAGCCCATGAAAAAACTTCCTGATCGATGCTTTACTTCATATTCTGAACGGTCAAAAGTGAAGTTGGCCGATGCTTTATAACTATTACCACTAGGTGTTAAGGTAGCATCAAATTCAATAGATTTTGTAATATCCCTAACGGTAAAATCAGCGATGATTCGGTATAAGTTTTCTTTTTCTTCCGTAGCTTTCACAATAATCAACTGTGCGGTTGGAAATGCATCGGCATCAAAGAAATCTTCAGATTTAAGATGATTTTCTAATTTACCGCGATAGGCCTCTGAAACATCTAAATTAGTGATGGATGTCATATCAACTTCAAAAGTACCCCCAGTCAATTTTCCATCCGAGATCTCTAGATTACCAGATTTTAAAGAGATAAGTCCATTGTGAGTGGTAGTAGCACTGCCCCCTTCCCATTCAATAGTACTTTTTTGAGTATTTACAGGCACCGTTTCAAGTGGAGATAGATTTAAGGCCAGTATGGATAAAATAAATGTAAAGGGCATAAGATATTTTTTTAAGTAATGATAAATTATTTTTTTATTGGAGCAAAGTAATTGATAAGTTCTGATTTCTAGGTTAATCGAAATTAATAAATAACTAATAAATTTTTATTTCGTGGTTAGTTTTTTTGGAGAGCAGTAGGTTTTAGAGCTACCTTAAGGTTCTATGCGATCAGATTAATGTTTAGATTTTCAATTCTTTATATCGTCTTTAAGTACCCCTATAATACGACTATAAGCCAAAATTCAAAACAGTTGAAGGTTATTGAGGCTTATTGGTTAATTTTAATGTTTTAATGTACTAAGCATGATCATAATAGACAAAACCGTAATTTCTTCAGATATTTATGAAGAACAGTTCATCTGTGACTTAGACAAATGTAAAGGAGCTTGTTGTGTGGAAGGAGACTTTGGAGCTCCTTTGGAACTAGATGAGCTGCCGCTGATTGAAGGTGCTTTCAAAGAAGCAAAAACTTATTTATCCCAAGAATCGAAAGGCATATTGGATAAAGAAGGCGCCTATATCCTAGATGAAGAGGGGGATTTCTCCACAACGACCCTCAAGGGTAAAGAATGTAGTTTTGCCTTTTATGATGATGAAAAAACTTTAAAATGCAGTCTTGAACAGGCATGGATTGAGGGTAAATCAAACTTTCGAAAGCCCATAAGTTGCCATTTATACCCCATAAGGATTGCCCAATTGCAAGAATATGAAACCCTCAATTATGATCGCTGGAGTATTTGTGAATGTGCCAGGATCTTAGGTAAAAACAAAGGCGTAGCGATTTATAAATTTTTAAAGGAAGCACTCATTAGGAAATACGGCGAGGATTGGTATCAAAAGTTGTGTGATGAAATCGAGTTACTGAAGTCGGATACGCCCAAGGCCTAAAAATAAAGAGAGGTGAGTGGAGCTCAAGGAATAGGATAGATCAAATAGTAAACTTTTTGGGGTCAAATTAAACCCTAGCCATGGGTAAACAGCTCTATTTACAGATCATCATAGCGACGTCACAAGCATAGAAATGGATGCGGTGATGCAATTATGGGCCGGTGTAGATATACGGGTGTTTATGGCATTCATCTCATCCAAGATCCTGTGTCAGGTTTTGGACTGCAATAGGGACGTTTTTTCTGATTCATCAGAGAATAAAAAGGTGAAATTAGTGCCTATGGAGGTAAATTTCTCACAAATCCAGGGCAAAAAACTAGTCATTTACTATGATTTTTTCGAAAGTATGTTTGGAAATATGATCATTGGATCTTCCAGTAAAGGCGTTTGTCATTTGATGTTTTACCAGGACATTCATGAAGCCTTAAGAGGCTTGCAACAACAATTTCCAAATGCCCAAATTATAGCAAGGCAAGATAGGTATCAAGATCAGGTTAAAAACTTTTTGGCCGGTACTAAAGGGCACAAGGAAGGACTTACCTTACATTTACAGGGAACACCTTTTCAATTCCAAGTATGGCAGGCGCTGTTGAATATACAGAGCGGGGTACTGAGTACCTATCGGGCCATCGCCAAATATCTGAAGAATCCTTTGGCCTCCAGGGCAGTAGGTACTGCCGTCGGAGCTAATCCTATTGCCGTATTGATACCTTGTCATTGGGTATTGGGTGCCTCAGGATCGATGGGTCAATACAGATGGGGTACGATTCGGAAAATGGCGTTGATAGGCTGGGAAGCCATGAAAATCCACACTCAAAAATCGGAAAAGCTACTTAAATTTGTCTAATGAAATTCATAAGTACCAAATGAAAACTATTCTACATAAAGCTAGCAGCAGGGGTCATGCCCAGCATGGATGGTTAGACTCTTATCATTCTTTTAGCTTCGCTGATTACCACCACCCGGATAGAATGAATTTCGGGGCACTCAGAGTGCTCAATGATGATTGTGTGGCACCTGGTAATGGATTTGGTACCAATCCCCATAGCAATATGGAGATTATTTCCATTCCGCTAGCCGGCGATCTGGAACACAAGGACAGTATGGGAAATGTGGCTATTATACGAGAAGGTGATGTGCAAGCCTTAAGTGCGGGCACCGGCATTCATCATAGTGAATACAATAAAAACAAGGATCAAGAAGTCCGGTTTCTTCAGATTTGGATTTCCCCAAAGTTGAAGCAAGTAGCGCCTCGCTATGATCACATTTCCTTAACATCGATAGAGAAAAAAAATCAATTTTATCAAATTTTATCACCCAATCCAGCAGATCAAGGTGTTTGGATTCATCAGGATGCTTGGTTTCATTTGGGGAAGTTTCAAAAGGGTACCGGTGATACGTATCGGCTCAAACAAGCAGGAAATGGTGTCTATGCCTTTGTTTTGGAGGGTAGCATTGTTTTAGGAGGTCAGGTTCTGGACAAAAGAGATGGTTTTGGACTTTGGGATGCAGATTCTTTTGAGATGACGACTATTACAGATAGCAAAGTACTCCTCATGGAAGTGCCAATGGCCCTTTGATATTAATTAAAGTCAATTTAGGAGGATATCAAATCACTCAAAAGGTGGGATAGTATATTGAGTAAATTTCTATAAAAAATAACTAGATAAGGACCAACTATTTGCTGATTCCCAATTGAAGAAGCTTTTTTTGACTAAAATCAATGTTTTCAGTGAATTCCATAGAGGTTCTTTTCGATTTTAAATTTATTCCAGTCAAACGATGTATCTTGATAATAATCAAGGTCCCTTTGGCTCATTTGATGGCAAGCCATGCAAGAAATAGAAGTATTGACAAGTATGGCGTTTTTGAGTTCTATTTTTGCACCATTTTCGATGTTTTTTCTAAAATTCATTACATTCTCTTTGGCGGATGAAATGCGAACGTCCAGAATATCTTTAAATGCCCACGTATCATATTGCGGGACTTGCTTTGCGAGATTATATACTTGAATTCCTTTTTTCCAGTCACCACTTTTCACTAGCATATCTCCCC